>RCUL01000330.1_pt1 | contig 28497 bp, 32 predicted proteins | sample 2167521 | NCBI WGS metagenome assembly RCUL01 (sample SAMN09932745, study PRJNA488358) | compost metagenome | feature: garden; material: soil; isolation source: compost soil in acetic acid-enriched culture | place: Germany: Experimental Botanical Garden Goettingen | collected 2016-01-27
AAGCTGTAGGATCCTACAGCTTTTCTGTTTTTTAGCAAGTTGCACTATTTCACCACGCGAACTGTTTTCGCAGTGGATTGCTTATTGAAAATGTCTGTAATGGTCAAACGAACATTGTAATTGCCTGTGACTAAGGTGTTGTTCAACGTATCGGCGCGTTTCTCTGGCCTAATCAATTCTTTATTTGCAAGTACCACCCCATTAGGATCGAGTAGTTCAATTTTATAGCTTAACTGTGGCGAACTGGTATCACTAACCGCCCAGGATACAATGACTTTATTACTTTGGTATTTTGCAGATTCATTGCTGCTGCTAAGTGTCGTTAACGTTGGAGTAGACCCTTGATTGGCTTGCTCCGGCAAATCTAAAGTACGGCCTGTTCCAAAGGCGGCATTTGGTGTTATGGAACCACCATGCTCCATAAAATGTGCATTCTCTGTAGCATCATATCCGGCATTAAAGGCACGGTCGAAATAACCATTACGACCGGCGTCATTGGCATTCGCTGAAAAATATCGACTCGTAGATTTTTCCCAAACGTTATCTACACCTAAGTTCCAACAATCTTTAAAAAATGCTTTGCGATGAAATCTACCATCCCATGAAGGATTGTCTCCTACCCAGTTTTCAAGAAACGCACCATTGCCAACTCCCAAAAATCCGGATTCTGCTTGTCGTCCAATCGTAGAAGTATGAAACCACTTACCTGTCGCTTCATTATGGATGGAGTTAGCAATGTAAATCTTTCCATTCTCCTTCCATGATCGTAGAACAACGTTATACCAGGTGTTTAATTCCCATCCGTAAGGGTTCACCGTTTTCTGTCCATCTCCTTCTCCACCAAAGCGACTTACCACCGTTGTCGGTGCTTTGTAAGAATAAAAAGCATAGTTAGCAGCACTGGTATTGAGATCCCATAATGATGCGATCAAAGTATACGGTGTGGGTGTATTCTGATCGGGTGTATCTTGCAATCCAGCATACCCTCCGTGATAATTGTGTACGGAAAAGTATTCGGTCTTCGCAGTATTGGTGATTTTAATCTTATGCATCTTCAAAACAGCGTCACTCTTAAACCTATAAACTAGGTGTTGCGACGGTGCAGCATTACTTCCCGACAAGCTCAAATTGGGCAAATCTTTGTCGCTTTGTACTTGGCTGCGGTATGGCCTCAGTTTTAAATCGGGTCTGGTACTTTTAGAACAGGAGCTGCTTAATAGGATACTCAATAAGGTCGCACATAATGTGGCTTTTATCATAATTACTGGTTATAGTAAAAATTAGTTTACAAGTCTGACTGCTGTTAAAATGCATCATTGCAACAAATTATTCATAAAATTTGAGATCAGAAAATTTCTTTCAAACGAAATCGGTTGCGTAATCTTGTGTGTAACAGCGATGTAATTCTATCGCCATTTTTTTATTTACCTAATATTCTTACCGTCCGAAATGATTATAAAAAGTAGTGCTTTTCAATTCAAAAAGTGTCAAATTGAAACTTTAATAAGGAATATTTGCTTTCCTTAATCTCAAAACAACATGTTGAATTTGAGGCAGGAGGAATAAAATAATGATGACAAAAATCAAACCTGTTAACATCAAATCATAATAATCTCTAGTAGCACGAGCCAGTATTTGATGGCCTACCATTTGATTAAAATAGTCTGAGGATACTGTTTTTGATGTATAAATATCACTACCTACATTTATGTATTGGTTTTGAATATCCAGTAACGTGACAGGCAATTGAGAGTTCGTTTCGGTGAGTGATTCCCGAACCTTTTCCCTTACTGATGATTTTGCAAATAATTGAAGTTCGTTATTAAGTGCCAGACTAGCTGTAAATCCAGTGAACCTAGCTAATATCCCTACAAGTGAAGCATTTAAAGCTATTTGAGGCGGTGCTGATGATGCAGTAAATGAAACAATCGGAACAAACAATACACCTGTTGCCACACCATAAATAAACATAGGTAGAAGGAAATCGATTGTTTCGCCCTGTACAGACACAAATAGTATCATGTAGGCATAATATACTGCCATCAACCCAAAACCAACAATAATCATCCTGATCAGGTTATAACCCATCAATACAAATCGGGAAGTAATAAACATACTTAGTGTAGTTCCAAAAATTACAGCTGTCCATACCGGAATGGTACTCAGTGGATGGTTTCCTAAAATCGCTTCAAGATAACCATAGGCTAGCCCTGTACTTCCTTTAAAGATATAAAAGGTAAAAAGAAGCAAAAGCCCTATAACAAAATTCTTTGCCTCAAAGATCTGTAAATTGATTAATGGTCGTTTAAGTTTTAATGCTCTGATAATAAAAAGAGAAAGAATGATTAGATTAACTAAACTTAGAGTAATGATCAGTGAACTATCAAACCATCCCAATTGTCGTCCATACACAAGGATGTATCCTAATATCAAGATAAAAGACACATAAAATAAATAGCCCATCCAATCCACCTGATAAAGTGGTATCTTTTTGGTAAACCGGGCTCTACTGTTCATGGAAAGTAAAACAACACTTGTCAGCATAATGACTACGATAATAAATCCGAAGAATACCCAGTTGAAATCAAAGAAATAAATGACTACACTGGTATAGATGGAGTAAAATGGCACAGCTATTTGTATACTGCCATAAAGAAGACTATAAGCAATCACACGGGCACGTACAGACTGTAACCGTGGAAAAATAAGCTGCAAAACAATTCCCGACATCAACGCACAGGTAATACCCTGCAAAAACTGGCAGAAAACAAATAATGTCCAATCTCTGAAGTAAAAACAGGCCACAGAACATATTGCATTTACTGCAAATGCTAGCAGTAGATATTCCCTTGCTGCAAAATATTTTACGATTCTAAAATCCAGTGCCAGGAAAGCTACTGTAGAACCGTAAATAACGACCATACCATATTGTACATCGGTAGGTTGTATTCCGTAAAAGCCCATTGTAGCAACCGGACTTCCGTAAAAAGCAAAACTAAACAGGGAGGTCATCAGTATAGCAAATATGATGGATCTGGCCATCCATTCTGATACCCAGGATTTGAAAATTGGTATTTTATGTGCTTGCATCATTAATCTTTTAAAACGTAAACATTTGCATTCATTCCGGCAGAGAGCTTAGTTAATTTTTCGGGCGTATCGGTAAGTTTAATCCGAACAGGAATACGTTGGATGATTTTTACAAAATTACCTGTAGCATTATCTGGTGGAAGTAGCGAATAACGGGAACCTGTGGTTGGCGAAAGGGACTCGATTGTACCCGTAAATTTTTCATTCGAAAAGGCATCGACTTCAATAGATACCGCTTGCCCGATTTTGAATTTACCAATCTGTGTTTCCTTAAAATTTGCCATTACCCATTTTTCTTCGGTTTTGTTCAGCAAGAAGGCCAATGTCTGTCCGGGTTGTATCAGTTGTCCCGCCTGAATGGTCTTTTTACCAATTTGTCCATCAAAAGGTGCAGTGATAACGGTATATCTAATGTCCAAGTCCTGTCTTTCAAGAAGTATTTCTTTGATCTTTATTTCTGCCTGTATGGCATCACGCTGTACCTTGAAATCCTTTAGTTTGGATTCGGCGACTTGTAAAGAAGCTTTTGTCTGATCATAATCTGATTGTGTGATGGATAAAGAAGCACTGACGTTGTCAAATTTTTGTTGTGTGGTAGATTCGTCAGCCAGTAGATTTTTATACCGGTCGAATTCTTTTTGTTGCTGGTTCAATCTCGCTTTAGCACCTATCAATTTGGCCTTTATGACTTCAATGCTTTTAATCTGCGTTTCTTCGCTGGCAGCCAAGATCGGTAATTTGACCTGTGAGCTCATGAGTTCTGCCGACGCAGCATTTTTTTTCAGCCCGTACTCATCCAATTCAATCACCACAAGGGTATCGCCTTTTTTGACCTGCTGATTGTCCTTATAATATATTTTACGGATATAGCCCCCTACTTTTGCATTTATGGGGGAAAGATAGGCATCAATCTGGGCGTCGTTGGTCTGTTCATAGCGATATCCTTTTAAGAAATAACTAGCTCCCCAAATAATGATTCCGATGAATAATGCGATACCAAACCATTGGGTTAGGCTTACAACAATTTTATCTGTTTTATTTTTGTTCATGATATTTTGTATTAAAGAATCCCGATAATTGCAAATAGCCTGATATGCGTAAGTTTGACGTTTGTTTGTGCTGTTGTCAGATTAAATTTAGCTTCCAATAGAGCATTTTCGGCTTCCAAAAGATCGGTAAGAAGTGATTCTTGGTTTAAGTAGCTACTTCTGATAACACGAACAGTTTCGGCGGTTTTAATGATATTTTGCTCCGCTGTTTCCATGCTCTCCAAAGCCTGTTGCTGCAGCAAATAAGCTTCTTTAACCTGAAGATAGATTTCATCTTTTTTAATGTTTGCTTTTTCTTTTACCTGATTGCTGACAACTTGGGCATGAGCGATGGAATGTTTGCTTTTGTATAGATTATCGATAGAAAACTGGACTTTAATCCCTGTCTGACCAAATCCCCATAAATCATTCGAATACGGATAGAATGAAATCTGCGGATAAGTGTAATTGTAATTCGAATACAAGGAGACTTTGGGCCATCGTGTGGCTTTTATCTGCTTGATGTTCAGCTCGCTCAATTTAATATCACTATGGATCATCTTGTATTCTGGCGATTTGTTGAAAGCGATATCTACATAATCGTAGTAGTCGCCTTCTGTGATAGCTTTTAATTCAATTGTATCTTGGTGTTTTATTGCCAGCTCAGCATCATTTTCGCGCCCCATCAGGATATTGAGCCGTTGCTTAGCGATTTCAATCTTCTTCGCAACATCAGAAAGGCTGAGCTCCAGTCGCGATAATTTTACAGAGGTTCTCAGTACATCACTTTTTAGCACAGTGCCGTTTTTATGCAGGCTTTCCACGAGTTCCAATTGTTTCTTTTCTGCTTCAATTTCTGCATCAAGAAAATCATGGAAATGCAGAAACTTGTACAAATCAAAATATGCAACTGCAACATTGTATTTTACGCTGTGCTTTTGTAGATCAACTTCATATTGCGTGCGTATCTCTTCTTCCTTTTTTATGACAATGTTTCTTTTGTCCTTACCACCATTGTAAAGATTGAAGCTCAAGTTGTAGCCCACTCCGTACCCATAACCTTTTACAGGCACATCCTGTGGAGAAGAGAATAGTCCATTGTCATAGATCAAGAATTTGGAATTGATTTTTACATCTCCACCAACAGAAAGTTCCGGCAACAAACGGTCTTTTGCCTCCAATATTTCTAAACTACTTTGCTGAAGATTTAGGTCGGATAGTTTCAGTTGATGGTTATTTGTTTCGGCAACTTTCCAAATTTCTTCCAAGCTTAATACGTGTGCATTAGCTGCTTGCTGGGCATAGAGAGACTGTATCAATAGGGCTAACAATAAGCCCAAAATCGGAGCCATTTTATATTGTTTCATCAGTTTTCTTTATATATTTCTTTCTTTTTGCTAGCCATGGTTCTACTATCTTTTTCAATTCATCAAAGGCAAAGGTTAAATCTACCATTGGCATAAGAGCATAGTTATACCCATAAGCAAACCAGAAGATGTTAGCTCGATCAATTTCTTCATCTGAATGATATGATTTATTATCAGATTTTTTGGCTTGTGTTTCAAGTTCAAAACCTTTGTCAGGTTTTATGATATTATGATTCATAATGACTTTACTATTATTTACATGGCAAAATTATCCATCATAGCAAGCTGATGTTTTATATAATTAGCCTAATATTTGTTAAATTTGGCCATATGGAAATTCTTAGCCGGTTAATAAATATTGTTGATCAAAATCCTGATTCAATACTGGTGATGCGACAGCAGATGGAACAGCGTTTGCCTGCTCATCAGCACAATAAAGCTCAGTTGTTATTGGTTTATGGCGGGATTGCTTATTTGCAGACAGACGAAAAGGATTTCTATATTCCGTCTAATCATTATATCTGGATACCAAAAAGTTATCGGCACAACCTGATGTTCAACACGCAGGATCTATATATTATCAATATCTATTTTCCGGAAGAAAGAGCTGGTAATTTTTATGAGGAATTAGGCATTTATCCGGTGAGCAAGCTTTTGGCAGAAATGCTCTCATTTAGTGAGAAGTGGCAAGGTGATTATTGCAAAGGTTCATGGGAATTTGAATTTTTAAGCACGCTTAAAGGCATATTATCAAAAGAAAATCTCAAAAAATTTTCCATACAACTTCCTACAACAGACGATCAAAGGCTCAATGCCATAATCGACAGTTTTAGAAATAGGTTAAATGAAAATCTAAGCTTAGATATTATTGCTCAGCAATCGGGAATAAGTGTGCGTAGTTTGACCCGATTATTCCAAACCAAACTGCACATTACATTTGTTCAGTACTTAAAAATGCTACGGATTATTAAGGCGATGGAATTAATCAACGATACAGATTTGAATATGACCGAGATTGCGTACGAGATTGGCTATTCAAATATATCTGCTTTTAGCAATAACTTTTATCTGCTGACCAACATGAGACCTACGGAATTTAAAATGAAATAAGAGATACTGCTTTAAATTTAAGTTGGAGTGGAAAACAGATGAAAGATAAAAATTTACACACTTTTCAATGTGCGAATGATTACAGTCCGCAATTTTTCTTCATATTTATCTCCCCACATTCCTAAAGCACCAATTATAGGAATTAAAGACTGACCAAATTCAGTCAACTTGTATTCTACCTTGGGAGGAACTACAGGATAAACCGTTCTCGAAATAAGTTCATGTTCTTCAAGTTCTTTAAGTTGAATATTGAGCACTCGTCGAGATGCGTCCGGTATTTTGCGCTGAAGTGCGCTCGGACGTAGGTGGCCTTCGTTAATGAACCAAAGCAATCGCATTTTCCACTTACCATATAAAACCTCACCAATAAGGTCTAGTCCACATGTAAGATTGGGCATAGTTTTTCTCTCATACATAAAACAAAGGTATATCACTGCCCGCATATGTACAATAGGGGAATAATTTATCCCTATTTGAATCGTAACTCCGTACTTGTGAGATCATATGATACTCCGCAAATTTGTACAAGGAAATAGATATTTTCGCCAATAACGGATTGAATAGACAAACAACAAAATAAGAAAAGATGAGTAACAATTGAGATTATCAGAACGAGCTTATTGATAAGGTGGCAGTGGTAACAGGGTACAAAGGGAGCTGGAAAAGCTATAGCCGGCCGTTTAAAATACGCTGGCGCAAAGGTGATCATTACGCCAAGAAATCCACTGGAAGAACCGGATAAAAACGCCCTTGGAGGAATTCCTTACGGCAGACCAGCCTTTCCGGAAGAGGTTGCTGAATTGGTAGGGTTTCTGGTTTCACCCAGAGCTAGCTATTTGACGGGAACTGAATTTGTCATTGATGGCGGAACACTTCCAACAATCTAACAGACATCTCTTAAACTTCGAATTCATTTGGATATTTTAATATTTTTGGATATCCTTCAACGCATTTTAGGCGCAGGTCTTGACCCTATTTCACTCTATCTACTAGAGCAATACGGCCATCAAATTGAAACGATCTTTGAAGTTGATATTGAATTTATGGATGAAAAAAGATCGCTCTAAACAGAATTGATCGGTGATCGGGATAAAGTGAAGCTGATCACTCATGATGCTACCGATATTGACTCCTTGTTGGATGAATTAAAAAGATTGGGCCATCATTCATCAAGTCCAACAATATTCCTATTGGAAGGTTTTGTCTATTACATCAGCCGGGATAAGTTCAGTACACTGCTTGAAAAATTAGCCGCTGCTGATGGAAAGAAAGTGGTCATACTAGATTACGTTTTACCATTTGAAACCATTCATGAAAGCAATCGGGAGAAATCCCGCCTCATGCTCCGTTCCCTAGAACAAGGCTTAGGCTGGCCAATCATGGTCTATCATAAATTTGATATCACCGGATTAATCCAATTTTTAAAGGCGATATAACAACCTCTGATTCGACACAGGAAATGGAGAAAAAATTATATGGAGAAAACGAAATTTACGTCCACCCAACTAGCGGCTTTATGGAAATGATAAGTTTCCAGTTTTCATAAAAATCCTGAATTTGAGAAATTCAGCAGCAATACTAACTTTTTAAAAGGGCGGACTATTCCTGTCCATGAAAATCAAATCAGCATTGCGCAACTTTAAAGCAAAGAAGCTATCTCTAATTCACTGAAATAGCTTCTTTTCGAAAATATGAGTTTATGGTATTGTATTTATGTGAGCAATATTTGTAAAATTTTACGTTTAGGCAGGATATATGATAAAAGGTGTTTTTTAGGCGATCACAGGGCGATTGGGAATTAGCACACGGAGTAATTAAAAGCTCTGCATCGACGCCCTTATTCATGTAAGCGTAAAGAAAGATGGTATTTGGCATATTTTTGTCAACACTTGTTATGCTGCATCTATCCACTGACCAGTTTGCAAAAAAATTGAATATCACCTAGACGACAATACGCCACTGACTAAGGATCATATCGAGAAATATATTGGAATGATTGAGGGCGTTGAAATTAAGTGGAAGAAAGGCGCTTGAACATAGCTTATGACCATGCCTAACAAAAGTGGAATTTTACATATAAGACTACCAATAGATATTGTCCGCTTCCAGTGAAATCAATAATTCGCCATATTCCTTCAGGATCTGAATTACAGGTAATGCATGGCGGGAACGATCTGTTAATGTATATTCTACCCGCGGAGGTTTTTCGCGAAATACTGTCCGGCTGATCATCTTTTTTTGTTCCAACTCTCTCAGCTGGGTATGCAGCATCTTATCTGTTATGCGTGGGATCGTGCTCTTTAGGTCCCCATATCTCAGGGGGCCATGCACTAGACTTAGCAGTATAGGTATCTTCCAGGTACCTCCAATATGTGAAAAGGTAAATTCAACCGGACTATAATAAAGTTTCTTGTCGTGTGTAAATTCCTGCATAAATCAAATTTATCCAATATATTTTAAACAACAGTCATCTGTCCTTTACTGTGAAAAAAGTATGTAAAAGAAAGAAGTCATTTTATACTTATACTTTTGAAACCTAAACTAAAAGCAATGAAACACAGTACATGGGCGGCGATCCCGATATTGAAATATGTCTTTATAGACGCAACACTTACCTTTTGGGAAACACTAGGATTTAAAATTACGTTTAGACAGGATCGTCCGTATAAATATGCGGTTTTGGAACGCGAGGGATCCCATCTGCATTTCCATTATAGTAAGAATATAGAGATTTCGACGCCAGGTAACGGTTGTCTTATTATCATAAACGATGTTCAGAAAGTTTATCAGGAGTTTTGCGGAGCCTTTAATCGTCATCTTGGACGTATTCCTTCAACGGATCTACCTAGGATTTCAAGAATGAAACCTGCGGGAACACGTTTTACTGTAACTGATCCTTCCGGGAATTCTGTAATATTTATACAACAGGGGCCCGAAGATGAAGCCGATTATGAATTTACTAGACAAAAGGACGCAACTGAGTTGGGAAAGTCAATTGCCATTGCACTAAAACTGAAGGATTTTAAAGAAGACTACCTGGCGGCTGCCAAGACACTCGATAATGCTCTTAAAAAACACCTAAATCAAGAAGATAAAGGCATACAGTACGCGGAAGCCTTTATCATAAGGGCCGAACTTGCCAGAATATTGAATGATCCCGCCAAAGAAAAAGATTGTTATAAATCACTGGGTGATCTTGAGGTTTCGGCCGAAAAAATATCTGAACTAAAATCCAAGCACAGATACGACAGATAACGTTAATCCATTGATTTCAATAATGGATAGGTCGCCCATAACTTCCATCGTCTCTTTAATTAAAAATTGATTTGCCATATTTTTTTGATTTTATGTGTATAGCAAAAGCATCGTTGACGATGGCGCTATCTGAGGAAAACAAGTGGTATGTTGGAGATGCCAAAAAGTCCTCTCAGTAAAGTTATTGAATGATAAATGATGAAATTAAATGCTTATGATGAAGTTTACTAAACGGGTAACCCAATTGAAGAATGTAAACAATATGCAGATTACATTCTTTTTGAGAATTTGTATTTCTTAAAATTCGATACGATTTGCAATTTTTTCACCAACGAATTTGACATTAAAGCTTACTGCATTTAGCCACAAATTGCTCAAACTTCCGATCTATATTGCGCATAACCGGTCCGTGACCGAAACAGATAATGGAAGGATTCAGTTTTGCCAGCTTCTGGAGCGATTTGATGTTGCGCTGCTGATCTGTGGTGAATAGATTTGGCGGAAGCCGTAGACCTGTCGCAGTTGTGAGCAAATTCATATTTGTCGCCACATCTCCAATGATAAGTACACCATCTCGCTCACGGAATAAGGAGATGTGACCTGCCGAATGTCCGGGTGTCTCAATGACCTGAAAGTTTCCAATCTTATCATTTTCAACAATTGTCATTTGGACTTGATGTCCCTGACCCGCCCAATACTTTTGTTGAAGCTTTGCTATCCAATGTTGTGGCCTTGGATAATCCTTGGTTACCATACCCGTTTCGGTCCTAAAAACTTCGGCGGGATGACAGAGCAAGGGTATAGAGAACTCTTTGCATATCTGATCGCTACAGCCCTGGTGATCCGCATGCGCATGCGTAAGAAGATGCTGGTAAACGGGTATTTCCTCAAGGGCTTTCTTTACAGTGGTATACGAGCTCCGTATTCCGGAGTCTATCAATACACCTTCGATAATATAACAGTTAATACTGTTTCGTGGCATCAGTGGAATCTGAACCACCTCGGGAGCAATGTGACGTAACATATTTTTTTGTGCAAATCTACATCGCTGGTCAGAAACGAATAAGGACATTTGTCCTATAATTCCTTGTGTCTATGCAATTGGCCCTTGGCCCGAGTAAGCGAACGTTGCGTGATGCTCAGATACGATGCCAGATCTTGTGTCGCTATACGACGGACGAGCATCGGTTCGTTCATCAAGACATGACGGTATTTATCCACAGCCGACTTATTATTATAATTAAGCAGGTAGAGCTCCTTTTGACTATACTCCCGCTCCATCACCGATTTTATAATATCATTCCAGGTGGCAACCTCACCAAGCAGATGCAGATAGTCTGGATAGCTTATTCCATAGATTATGCCATCTTCTATAACCCTGATACTCCTTCTGGATTTTGCCTGCGCCACAAATTCCGGAAACGAGGTGGCAAATTCATTTTCAAACTTGAAACAGGTTATATTTTCTTTTCCTTCTTTGTCGATAGCGTATGCCTTTACAGCACCCCTAGCAATAAATCCAATATAACGGCAAATATCCCCCTCACGAATAAAAAAATCGCCCTTCTTCAAGCTGATCGGCTTGAAGAAATTCACAGAAAAGTTAACCTCCTCTGCTGAGAGTGCTCCTGTTAAGGACAGGTAATTTTTGAATATATCAATCATTGGGCAATTTTTTCTTTCTTTTAATTTCATCTTGAATGTCTGTCTAGTCTTCTTTTACACACTGATCACCTTTTTTAAATAACGACTTTTCCTTTTGATCTTCGAATTTAAAAATATCACTTTTAAAATTCATTATTTGATCAGTTCCTTTTTCATCATGATATCGGTCTGCTCATCATCTCCCAACTTAAAGATATGCTTGTCAAATGCAACAAATCCGTTCTTCTCATAAAACTGTATTGCCCGTAGATTTTTTTCCCATACACCCAACCAAATAAAAGAAAGCCCCAAAACTTCGGCTATTTGAAGTGCTTTCTCATAGAGTATCTGCCCTACCTTTTTACCATGAAATGCACGTAAAACATAAATCCTTTCTATTTCCAAGGCCTTATCATCTTGAATCTCTGTTTGGTATTTTCCTGTATTTAATTTAAGATAACCAATTACAGTATTATTATCTACAGCAAAGTAGAATTCTGACCCTGCATTATTTAGCTCTTTGATCAGCTTTATTTCTGAAAAGCTCTCAGAAAGATAACTTGCCATATTCTCTTCATTGTTGCTTTCGGAAAAGGTTTCCAAAAATGTCTCTCTCCCAATCTTCTGAAGCTCCGCAATATCATCAACAGTTACTCTTTTAATTTCAATAATTCCCATTTTCAAGTAATTAAAATATATAGATAGTTAGTTTCTTATCTTAAACGGCACACCTAAATAACCTCCATTAAGTTTTGCAAAATTAAAGGCCATTTTAATGCAAAAAAAATGCTATATTCTCATCTACTAATTCGTAAATTGCATTACTATGGATCTGCAACAAATAAAGTATTTTTTAGCCGTAGCCCGTGAGCTCCATTTTTGGAATGCAGCAGCAACTATGAATATCACCCAATCCGCCCTCAGCCGTCAAATTCAGTCTTTAGAAACGCTTCTGGGTATCCAATTGTTTGAACGTACCAAAAGAAATGTCAAGCTTACACCAGCCGGCAAATTTTTAAAAGATAAATGGGAAGTTGAGCTCAATAGGCTCGAATTTCTTCATCAGCATGCCCTCCAAATACAGTTAGGAGAAACGGGAACAATTGTAATTGCTCACCCGGACTCAATTTCCGCTTCTATTATGCCAGAAATACTGAGTAAGATCATTTTGTCATTTCCCTTATTGAAAGTGGAGTTGGTTCAGGTACGCTATGAAGACCAACAAAATCTTTTAAAGAACTATAAAGTCGATCTGCTCATTACCAGAGATATCAATAAAATTGATAATATTCAATCAAAGCAAATATATACAGACCATTTGGCAATAGTTGTCCCTGAAGATCATCCTTATAGGAACTTGAAAGATTTAACCAAAGAATCACTGGAATCGCAAAAGTTCATTCTGCCTATCAAAGATGAAGGCAGTAGCTATAGTGATACTGTTCAGCAATTATTTAGGTCATTTGATGCTGTTCCGAATACCCATGTCTATTCCGAATTTGGTTCAGCAATCATTGCACTCGTTCGCAAAGGTATCGGAATTTCGGTTTTGCCGGATTCTTATATTCATCATTCCATTCCTGGAATCCGTTTTATTGAGACCAAGGTTGAAACCAACCTTTATCTAAACTGGCGATTTGATGATCAAAATCCCATTTTATTCAATGTTTTGGGCCTGTTGTGAAACTGATTTAATACAATAAATCACTAGCCGTGCTGCCTGATATTTTCCTTTACCCATCTGAATTAGTGCTATATTTTCAATTTTTTCTTCTCTAAATATCATGCAGTTAAATAAGGCTATATTTCACTTTTTAATTATCGAGATGATCAAATGGGGCTTTTTATTGAAATAGGGAGGCTAACGTGAACAATGGAATTTTATTGATTTGCTCTATTCTTTTGTTTTGATATCTATAGCAAAAGAATGGTGTTACGGAGACTATCGGAGGAAAACAAGGGATATAAGCTGTACGCGTGAGAGACCAAAAAGTCTGATATCTACAATAAGGCAAGGGTTTCACATGGATTTATAAATGCCCATTTTTTTCGAGTAGTCTTTTCCTAAAAGTTGTGGGACTTACCCCATATTCTTGATGGAATATCTTGTTGAGGTGGCTGGTATCCGTAAATCCAAAGTCTAGCGTGATTTCGCTAATTCGCTTGTTTGTATGTATAAGGGCTGCTTCAATCATGTGGAGCCTGTAACTGCGGATATACTTTTGCAGACTTTCCCCCGTCTCCTTTTTAAAATACTCCCCCACATAGTTTGGCGACAAATGAAAATAGGAAGCTAGCTCCTCGATCTTTAGTGCCTCTGGCCGTTTAATATTTTGATGTACATATCCAAGCATTGACAATGGATGAGATGGTTGATAAGGATATGCCGTTTGAACGGATGCAATATTTCTTGCAGCGATGGAGATGACAGTGTTCAGCAACTGTTGGATAACTTCCTGATGATGGGGCCCTCCATTTTGCTGTTCCCTTAACAGGGCCTCAGCCAAGGCTCTTACCATTGGCTTATCAGTAACTGTTTTAAGAATACAGCCAGGCAAATGGTCATGATTGTAAAAGATGTATTCAAGCTTCTGTACCCATTCTCTATGCTGAGTTTTTAAGTAGCTTTCATTAAATCGAATAAAGAAGAAGCGCGTTGTTAATCCTATACGAAAGGAGTGCGAATCCTGTGGAAAAACTAAAAAAAGCTTATCGCTGTCATAAGGAAGCTCATGCTCATTGATAATCTGAACACCACTTCCTTCCAAAATAAAAACCATTTCGAAATAGGTATTTTTATGAGGAACGGCAGTATACTCATCTAATGTGAGCAGCTCGATTTCAAAAGGCCTATGCAATGTTTTTAACTTCATCCTAGTTTTTTACCGATAATACCTCCAAAGATACCGATTTCAGACAGTAGATTGATGCAATTTTGAATCATCAAATTAAAATAAGATAATGGATACAACAGTTTTCTTACTCCTTCGGCTGGGCATTGCCATCAGTATGTTTGGACACGGTCTTGTACGGCTGCCTAAATTAAACACTTTCAGTCAATGGATGATCGCCAGTTTTGAAAAATCCCTTTTGCCAAAGGCTATGGTACTACCGTTTAGCTATGTGTTACCTGTGGCAGAATCCACAGTGGGCCTGTGTCTATTGATTGGTTTGTTTACAAAACCTGCACTAATCATGGGAGCAGGAGTATTGCTGATCCTGCTTTTTGGTACAGCCATGATTGAGAACTGGGAAGCCATTCCCTCTCAGTTACTGCACCTTGCTTTCTTTGCCCTGCTGCTACAATTTGTCCAGAGCAACTCTTGGGCTTTAGATAAACTTTTCAATCTATAATAATTTAATCCATGACCACAAGACGCACATTTATTAAACAAACCGGAGCCCTTGGTACGTTGAGCATATTGCCCTTTACAAATAGCCAAGGTAATCTCCAAGACAAATCTCCCGTAAAACCTAATTCCAAATGGTCCGACGGTTCCCGCTTGATCGTCTCTATTTCCATGCAGTTTGAATCTGGCGGACAGCCCGACAATGCAGAAAGCCCATTCCCACAAAACATGGACAAGGGCTTTAAAGATCTTCCTGCCGAAACCTGGTACCAATACGGCTATAAGGAAGGTATTCCCAGAATGCTTGATATCTGGGACAAGCTTGGAGTCAAAGTTACGTCACATATGGTCGGTTCTGCTGTACTCAACAACCCGCAACTGGCGAAAGAAATTGTCGAAAGAGGTCACGAAGCGGCAGCACATGGGATGAACTGGAGCAAACAATATAATCTGCCTTATGAGGAGGAAAAGAAATTTATACAGGATGGCATAGAAGCCATTATGCAGTCAACTGGAGTTCGTCCCGTGGGTTATAATGCCAACTGGTTGCGACGTGGCGAGAATACGCTAAATATTCTACAGGAGTTGGGTTTCAAATATCATATTGATGATCTGAGCAGGGATGAGCCTTTTATAATCAAAGTAAAAGACAAGGACTTTGCTGTAATACCTTACACACTTCGCTGCAACGATATCCAATTGATTGCTGGTGAACATTATTCAACCGATCAATTTGCACGGCAGGTTAAAATGGAATTTGATCAACTTTATCAAGAAGCTGAAACCAAGCGCAGGCAGCTGTCGATCAGTTTTCATGACAGAATTGGCGGAACACCGCAAATGGTGAATACCATCGAACAGATTATCCGCTACATGCAGCAGCACGAGCGCGTAAGCTTCAAACGGAAAGATGAAATTGCAGACCTGATCTTAAAAGACGAAACTGCGATAAGGGAAGATTAGCTTCTCAAATAAATAATAGAAAGCGCCACTTGGTTTAAAGCGGCGCTTTTTGTTCATTGAGTTGGAATAGCTACGAACTGACCAAAAACCTTTAAACCGCCGAATCCTTCCATTTTTCAAAAGGCATTTCGAATTTGATTTCATCTTTACCATGAGTTCCGATTTCCTTCCACCCGGCTTTTCGGTAAAAACGTTCTGCTCGCGTACCGGGTGCGGTTCCCAGCCATACTGTATGCGCTGTTTGATTAAAGTACCAGTCCAGCATAATATCGTGTAGCTGTTTCCCTATTCCCCGTTTATCATATTCCGGATGTACAAATAATGCCCAAATATTATGCTCAGCCAGATCCACTATTGAAAAACCAACAATGTTATTGTTAATTTCAAACACCCATCCTTTGCCTCTTTTCATTATAAAATCTTCACAGTCCTGATCAGTTACTAGACCTGGATCCGATAATGGATTTTCCTTTACAGCATTTCTAACTACTTGCATCTGTGGAATATCCGACACTCTTGCTTCTCTTAAATTCATCTATTGATTTTTATAGGTTATAAGACGCAATGTACACAATTATGGGAATTTCTCATTTAGAAATTTTTCGGATCTAAAACGCCTTTTGAGCTTCCCCTCTCTTTTGGTAATATACAACTGGCTAGCTTTGATATTAATTGTATTGCCTGGAGTTGTGTACCATTATCGTACGATTCAAAAGTATTAATGTCCGTTTTCGGACATCTTATATGAGAAAATAAAGGAAACATGCTTTAAATTGGCCTTTTGACGTTGGCATTATAGTTGACCTCGGATAAAATAAGTTTGAAGGATTCTTTTAATAGTTCAACAAGCTGCTAAAACTTACTTTATTTATGTTGCTGAGCCCCCTAAAAATAGTCTTACCTGTCTTCTCCCATAATGAGATCTACGTTATACCGAATATAAACAGACTCGTATTTACTATTGCCTACAGCGTAATTTGTTCGCCGAACTAGAATTTAATCATAGTCATGCGCATTTCAAACCATATAGGTATTCAATGCAATATACAGTCACTTACCTAAAGCTAAATATGAATCCATTATATCAGGTCATCGTTAAAACACTCTATTTTTCAGGTACACTGTCTATCGCTGAACTCAGCAAAAAAATAGGGAAAAGTATACCTAATACCACCAATAGTATCCAGTATCTTCTTGAAAAAAAAATCATCACTTGTGAAGGCCTTGCACCATCAACCGGAGGACGTAGAGCAACTAATTATTCGTTGAACGGAAGGGATCTACCTCTTATATTGGCTATTACCATTGATCAATATAGCTTCACCATCACTTTATTGGATCTTTCAAATAACATCATAAAAGAATCCTCACAGGAAACAATAAACCTACAATTGGACAGCAATCTACATGTAAGAATTTTAGAACGAATTGATCATTATTTAGCGGATCAATTGGCTGCAAGAATACTAATTGTGGGAATTACTATGCCAGGTTTCGTTAATTCGGCCAAAGGTATAAATACATCCTATTGTGAACAACATCCTCTTTTTAATATAAGAGATATAATTCAGCAGCATCTGAAACGTCCTGCTTATATCGAAAATGATTCTGCAGCTATCGCCATTGCGGAGCATAATTTTGGCAAAGCCAAGGATACTGAAAACGCATTGGTCATCAATCTCAATTGGGGAGTCGGCATGGGCATGATTTTAAAAAATGAACTATTTAGAGGTAGTGTTGGATTCGCTGGAGAGTTTAGTCACATTCCGCTGTCGGATCAAAATAAACTGTGTTCATGTGGAAAAAAGGGATGCCTCGAGGTTGAAGCATCTCTTCTAGCTGCGATTGAGTGTGCCAGTTTAAAACTTGATGCCGGAGAGGTATCAATACTTGGCAAGCTGTACCAACGGGAACGAAAAATCACAATTGCCCAATTGATGGAAGCTGCTATAGATGGTGACCAACTGGCGATTAATTCCTTCTCTCGGATTGGCTATATGCTAGGAAAGGGTATTGCTACTCTAATACATATTGTCAATCCGGAAAAAGTAATTATTAGCGGACATGGTGCAAGAATCGGACAGATACTGCTACCTCAGATTCAGGCCGCTGTCGTCGAATTCAGCATCAATCGCCTGTCAAAGCATACGCGTATTGAGATATCATCCTTACTCAATGTGCAGCTGATGGGGACTGCTTCTATAGCGATATTAGCATTAAATGGAGAGACATTAAATATTAACTAATATTCCGTGCTTATGTAGATTTTGGATAAATCTTTGTACCTCCCATCTGTAGGGTGATTGAAAAGGCAAAATCTTCACCAAGCATATCATCTTTGGTTGCTGAAACCTTTTAATTAATTCTTTCACAAACTCAGCAGATGAAAACATAAAAACTTCAATTATTATTGAAACAATGAACACCCACTAAGGTTAATAGTACGGTTATCAACAGCAATACATGACTACTTCGGATACTCTCGGCATCCCATTTATTTCTTAAACTTACATTATTATGAAAGATCACAGTTGCGAATAGCTGAAGCTATCTGGTTTTTCCTGAACAGCGACTTTCCAATACTTCCATCACCCTAGCCATAAAACTATGGACAGTTTAATAATCAGTAAAAACTACTAAGTGACATTAACAAAGGGAATTTCTTGACCAATGTCAATCTTTTTTATCGGAAAATAGAAGAACTTAGACAGTACATCAAATAGAAAAAAATATAAACAGAATTAAAAGAAATGTTATGAAAAAGATAGCTATTAATGGATTTGGCCGCATCGGACGTGCCGCTTTAAAAATAATAACAGAAACTGCCGATCTGGAGGTTGTCGGAATCAATGATCTGATGAGTATCGAAAACGCCGCCTACCTGCTCAAATATGACAGTAATTATGGTAAATATGAAAAAGATGTACGCATCGAGGGAGATATACTTGTAGTCGATGGAAAGGCTGTTAAATATACAAGCATAAGAGAAATTGAAAAATTACCCTGGAAAGATATTCAAGCTGATATCATCATCGAAAGTACGGGTATTTTCACGAACAAAGCCGATGCTGAAAAACATTTAACGTCCGGAGCAAAATTTGTAGTCATCTCAGGCCCAACCAAAGATACGCCTACTGTTGTCCATGGTGTAAATACTGAAGATGGAAAGGTTTCTGTTTTTTCATGCGCAAGCTGCACGACGAACAATATCAGCCCGATCATCGAAATATTAGGAAGAAAGATAGGAATCAAAAAAGCAATTCTGAATACCACACACGGTTATACTGCTTCACAGGCACTTGTAGATGCTCCTTCAAAAAAAGAACCACGTATGGGAAGGGCTGCGGGAATTAACCTTGCTCCTGCCGCTACCGGTGCTGCAATAGCGACTACAAAAGCACTTCCGCAATACGCCGGAAAGTTTGACGGCATAGCTGTTCGGGTACCTGTCCCGGTCGGATCAATATCCGATATTACTTTTATTGCCGAAAGAAACACAACGATCGAAGAGATAAACCAAATTTTGATCGATGAATCCAAAACTGATCGCTATAAAAAGGTGCTAACGGTAACAGACGAACCACTGGTGTCTACCGATATCATCAAAAGTCCGTTTGCAGCGACAGTTGATCTGGAAATGACAAGAGTTGTCGATGGTGATCTTGTGAAAGTGATGGCCTGGTATGACAACGAATGGGGATTTACCAATCAAATGATTAGACAAATTCAAGCTATTTAGAGCAATAGCAATGAAAAGCTGAACATACAAGACCTTTCAATAATTTGGAAGGTCTTATTTTTTTACCTGGCGTTTTTAAGTTAGTCCTCTCTTAAACTTTACGTAATTCCTGATATATGCTGTCTAATCCCGTTAGATAATTTCGCTCGAATTTATTTCGCCAATAATCTTATGGCGCTTAACCCGAACCACTTCTGACATTGAATCTCCATTCATTTCGGCAATCGAAATAGTTGTGGGTTTCTGCACAAGCATTTGCCTCTGAATTTACCATTGAAAGACTCCCTAAGATATCGGGTTAGTTACTTGAGAGGATGCTCTCAACAGCAAAAATACTTATATATAATTGATTATCAATTACTTTTAACGTGTAAAAATTTTTCAAAAAAAGTCTTTTTTATTTCGTAACTTTTTCTTTACATTTATGTAAACAATGCTAAAATTGATTCGGCTTGTCGGCGTTTGCATCTTCATCTACTTAGGTCAAACACAATTTTTAACCAATTTTTAATTACATGATTATGAGTAAAATCTTGTCTTTTTTACTTTTATGGCTAGTGATCATCCCATTAGCCTATGGCCAACAACGCACGCTAAAAGGAAGCCTTGTTGACCTCGCCACAAATGCACCCTTGGGAGGTGCAACTGTCCGCCTTGAATCGACCAACGTCGGAACCTCAACCGACGATCAGGGGAAATTTACGTTAAATGTACCACAGGGAGCAGTCAAGCTATTGGTTACACTGGTTGGTTATGAAGATGCAAGGCGTACCATAACGGCACAAGAAAACGACATCAGCATCAAAATGACGAGCAAATCGTCTTCCTTGGAGACGGTCGTGGTCACGGCACTAGGTATTCAGCGAAAAGCCAAAAGTCTGACCTACTCGACGCAGGTCGTAAAAGGTGACGAACTGACCAAAGTAAAGGATGTCAATCCCATGAACAACCTGACAGGTAAAGTCTCGGGTGTGCAGATCAACCGCAGTTCGTCAGGCATGGGTGGATCCGTGAATATTGTGCTGCGCGGATTTAAATCAAACCGCAACAACCAGCCTTTGTATGTCATTGATGGTCTCCCGATCACAAATACAAATGGTAGTGGCAACGATGGCGCCTTCGGCGGAGCTACAGACCGTGGTGATATCCTGAGTACCTTGAATGCGGATGACATCGCAAGCATCAATGTCCTGAAAGGTGCATCGGCCTCTGCATTATACGGAAGCCAGGGGGCCAATGGTGCAATTATGATCACCACAAAAAAGGGGGCTGAAGGAAACTTGAAAATTGATCTCTCCAGTGGTTTCACGGCTGACAAGGCGTTTTACCTACCCAAATTGCAATACCGCTATGGGCAGACCACTCCTTCGAGCGAGGAAAGCTGGGGTGAAAAAGGTACTTTCGCTGACCCAGTAAAAGACTTCTACAATACTGGAACAACCTTTATCAATACCTTGGCACTGAGTGGCGGAACCAATCGCGTACAGAATTATTTTTCATATGCGAATACAAGCAACAAGGGAATTTTGCCGACCAATACGTTTAAGCAGCACAGCGCCACCTTTCGAAATTCGATGAATTTCTTTGACGATAAACTCTTCTTTGATGGAAGTCTGATGTATTCGCGTCAGAATATACATAACCGCCCTTCCTCAGGTCTATACTTCAGCCCGATAGCCGGCTTATACCTGTTTCCGAGAGGACAGGATTTTGATAAGTACAAAAATTTCGAATATTTCTCCGAAAGCCGCAACTTCTATTTGCAGGATTGGTGGAATATCAATGCAGACGCTAAACTGACCGGAACACATCATCAGCAAAATCCTTATTGGGTGCTCAATCGCATTCCTACGGATCAAAAAAGGGATAATATTATTGGACAGGCGCAATTCCGTTATGTCTTGACAGACTGGCTATCTGTAAGTGCCCGCGGAACCTTGAACAAGCGCTGGGATCATTGGGAACGCCGCATATATGCGGGAACACAGGGCGTATTGTCAGGTCTACCGATCGATGGTAAACTTGGCGACAATGGCCGTTACAATACCGATCGAAGCGAAAGCACGGCCTTATATGGTGATCTATTACTAACCGGTAATAAACAATGGGCCGAACAGCTTGATTTAAATTTTACAGCGGGTACCTCAATCAATGATTTACGTTCAAATGGTACCGTTTTAGACCTGGCTAGGCTCGCCGTAGCCAATAAGTTTCTGATGAGTAATATCTATCGTGATGCTCCTATGCAGTCAGCGACTGAAACTATTTCACGTCGGCAGATCCAGTCTTTATTTGCTTCAGCAAATTTGGGCTACCACGAAAAAGTTTATCTCGATTTAACGGCTAGAAATGACTGGGCTTCTACACTGGCTAATACTCCCCAGGAACATAAGGGCTATTTTTATTGGTCGGCAGGTGTATCAACCGTACTGAATGAATTATTCAAATTGCCAAGCTTCATTACCTACAGTAAGCTCCGTCTATCCTTTGCTCAAGTGGGGAACGATGTTGCCGCCTATAGTACAATCCCTGTAAACACCTTAAACACAGGCATCTTAACACCAAATGTATCAGGACCTTATAGAGGAATACCACTGAAACCAGAAATTAGCAAAAGTGTCGAATTAGGTTATGAAGGCCGCTTTTGGAAAGACCGTGTCAATCTGGATATTGCACTTTACAAAACCAATACCAGAGATCAGTATTTTGAGTATCAGGGACCCGTGGGTGTTGTTAACACGACCGTATTTTTGAATGCTGGAAATGTTGAAAATAAAGGTATTGAAGCAGCTTTGGGCGTGACTGCTATCAAAAAAGGACATTTTAACTGGAACACGGGATTTAATTTTACCGCCAATCGCAACAAGATAGTCAAATTGGCCCCCAACCTGGGGAATACGTACCCTTTGGGCGGAAATTTCAATGTCCTCCGTCTTGGCGGTTCCTTTGGTGATTTCTGGGCTCCTATGTTTAAGCGCGATCAAAACGGGACAATTATCGTTGATGACAATGGTCGGCCACAGATCGCTCCTGCGGGATATATCGGCAATAATACGCCTAAAGCCATTGTGGGATGGACCAATAATGTTACTTACAAAGATTTTGGTCTGAGCTTTACGATAGACGGCCGATTCGGCGGAAAAGTAATCAGTATAACGGACGGCTACCTCAATTCCTTTGGTGTAAGCGAAGAAAGCGCAGCAGCAAGGGATCGCGGCGGTGTTGACATTGCAGCTGTTAAAATGGATGGCACAGCTTGGGAAGGCCTTCTTCCGGCACAGGCTTACTACAGTGCCATAGGCAACCGTGATGGTATCATCGAAGGTCAGCTTTACAGTGCCACCAATATTCGGATGCGTGAAATTGCATTAAGTTACAAGCTTCCGATTAAATGGCAAGGCATCAAGCAAGCCTCCATATCACTGACAGGACGGAACTTATTTTTCTTTCGCAACGATGCTCCTTATGATCCTGAACTCAATACAACCACGGGTGTCGGAGGCCAGGGCTACGATAGCTTTGCCCTTCCAACGACTCGCAGTTATGGTTTAAATCTCAAGGTATCCTTTTAATAACGTAGATCATGGACAACACAATCAAATTTTTCGTTTATAGCAGATTAATCTGCATCTTGCTCGCTACCTCCTTGCTAACGGGCTGTACCAAAAACTTCACTGAATTAAACACGAATCCTGCAGGGGTAACGGACGAAGAAGCAAATGCTGACTATGCACTAGTCGCCTCCTTTTTGGCCCAGGCACAACGTGATATTATTCCCGAAAACGTCGGTGAATATCAGTTGGCCAATAACCTCTGCAGTGACACCTATGCGGGATACCTTACTCCCCCAACTCCCTTCGTCGGAAACGCGAATAACGTCACCTATAGCCTAGTACCAGGCTGGTATCAAGCTATTTTTGTAGATCGCTACATCAAAGCTATGAATCCGCTTTTCCGTGTAGAACGCGACACCCGTCAAGATAAACGGCTTCAGGATATTTTCGCTTTTGCCAAACTTTTGAAAGTATCCGCTATGCATCGGACCAGTGACAAAGTTGGCCCCATTATTTATAGCAAATATAATGTGCTCAATGAAAATGGACAGATCGATTACGATTCGCAGGAAAATGCATACAAAAACTTCTTTTTAGACCTAGATACGGCGACAACGATCTTAAAAGATATCCAGAATAATCCAAAATCCGCAGCAATGGCCAAGTCTGATATGGCTTATACCGCGGATAATTATAAGCGCTGGCTACGCTATGCAAATACACTGCGTCTACGGCTGGCCATACGTATCGTTGCGATAGCACCCAATATCGCAAAAACGGAGGGTGAAAAAGCACTCAATCCTACCAATGGTGGACTACTCGAGGTAAACGCCGACAACTGCATTATTGGGCTCAGTACGGATCACCCCTTAAATACCATCACTGGCGCATGGGGTGATACACGCATGAGTGCACCCATAGAATCTATACTGGGTGGTTATGATGATCCGCGCATGGCAAAGTTATTTGACCCGGCAGCGGATCCCCTGGTAGCTGGGCAGTATAAAGGCATCCGCTCAGGTATTAATATAGATGGCAAAAGCCGTTATGAAAATTATTCCAAGCTCCGGGCTTTTCCGAATCAGATGCAGTTAATGATCGCTGCTGAAAGCTGGTTTTTGAAAGCAGAAGCAGCACTGCGCGGCTGGTCCAATGCAGGAACAGCAAAAACCAACTATGAAACAGGTATAGACCGTTCCTTCGAAATGTATGGACTAAGCAGCCAGGTTACAGCTTATAAAAATAACAGTACGAGCAAACCCAAAGCGTATGTTGACCCAAAAGCTATTAAAGCTGGTGAAAATAACGTCGCTATTGGCTCTCCTTATTTGAGCACGATGACTATCCGCTGGGAGGACGGAGATTCAAACAACAGAAAACTTGAACGCATTATAACACAAAAATGGATCGCCATGTTTCCGGATGGCGATGAAGCCTGGGCAGAATACCGCCGTACAGGTTATCCCATTCTGTTTCCTAACATTGTAAATTTCAGTGGAAATACCATACCTTCAATTCCAGGCATCCGCCGTATACCTTATCCGCAACGCGAGTATGATAGTAATAATCAATCCGTTACTGCCGCTATACAGTTATTAGGAGGCCCTGATAACGGTGGTACACGACTGTGGTGGGATGTAGCGAACAAGAATTTTTAGAAAAACATTCTCATTCATTTTTTAATATAATAGCCGGTGGGTTGCCGGCTATTATATTAAAAATTCACCTTTCTACAATTTGGAGGATCTTATCTTTTATAATTAATATCTTTGGGGTATGAATATCGAACACATCGGACAACCTTTCCTCAAAAAATTTCCCGGAGATTTTTCCAATAATCCTATGCAGAGAAACACACCAAAAGTTTTATTTGCTACGATTAAACCTGCCGGATTTGATCATCCTCAATTAATTGCTTTTAACGAGGCTCTTTCTAAGGAAATAGGGCTGGGAACATTTGAAGAAAAGGATCTTAATTTTCTGGTGGGATCTCAGCTTCCCGACAATATTGAGACCTACGCGACAGCTTACGCAGGACATCAATTTGGCAACTGGGCAGGACAGCTGGGGGATGGAAGGGCTATTCTCGCTGGGGAAATTACCAATGCAGCAGGTAAGAAAACAGAGATCCAATGGAAAGGAGCTGGTGCAACTCCCTATTCAAGGCGTGCCGACGGAAGGGCTGTATTGCGATCTTCTGTACGCGAATACCTGATGAGTGAAGCCATGTATCACTTAAGCATACCCACTACCAGAGCTTTGAGCCTGGCCTTTACTGGAGAAGATGTTATTCGGGATATCATGTATAATGGCAATCCACAATATGAAAAAGGAGCTGTAGTCATAAGAACAGCTGAAAGCTTCCTTCGTTTCGGGCATTTTGAATTGATGTTTGCTCAAGGTGAACACAAACTATTGCAGGATCTGCTTGATTTTACGATTGAAAATTACTTCCCCGAAATTGTTTCATCCGATCATCAGAAATATAAAGATTTTTTTGAAAAAGTATGTACCCGGACGGCAGACTTAATGGTAGAATGGTTCAGAGTAGGTTTTGTTCATGGCGTAATGAACACAGACAATATGTCGATCTTAGGTTTAACGATTGATTATGGTCCCTATTCCATGATGGATGAATATAATTTAAATTTCACTCCGAATACAACGGATCTTCCGGGAAGAAGATATGCATTTGGAAAGCAGGGACAGATATCACATTGGAACCTCTGGAAACTTGCAAATGCTCTTCAGCCAATAATCAATGATGAAAAATTCCTGGAAAACACACTAAATAATTTTGGTATTTATTTTTGGGAGGCCCATGACAAAATGCTGTGCAAAAAATTCGGATTTGATGGGCTCAGAAAAGAGGATGAAGACTTTTTCACCAACTGGCAGGGCTTAATGCAGGAGTTGGAATTTGATCATACTCTATTCTTCAATCAATTAGAAAAAATAACTTCAGATACGGATCTAATGGAACATTTCAGCCCGATAGCGTATACTATTTTAAATGAAGAAAGGCTCGGAAAACTTGCAGACTTCATTGAACAGTACCAATCCCGTCTGCATTCAAATACAATTTCAAAGGAAGAATCCCTGGAATTAATGAAAACGACAAATCCTAAATTTATACTGAGAAACTACCTGCTTTACCAGTGTATTGAAGAAATTAGTAATGGGAAAACAGAGATGCTACTCAAACTAACTCAGGCTTTAGAAAATCCATACCAAGAACTATTTCCGGAATTTTCGGTAAAGCGCCCGTCCAGCTATGATGACACCGCAGGATGCTCTACACTTTCATGTAGCTCATAACAGAAAGTAATTAAAGAAGTGTGTAAGAGAAGAATTGGATAAATTAGAAAAAAACACCCAAAACTCTTGATGTAAACAAGTTGAAATAGTGTCAGTCGCAAAGACTTTCAATAGTACTTGATTTTAATTGACTACATTAAAATAAGATTTGGTACAAACCCAAACTAGGAGCAAAAAAGTACTGTTTGCCTTTTAATGTTACGGTTTTGGGCATTGTCATATCATCGCACTTAAAGCGTTGTTTTTTCAGTTCATAATAAGCCAAATAATCTGGACTGGGCAGTTTGCCATTGCGCCAACCAATCAAAACATCGTCATCGAATTTAGGGATTTCAGTTTTTGCTATATCAAGTTCGCTTTTAAAAAGATCTGTTTGTCTAACGACCAAGGTCTGGTTGATTACTTTAAACACATCGCAGTGCTCTGTGTTCACGATCGTGTAGGGACAAGGTTTGAGCCCATACGGTTTCAGCATTTCTACCTCATATTTATTTAAAGCGTTCATCTGCAAGCTATCGTTCAGATCTTTCAATTCTTCTGATTTTTTGCGCAGGTTATCTGCAATAACCACCGTTTTAAAATCTTCTTGTTTTCCATAATCTGGATAGAAAAACTTCTTGCCGTTGAAATATAGATTTCCTTGTTTATCGATGTAAAATGGCTTTTCCCAATCGTAAATCTTTTCAAAAAGTATATTTTTATCTACATCAATAATCTTTACGGGCGAGTTACTGTTGTCGGGCTTTAAAAGTATTCTATCGTCGTTTAAAAAAACTAGACTACTTAAGCCAGTCATATCAGTAACTTTTCTGAACTTGCTTTTATCTTCTAGCAACTCAATCAGTTGAGGCACATCTGGGTGTTTATCTTTTTTAGGGATAGGATTACAACCTAAAAACATAAGTGATGCGAAGAAAAGAAGGTATCTCATAAGCTATTCTTTCGTATAATTTGATTTTCCATTTACATCAACCGGTTCACCTAGATACTTTGGTTTTCTGCCTCTTATAATATCCAAAACGGCTTTGGTGACGGATAGTTTTTCCCGAAATGCATAGTATTTATAACCCGGATAAACGCCCCTATCTGCACTATAACCAAATGATTTTATACCAAATTTATCACCTAGATAAATACATCTATTTAGGTGGTATTTCTGAGATACCAAGATTGCTGTATCAACATGAAAGATATATTTTGCACGGTACATAGTCGAGTAGCTATCAAACCCAGCATAGTCAATGTAAATTTTTGTGGTATCGACCCCGTTTTTCTGACAATATAACTTCATTACCGTTAGCTCATCGTATTCATCCCTCCCATTATCTCCTGATAGTAATATTTTATCCACTTTATTATTTTTGTATAGCGAAATCCCAGCATCCAGCCGATCTTTTAAATACCTACTTGGCTGATCACCGTTTATTCCCGCGCCAAAAATAATGACTACCTTGGTTTTTGGCACATCTTTAAGTTCAGTGAAAATCAGCTTTTCCGTCTCGGCCATTACATTGCTGTTGATTACCAAAACAACAACGAGGGTTATTAGGCATAGGATGATAACCGGTAAAAGGAACTTTTTAATCTTTTTCATGCATTTGATTTTACAACAATTTATAAAAATCGGTTTCTTTTATGTCTTCAGCAAAAGGAACAGATATTTTTTCATAAAATACTGCTATTAATTCCCAATATTTTTAATAATATACATGCCCTGCTTCTTATTTTCGTGAAATAAGAAAAAAATTCCTTTCAGGGAAACACCTAATACCATCGTTACTACGTGTGTTACTCTATACATCAAAAAATTATCCCATTGCAATTTTTCTTGCAACTCGGCAAACTTTTTATACTTGGCTCTATTCCATAATAAACTTGGTGATAAATTAATAACAGACCAGGTTTGTATAGCGACATAGACTACTAAAATTATTACTATAGAGATTACCATTTTTTCATCATTTTATTTTTTTGAAAAGCAAGTTCTTTTGTTCATCAATGCCGGATTAAATTTTATGATATAATTTCCATTTAAAGGCTTGCCATTTTTCTTCAAACAGGTTTTGCCGTATTCTAATA
>RCUL01000331.1_pt1 | contig 28424 bp, 27 predicted proteins | sample 2167521 | NCBI WGS metagenome assembly RCUL01 (sample SAMN09932745, study PRJNA488358) | compost metagenome | feature: garden; material: soil; isolation source: compost soil in acetic acid-enriched culture | place: Germany: Experimental Botanical Garden Goettingen | collected 2016-01-27
TTCCCGATCTTCGCCACCTGCATGCTGGTCCAGGGCCTGGCGCAATCGACCGGCTGGGCCGGCTTGTGCAAGAACATCGGCAGCTTCTTCCCGTCCTCCCAGCGCGGGCGGGTTCTTGGGTTGTGGAGTTCCTGCTATGCCTTCGGCGGCCTGGTGGCGTCGCCGTTCGCCGGCTGGTGGGCCTACACCCTGATCGGCAGCTGGCATGCGGCGTTTATCTCCAGCGCTGCCGTCGTGGCGGTAGTGGCGGTGCTGTTCTTCATTTTTCAGCGCAACAAGCCTGAAGACGTCGGCCTGCCGGCGGTGGAGCCGGAGCCTGAGAGCATGGTCCCGGGCTCGACCCTCTGCAGCATCTGGGCACCGCTGCGCGAGATCCTGCGCAACCGCACGGTGCTGACCCTGGGGCTTGCGTACTTTCTGCTCAAACCGGCGCGCTACGCCATTTTGTTGTGGGGCCCGGTGATCGTCTTCGAACAGATGCCCTCGGTGGGCAAGGTCGGTGCGGCGATCATCCCCACCGCCTTCGAGCTGGCCGGCCTGCTCGGCCCGATCATGATCGGCCTGGCCTCGGACAAACTGTTCGGTGCCCGCCGTATGCCAGCCTGCGTGATCAGCCTGGTCGTGCTGACCGTGACCCTCGGGCTGTTCATGGCTGCGCTCAATACCGGCAGCGTGATCCTGGTAGTGGCCTTGCTGTTCGTCATGGGCCTGACCCTGTACGGGCCGGACTCGATGATCAGCGGCGCGGCAGCCATCGATTTCGGCACCGCCAAGGCCGGCGCCACCGCAGCCGGCTTCGTCAACGGCTGCGGTTCGGTCGGGGCGATTCTCGGCGGCTTGCTGCCGGGCTATTTCGACAGCGTCACGGTGTTCATCGTGTTCGCCGGGTGCGCGCTGTTCTCCGCCCTGGTGCTGCTGCCGCACTGGAACAGCCGCCCGGCCAGCGCCGAGCACACACCGGCTGTCGCCCCCAACACGGCCATGGCCATCAAACCGCTGCGCACTTGAACCTAAAGGGAAGCCCACATGAGACCGTTCTGGCTGCAACAGGCGCTGGACCAGGAAGTTGCACCCACGTGCCCGCCGCTGGCTGGCGATATCGACTGCCAGGTGTGCGTCGTCGGTGGTGGTTACACCGGCCTGTGGACGGCGCTCATGCTCAAGGAGCATAACCCGGCGCTGGATGTCGTGCTGATTGAAGCCGACATCTGTGGCGCCGGGGCCAGTGGACGCAACGGCGGCTGTGCGCTGTCGTGGTCGGCCAAGTACTTCACCCTTGAGCGGCTGTTCGGGGTGGACGAGGCGGTGCGCCTGGTCAAGGCCTCGGAGCAGAGCATCTACGCCATTGGTGATTTCTGCCAGGCCCATGGCATCAATGCCGATTACCGTCTGGACGGCACCCTGTACACCGCCACCAATCGCGCCCAGGTCGGCGCCACCGATGGCGTGATTGCCGCCCTGGAGCGCCAGGGTATCAACTCGTTCCGCCGCTTGCCGGTAGAGCAGGTGCAGCGCCTGGCAGGCTCGGCCAAGCATCTGGAAGGCTGGTTCTCGCCAGCGGCCGCCACGGTACAGCCGGGCAAACTGGTGCGCGGCCTGCGCCGGGTCGCCTTGCAAAAGGGGGTGCGCATTTATGAAGGCACGGCCATGACCGGCTTGCAGGAAGGGCCGCAGGCCGTGGTCGAGACCGCCTCTGGCTCTGTCCGCGCCGGCCGCGTGGTGTTGGCCCTGAATGCCTGGATGGCGCGGGCCTTCCCGCAGTTCGAACGCAGCGTGGCGATCGTCTCCAGTGACATGATCATCACCGAACCGCAACCCGAACTGCTCCAGCAGATCGGCCTGACCAGCGGCATCAGCGTGCTCGATTCGCGGATCTTCGTGCATTACTACCACAACACCAGTGATGGCCGGTTGATGCTCGGCAAGGGCGGCAATACCTTCGCCTATGGCGGGCGCATGTTGCCGGTGTTCGACCAACCTTCACCCTACGAGCCGTTGCTGCGCCGCAGCCTGGGTGAGTTCTTCCCGGCGCTGGCCCAGGTGCCGATCGCCGCCACTTGGAACGGGCCGTCGGACCGTTCGGTGACCGGTTTGCCGTTTTTTGGCCGGCTTAATGGCCAGGGCAACGTGTTCTACGGCTTTGGTTACTCGGGCAGCGGCGTCGGCCCCTGCCATATGGGCGGGCAGATCCTCTCGTCGCTGGCCCTGGGCCTGGACAACCCGTGGACCCGCTCGCCGCTGGTCAACGGCCCGCTGGGCTATTTCCCGCCGGAGCCGATTCGGTACCTGGGCTCATTGATGGTGCGCAATGCCATCCGTCGCAAGGAGCAGGCCGAAGACAACGGCCACCGCCCGCGCCACCTCGACGTGCGCCTGGCGCGGTTTGCCGCCGCCGCGGGCAAGGCCGACAAGGGCTGAAGGGTTTTTTTGTCGATGGCTTGCGGAGCGTATAAACTGCTTGCCACTTTGGCCGGTCGCTACCTGAACCGGCACCTGAAACAAGAGAGTCGAGATGGGCGCACAGTGGAAAGCCAAGCATAGAGAAGTAGCAGCCAACGCCAAAGGCAAGATCATGGGCAAGCTGTCCAAGGAGATCCAGATCGCGGCCAAGTCCGGCGCCGACCCGGACATGAACCCGCGCCTGCGCCTGGCCATCGAGCAAGCCAAAAAGGCCTCGATGACCCGCGAGACCCTGGAACGGGCGATCCGCAAGGGCGCAGGCCTGGATGGCGATGCGGTGCAGTACACCGCCGTGACCTATGAAGGCTTTGCCCCGCATCAGGTGCCGCTGATCGTCGAGTGCCTGACCGACAACGTCAACCGCACCGTGGCGCAGATCCGCGTCCTGTTCCGCAAGGGCCAGCTGGGCGCTTCGGGCTCGGTAGCCTGGGACTTCAACCACGTCGGCCTGATCGAAGCCACGCCGAACAGCCCTGACGCTGACCCGGAAATGGCCGCCATCGAAGCCGGTGCCCAGGATTTTGCCGAAGGCGAAGAAGAGGGCGCGACCCTGTTCATCACTGACACTACCGACCTCGACGCCGTGCAGAAAGCCCTGCCGGGTCAGGGTTTCACCGTGGTCTCGGCGAAAATCGGCTACACCCCGAAAAACCCGGTCAGCACCCTGAGCGATGAGCAGATGGAAGAGGTTGAAGCCTTCCTGCAGGCGATCGACGATAACGACGACGTGCAGAACGTGTATGTAGGTCTGGCGGGTTGATGTAAACCGTAAGGGCCTCATCGCGGGGCAAGCCCGCTCCCACAGTGTGTGGGAGCTGGCTTGCCAGCGATTCAGACACCGCGAAGCTGCTGACAGACCTCGTCGAAGCTTGGCCGACGCATCACCTCAGCCTGCACACAACCCCGCTGCACCGCCCTCAATCCCTCGCAATCCCCCTCGCAACACGCCAGCAACTCCCCCAGCAACACCCCGAACGCCAATACCTCGATCCGCTGCAACGCTTCAGCCGCCACACTGCCATCCAGCGGGTGAAACGACGCCGCGCCAAAATCCCCCAGCAAGCAGTCGCCCGCCTCATCACACAGCACATTGTGCGCATACAGGTCGCCATGGGTAATGCCGTGCCCGTGCAGGTGCGCGCCCACTGCAGCAATGGCGCTGGCCAGGCGCCGCACGCTGGCCAGGCTCAGGCGTCGTGGCGGGTATGTATCCCGTGTGCAGGAATCCAGGCTCGGCGGCCCGGCGAGGTTGAACCAGCTCGGCTCGATCAACTGCATCACCAGCGCCGGTAGTTGCTGCGGGTGGTTGTCGATGCGTCCGGCCAGGCGTACCAGTTGCGGGTGATCGCCCGCAGCAATGCAGGCGCTCATCTCGTTGAGCGGCAAGCCGTCGCTGGTGATCTCGCCCTTGTACAGTTTGACCGCCACTGGCGCGCTCTGCTGCTGCCAGCGGGCCTGGTGAATGACCCCGGACGCGCCCTGGCCCAGCACCTGTTCGAGAGAGATCTGCTGCCAGTCGATGACCTGGCAATGGCCCGGGTCCTGCGGGGTGCAGTAACCCGCAGGCATGGGATTGCCGGCATAGGCCAGCCAGGCCAGGCGTGGCATCTGCAGCAGCCACTCGGGCAGGGCGGGCAGCTGGTTGGCCGATAGCCGCAGCAGTTCAAGCTTTGTGCAGCGCGCGAGATTCGCCGGCAGTTCGCGCAGGCGGTTGCCGGCCAGCATCAGCTTTTGCAGGTCCGGGCAGTTGCCCAGAGCCTCGGGCAAGGTTTCGATGCGGTTGTCGGTAAGCACCAGGGCCCGCAACCGCAGTGGCAGTGCGGCGCCGCTGACCTGTTCGATCTGGTTGCTCTTGAAGCCGACCATCTCAAGCTTCGGGCATTGGCCGATGCCTTCGGGCAAATGGCGAAAGCGGTTCTGCGAACAGAACAACACCTTGAGCTTGCGCAGGCGGCCCAGGTCGCCGGGCAAGTCGCTCAGGCGGTTACCGGTAAGGTTGAGCACTTCCAGACTGTCGGCCAGGTCGAAGATTTCCTCCGGGAACTGTTCCAGCCCGCAGGCCAGGTCGAGGCGGGAAATACCTGCCAGACGGCCGGCTTTGAGGTCTTCAAGGGTATGCATGGGGATCGCGGCAGGCTCGAAAATAAACGGCGCCCATCATACCGGCAAGATGCGACTTAAGTCCCATGGCAGACTGGCCGCCGCGGTCCATACTCGAAGCTCGCCCTTTATTAATAACAACAAGTTCAGGGTTTTACATTCGATGACATACCAGCACAGCTACGCCCGCTCCATCGCCGATCCTGCCGCCTTCTGGGCCGAACAGGCTGACCACCTGGCCTGGTACCGCAAGCCCCTGCAAACCCTTGCTGAAAACGCCGACGGCACCCACCAGTGGTTTGCCGACGGCCGGCTCAACAGCTGCTACCTGGCCCTTGATCATCAGATCGAGCAAGGCCGTGGCGAGCAGACTGCGCTGATCTACGACTCGCCGGTGACCGGCAGCCAGCAGCAGTTCAGCTACAACCAGCTGTGCGACGAGGTGGCGCGCCTGGCCGGCTTGCTGCGCGAGCTTGGGGTCAAGAAGGGCGACGGGGTGATCATCTACATGCCCATGGTGCCGCAGGCGGCCATGGCCATGCTCGCCTGTGCGCGCATCGGTGCGGTGCATTCGGTGGTGTTTGGTGGCTTTGCCGCCAACGAACTGGCCCTGCGCATCGACGATGCCCGGCCCACGCTGCTGCTGACCGCCTCGTGCGGGCTGGAGTTCGACCGGGTCATCGAGTACAAACCGCTGGTGGATCGTGCCTTGCAACTGGCCAAGCACCAGCCGCGCCAGGTGCTGGTGCTGCAACGTCCGCAAGCCCGGGCGGCGCTGGTCGAAGGCCGCGACCTGGACTGGCTCGAAGCCGTGGCCACGGCCAGCCCGGTGGCGCCGGTGGAGCTGGCCGCCGCCGACCCGCTGTACATCATGTACACCTCCGGCACCACCGGCAAACCCAAGGGGATTGTCCGGGAAAACGGCGGCAACGCCGTGGCCCTGAGCTTTGCCATGCGCCACATCTATGGCATGCAGGCGGGGGATGTGTGGTGGGGGATCTCCGACGTTGGCTGGGTGGTTGGCCATTCGTTGATCGTCTACGGGCCGCTGATGAACGGCTGCACCACGGTGTTCTACGAAGGCAAGCCGATCCGCACGCCCGACGCCGGTGCCTACTGGCGGGTGGTCGAGCAGTACCGGGTCAACGGCCTGTTCTGCGCGCCCACCGCCATGCGTGCGATCCGCAAGGAAGACCCTGACGGCGAACTGCTGCGCCGCTACGACCTGAGCTCCCTGCGCCAACTGTTTCTGGCCGGCGAAAAACTCGATTCCAGCACCCATCAATGGCTGGAGACAACCAGCGGCAAGACCGTGCACGACCACTGGTGGCAGACCGAAACCGGCTGGCCGGTGACTGCGCCCTGCGTGGGCCTTGACGGCAGTGCGGCGCGGCCGGGTTCGAGCAATCGTGCGGTGCCGGGTTATCACGTGCGGGTGCTGGACGATGATGGGCACTTGCTGGGCGCCAACCAGCAAGGTTCGATCGTGATTGCCTTGCCGCTGCCGCCGGGGTGCAGCCAGACCTTGTGGGGCGACCACCAGCGTTACCTGGATGCCTACCTGAAGACTTACCCGGGCTACTACCACACCGGTGACGGCGGTTATCTGGATGAGGACGGTTTCGTCTACATCATGGGGCGCACCGATGACGTCATCAACGTCTCCGGCCATCGTCTGTCCACTGGTGAAATGGAAGACCTGGTCGCCCGTCACCCGGCGGTGGCCGAATGCGCGGTGATCGGCGTGCACGATGAGATCAAGGGCCAGGTGCCGCTGGCACTGGTGGTGCTCAAGGACGGCCAGGATATTGCGCAGGCGCAGTTGCAGAGCGAGCTGGTGGCCAGCGTGCGCGAGCAGATTGGTGCTTTGGCGTGTTTCAACCAGGTGCGGGTGGTCAAGCGCCTGCCCAAGACCCGTTCGGGCAAGATCCTGCGCGCGGTGCTGCGCAAGATTGCCGACCAGCAGCCGTATACACCGCCTTCGACCCTGGATGATCCGGCGGTGTTGGTGGAGATTGAAGCGGTGTTGGCGAGCCTGGCGCGGGTTGGGTAAGCAGGTAGTAACCCGGTGGCCTCATCGCTGGCAAGCCAGCTCCCACAGGTCTTGCACCAACCTTGAGAACACTGCCAATCCTGTGGGAGCCGGCATTGCCGGCGATCGAGCGCGCAGCGCTCGTAGTTCAGGTCTCAGCAGCCAGCCTGGCGCAACTGCCCCAGGCGGCTGCGGGTGCGGGCCAGGTCGCTGGCGCTGCCGCCCAGGCTTGCGGCCAGCGGCAGGCTGCCGATCAGCACCAGGTGCTTGTCCTGGTCATACAGCACATCGACCAGGTTGATGAAGCGCTGCTGGGCGGCAATCGAGCAGTCTTCAAGGTTCGGCAAGCAGTCGATGATCCAGTGATCAAAACGCCGGGCCAGTTCCAGGTAGTCGATCACCGCCGTCGGCTGCTCGCACAATTCGACAAAATCAAAGCCCACCGTGCGTTGCTCGCTCAGGCGGGCGCGCAGTGTGCGCTTGCCAACCTCCAGTAAAACCGGCGCGTCACCCGGCTCTGGCAACTGCAAGGCCTGGCGCTGTTCGCGGCTGCCCGGCCACAGGTAATGGCCCTGGGTAAAGCGCTGCTGGCCAGCCGCACTGGGCAGGCTGCGAAAGTCTTGCTCGCCGCCGACTTCCAGCACCTGCATCTGGCTGTTGATCAAACGGATAACCGGCTCGAACCGCTGGTGATACAGCGGGTTGGGCAACAAGCCTTGCGGCGCGTAGTTGGAGGTCACCAGCAAAAACACCCGCCGCGCGAACAAGGCCTGAAACAACCGGGTGATGAGCATGGCATCGCCAATGTCATGCACGTGGAACTCATCGAAACACAGCACCTGGCAGTCGTCGAGCAGCTCATCCAGGGTGCAGGCCAGGGCGTCGTCCTGCTGGCGATGATCAAACATGCCCTGGTGCAGGCGGGCGAAAAAGTCATGAAAGTGCAGGCGGCGTTTGTCGGCCTGGGGCAAGGCCTGGAAGAAACCATCGAGCAGCCAGCTCTTGCCGCGCCCGACCGCGCCATACAGGTACAGGCTACAGGCCTGGCCACTTTCAAGCTGCGCCGCCTGGGTAGCCATATGCTCGATCACCCGCAGTTGCCCCGCGCTCAGGGTGTAACCGCGGGCAGCGGCCTTGGCGCGAAAGTGCTGACGGACGGTCGCCGCCAGGCCGCTTTCATCAGCCACCGGCCGACTCAAACAATGGCGCAGGGCACGCAGGGGCGTACGTATCCAGGAAGGGGGCAAGACAGGCAAACCGGGTTCCTCGGGCTATCGGGACTCAAGGGCCAGCTTGAGCGAGGGCGGCTAATTTAACCAATATGATTGGGGGCGGCCAGTGATCTCGAAAGGGGATAACTGGCGATTTTTATCGCGGGGCAAGCCCGCTCCTACAGGGGAATCTTGTACGGGGCTTATACATTTCTCTGTGAACTGGCAGGTTCTTCCTTCGCTGCTACCCTCAAGGTCAGACCACTCCTGCGTTGAAGGATGACAAGGTGAAGGGACGCTCTTTGACGACGCTGCTCGGTCTGTTCATGGCCACCACGGCAGGCGCCGCCGATTTCATGGTTGAAGTCAAAGTGGAAGTGCAGCGCGGCTGCGTACTTATCCACCAGCCCCGCGATGCCGGCGCCCAGGCCCTGGGCGTGCTCGACTTCGGCCGCACCGCACGGCTGGACGACCCGGCCGGCCCGCTGAGCAGCCAGCTGATCGCTTTGCGCCCGCCGCGCCTGGAATGCAACCCCGACACCGCTTATCAGGTGCAGGTCGATGGCGGCCAGCACGGTGGCATCGGCGAGGTGCGTTACCTGGCCAGCGGCCAGCCTGCGACAAAACCCATTCCCTACCGTTTGTATCAGGACCCGGCCTGGCGTCAGCCCTTGCCGGTCAATGTCGTGCAGCATGCCCGGGTGCCGGATAGCGGCTCAGTGGCGCTGCCGTTGTACGCGCGCATCGACCGTCTGGCCGAAGTACCGGCGGTGGGGCGATATTCGGATCTGCTCAAAGTCACCGTCACCTGGTAACCGGGGCGGCGCCTGCTAAAGGAACTGGCGGTATGAAACGGGTATTGCTGTTGAGTGTTGGCCCACTGCTGTTGCTCAGCCCCGATGCCTTCGCGGTCATGAGCGGGCATATCCAGGCGCAGCTGGTGATCAGCAGTGCCTGCCAGATCAGCGGCGGGCCCGGCACCCTCGAAACCCCGGACGGCGGCGTGCTGGACTTTGGCCGCCAGGGCCCGAGCTGGACCAACCCGCTGCGCTCAGGCATTGAAGAAGCCACCGGTGACGGCAGCCTGCAGGTGCGCTGCAACCCGGCGGTGCGTGCCTTTACCGTGAGCATCAACGGCGGTGCCAACGGTGACGGCGCCACCCGACGCTTGAGCAACGGCCGCGAACTGATCCCCTATGAGCTGTCCGCCGATTCCTCGGGCCGGGCCCTTTATGCCATCGGCCAGACCCGCAATTTTTCGGTCAGCAGCGCCGCGCAGATTCCGATTCCGATCTACGGCGCGGTGGTCGCCCATCCCAAGGCGCTGCCCGCTGGCATCTACCGCGACACCCTGATGGTGACCCTGGATTGGTAGCACGCAAGGAGTGACACATGCACCCAAACCTCTCACGCTTCATTTTCGCAGGCCTGGGCCTGGCGCTCGCGGCTCAGGCCCAGGCGGCCACGGTAACCGGCAATATCACTGCCACCCTGACGCTGATCGCCAGTTGCCAGGTCAACGGTGGCGGCGGGGCCAGCGGCCTGAATTTCGGTACGCTGAATTTCGGCACCCAGGAGGCGCTCTTCACTGATGCCCCCGGGCAGGTGCTGGGCGGTGGCGGCGGGGCCATGAGCATCCTCTGCTCCAGCGGCACGGTGCCGGAGATCAAGGTGCGCGCCGGCGCTCACGACAGCCAGTCGTCCGGCGGCACCCGGGCACTTTACGATGGCGTGGCCAACTACGTGCCCTACGACTTCTACACCGATTCAGGGCACACCCAGGTGCTGGCCATCGACGGCACGATCACCTTGCCGACCAGCACCGGCGTGGCGCAGACGGTCAACCTCTACGGCCTGGCCAAGGGCAAGGCGGGCCTGCCGGCCGGGGTGTATACCGACACCGTAGCGGTCGAGCTGAGTTTCTGAGCCGTGACCCGCGCCTTGCCTGCGCTGCTGGCCCTGGTCGCTGGCAGTGCGCCGTTGCCGGTGGCGGCGGTCACCACCAGCACCTTCCAGGTCAGCGCCACGGTGGTGGCCGGCTGCCTGGTGGTGGGCGGGGTGAGCAACTACGGCAACCTGGACTTCGGCAGCTATTCGGCGCTGTCGACCAGCAGTGTGACCACCGCCTTGGGCGGCACCACGGTAACCCTGCAATGCACGCCGGGGGTGAGCCTGAGCATGAGCGTGGATGCAGGACTGAACAGCGCCAGCGGCACGCGCAACCTCAAACGCAGCAGCGGCACTTCGCTGGTGGCCTATCAATTGTTTCGCGACGCCGGCTTCAGCCAGAGCCTGGGCATCAACCAGAGCGTGGCAGTGAGCTACAGCGACCCGACGGCGATCAAGCTGCCGGTCTACGCCCGGGCCCAGCTGACCGGCAGCCTGCCGGCCGGCAGCTATACCGATGTGGTGCAGGTGGTGCTGACCTTTTGAGCCGCGCCGCCAGATGATTTCGACAATAAGGAGTGTGTGCATGGAAGTAGGCGCTGGCAGTTCGCGCTTGAACTACAACCTCTTGGCTGGCGCGGTGGTCCTGCTCTGCAGTGCACCGTTGCAGGCCGCCACCTCGGTACTGATCTGGCCGATTGACCCGGTGCTGGAGGCCAATCAGAAAGCCGGTGCGCTATGGCTGGAAAACCGCGGCGACGCCCCGGCCAACCTGCAGGTTCGGGTGTTCGCCTGGCGCCAGGGCGAATTCGACGACCAGTACCAGGCCCAGCGCGAGATCATCGGCAGCCCGCCGGTGGCTAACATCGCCCCGGGGCAAAAGCAGCTGATTCGCCTGACCCGCACCGGCAGCTCGCCGGTCGGCCAGGAGCAGGCCTACCGCATCATCATCGATGAAATCCCCCCGGCCTTGCCGGCAGCGGCCAGTGCCGAAAAGCCACAGGCGGCGATCCGTTTCCAGATGCGCTACTCGGTGCCGTTGTTCGTCTACGGCGAAGGCCTCTGGGGCAAGCCGGATGCCAGCGGCCAGCGCGGCGACAGCGCGGTGGGCAAGCCGGCGCTGAGCTGGCGCCAGGTGTCGGTGCAGGGCAAGCCGTATGTGGAAATCCGCAATACCGGGCCGGTGCACGCGCGCCTGACCGACATGGTGCTGCAGCAGGGCGGCCAGAGCCGGCCACTGGTGGAGGGCCTGCTCGGCTACGTATTGCCCGGCGCGGTCATGCGCTGGCCAGCGCCGCAGCCCTTGAGCGCCGCCTCGGTGCTCAAGGGCCGGGTCAATGGCCAGGAGCCGGCGCAAACCCTCAGTCAGGGCCAATGACCTGCAGCTAGCGGCAAGACAACAGGGGCCAGGGAGGACCCGGTAATGGTCGGATACTGTGTGTGAGCATTTCTTCGGCGCTGCAGGCCTGCGGCCTGACCGTGCTGGGCTGTGGTGCGCTGCTGGCCGGCGAACTGCCGCCGCCCCCGGCCAGCCTCGAGGCGGTTGCCGATGCGCCGTTGTTCCTGGAACTGGTGGTCAACCAGATGAGCAGCCCTGAGCTGGTAGCGGTGCAGCAGCGCGCCGGGCGCCTGTACATGGCCAGCGCCGACCTGCAGGCCGCCGGTATCGAACTGCCCGGCGAATACGGCGCCGAAGTGGCCCTGGACAGCATTCCCGGCCTGCACAGCGACTATGACAGCCAGGGCCAGCGCCTGGTCGTGCAGGTGCCGGCCAACTGGCTGCCGAACCAGCGCATCGGCAGCCGCCAGCTGTACCCGGCCAGCGAAGCCCGCAGCAGCTTCGGGGCACTGCTCAACTATGACCTGTACCTCAACGACACCGACGACGGCGGCCGTTATCTCGCGGCCTGGAACGAGCTGCGCCTGTTCGACAGCTGGGGCACGCTGTCGACCACCGGCCAGTGGCGCCAGTCCCTCGGCGGCAACGATTACGCCGGCAGCCAGGAAGGCTTTCGCCGCTACGACAGCACCTGGCGCTACACCGACGAAGCGCGCCTGCTGACCCTGGAGGTCGGCGACGTGCTCAGCGGCGCCTTGCCCTGGACCAGTTCGGTGCGCCTCGGTGGCCTGCAACTGTCGCGCGACTTTGCCGTGCGCCCGGACCTGGTCACCTACCCATTGCCGGCCTTTGCCGGGGAAGCGGCGGTGCCGTCCTCGGTGGACCTGTTCATCAACGGCTACAAGAGTTCCAGCGCCGAGCTGCAGCCGGGCCCCTACACCCTGACCAACGTGCCGTTCATCAATGGCGCCGGCGAGGCAGTGGTGGTGACCACCGATGCCCTGGGCCGCCAGGTGTCGACCACCTTGCCGTTCTATGTCACCAGCAGCCTGTTGCAGAAGGGCCTGGCGGATTTCTCGGTCGCTGCCGGTAGCCTGCGCCGGGATTACGCGATTCGCGACTTTGCCTATGGCCCGGGGGTTGCCGCGGCCAGCCTGCGCTACGGCCTGAGCGACAGCTTCACCCTCGAAAGCCATGCTGAAGCGGCCGAGTCCCTGGCCCTCGGCGGGTTGGGCGGCAACTGGCAGGTGGGCAACTGGGGCGTGGTCAACGCGGCCTTGAGCCAGAGCAGCTTCGACAGCCGCAGCGGCCAGCAACTGAGCTTCGGCTACCAGTACAACAGCCAGCGCCTGGGCTTCAACTACCAGCGCCTGCAACGGCGTGGCGACTACGCCGACCTGTCGCTGGTCGACAGCCCCTACACGCGCCTGAGCCAGCGCAGCGAGCAGGTGACCATGAGCCTCAACCTCGAGCGCTACGGCAGCCTCGGTGCCGGCTATTTCGATGTACGCGCCGGTGACAACTCGCGCACCCGCTTGCTCAACCTCAGCTGGAGCAAGCCGCTGTGGCGCAACAGCAGCCTGTACCTGTCGGCCAACCGCGAAATCGGTGACAGCCAGTGGGCGGTGCAGGCACAACTGGTGATCCCGTTCGACCTGCGCGGCACCCTGAGCTTCAGCGTCGAGCGCAACAAGGAAGGCGAGAACCAGCAACGGGTCAACTACAGCCGAGCGGTGCCCAGCGAAGGCGGGGTCGGCTTCAACCTCGGTTACGCCGATGGCGACCGCGAAGCCTATCGCCAGGCCGATGTCACCTGGCGCCTGCAATCGGTGCAACTGCAGGCCGGCGCCTACGGCAGCAGCGACAGCATGACCCGCTGGGCCGATGCCAGCGGCTCGCTGGTGTGGATGGACGCCGGGGTGTTCGCCGCCAACCGCATCGACGATGCCTTCGTGGTGGTCAGCACCGAAGGCTTTGCCGAGGTGCCGGTGCGTTACGAAAACCAGCTGGTCGGCCGCACCGACCAGAACGGCCACCTGCTGGTGCCCTGGAGCAGCGCGTATTACCGGGCCAAATACGAGATCGACCCCATGGAGCTGCCGGCCAACGTGCAGAGCCCGCAGGTCGAGCAACGGGTGGCGGTGCGTCGCGGCAGCGGCTACCTGCTGGAGTTCCCGCTGCAGCGGGTGGTGGCCGCGAGCATCGTCCTGGTCGATGGCAACAATAAGGAACTGGCGCTGGGCAGCCAGGTGCGCCACGAGCAGAGCGGGGCGCTGGCGGTGGTCGGCTGGGACGGGCTGGTGTACCTCGAGGGCCTGGCTGCGGACAACAGCCTGCAGGTGCAGATCGCCAATGGCGGCAGTTGCCGGGTGCACTTCACGCTGGCGCCCGAACAGGACCAGGTGCCGCTGATCGGCCCGCTGGTGTGCCAATGAAGCGCCTGCTGACGCTCTTGGCATTGCTCGCCAGCCCGCAGGTGCAGGCCCTGTGCACGGTGATCGATACCGCGCCGGCCAGCTTCGGCAGCGTCAGTTCGACCCTGGTGCGCACCACGGTGCAGTCGGCGTCGACCCTCAACGCCGGGCTGCAATGCACAGGATCCCTGGCGAGCCTGCTGGCCAGCGACGATCACTTCTATGCCACCTTCACCCCGCCTGCGGGCAGTACCGGCATGCTCGGGCCCACCGGCGATGTGATCGCCTACACCCTGTACGCCAACAACACCACCAACTTCGCCATCAACCGTAGCCAGCCCTACGACTTTGCCCGCAACGGCATCATCGATGCCCTCGGCCTGCTCAATGGCACCACGCCCAAGGCGGTGCCGATCTACCTCAAGAGCCTGACCGGCAGCAACGTCGCCGCCGGCCTCTACCAGGAAACCCTGTCGGTGTACTGGAACATCAGCTACTGCTGGGGCATCGGCGTGGGCAGTATCTGCCTGGGCCGGCAGAACCTCACCGGCACCACCAGCCTGACCGTGAGCCTGACGGTCACCAACGACTGCCAGATCACCAGCCCCAACATCAGCTTCGGCAGCGCGCCGGTGGTCGGCGGTTTCAGCACGGTCAACAGCAACGTCAACGTCTCCTGCACCAAGGGCAGCAACTACACCGTGGGCCTGGACGATGGCCAGAATGTGTCCGCCGGGCGGCGGCGAATGAAGTCGGCGGCCAACAACTACCTGGCCTATGACATCTTCAAGAGCGCCGGCAGCGTGCGCTGGGGAAGCGTCACCTCTGCCCGCCGGGCCAGCAGCGACGCCGATATCAATCCCGGCGCGGGCACCGGTACCGGCAGTCAGGTCTTCAACTACAACGCCAAGGTCTACACCGACCAGACCACCCCGCCAGCCGGTACTTACCTGGACAACGTGATACTCGACGTGCAGTTCTGAGCCCGCGCGCCTTCGGTCAGCCACCAGTAACCCAGGGCCAGGGCGTTGAGCAGGGCGCCGTAGGCGCACACCAGCAGCCAGCCGCCCCAGGCGTAGGCCAGGGTCGAGGTCAGCGCGCCGAAGGCACTGCCCACCGAGTAGAACAGCATGTAGGCGGCGGTCAGGCGGCTGTGGGTGGCCTCCGGCAGGCGGTAGATCAGGCTCTGGCTGGCCACGTGCACGGCCTGCAGGCCAAGGTCGAAGACCACGACGCCGAGCAGCAGCGCCCACAATGAATAGCCGGTCAGGGCAATGGCCGCCCAGGACGCCAGCATCAGCAGCAACGAGCCGCCACTGACCCACTGGCCCAGGCCGCGATCCACCAGCGCCCCGGCCCGTGCCGCAGCCAGCGCGCCCGCCGCTCCTGCCAGGCCGAACAGGCCGACTTCGCCGGTCGACAACGACAGCGGCGGGGCGCTCAGGGGCAGCACCAGCGGCGTCCACAGCACCATCGCCGAGGCGAAGCTGAGCAGGGCCAGCACCGAGCGTCGGCGCAGCAGCGGTTCATCGCGCAACAGCAGCGCCAGTGAGTGCATCAGTTCGCGGTAACTGCCCGCAGCCTGCGCCGGTTCCTGGCGCGGCAGCACGCGCCAGAGCAGGGCGGCAATCACCAGCGTCAGGGCCGCCGACAGCCAGTAGATCGAGCGCCAGCCGGCCAGGTCGGCCATGGCCCCGGACAAGGTGCGGGCCAGGAGGATGCCGATCACGATACCGCTGGTGATCACCCCCACCACCTGGCCGCGTTCGCTGGCCGCCGACAGGGTGGCGGCATAGGCCACCAGCACCTGGGTGACCACCGCCAGCAGGCCGGTCAGGCCCATGCCGAGCAACAGCCAGGGGGTACTCGGCGCCCAGGCGATCAGCAGCAGGGCCAGGGCCGACAGCAGCGACTGGCCGACAATCAGCCGCCGGCGGTTGAGACGATCGCCCAGCGGCACCAGCAGCAACAGGCCCAGGCCATAGCCGACCTGGGTCAGGGTCACCACCAGGCCGACCAGGCCCGGGTCGATGGCAAATTCCCGGGCCATGGCGTCGAGCAAGGGTTGTGCGTAGTAGACATTGCCCACCGCCAGGGCGCAGGCCACGGAGAACAGCAAGACGACGGCGGACGGCAATCGATGTAGGGGCTGCATGGGTTCAAATCCTTCTGGTTGCATAATGAAACCAGTTGTACGCTAGAGAAACCGGTTTTATATTGCAACCACTTTTCCTGGCGAGATCTCCCATGGTTCAACGCACCCGCCTGCAAGACGCCGAATGCCCGGTGGCCCGTTCCCTCGATGCCATTGGTGACTGGTGGTCGCTGCTGATCGTGCGCGATGCCTTCGACGGCTTGAAGCGCTTCAGTGAGTTCCAGCGCAACCTCGGCCTGGCCAAGAACATCCTCAGCACTCGCCTGCGCCAGCTGGTCGAGCACCAGATCTTCGAGCTGGTGCCGGTGTCCGAGGGCAGCGCCTATCAGGAATACGTGCTCACCGAAAAAGGCCTGGGCCTGTTCCCCTTGATCGTTGGCTTGCGCCAGTGGGGCGAGGCGTTCTACTTCGCTGAGGGCGAGGCCCACTCGCAACTGGTCGACCGTGAACACGGCAAACCGGTCAAGGCCCTGGAGCTGCGTGCCGCCGATGGCCGCCTGCTCGGTCCGCACGATTGCGTGCGCCTGCCGGCCACGGGCTGAACCTGGCAGCCAGCTCCAACCTTCACGGCAGCCACGGGCAAGACCGCCATTGCCACCGAGCGCAGAGTAGGACCACTGTCATCCTTCTGCTCGAGGTCTTTTGCCATGTCGCTCAACGACACGCTCAGTGCGCACCTGAATCGTGGCACGGTCGGCTTTCCCACCGCCCTTGCCAGTACCATCGGCCTGATCATGGCAAGCCCGGTGATCCTCACTGCGACCATGGGCTTCGGCATCGGCGGCAGTGCCTTCGCCGTGGCCATGCTGATTGCCGTGGTGATGATGCTGGCGCAGGCGACCACCTTTGCCGAGGCAGCGTCGATCCTGCCGACCACCGGCGCGGTGTACGACTACATCAACTGCGGCATGGGGCGCTTTTTCGCCATTACCGGTACGCTGTCGGCCTACCTGATCGTCCACGTCTTTGCCGGCACCGCCGAGACCATGCTGGCCGGGGTCATGGCCCTGGTGAACTTCGAGCACCTCAACACCCTGGCTGAGTCGGCCGGTGGTTCGTGGCTGTTGGGTGTGGGGTTCGTGATCATCTTCGCCATCCTCAATGCCTTCGGCGTCAGTGCTTTCGGCAAGGCCGAGATCATCCTCACCTTCGGCATGTGGACCACCTTGATGGTCTTTGGCGTGCTCGGCCTGGTGGCCGCGCCGGCCGTGGAACTGGAGGGCTGGTTCGGCGTGTCGCTGGTGGGTACCGACCTTATGACCATCCTCTCGCTGGTGGGCATGGCCATGTTCATGTTCGTCGGCTGCGAGTTCGTCACGCCGCTGGCCCCGGACCTGCGCCAGTCGGCCAAAAGCATGCCGCGGGCCATGGCCCTGGGCCTGCTCGGGGTGGCGGCGTGCATGTTCATCTATGGCGCGGCGATGAAACGCCAGGTCGAGAACGTGCTGCTCGACGCCGCCAGCGGCGTGCACCTGCTGGACACACCCATGGCCATCCCGCGCTTTGCCGAGCAGGTAATGGGCGATATCGGCCCGCTGTGGCTGGGCATCGGTTTTCTGTTCGCCGGTGCGGCGACCATCAATACGCTGATGGCCGGGGTGCCGCGGATTCTCTACGGCATGGCCGTCGACGGCGCCTTGCCCAAGGTTTTCACTTACCTGCACCCACGCTTTAAAACGCCGCTGCTGTGCATCCTGGTCGCCGCGCTGATTCCGTGCCTGCATGCCCTGTGGCTGGGCGGCAACACCGACCGCATCATGCACCTGGTGCTGGCGGCAGTGTGTGCCTGGAGCACGGCCTATCTACTGGTGACCCTGTCGGTGGTGATCCTGCGCATCCGCCGCCCGGACCTGCCGCGGGCCTACCGTTCGCCGCTGTTCCCGCTGCCGCAGATACTGTCTACCGTCGGGATTGTCCTGGGCATGGCGTTCATCACCCCGCCAGGCATGGACCCGGCCGACATCTACGTGCCCTTCGGCCTGATGCTGGCCGGCACGGCGGTGTATGCGCTGTTCTGGACGCTGGTGGTGCAGAAGGTCAATCCGTTCAAGCCGGCCTCGGTGGAAGAGGTGCTGGCGCGGGAATTCGCTCACCAACCGGGGACTGCTCATGGCTATTGCCCTGCGCCAACTGTGGCAAAAGCTGTCTGAACGGGCGCCGGCCGGCTATCGACCGGGGCTGACCCTTGAGAAGGTGCAACGCAACCTGGGCCTGGACAGCTTTGAAGTTGTCGCCCCCGGCCTGGGCCGCTTCGACTGGGCCGGGCAGGCGGTGCAGGTGCGCGAGCGCTGTGAAGCGCAATTGCTCATGCACCTGGTGCTGACCGAGTTCAGCCTGACGCTGCCTGCCACAGGGCAGGGCAATGCCCGCCTTGAGCTGCACCACAGCGGGTCATGGCGGCGCAGCGGGCTGCGGGTTCGCCTGCGCAAGGGCGAGCTGGCGTTGCAGGCCGAACTGCAACGCCGCTTGCAGGCGGAGGCGGCTTTGTTGCAGGCGCTGATGCCCCTGGACTTCAAGCGCCTGCTGCTGGAAAGGTGCGACGGCCAGTGGACCCTGACCCTCGAGCACATCGGCGCCAGCGAAGTGGTCAACCGCCTGCCGGCCTTTCGTCGTTACATTCGCCTGAGCCCCGAGCAACACCAGCACCTGCTGGCCGCGCTGCAAGGCTTGCCGGCGCTATTGGCCGGGCTCTGACCCGGCCATCTGGCATCAAACCTGCTTTCACTCTGGCTGCTTCAAGCAAGTTGCGCGCACATAGATAACATGTTAACTATTGCCCAACAAAAACAAGATGCCATTGCGGAGGTACCCATGAGTATCCATCACGCCAGCAGCCCTGCGCTGGAACGCTGGAACGCAACCATGCAGAACATCTGCGGGGTGTATGAGACGGAACTTACGTTCAACCCCTCGCTGTTCATCGGCGAGATTTCCACCTGGTCGCGCGGCGGCCTGGCCCTGGCCAACCTGCGCACCAATGCCGGGCTGATCCGCCGCAAGGGCCTGAACAGCGACCGCGACAACGACCAGCATTGCTTTCTGGTCAGCCAGCGCACCGGCTTTTCGCAGATCACCCAGAACGGCATCAGCATCCAGCTCGCACCCGGCGAGATGCTCCTGATGGATGCCGCCGGCGCCTGCGAGATCATGCCTTTCGGCCTGATCGAACATGCCTCGCTGTCGTTGTCGCGGGCCGAGGTGTGCAAGCAACTGGGCAACGACAGCCGCACCTTCGGCAAGATCTCCCAGACCCGCGCCTGCGGGCGCATGCTGCACCTGCTGATGGACCAGCTGTGCAAGGAGCAGAGTGCCACTGACGACGAGCAGGGCGAGGGGCAGGCACTGCACAGCGCCTTCCTGTCATTGCTCGGTTCGGCCCTTGAAGGCAGCGATGACCTCACGGCGCTGCCGGCCTCGTTGCAGGGCGCCAACCTGCGCAGCTACGTGCAAAAAGTCATCGATGACTCCCTCGGCCAGGCCAACCTGACCCCGGTCAACCTCGCCAACCGCCTGAACATTTCCGTACGCCACCTCTACCGCCTGTTCGAAGAGCAGGGCGACAGCGTCTGCCGCTACATCCAGCGCGCGCGCCTCAAGCGCAGCGCCGCCGACCTGGCCAACCCGGTGCTCAAGCGCGAGTCGATCACCACCATCGCCTACAAATGGGGCTTCACCGACTCGGCGCATTTCAGCCGTTCGTTCAAGAAGCAGTTCGAGCAATCGCCCAAGGACTACCGCGCCAGCAGCCTGGCCTGATCACCGTTTCATCGCCGCTGACTTGACCGCAGGATGCGGTCTGTATAGGCTCGCCTGACTTGGCTACCTACCGATAGGTAGGTTGAGCGATAAACGCCAGCCGGGTCCCGCTTTTATCTGGAATCGAGCCTATGCACAGTGCAGCCTCCACGCCGACCGCCCGGGTCGGCTTCGCCATTTCCCTGGCCCTGATCGGCGCCCTTGGGCCCTCGGCGGTCGACATGTACCTGGCCAGCATGCCGAGCATTGCCAGTGAGTTCGCCACTTCCTATGCCGGGGTGCAGTTGACCCTGACCGTGTTCCTCCTGGCCATGGGCGCCGGGCAACTGCTGTTCGGTCCGCTGGTCGATACCCTTGGCCGGCGCCGGCCATTGCTCGCCGGCTTGCTGGTGTTCGTCCTGAGCTCCCTGGCCGCCGCTGCGGCGCCAGACCTCAACAGCCTGCTGCTGGCGCGCTTCATCCAGGGCCTGGGCAGCGCCCTGACCCTGGTGGTGATCATGAGCATGGTCCGCGACGTCGCCGAGGGCGCGCGGGCGGCGCAGATCTTTGCCTTGCTGATGACCATCGAAGGCCTGGCACCGGTGATTGCCCCGGCGCTGGGCGGCTTTGTCGGTGCGCACTTTGGCTGGCGGGCGATCATGCTGGTGCTGGCGGCATTGGGCGTGCTGGTGCTGTTCAACTCGGCAGTGATGCTCAAGGAGACCTTGCCCCAGGACCAACGCATGGCCTGGCAACCGCGTGAGTTTTTGCGCACCTACGTGCGCATCGCCTGCGACCGCCAGTTCCTGCGCCCGGCCCTGGCCTTGTCGGCGGTGTTCTTCTTTCTGTTTGCCTACATCGGCGGGGCGGCCTTCGTTTACCAGCACCATTTCGGCCTGTCGGTGGAAGCCTTTGGCACGCTGTTCGGTGCCACCGGTGTGGCCATTTTGCTCGGCGCCATCACCGCTGGCCGCCTGGTGGCGCGCAAGGGCCTGGTGCGTCTGGCCCGTTGGGGCGCGGCGTGCATGTTCGTGGGGGCCGTACTGGTGCTGGCTGGGGCACTGAGTGCGGCGGGGCTGGTGGGCATCGTTGCCGGCATGGCCGTGGCGATGTTCGGCCTGGGCATTGCCGAAGCCACCCTGATGTCGCTGGTGATGTCCTCGCAGAGCAAGGCCCTGGGCTCGACCGCCGCCTTGCTCGGCGCCTTCCAGTTGATCATTTCGTCGTTCGCCACGCCATTGTCGGGCATCATGGCGCCATTGGGTGCGGCGTACTGGGCACTGCTACTCGGCCTTTCGGCGGTGTTCGTCGCGCTGCTGGTGCACATCAGCACCCGCCATGCCGAGCCGCACCTGCAGAGCCTGGCTGGCCATTGATCCGTATTTGTTGGGGGAGACACCGTTATGAGAAGCCTGACGCCGTCGGCAGAAAAGATCTGCGCGATTGCCGTCGAGCAGTTCGCCGAGCTGGGTTATGACGCCTCGTCGCTGAACGATATCGCCGCCGCCGCGGGCATGCGCAAGCCGTCGTTGTATGCGCATTTCGCTGGCAAGGATGACCTGTTCCAGGTGGTCTATGCGCGGGCCCTGCAAGCCGAACATGAGTACCTGGAGGCCTGCTTTGCCGAGAAGGTGACGGCCGGGGAGTTGCCGGGGCAGCGTTTTGCCGAGCGCTTGAATCAGCGCTACCAGGCGTCGGCGCATTTGCGCTTCATGCTGCGCACGGCGTTCTTTCCGCCCAGTGAATTGCGACCGGTGATCAGTGCCGGGTTCGAGGCGTACCTGGCGAGGTTGGGCGAGTTGTTTGCCCTGGCGTTGCACCGCTATGCACCGGGGCTGGATGAGGAGCAGCAGCGCTTGTATGGCGATGGCTACCTGGGGATTGTCGATAGTTTGAATGTCGAGTTGATCTATGCGGGGGCGGAGGCGTTCGAGCGGCGACTGGCGGCATTGTGGCGCTTGTTTGGGGAATCGTTGGCCAGGTTATAGGGCCTCATCGCTGGCAAGCCAGCTCCCACAGGTTCGGTGCATGCAGTACCTGTGGGAGCTGGCTTGCCAGCGATGCTTTTTGTCAGGCTACTGCAAAGTAATGCTTCACAAAACTCTCGCTGAGAATCTCCCACAACACCGGCGTGCCCTTGGTCACGAACCAGCTGTCACCCTGGTTGTAGGTGCGGCTGACGCCGGTTGCTTCGTCGGTCAGACGCACCTGGCCGGTCACCACCACGGCCTGTTCGTTGAATGGGTAGACCATGCGAAATTTGCCGCTGGTGGTGCCAAAGTAGGCGCTGCTGACCGGGTCGGTCGGCGCGCCGAAGGTCATCTTGCCGAAAGCACGCACTTCGCCTTCGAGTATTTCCGAACCCAGGTCGGCAACGGTGCCCCAGGCGTCGAGTTCGCTGAGCTGGATGTTCTGTTTAACGGCAGTCAGGGTCATGGCAGTGTTCCTTGAGGGTTGAAAACAATGGGTTTCAGCGCCGGCCATTCCAGTAGCCGGACAACTGGTGCCAGGACTTGCCCGCGGTCAGCAGCACCGCGCGCAGTGGGTCTTTGGCCGGGATGGTCGGGCGTGGCACCGAGCTGATCAGGTCATAGCGCGCCGAGCCTTCGCTCATGCCTTCGGCCAGTACCTTGCAGATGATGTGGCTGGGGGTGACGCCAAAGCCGGAATAACCTTGCACGTAAAAAGCGTTGCGCCGACCGGGCAGGGTGCCGATCTGCGGGAACAGGTTGGGGCTGCAGGCCATCGGCCCGCCCCAGGCCAGGTCGATCTTCACGTCCTTGAGGTAGGGGAAGATCTTCAGCATCAGGTTGCGGTTCCAGGCCTTGAGGTCGCGCGGGATGTGCTCGACCAGCGGCGTGGCGGCACCGAACAGCAGGCGGTTTTCGTTGGTCACGCGGTAGTAGTCGATCACCGGGCGGATGTCGCTGTAGGCGCCGCGAATCGGGCTGATGCGCTGGATCAGTTCGTCCGACAGCGGCTCGGTCATCATCTGGAAGGCGTAGGTGTTGATGGTCGAGCGGTGCAGCTCCGGCTCCAGTTTGTTGAGGAAACTGTCGCAGGCCCACAGCAGCTTGCTGGCGGTGACCGAGCCGCGCCCGGTGCGCACGCGAATGCGCTCGCCGTACTGCACCTGCAGCGCAGGGCTGTTCTCGAAGATGCGCACGCCGTGTTCGCTGAGCGCCTTGGCTTCGCCGAGCAACAGGTTCAGCGAATGCACATGGCCACCGCCCATGTGCAGCAGGGCACTGCTGTAGGCGTCGGAGCCGATGATCTGCTTGACCTCGCTGCCGCCGAGAAAACGGATCTCGTGCTGGGAATTGACCGACTTGAAGTCTTTTTCCCAGGCGCGCAGGGTCTTTTCCTGGCGGGCATTGAAGCCCATGTAGCCGTAGCCATGGCAGAAGTCGGCGTCGATGGCGTACTTGGCGATGCGCTGCTTGATGATGTCGGCACCCAGGTCGCTGATCTCGAAGATCTGCCGCAAGCCATCGTCGCCGACGTGCTGCTTGATCTTCTCCAGGTCGTGACCGATGCCGGCCATGATCTGCCCGCCGTTGCGCCCGGTGCCGCCAAAGCCCAGGTAGCGGGCTTCGAGCACGACGATGTTGGTGATGCCTTTTTCCGCCAGCTCCAGGGCCGTGTTGATCCCGGAAAAGCCGCCGCCGATGATGACCACGTCGGCGTCCACGTCCTCTTCCAGGGTCGGGAAGCTCAGGTTGTATTTTTTGGTGGCGGTGTAGTAGGTCGGCGTTTCGATGTTGATCATGGCGCTGCCTGAAAAGTGGAGTACTGATGGGCTCTATTAAGGCCTTGTACGGCGCCTGCGTCTTGACCCTGCGTGCCGCCGGGCTTGACTGCCGGTGCCAGGGCTGTGGCAAGGCGTTGATTTTGTTAAAGTGTTAACAAAATAGCCTGATGATTAGCCATTCCATGCCCCAACCGCGCCCGTCCCTGACCCTGACCTTGTTGCAAGCCCGCGAAGCGGCCATGCGTTTCTTTCGCCCCTCGCTCAACCAGCACGGGCTGACCGAGCAGCAGTGGCGGGTGATCCGTATCCTGCGCCAGCAGGGCGAAATGGAGATCTACCGCCTGGCGGAACAGGCCTGCATCCTCAAGCCGAGCATGACCGGGGTGCTGGTGCGCATGGAGGCGGCCGGGCTGGTCAGCCGGCGCAAGGCCGAGCAGGATCAGCGCCGGGTGCTGGTGAACCTGGCGGCCAGGGGCGAGGAGATTTTTGCTTCGATGAGCCAGTGCATGGAGAGCAACTATCGGCGGATTCAGGAGCAGTTCGGCGAGCAGAAGTTGCAGGCGCTGCTGGGGTTGCTGGAGGAGTTGAAGCAAGTCGGTCGGTGACCGCATCGCTGGCAAGCCAGCTCCCACAAGGTCCTCTGTAAACCGAACCTGTGGGAGCTGGCTTGCCAGCGATGAGGCCAGTACAGTCAATACACCGAAGGGCCGGATGAAGCCGGCGCCACCCCCCCCTTGAACCTGCCCGCCAACCCCTGCAAGCCCCTCATCAGCACCGTGGTATCCACCCCCACCGCGACAAACCCGGCGCCCAGTTCCAGGTAGCGCCGCGCCAAGGCCTCATCGGCACTGAGAATCCCCGCCGCCTTGCCGGCTTTTTGAATCTGCACAATGGCCTGTTCAATCGCCGCCTGCACCTCAGGGTGGCCGGGGTTGCCGCGATAACCCATGGACGCACTCAGGTCCGCCGGGCCGATAAACACCCCGTCAACGCCTTCGACCGCGGCAATCGCATCCAGGTTCTGCAGCCCTTCAAGGCTCTCGATCTGCACCAGCAAGCACATTTGCTCATCGGCCTGCTCCAGGTAACCGGGGATGCTGTTCCAGCGCGACGCCCGTGCCAGGGCACTGCCCACGCCGCGCACGCCCTTGGGCGGGTAGTGCATGGCGCGTACCAGCTGGCGTGCCTGTTCAGCGCTTTCGACCATGGGTACCAACAGGGTTTGCGCGCCGATATCCAGCACTTGCTTGATCAGCGCGGTGTCGCCGATCACCGGGCGGATGATCGCCTGGGCCGGGTAGGGGGCGATGGCCTGCAACTGGCCGAGCATGCCGCGCAGGTCGTTGGGCGCATGTTCGCCGTCGATCAGCAGCCAGTCGAAACCGGCGTTGGCGGCCAGTTCCGCGCAGTACGGCTCGGCCAGGCCGAGCCACAGGCCGATTTGCGCCTCGCCCCGTTGCAGGCGTTGTTTGAAGCGGTTGACGGGCATGTCCATGGGCAAGTCCTCAAACGAAACGACAGGCAATCGAACCGAGCATGTCGTAGTCGACATGGAAGGTATCGCCGGGGTTGGCCGCCACCGGGCGGGTGAAGGAGCCACCGAGGATGATCTGCCCGGCTTCGAGGGTGACGTCGTATGGCGCCAGCTTGTTGGCCAGCCAGGCGACGCCCTTGGCCGGGTGGTTGAGCACCGCCGCCGAGACGCCGGACTCTTCGATCACGCCATTGCGGTAGAGCACCGCCGGCACCTTGCGCAGGTCGATATCGCCCGGGCGCACCGCGCGCCCGCCCATGACCACGCCGGCGTTGGCGGCGTTGTCGGAGATGGTGTCGAAGACCTTGCGCGTGGCCTGGGTCTGCGGGTCGATCTGCTGGATGCGTGCATCGATGATTTCCAGCGCCGGGATCACCCATTCGGTGGCGTCGAGCACGTCGAACAGGGTCACGTTCGGCCCCTTGAGCGGCTTGCCGAGCACGAAGGCCAGCTCCACCTCGACCCGTGGCACGATAAAGCGCTCGAAGGGAATGTCGCTGCCTTCGTCGAAAAACATGTCATCGAGCAGCGCGCCGTAGTCCGGTTCGGTGATGTTCGACGACACCTGCATGGCCCGCGAGGTCAGGCCGATCTTGTGGCCGACCAGCTTGCGCCCGTCCTGGATCTTTTGCGCGACCCAGGCGCGCTGGATGGCGTAGGCGTCTTCAATGCTGATGCCCGGGTGCTCCAGGGAGAACTGCCGCACCTGTTCGCGGCTGCGTTCGGCGCGCTCGAGCTGGGCGGCGGCTTGCAGGATCTGGCTGTGGTCAAGCATGGCTAAATCTCTTACTGAGGGTTGACGATGGCAGCCTTGGTGCGCAGCACCAGCAGGCCGCCGAGGGTGATGAACAGCGCCAGCACGAACAGCGCCAGGCTGGCGCTCTGGGTGGTGTCGCGCATCCAGCCGATCAGGTACGGGGCGAGGAACGCGGCGATGCTGCCGAACGAGCTGATCAGGGCGATGCCGGCGGCCTGGGTGGTGTTCGACAGGAACGCTGGCGGCAGTTGCCAGAACATCGGCAAGGCGGCGCTGGCGCCCATGCCGGCGATGATCAACCCGCCCAGCACCATCACCGGGTTGCCTGGCGACAGGCCGGCGATGGCAATGCCCAGGGCCGACATCAGCAGCGGCACGCACAGGTGCCAGCGGCGTTCACGCTGACGGTCGGAGGAGCGCCCGCAGGCAATCATGAACAGGCAACCGGCCAGATACGGTACGGCGCTGAGCAGCCCGACCCGGCCATCGCTGCCGATGCCGGCGCCGTGGATCAGGGTCGGCATCCAGAACGCCAGGGTGTTGACTGCCAGCATCACCGCGAAGTACACCGCCACCAGCAGCCAGACCTGGCTGTCGCGCAGGATGCCGCCGAACGAGGTGATGGATTTGCGTTGTTCTTCCTGGTTCAGCTGTTCGCGCAGTTGCAGCTTTTCTTCGCTGCTGAGCCAGTTCACGCTGTCGAAACTGTCGGGCAGGCACTTGAGCACCACCAGGCCGAGCAGGATCACCGGCGCGCCTTCGATCAGGAACATCCACTGCCAGCCACGCAGGCCGGCGGCGTCGTGGAACAGTTCGAGGATGCCGCCCGACAACGGCCCGCCGACCACACCGGCCATGGGCACGGCGATGGCGAACAGCGCGGTGATCTGCCCACGGCGACGGGCCGGGTACCAGCGGTTGAGGTAGACCAGGATGCCGGGAAAAAAGCCGGCTTCGGCCACGCCCAGCAAAAAGCGCAGGACGTAGAAGCCCGAGGCCGATTCGACCCAGAGCATGCTGGTCGACAGCGTGCCCCAGACCACCATCAGGGTGGCGATCCAGCGCCGTGGGCCGACCCGGTCCAGGGCGATGTTGCTCGGTACGCCGAACAGCGCGTAGGCGATGAAGAACAGCCCGGCACCGAAGCCGTAGACCGTGTCGCTGAAGTGCAGGTCGCTGCTCATCTGCATCTTGGCAAAGCCGATGTTGATGCGGTCCAGGTGAGCGAACAGGTAGCAGATCAGCAGCAGCGGCATCAGCCGCCAGGTGATCTTGCTGTGGGTCGAGTCATGTTGGGCAAGGGCAGCGTGTTCGGCAGTATTGGCTGTGCTCATGATCTTGTACTTTTTGTCAGAGGGCCGTGGGGTAGGGTGGCTGTGCGTCAGCCCGCCTGGTTCTGGAGAAAGGCGTGAACGTTGTTCTGCTTGAAATTCAGTTGCGGGTGCAGCTCGATCATCTCGAACGAGAGCGCCAGCAGGCGTTGGCTTTGCAGCTCGGCAAAGTGCGCGGTGATCACCTCGAACAGCGCCTGGGCAACCTGGGTGCGGGTGTCCAGGTCACGGCCGTGGCCGACCTTCAGGGTCATGTGGACGAAGGCGTAGTCATGCTTGCCATCGGCCATGCGCCAGCTGTCCAGGCGCACGCCGCGGCTGCGGATGCCACCCAGGGGGAACACGCCGCTGGCGCCCAGGCTGGCGTGGACCTTCTCGAACAGGCCGGGCAGGTCGGCCTGTTGCTCGATGTTGTCGGTGTACTCAATGATGAAATGCGGCATGAAGATCTCCGTTTGAACGGCGGCAAGCGGCAAGCTACAAGCGGCAAGAGCGCGTGCTCTTCACTTGCAGCTTGTGGCTTGAAGCTTGTGGCTGCTGCCTTCGCGCTACAGCGGGAAGACAGCGTTGATCTGGCCGGTGCCGGAACTGCCGAACGGCTCGGTCAGCACCTCGACCGGCTTGTTGTAGTCGGCGCCGCCGAGCAGGCCCAGGAGCATCGCCGTGTCGTGCATGCCGCCTTCGCCGTAGCAGTGAGTGGCGTAGTCCGGAAGCATTGCGCAGAACTCCTTGAAACGGCCCTGCTTCCACAGCTCGACCACCCGCATGTCCATCTGCTTGTCGAATTCGCGGGTCCAGTTGTGGATGTTGGCTTCGGCGTTGCGGTCGTCCGAGAAGCGGTGCGACAACGACCCGGACGCCAGCACCAGGACCTTGCGGTCGCTCTTTTCGATGGCCCGGCGCACGGCGGCGCCGAAGGCGAAGCTATCTTCCAGGCGGTGCCAGGCGCACCAGGCGGCGATCGACACGACCTTGAGCTTTTGCGCCTCCGGTACATCCATGTGCATGTAGCGCATCGGTACCAGGGTGCCGTACTCAAGCTCCAGGCTCGGGATGTTGTGGGCCAGGGTGCGCACGTCAGCGGCATTGGCCTCAAGGCCGATCAGCTCGCCCAGCTCCGGGCAGCCGGGGTACTCGAAGTCCATGTTCTTGATGAAGTGCGGCAGCTCGTTGCTGGTGTAAGTGCCCTTGAAGTGCTCGCCACAGTTGATGTGGTAGCCGCTGTTGACCAGCCAGTGGACGTCGAACACCACGGCGGTGTCGGCGCCCAGTTCGCGGGCGCGGCGGCCGATTTCCTTGTGCCCGGCGATCGCCGCCTCGCGGCAGCCATGGTGCTTGCCGGGCAGTTCGGACAGGTACATCGAGGGTACGTGGCAGACTTTGGCTGCCAGGACGACTTCGCCCATGATGGAACTCCTGGTAATTGTTGTTCTTGTGTGCTGTCAGTGCCATCGCTATCGCCGGCAAGCCGGCTCCCACAGGTTTTGAGGTGACATCAGACCTGTGGGAGCTGGCTTGCCAGCGATGACGTCAGACGCCCCAGCGCGGAATATGATGACTGCCCATCGAGATACACACGTTCTTGATCTCGGCAAACACCTCGAAGCTGTATTGCCCGCCTTCACGGCCAGTGCCCGAACCCTTGACCCCGCCGAACGGCTGGCGCAGGTCGCGCACGTTCTGGCTGTTGATGAACACCATGCCGGCCTCGATGCCGC
>RCUL01000332.1_pt1 | contig 28386 bp, 25 predicted proteins | sample 2167521 | NCBI WGS metagenome assembly RCUL01 (sample SAMN09932745, study PRJNA488358) | compost metagenome | feature: garden; material: soil; isolation source: compost soil in acetic acid-enriched culture | place: Germany: Experimental Botanical Garden Goettingen | collected 2016-01-27
TGATTGGTTCCTTTGGTCTCATTCATGCCATGACCACCTTAGAGAATCGTGCTGCGGTGATGTCGACTTATCTTTTTATTGGTTATTTGGGCACAATTGTGCCCATTGTAGCTGTGGGTTATCTGGCGGATCACTTTGGATTAAGTTTCGGGGTCATTAGCTTTTGCATTGTCATCGCTTTATTGTGTTTTTATCTGTGGTTTGCGCATAAGGGCAGTATACGTCTGGCTTAAAGATCAAAAGCCCCTGATCAGAGGGCTTTTTATCAATAGCAGTGTTATTTTCCAATACAGAATGATCCAAAAATTTTCCCAAGCAAATCATCTGCACTAAAGTCCCCTGTAATTTCACCGAGGGCATTTTGCGCCAAACGTAGCGACTCTGCGACCAACTCACCTGCGTTATACACCACCAATTGTTCACGAGCTTCAGCAAGGTAAAGCTGAGTGCGTTTCATTGCGTCTAAATGGCGTGTACGCGCAATAAAGGTATCTTCTTCCGGCTGGAAGCCTGCATGCGCTGTAATCGCTTCTATGAGCGCTTGAACGCCAGTTTCTTGCTTTGCCGAAACCATAATATGACGGAAGCCGTTAAAATCTTCGATATGCGATGTTGTTTCAATCAAATCACACTTATTACCAATCAACATTAAACGTTTCGGTTCAATATGCTCTGCAAAATACGCTTGCGCCAATTTGAGTGGGTCTTCACCTTGACTTAAGTCATAGACCAAAAGTAACAGATCAGCTTGCACAATTTCTTTAATGGCACGACGAATCCCTTCTTTTTCTACTATATCGCCCGTTTCACGTAAACCTGCGGTATCGGTTAAGGTAATGGGTAAGCCATTCAGGGTAATTTTTTCATGCAAGACATCCCGTGTAGTGCCTGCAATATCTGTCACAATGGCGCGTTCAATGCCTGCTAATGCATTGAGCAGTGATGACTTACCTGCATTCGGTTTTCCAGCAATCACCACTTGTAAACCTTCACGCAGCAACTGTCCTTGACGAGCCGATTGTTGCACTTGGTTCACAGCAGTTGTAACACCATCTAAAAGATTTAAAATTTTCCCGTCCGCGAGAAAATCAATTTCTTCTTCAGGAAAATCAATCGCAGCTTCCACATGCAAACGTAGATGAATCAATTGCTCTAACACGCGATTTACTTTAGTTGAAAATGCGCCTTGTAATGAACGTACTGCAGAACGAGCAGCCGCTTGAGACGTCGCGTCAATCAAGTCAGCGATTGCTTCAGCCTGTACCAAATCCAGTTTGCTATTTTCAAAAGCACGCATAGAAAACTCACCCGCTTTTGCTGCAATCGCACCGAGCTCCAACAAACGCCCCAGTAAAGCATTTTGAATGACAGGGCCACCATGACCTTGCAACTCAACCACATCTTCACCAGTAAACGAGTTCGGGTTCGGAAAACAAAGCGCTAAGCCCTCATCCATCACTTCGCCAGATGCATCATAAAACTGGCGAAAACCAGCAAAACGCGCTTTCGGTAAGTCTTTTTGGGTCAAGGCCTGTGCAATCTCATAAGACTTGGGACCAGATAGGCGAATGACCCCCACACCACCACGCCCAGGTGGTGTTGCAATGGCAGCAATCGTGGTTCGGTTGTACATAACATTCACCTAAAAAATCTTAAAAATCACACAATGAAAAATCCGCCTAAGATTACCATCTTAAGCGGATTTATTCAGCTTTTCGCGAAAAGTTGCCTCGATTAACTCGACGCACTTTCCTTATTCAAACGGTCTTTTTCAACAGATTTGTTGATCAAGGTCTGCTGAATAATCGTGATACTGTTGTTGACAATCCAGTACAACACGAGACCCGCAGGGAAGAACAACATAAAGACTGTGAAAACAATCGGCATGATTTTGAAAACTTTCGCTTGCATTGGATCAGCAGGTTGGGGGTTTAAAGACTGCTGAATGAACATCGTTGCGCCCATTAACAGCGGTAAAATAAACCACGGATCCATCGCTGACAAATCTTGAATCCAAAGTAACCATGGCGCATGACGAAGCTCAACAGACTCCATCAACACCCAGTACAACGCAAGGAAGATTGGCATTTGTAATAACAATGGCAAACAACCCGCAAGCGGATTGACTTGTTCACGTTTATACAGTGCCATCATTTCTTGAGAGAAGCGCATGCGGTCTTCACCGAACTCTTCTTTCATACGCTGCATTTCAGGTGCAATGACACGCATTTTCGCCATTGAGCGATAGCTCTTAGACGACAATGGCCAAAGAATCAGTTTCACCAAGACCGTTAACAAAATAATTGCCCAGCCCCAGTTGCCCACTAAACCGTGGAAGAACTCAAGACCCAAGAACAATAATTTCGCAATTGGCCATAACCAACCATAATCAACAGTTTGGTTTAAACCTGTTGCGAGCTCTTTTAACTCAGATTGAACTTTAGGACCTGAATAGAAGGTCGCGTCAATCTCAGCCACTGTACCAGCAGGCACAGTAATCGTCGGTGAAGTAAAACCAATGATATTCATATCATCCGTTGACTTACGCGACTCTAATTTTGCAACATAAGGTTGACCATTGGCTTGCGTCAATTTTAAGTCACCTGGAATCCAAGCACTCACAAAGTAGTGCTGAACCATAGCAACCCAGCCGCCTTTCGCTTCAACATTCAATTTTTCTTCATTGAAGTTAGCAAATTTAAGCTTGTTATAATGTTCTTCAGGCGAACCCCAAGCACCACCTAAGAAAGTGCCCAGCGTGAAAATACCTTGATCCGATTTGCCTGGATCATCAGAGTTGTCACGTTTGAGTTGACCAAACATTTGACCCTGCCAGTTTTGACCACTGCGGTTCACCACTTTATGGTTCACAACAACAGGATATTCACCTTGCTTAAAGGTAAAGGTTTTAATGATTTCCACACCATCAGCTGTTTTCAGTACCATCGGTACGGTTAACACTTTGATGCTTTTTCCATCTTCGGTTTGAACCGCTTTGGCATCATTCAATGTATAAGCAGATTTTTCAATCTCATACATTGGGCGACCGCTACGGTTACTGTCTGGACCATTAAGACCAATTAAACCAGACTGCGCCACATAAGTACGTTTTGCATCACTTTCAAGCATGACAAATGCTTCGTTACTGTCTTTGCTCTTGTCATGGTTTAACAATTCAATACGAACAATATCACCACCTTTAGGATTAATCCAAAGATGATAAAGGTCAGTTTGTACTGAAATAAGCTGTTGATTTACAGATGCTTTTGCTTCTGTAACTGGTTGCTGAGTCGCGATATTTGCTTGTGGCATATCAGACGCTGCTGAAGCCGTTTGAGCATTTGGCAAATCTGCAGATACTTCATGTGAAACTGCTGCAGCCTGTTGTGGCTGTGGCTGAGTCTCAGCATGTCCATAATCTTTTTGCCAAGCCAAAATGAGCAAATAAGCGACAACAAACATGGCCCCGAGAATGGCAAACCTGGCCCATTGTTGCATATCGATTACCCCAAGTGGTTAGAGTGATTTTGGTTCAAGAAACAATCACGAAAGGGTACAGCAACCAGATGCTTTTGAGAATCTATTTGCTGAAAAGAGATAAAACGAATCCTTTTGTTTGGAACAGGGTCATACCCCGATCCACCCCAAGGATGACAACGGCAAATACGTTTAGTAGCCAACCACACACCACGCACAGCACCATGTGTATGGACTGCTTCCAATGAATATTGAGAACATGTAGGGATATAACGACAACGCGGTCCAAGTAAAGGACTAATCGCAATTTGATAAAATCGAATTAACCAATGCAGTAACCGTACCATTGGCCATCTCTACTTTTGCAGGGAGGGAGCTATTTTTTGATGCTTTTTGGCAAGACGTTGTAATTTTTGCCAAGCAAATTGTAATTGCTGGTGCAACTCTGCATTAGGCACTGTTTCTATCCCCATTTTAGGCATAACCACAATATCTAAAGTTAATTGCTGTTGATGCAAGCGAAAACTTTCGCGAGCCAAACGTTTTACTCTATTTCTTTCGTGTGCACGACGCACTTTCTTTTTAGCAACAACAATACCCAAACGACTTTGAGGTTGTTCGGTCAGTTTTGCTAGAAATAAGAAATGGGGCTGATGCACTTTAAAAAGCGCACCATCGAAGACACTTTTATAATCGGCAGCACAGCGAATACGAACCTCTGTGCTGAAGCCATAAAGTGTAGTCATAACACCCAAAATCGTTTTAGCGTTAACTATTAATTAAACAGTTAAGCTGTGACGACCTTTTGCACGACGACGAGCTAATACTTGGCGACCAGCTTTAGTAGCCATACGAGCACGGAAACCATGAACGCGCTTACGCTTTAATTCAGATGGTTGGAATGTACGTTTCATATCGAAACTCCAAAAATGATCATTCAATGAAGGTTCGCGAGTTTAGTGTTCATTGCTTGAGCTGTCAATGAAAAACCGATTTTCTTGTGAAATTAAGCCTTTTTATTTGTAACAGCAGTTTGAGCTTGCTCTTTTCTCGATAACGTTTAAACAACTGCACTTTTTCCTTATACACAACATAGACTATTGTTTATTAAAGTGATATAAGTTACCAACAAGATTACCCACATAATTATCCACAAGTTTTTAAATTCACTCGTCATGCACGGTTTTAAATTTAAATTCATTTTAGATCTCCAGTTATCCCCAGAAAACAGATCCCTTATAAATAAATTCAAATTTATAAATTTAAATTTATTACTATTAGGATGGTCTTTTTCTGTGGAAATAGTACTTTTTTGATTATAAAACAATAAAATATGATGTGGATAAGATTGTTTTTATAAAATTAATAGTTTGTGGATAACTTTATGCTATATTCTATCCACAGTTTGCGGATAAGCTTATCCACACCACTATTTGAATTTAAATTTATTTTCATAAGCAGGCTTTTTGAACAATATCTGCAGAATTTTCCATGACAGATGTGGATAACTTGGTTAGAATGGCGACCCGCTTCGGTGGGTACATAGTGTTTTTATTAATTATCGATGGAATGAATAGGGGTTTCACATGCTTTGGACGGACTGCTTAACTCGCTTGCGACAAGAGCTCTCTGGGAATGTCTTTACAATGTGGATACGCCCTTTAGTTGCAGAAGAGTTAAATGACACACTACGTCTTTATGCTCCGAATCCCTATTGGACACGTTACATTCAAGAACATCACCTAGAGTTGATTACAATTTTAGTGGAGCAGCTATCTGAAGGGCGTGTACGTAAAGTTGAAATTTTAGTCGACTCACGCCCAGGTGCAATTTTATCTGCGAGTGAGCAACCTGCAACGACGACTGCGGCTTTAGAGTCTGCTCCAGCACCTGTTGTACGTCCGAAAAAAGAAAAAGAAGAGGGGAATTCTAAAAACAGCCGTAAACGGCTGTTAAATCCTTTATTTTCCTTCTCACTTTTTGTGGAAGGTCGTTCAAACCAAATGGCTGCTGAAACGTGTCGTAAGGTTTTAACCCAGTTAGGTGCTTCTCAGCACAATCCCTTATTTTTATATGGCCCCACCGGTTTAGGTAAAACACACTTAATGCAAGCAGTGGGCAATGCCTTGTTACAAGCTAAACCGAATGCACGTGTCATGTATATGACGGCAGAAAGCTTTGTTCAAGATTTTGTTAGTTCTTTACAACAAGGCAAAGTGGAAGAATTTAAGAAAAATTGCCGATCTTTAGATCTATTGTTGGTCGATGATATTCATTTACTGGCGGGTAAAGAGGCGAGTTTAGTTGAGTTTTTCTATACTTTTAACGCACTTTTGGATGAATCTAAGCAAATTATTCTGACTTCTGATCGTTATCCAAAAGAATTAACGGAATTAGATCCACGTTTGGTTTCACGCTTTTCTTGGGGCTTGTCGGTTGGGGTGGAGCCACCAGATATTGAAACCCGTATTGAAATTTTGCTGAAAAAAGCAGAAAGCAATAATGTGGAATTACCACGAAACTGTGCGTTATTTATTGCGCAACAAGTGGTTGCAAACGTACGTGAATTGGAAGGTGCGCTGAATAAAGTGGTGGCCATTTCACGCTTTAAGGGTACAGCTATTGATTTGGATGTTGTGCGTGAGTCATTAAAAGACGTCTTGGCCATTCGTGCACGAACCATCAGTACTGAAAATATTCAACGTGTGGTGAGTGAGTATTTTAGAATCCCACTTAAAGAGTTGGTTGGGCCTAAACGGACCCGTATTTATGCTCGTCCACGCCAATTGGCAATGGGCTTGGCACGTGAGTTAACTGGCGACAGTTTCCCTGAAATTGGTATGGCCTTTGGCGGTCGTGATCACAGTACTGTCATGCATGCTTGTGAGAAAGTTTTAAGTCTGCGTGATGAAGATCCGATCTTCAATGAGGACTATAAAAACTTGCAACGCTTGCTGCAAAGTTAAGCTAAATTGCTCAAATTCTATTCTTGCAATGCGGCATGTTCTGCCGCATAGTACACTGCTAAAAACACATTTATTTATTATTTTATCTTCAGTTTTTCGAGGAATGTATCGTGCGTTTAAAAATCGCGAAAGAAAGCTTACTTAATGTTCTATCACATGTCGTAGGAGCGGTTGAACGTCGCCATACTTTAAACATTCTTTCAAATGTTAAAGTGCAAGTGAGCCAAGCGTCGTTGACGATTACAGGTTCAGACCTAGAAGTTGAATTGGTTGCAAGCACCACTCTTGCCGAAGGGGCGTGTTTGCAAGCGGGTGAAACCACTGTTCCTGCGCGCAAGCTGATGGATATTTGCAAATCTTTACCGACTGCAGCACTGATAGATTTACAAATTACTGAAGATCAACGTTGTATTTTAAAGTCTGGTAATAGCCGTTTTGTGTTGGGGACTTTACCGGCTGAAGATTACCCTTTATTGACCACAGAGAACACGCAAGGCACACAAGTTGCGGTGACACAGCGTGAATTAAAGCGCCTATTTGAAAAAACTGCATTTGCTATGGCGGTGCAGGATGTGCGTTTTTATCTCACAGGAACCTTGCTCGAAATTGATAATAATCAACTGCGTGCAGTGACTACAGACGGCCACCGTTTGGCTCTGTGTGAAACTGTCGCCAGCTCAAATGCCACTCAATTGATTCAAGCGATTGTTCCGCGTAAAGCAGTGGGCGAATTACAGCGTTTATTGAGCATTGAAGATGAACAATTGGCGTTGTTGATTGGTCGTGAACTATTGAATGTGACCATTTCTATTGCCAGTCGTGACAAGGAACAAGGGGATACGACTGTTCGTTTCACCACGAAACTGATTGACGGTAAGTTCCCTGATTATCGCCGTGTGATTCCACGTGGTGGTGATAAAAATGTATTAATTGCACATGATGTCTTTAAGCAATCTTTACAACGTGTCTCGATTTTAAGTAATGAAAAACTACGTGGTGTGTTCTTAAACTTTGCTGCAGACACTTTGCAGCTACGTGCCAATAACCCAGAGCAAGACGAAGCCGTAGAAGATTTGGCGATTCAATATAATAATGCGCCAATGGAAATGTCTTTTAATGCTCAATACATCTTGGAAGTGTTAGGTGCATTGGATGGCGATGATGTGTCAATGACGATGACTGAAGCAAATCAATCGGTTTTGGTGCAAGACCCGGCTCATCAAGATCAGACCTATGTGGTCATGCCAATGCGTGTTTAAGCCCTAGGTTCAGGCATGCAAATCACGCGTTTAAACATCGAACGTGTTCGAAATCTTAGAACGGTTGCTCTCCATGGATTGCAACCGTTTAATGTTTTTTATGGACAAAATGGTTCAGGTAAAACCTCAATTTTAGAAGCCATTCATCTGTTGGCGACAGGGCGTTCCTTTCGCACCCATATTCCGAAACACTATATTCAAAACGATACCCAAGACGCGATTATTTTTGCCCAATCCAGTTCTGAAAAAATTGGGATGCAAAAGCTGTTGTCTGGTGAGCAGCTCATCAAGGTCAATGGCGATAACATTGCAACTCAAGGTCAGTTGGCTAAAATTCTTCCTTTGCAACTGATTGATCCCCAAAGTACCGATATTATTGATCATGGTGCCAAGCCTAGACGGCAACTATTAGATTGGTTGATGTTCCACGTGGAACCTGAGTTTTATCATGCATGGCAATATTATTCACGGGCATTAAAACAGCGTAATAGTTTACTGAAAACACGACGGAATCTAAGTCTGGTAGATTTGGAGCCGTGGAACAAAATGCTCAGTGACTATGGGGAAATGCTGCATTCGCAGCGCGTCAGCATTGTGGAGCAGTGGAAGGGCTTTTTTGAGCAAGATTTAAAACACCTGCTGCCAGATATCGAGGTTCAGTTAGAATATAGCCCAGGTTTTCATACCGAGTTGGGGCTACTGAATGACCTGCAAAGTCACCATCAAAAAGACCTTGAACGGCGCTATACCGAGTATGGTCCACACAAGGCAGATTTACGTTTAAAAACAAGCCTTGGTGATGCTGATGTAGTGCTGTCACGTGGACAAAAAAAGCTGTTAATCATAGCCTTAAAACTGTCACAGATTGCAATGCTGCATGCTTGTAATAAGGAAACTGTGGTATTATTAGATGATCTGACAGCAGAATTAGATTTAACAGCACAACAACGTTTAATTGAGCGATTGAGCCAACTGGGTAGTCAAGTTTTTATTACCACTTTAGAGTATGAATCAGTCAAAAATCACTTACATGATTTATCTATTTCTTATCAATTATTCTGTGTTGAAAACGGTCAAGTTCAAGTTGTCGCACAATGATTTTAGATTTTACCCATCACGGGATAGACCTATTTTTCGCTAGGGAGAAACCATGAGTTCAGAAGATCAACAAGCTGCTTCTCAAACGGAACAAACCACAGAAAAAGCTTATGATTCCTCTAGTATCAAAGTATTACGTGGATTGGACGCAGTACGTAAACGTCCGGGTATGTATATTGGTGATACGGATGATGGTTCAGGCTTACACCATATGGTGTTTGAGGTGGTGGATAATGCGATCGATGAGGCGCTTGCAGGTCACTGTGATGAAATTTTGGTGACGATTCACGAAGATGAATCTGTAAGTGTATCGGACAATGGGCGCGGTATTCCGACCGATATTCACCCTGAAGAAGGTGTTTCTGCCGCAGAAGTGATTTTAACCATTCTGCATGCAGGTGGTAAGTTTGATGACAATAGTTACAAGGTTTCCGGTGGTCTACATGGTGTAGGTGTATCGGTTGTAAATGCCTTGTCGCGTAAGTTGGAACTGACGATTCATCGTGCAGGTCATATTCATCAACAAGAATATAAACACGGTGATCCGGTTTACCCACTGACTGTTGTGGGGGATACGGATACGACAGGGACAACTGTCCGTTTTTGGCCAAGTGCTGAAACTTTTAGCCAAACCATTTTCAATGTTGATATTTTGGCACGTCGTTTACGTGAATTGTCTTTCTTAAACGCGGGCGTGCGCATTGTTTTGCGTGACGAGCGTATTCATGCAGAACATGTGTTTGACTACGAAGGCGGCTTGTCTGAGTTTGTAAAATATATAAACCAAGGCAAAACTCATCTGAATGACATTTTCCATTTCACCGTACAGGCGGAAAATGGCATTGGTGTTGAAGTGGCGTTGCAGTGGAATGATACCTATCAAGAAAACGTACGTTGCTTTACCAACAACATTCCACAAAAAGATGGTGGAACGCATTTAGCAGGTTTCCGTGCGGCATTAACGCGTGGTCTAAACAGCTACATGGAAAACGAAAACTTACTCAAAAAAGAGAAAGTAGCGGTTTCTGGTGATGATGCACGTGAAGGTTTAACTGCGATTGTTTCAGTAAAAGTGCCTGATCCGAAATTCTCTTCACAAACCAAAGAAAAGTTGGTTTCAAGTGAAGTGAAACCTGCGGTTGAACAGGCAATGAATAAATCATTCTCTGAATATTTGCTTGAAAACCCGCAAGCTGCAAAATCGATTGCAGGCAAAATTATTGATGCGGCACGTGCTCGTGATGCAGCACGTAAAGCGCGTGAAATGACACGCCGTAAAAGTGCGTTGGATATTGCAGGCTTACCAGGTAAGCTCGCTGATTGCCAAGAAAAAGATCCAGCATTGTCTGAATTGTATCTAGTCGAGGGTGACTCTGCAGGCGGTTCAGCTAAACAAGGTCGTAACCGTAAGATGCAAGCGATTTTACCGTTGAAAGGTAAAATCCTAAACGTGGAACGTGCACGTTTTGACAAGATGATTTCATCTCAAGAAGTCGGCACGCTAATCACGGCATTGGGTTGTGGTATTGGTCGTGAAGAGTACAATCCGGACAAATTGCGTTATCACAAAATCATCATCATGACCGATGCTGACGTGGATGGTTCGCACATTCGTACCCTATTGTTGACCTTCTTCTTCCGTCAAATGCCTGAGCTGGTGGAGCGTGGGTATATCTATATTGCTCAGCCACCGCTGTATAAGCTGAAAAAAGGCAAGCAAGAGCAGTATCTTAAAGATAATGATGCGCTTGAAACCTATTTAATTTCAAACGCGATTGATGAGCTTGAATTGCACATCAGCGATGCTGCACCTGCAATCCGTGGTGAAGCTTTGGCGAATGTGATTGCGGACTATCAAACGTCTCAGAAGAGCTTACAGCGTTTAACTGTACGTTATCCTGCCAGTGTCTTAGATGCGTTGATTTCGGTTGAAGGCTTTAAGCTTGATCAAAACCATGACCGAGCTTATGTTGAGCAGTGGGCTGAACAAGTGCGCAGTGCTGTGGCAGAGATTCAACCGAGCTTGCGTCCTGAGTTAAGCTTAGAAACGTTTGAAAAAGAACTGGCGGATGGCCAAAAGATCGAGACTTACTTGCCTCGTATCACCATTTATGTACACAATCTGCCGCACAGCTATTTATTAGATGCAGGCTTATTGGGTTCTGGTGAATATGCACGTTTGTTGAAGAACTCCAAGAGTTGGTTCACGTTGTTGGAAGATGGCGCATACCTACAAAAAGGTGATCGCAAGATTGCAGTCACTAACTTCCATCAGGTATGGCAACATATTTTATCTGATTCCCGTCGTGGCATGATGATTCAACGCTATAAAGGCTTGGGTGAGATGAATGCGGACCAGCTTTGGGAAACCACCATGGATCCTGAAAACCGCAACATGTTGCAAGTTACCATTCAGGATGCGATTGAAGCCGATCGTATGTTCTCTTGTTTGATGGGTGACGATGTGGAACCACGTCGTGCATTCATTGAAGAAAATGCACTGAATGCGGACATTGATGCCTAAGCGCTTTACAAAATAAGCCAAAAAAGCACCCTACGGGGTGCTTTTTTTTACAGCATTTTTTATGATTTTGAATAAAATATAAGCAGTGCACACTGTTATTAAACTGACTTATAGCGATGTCATGATGTGAGTATCAAGTCTTTTGCACAGTGCAAAATGTGAGGTCATTATGATGGATAACCAACTAGAACAAGTACGCGACATTTGGGTGAATGCTTTTTTTACAGGTAATTATGAAGTTTTAGCTCAATATGAAGATGAGCATTTTAAAGTGGTCTTTGAACAAGCTGATCGTGTAGAGAGTAACTATACGCGCTATGAAAAGATCGCGCATGCTGTGAAAAATGGGGTTTGGAAACCTCAAAAACCCGACGTCGAATTTGAAGAATTTGAGTTTAATCGTGACCAAACACGCTGTCAGGTGTTGATCGGTTTGGTTGAAAATCACCAACAAATCCAAGAAACATGGGTCTTTGATCAGGGTTGGAAAATACAAGAATTACGTTTTTTAAAGGCACAAAGAGCTGTATTAAATTAAGGAAAAAGAGCGTAAAAAAGAGGATGGATTTGCCTAAAACAACTGAATAAATAAACAGCACTGGCCTGTGGATAAATAAAAATAGCACTTTATATCAGCTGCTAAAATACGTATAATTTTATCCACAGTTGTTTCAAGTGTGGTCTTTAAATTTAAAACCATGCCTTATTTTTAAATTTATTCCCTCTTTTTAAATTCAAAACTTGTTGTGCTGAAAGGTGCATGTCTGAACATGATGGATATTCGCTGTCTGTTGTGAAGGTTGTATTTGGCTTTAAGCTGTGAAATTCACGGAAATATGGCTGTATATAGTTGAATATTCAATTAATTAAGCTAAATTAAACAATCTTGTTTTTTGCTTTTTAAGAATATCTAAATAATAAAAAACAATTAATTTATCGCTTTATTTATTAAGAAATAATTTTAATTTCAATCACTTATATTTTTAAAATGCTCAGACTATGTGGGTGTATTTCCTATTGAGTTATATGCATAGACCGAAAAGGCACGTTTTTCGAGATCGATTGGTGTTGCAGCAAAGTAAATAAATCAAAATGGTTAAGACATAAAAATGCCCGCCATGCATAAACAGAGCGGGCAGGGTGTATGAGGAAAGATTATTCGTTTTCGAATGAGCTTTCGAGCTCTTCAAGTTCCATCATCAGCTCTAGCATTTGTTCTTCAGCTTCACTGACTTGGTTTTTAAGTTCGGTTTGCTCATTCATCAGTTTCATGAGTTCATCTTTGCGTGCAGCGTCATATAGGCCAGCATCACCGAGTAAACGTTCAATGTCGAGTAAACGTGGCTGGTGTTTTGCCAGCAGGCTTTCACATTTTTCGATATTTTTGCGAATCGGGCGCGTTTGTTCACGGCGCTGTGCGGCCAATTTACGCTGCGCTTCTTTATCAACTTTAGAAACGATGGTTTTTTGAGTGCTGACTTTCGATACGATCGGCGCTACGATTCCACCTTGTTTAATCATCTCTAGACGTGCTTGGCGTAACCAGTTGGCATAATCGTGTAGATCGCCTTCAAATTCGGTCGATTTTCCAGCATGGACTAAAATGAGGTCATCACATACGCTGGCAATCAGTTGGCGTTCGTGCGAAACCAAGACCACAGCACCGTCATAGTCTTGTAAAGCCATGGTCAGAGCATGGCGCATATCTAAGTCTAAATGGTTGGTCGGTTCATCTAGAATTAAGACATTGGGACGTAACCATACGATTAAAGCCAATGCCAAACGTGCACGTTCACCACCAGAGAAGCTCTCGCAAGGGGTATCCATTCGCTCGCCACTAAAGCCGAAACTGCCTAAAAAGGCACGTAAGGTCGCTTCACTGATTTTTTTATCCGCAATTCGTGCCAATTGCAGCATTGGGCTTGCCGATTCATCCAGTGAATCCATTTGATGCTGTGCAAAATAGCCAATGTTGAGTAGTTCAGAGGCTTTGCGTTGTCCTGCCAATAAAGGTAAATCGCCGACCAAGGATTTGATTAAGGTTGATTTACCTGCACCATTCATCCCCAATAAGCCAATCCGGCTCGTCGGGGTGATTTGTATGTTGATATTGGTGGCAATTAGTTTTTCGCCATAACCAATATCAGCCTGTTCTAGAGTGAGCAGTGGTGAACTCATTTTAGTGGGTTCACGGAAGCTAAAGGTAAATGGGGTATCGACATGCGCAGGCGCAAGCAGCTGCATCCGTTCCAGTTGTTTAATTCGGCTTTGTGCCTGACGTGCTTTAGTGGCTTGGGCTTTAAAGCGATCAATATATTTTTGAATATGTGCCCGTGTTTCGAGCTGCTTTTCATAGGCTTGTTGTTGTTGTGCCAAACGTTCTGCACGAGTGGTTTCAAACGTAGAATAGTTACCGCTATAGAGAGTGAGTTCTTGATTTTCGATGTGCAAAATACGGTTGGTAATGGCATCTAAGAAATCGCGGTCATGCGAAATTAAAATTAGGGTACCTGTATAGGCATTTAACCAATCTTCTAACCATAAAATAGCATCGAGATCTAAGTGGTTGGTTGGTTCATCCAGTAATAATAGATCTGAACGGCTCATCAAAGTACGCGCTAAGTTTAAGCGCATCCGCCATCCACCAGAGAAACTCGAAACCAAGAGTTGGTTTTGATGTTCCATAAAACCCAGACCCGCCATAAGCTGAGCGGCTTTAGCGGGTGCGGAATAACCGTTAATTTCGTCGAATCGGCCATGTAAATCAGCCAGTTCAGTGTCAGTTAACTGTTCAGGATGGTTGAGCTGTTGTTGAATGTTCCAATATTCTTCATCACCGGTCAGGACGAAATCAATCGCAGCCATATCTAAGGCTTTTACTTCCTGCGCCATGTGTGCCACCGTCCATACGGCAGGGCGGCTCAGGGTGCCATCATCAGGACCTATCGAGCCTAAGAGAGCAGCAAACAGGGTTGATTTTCCAGCACCGTTGACACCGGTGAGACCAACTTTCCAACCCGGATGGATTTGCATGGAGGCTTTTTGAAATAACACTCGTCCACCACGGCGCAATGAAACTTGATCAAGCTGAATCATGGAACTATCAAATATCAGAAAAAGGTGCGCCTATTCTAATGGATGCGTCAGCAAAAGACTAAACATTCAAAATTTATCTGAACTGAAACCTCTAAGAGTTTCTTTTAAGGGGGAGGATGAAACCATTTGACCTTTGGTCGGAAAGCTAAAAGTTGACCTTTTTTGACCTATATTGAGGAATAGCACACAGATATATTTCCCCAGTAAAACAAAAAATATGAAGGGATAATAATGAAAAGAAAAGGATTTTTTATTATATCGACGCTCGCACTGTGCGCTTTCTCCAATATGGTGCAAGCGAAGCAGCAGGTGTGTGTCTTTGACCTACTGGGTAAAGCTGGGGAGTCGTATAAGTTCTTAGAAGAATGGGCTTTGGTCAGTAAAAAATGGGGTGCACAGGTACAGTTGATTTCGTTTCAGGACGAAGACTTGGCCGATAAAGCTTTTCAAAATGATAAATGCGATGCGGTGTATATGACCTCGATGCGCGCGCGCACCTATAATAAGTTCGCAGGTTCGATTGATGCCTTAGGCGGAGTACCGAGCAATAAAATTGCACAAAAGGCGGTGGAATATGTGCTGGATCCTAGAAATACCAAGCGCATGACCACCACCTTACAAGGTGAAAGTTATGAAGTGGCAGGCATTGGCTTGATTGGTTCAGCCTATATTTTTGTAAAAGACCGAAGTCTGAATACCATCGAAAAAGCGCAAGGTAAAAAATTTGCCATACTGCATTACGACCGTGCACAACGGGTGATGGTGGAGCGGGTCGGTGCTGTACCTGTGATGTCGGATATTTCCAACTTTATAAAAAAGTTTAATACAGGCGAAGTCGATGTGGTTGCTGCACCTGCATATGCGTATAAACCCTTAGAAATTGAAAAAGGTCTGGGCGCTAAAGGGGCTATGCTTAATTTTCCCGTGGTCAATGTCACTGCAGATTTAATTGTAAGACCCGAACGTTTTCCTGCTCAATTTGGCGAGCAATCACGGCAATGGTTTTTGCAAAAAATTCCGCAATCCTTTGCTATGGTTCAGCGACTTGAAGCTGCCATTCCCAGTAAAATCAAGATGCAACTCAGCAAAGAAGACAAAGAAAAATATCAGCGCTTGCTACGGGAAGGGCGCATTGATTTAACCAAACAAGGGGTTTATGACTCAGGCATGATGCGCGTGTTGAAAAAAGCCCGTTGTACGGTTGAACGCACCAATTTTGAATGTTCATTGGGCGGTGAATAAGGCGAAAATCTGTATTTCTTTGTAATATTAAGCATCATTCATGTAAAAAGGATGATGCAGAGTTTTTATTTTAATTTGATGAATTTTAAATGCTTTTAATAATCCTGTGAAAATAAAAATGAGAGAAAAGTAAAAAATTTGCCCAATTGACAGTAATTTTTGAGTAAATGCTCTATTTTTTTAATTTTAACTTGCTTAATATTTTGCATGTGTATGGACACCTGTCAAACAACAAAACGAACAAGGACACAAGAATGAAAAAATTAACCCTCGCACTCGCTGCTTTTTCTGCTTTGGGTGTAGCGTCGACAGCACAAGCGGCCAAAGTGGACATCTGTGTATTTGACTTGCTTGGCAAATCTGGTGAGTCGTATCAAATGGCGCAAGAATGGGCTTTGGCGGCAAAAGGCTGGGGAGCTGAAATTAATTTGATCCCTCGTCAAGATGAAGCCGTTGCTGACAATGACTTTAAAGCAGGTAAGTGTGATGGCGTGTTTATGACCGCTATGCGTGCACGCCAGTACAATAAATTTGTCGGTTCTATTGATGCATTGGGCGGTGCTCCAAGCAATGCCATTGCACAACGTGCGATTACTTTTGCATTGGATCAGCGTAATGCGACCAAAATGGTGACCAATCTTGGGGGTAAAAAATATGAAGTGGCAGGGATTGCACCTTTAGGTTCAGCTTTTATTTTTGTACGAGATAAAAGTATTAATTCCATTGAAAAAGCGGCAGGTAAAAAGTTTGCAGTCTTGGGCTATGACGATGCCCAAAAAATCATGGTACAACGCGTCGGTGCGCAAGCGGTGATTTCCGATGTGTCTAACTTTGTGGCGAAGTTTAATAATGGTCAAGTCGATATGGTCGGCGCACCGGCTTATGCCTATAAGCCCTTAGAAATTTATAAAGGTTTAGGCACGAACGGTGCTATGTTTAACTTTCCTGTACTACAAGTGACAGCTGACTTTGTGATTCGCCCAGATCAATTCCCGGCAGGCTTTGGACAAAAATCGCGAGATTGGTTTGTGAAAAACCTACCGAAAAGTATCGCAATGATTGGTCGTTTAGAAGCAGGCATTCCTGCAAAATACAAAATGAATCTTACAGCAGAAGACAAAACCAAATATCAAAAAATGCTGCGCGATGGTCGGATGGATATGACCAAACGAGGCATTTATGATCCAGCAATGATGTCGGTGTTGAAAAAAGCCCGTTGCTCGGTGGATAAAGCCAACTTTGAATGCTCACTGGGCGGTGAGTAATTTGCCGAGTGTAATCAAAGAAAGCTCAGTTTAAATTGAGCTTTCTTTTTTGCTTTTAAACGACCGATTTAAATGGTCTTGAAGCTGCTAATTTGTATAGCGCGTAGGAAATGAGTAGTTTTGAACCGAGTGAAGTGTCAGTCGGGGCATTAAAAAATAACAAAGAGCACAAGTGAATGGCTCATCACAATAAACAACAATAAGTCTAAAGGAAGATACATGAAACAGTGGATGAAAAGCCTCAGTGTCGGGACATTAGTCATTTCTGCAACAGCGATGGCACAGGCCAAACAAGTGGTTTGTGTATTCGACTTGGTCGGTAAAAATGGCGATGTGTATAGCTTGATGAAAGATTATCAGTTGGCGGCCAAAAACTGGGGCGCGGATATTGAATTGCGGGTCGGACAAAACGAAGCCGTGATTGCTGAGGATTTTAAAGCAGGAAAATGCGATGCCATTAGTGTTACAGGCATGCGTGGGCGTCAATTTAACGCGTTTACAGGTTCACTCGACGCGATTGGTGCGATTCCCGATCTCAATTTAGCGGTTAAAGTGATGCAAGGCTTGGCCAGCCCCGCTTTTGCCAAATATATGTTGAATGGTAAGTACGAGGTCGCAGGTGTGATTCCTGTGGGGGATGCGTTTTTATTGGTGAATGACCGTAGCATCAATACCGTAGCGAAAGCCGCGGGCAAGAAAATTGCGGTTTTAGACTATGATCAAGCGCAAAAGGTCATGGTTCAACAAATTGGTGCGCAAGCTGTGACTGCCGATGTAACGAACTTTGGTGCAAAGTTTAATAACGGTCAAGTCGACATTATTGGTGCGCCTGCAGCGGTTTTTAAACCCTTAGAGCTACATAAAGGCTTAGGCTCAAAAGGGGCAATCGTGAATTATCCGATTTTACAGGTCACAGGTAATATCATCATTCGTCCAGATAAATTTCCTGCGGGTTATGGGCAAAAATCACGGGAATGGGTCAAAGGCCAGCTGCCGCGTGCATTCGGTATTCTGGGTAAAATGAAGGCTGAAATTCCACAAAAATATTGGATGCAGGTGCCGGCTGCAGATCAATCGGGTTATCAAAAGATGATGCGGGAAGCACGAATTGATCTTACCAACCGCGGTATTTACGATAAGCGAATGATGAAACTGTTATGGCAATTCCGTTGTAAGCAAGCGGCGAAAAACTTTGAATGTGGACTACAGGATGAAAATTACAAACAATCTTGAGAAAATTAGTCTGATTTGACTTTAAATATTCAAATAGGGACCATATATTGAGTATGCTATACTCGAAATATGGTCTTTTTGATTTGAAAGACAGCTGAACCGAACTGAGGAATCTAAGATGAATGCCCAAGCACTTGAACTAAGCGACAATGCCGCAAATAAAGTACGTCAATTACGTGACAGTGAAGGGAATCAAGATTTAATGCTTCGTGTATATGTCACGGGCGGTGGTTGTTCAGGTTTTTCTTATGGTTTTAACTTTGCTGAAAACCAAAATGAAGACGACGCAGAATTTATCAATGGTGATGTGAAAATGTTGGTTGACTCATTGAGTTATCAATATTTGGTCGGTTCAGTGGTGGATTATATTGAAGGTTTAGAAGGTTCACGTTTCATCGTGCAAAACCCAAATGCAACAACGACCTGTGGTTGTGGTTCATCTTTCTCAATCTAAGCCTGATCTGATTAAAAAAGCCCTCATGATGAGGGCTTTTTTAATGTGCAATCATTCGCTTTCAATCGAGTTTAATCGCATCAAGTAAGTCAAAAATAATCGTGGTGACATCTTGGCTTAAGTCACGGTTATTAAAAACTTCATAGGCGGTAATGGTGACATCGGTGTCACTCGGTAACAGTTTCTGTTCTTCTTCAATCAAGTCATTGATCGGCAAAAGCGTCTGTTTAACTTCTAGATGTAAAACATCCTTAAACTCTAAATTCTCGTCTTCAAGTTCTAACAGCTGCTCGTTAAAATAGGGCAATAGAATAGAATGGAGATAAGGTTGAATCTCAACAATATCAAAGATTTCGATATCACGAGTTTCTTCAATCGTACTGATGTGGTCATTTACTTCGATTAAGATATGGTAGTAACTCACATTCGTCTCCAAAGCTTCTAGTGGATATTCAATTATTTACAATAACACGAACCCGAGTCAAGATGTGCTGTGATTGTATTTCATACACATATTAAAATTAGGGGATTTTTTTAGCAATCCATCACTTCAACGGGCATTAAACAACGCAATATCGGCATTTTGTAAACGGAAATGCTGCATGTTTTGCTCTTCTAACATTGGGTACATCAGGGCTTTTGGATCATTATGATGTTTCATTCCGAGGGCATGGCCAAATTCATGCGCTAAAGTCAGACGTAAGTCTTCTTTGGACTCAAACTCATAAATATGAATTTCACGCCCATTAAACAGTCCTTTATCAAATAGACGGGGTTGAAAGCGCTGGTTGAACTGGTCGATGGCCAGATTATGGCCTTGATCTAAACGATTCAGCTCATTTACCTTTTGGTTGTAGGCATTCACTTGCAGATTAAAGCTGGCAATTTGTTGGTCTAAAACGTGTTGCTGTTGACGCAGCTGCGCCAAACTCTGTTGTACGGCCGCTTGCTGTGAAGCAGGAACTCCGCCGTGCTGGTTATACTGACGGATCATGGCATTATAGTTTTGACTAAGTTCCTGTAGACTCTGTTTTTGCACATCTAAAGCCCCTGAGTGGCGTGCCAGATTTTGTTGCATGGTTTTGAGTTCATTATTTTTTTGACTCAGCCCGTGTTCATTTTGTGTCAGTTTAGACAGTTGATCGCGGCGTTGTAGCGACTCATCTTGACGCTGGTCATAAATGAGTCGAATATTGAGCCGAGCATTGGGATCATAGACAAAGTAATCTTGGTCCAAACCCTGCTTCCAAATGTCCGTGGCTTGCTGGCTAATGTGCTTTAACTCATGTTCACTGAGACCAAAACGTGGATCGACTTCCGCAATACGATAGCGAATACGCTGATCGAATGGATGAGTGAGCCGATCCAGCAGTGGATTGAGGCGCAGCTGAGGCTGTTGCATATTTTGATACAGAATCAACCCTAAAAAGCCCAGCAAAGCAAACAAGAGATTTTGACGCATATTTCTTCATATATCTTTATTTTTAGCTACTTTAGCGTAAAAAATACCTTTGCAACATAAAAAATACGTCTTCTCAGTGGGCTTAAATTATCCCCAGTGCTGTCAGACTTTGTTTGACCAGTTGCTCACGTACGCTGGCTGAAATTCCCATTTTCATATGCATATTCAAAGCAAAATACGCTTTTTCACCTGTTGAAGTTTCGACCCAGCCTGCCCACCAACCGACTTGAGGTTCCAGATCCATACCCCAGCCTGATTTTGCATAGAGTTTATAATTTGTTTTTTGTTCAATCAGCAGCATGTCTTGTACTGCATGTTGCACATCTGGCTTAAAAGCGAGTTTTGTATTGGCCAGTTTCTCCACAAAAAGGACTTCTTGAACAGGCGTAATTTGCAGTGGACCGACTAACCAAAAATTATCAACAACGGTGCCAATCTGTTGATTGCCATATCCAATGCGCTGTACTTCTTTTTGCATCAGGTCTAGACCAATGCGCCGTGCAAGCTCCTGATAAACAGGGACAGCAGATGCTTGCATGGCTTGCCCTAAAGTCATGTCTTTTTCCCAAGCAGGGAAACTACGCTTTTGACCATCCCATTTAAACACCTCGGTGCTGGTTGCTTTACCATGTTCTAGTCCGATTAAGGCATTCAGCATTTTAAAGGTAGAGGCGGGTACATATGGTGTCTGAGCACGGCTCAAGTCATTGCCGTAGCTGTGTAAGCCGTGCCTATCCTTAATGACAATCACCCCCGTGGTTTGGAGTTGATTGAAGGCTTGTTGGATCTGCTGCTGCGCACTTTGTTGCTGGTGATTTTTAGCTGTTTCTACGGAGGGGGTTATTGTGGTACATGCGGAACCGAAGGTTGTAATGAGGGCGATGAGTCCAAATTGTAAAGTTTTCATGGGTGGCTAAGATCTAAATTTTTATCAGCCTAATGTAAAAGTGGAATGTGAAACAACAATATTTAGGTAATAAAAAACCGCGCCTAAGCGCGGTTTTTTATTAAAGAGACAAATTATTTTTTGTCATCTTTTACTTCAGTGAACTCAGCATCTACAACGCCATCGTCCGCTTTTTGTTGTTGACCAGCATCACCGCCAAATGCATTCGGGTCGAAACCTTCAGCACCGCCTTGACCTTGCGCAGCTTCATACGCACGTTGCGTGATTGGCATGATGATGTTTTGAAGTGCTTCAGTTTTCGCTTTGATGTCTTCTACATCATTTTCTTTAGTTGAAGCTTCAAGCTCAGCGACTGCAGTTTCAACAGCAGTTTTTTCGTCGCTTGTTACTTGCTCGCCTAGATCTTTCACTGCTTTTTGAGCAGAAGATACCAATGCATCCGCTTCGTTACGTGCTTTCGCAAGCTCTTCGAATTTACGATCTTCTTCAGCATTCGCTTCAGCATCTTTGATCATTGCTTCGATTTCAGCATCAGACAAACCTGAGTTTGCTTTAATCTGGATCGATTGCTCTTTACCAGTGCTCTTATCTTTTGCAGATACTTTTAAGATACCGTCTGCGTTGATGTCGAACGATACTTCAATTTGTGGCACACCACGTGGAGCAGGTGGAATGTCGCCTAATTGGAAGTTACCCAATAATTTGTTTTGCTGTGCCATTTTACGTTCACCTTGGAACACAGAAATGTCTACAGCAGGTTGGTTGTCCGCAGCAGTTGAGAACACTTGAGATTTCTTCGCAGGAATCGTGGTGTTTTTCTCAATAATTGCTGTTAACACGCCGCCCATGGTTTCGATACCAAGTGTCAACGGAGTAACGTCAAGAAGAAGTACGTCAGTTTTGTCACCAGACAATACCGCACCTTGAATCGCAGCACCCATTGCTACCGCTTCGTCTGGGTTCACGTCTTTACGAGGTTCACGACCGAAGAACTCTTGTACTTTTTGTTGTACAAGTGGCATACGAGACTGGCCACCCACCAAGATCACATCAGAAATCTCAGAAGTTGAAAGACCTGCATCTTTAAGTGCAATACGGCAAGGCTCGATTGTACGTTCAACCAAATCAGCCACTAAACCTTCAAGTTTCGCACGCGTTACGTTGATCACTAAGTGTTTAGGACCAGTCGCATCCGCCGTGATGTACGGTAGGTTAATTTCAGTTGCATTTGATGAAGAAAGCTCAATTTTTGCTTTCTCAGCGGCTTCTTTCAAACGTTGTAACGCAAGTGGATCATTTTTCAAGTTCACACTTTGTTCTTTCTTGAATTCTTCAACCAAGAATTCAATTAACGCGTTATCAAAGTCTTCACCACCAAGGAAAGTATCACCATTGGTTGATAACACTTCGATTTGTTGGTCGCCATCAAGGTCTGCGATTTCAATGATTGATACGTCAAAAGTACCACCACCTAAGTCGTAAACCGCGATTTTACGGTCGCCTTCTTTTTTGTCCATACCGAACGCAAGTGCCGCAGCCGTTGGTTCGTTGATGATACGTTTAACATCAAGACCTGCAATTTTACCTGCATCTTTAGTCGCTTGACGTTGTGCATCGTTAAAGTAAGCAGGAACAGTAATCACCGCTTCAGTAACCGTTTCACCTAAATAATCTTCTGCAGTTTTCTTCATCTTTTTCAAGATTTCAGCAGAGATTTGTTGTGGTGCAAGTTTCTTGTCGTTTACATCAACCCAAGCATCACCATTATCTGCTTTGATGATTTTGTAAGGGACAAGACCGATGTCCTTTTGAACCGCTTGGTCTTGATACTTACGACCGATCAAACGTTTGATCGCGAATAATGTGTTTTTAGGGTTAGTCACTGCTTGACGTTTTGCAGACTGACCCACCAAGATTTCGCCATCTTTATACGCAATAATCGATGGTGTTGTACGTGCACCTTCAGCGTTGTCAATAACTTTAACTTTGTCGCCTTCAAGTACAGCGACACAAGAGTTTGTTGTACCTAAGTCAATACCAATGATTTTAGCCATTTGGATGATTCCTCAAAAATTTTTGCAATGTTTTTGCTTGTTATTCGATATGAGAGCCGTTCAATTTTTTTCAAGTGATAATCATGAAAAAATTTCAAAAACTCTCGAATTTATAGGGCTTATGCGCCAACCATGACCATTGCTGGACGGAGCAAACGACCATTTAAGGTATAACCTTTTTGTAATACCGTTCCGATCTCGTTGGCTTTCGCATTTGGATCAATCCCGACTGCTTGATGCAAGTCCGCATTGAAACCATTTGCTGTATCAACTGCAACCACACCAAATTTTTCCAGTGCAGTCAGTAATGATTTCAACGTCAGTTCCACACCTTCAAACATTGGTGTTTTTTCTTCACCCGATGCACTAATGGCACGTTCTAAATTATCCACTGAGTCAAGTAACTCTTTTGCGAATTTTTCGAGAACAGTGTCTTTATGCTTATCTGATTCACGTTGAATACGCTCTACACTTTTTTGTGCTTCGTATACAGCATTTGCAGTGCGTGCTTTTTCAAGCTTTAGGCTTTCTTCAAGATTGGTAATTTGAGCTTGTAAATCCTCAACTGAAACTTCAGCTTGCTCCGTTTCAGCTTGAGTTTGCGTTGTTTGTGAATCCGCTTGCTCTTGCCCTAGATCTTGAGCTTCTTGATTGTGCTCAGTCGCCATTGATTTACTCCGTTTAAATGGGTTCTTAAACATGTACAGTCCTTCAGGCATCAGTGTTAACTGGGTTAATCTGAACTGCCATGCGTTATTGAATTCAGGATTACTACAAAAGGTCGGGGCAACAGCCAAAAATTCAAGCGGCTTCAGTGATTAATTCATGTATTTTTGGTAAAAAATTGCTGAAATCAGGCTTTCTTGGTGCTTATTCTGTCCGAAGGTCCATTTCCAATCCTGCTTGAGTTTTTTTATGTTGAAAAAGGCTAATCGTTACATTTAATTATTTTAATCAAATTTATCTGTTTTACTAATTTTACGCTTGATCACATAATGAGTACATCAGCAGTGATCATACTTTGTGGAGAGAGCAAAGTATGGTGACTGCGACCTATTTGCATAGCTTGGGAAACCCTCCTAATTTAGAGATTTAGGTTTTTGAATAGTACGTCTTCCAAAAGTACTTTATTCAGTGGAAGGGTGTAATTCTGTCAGGATGATTCGAGCTTTGTGCTCAAAATTCGATTTTTACGGCTGTGGTTTCTTTGTTTTTTTGTATGCGTTTTCGAGCTTAATCCGCCTTGGGTTAAGCTTTTTTTTTTTGCTTCAAATTTAAAAATAACATTATTTAATCGTGTATCAGCATACAGGAGTTCTGCAATGCTGAAGAGTTGAGGAGCCAAGTATAGATTTCTCTTTGTGTTGCTCATCGAAGAGAGAAACAATGAAGAATCAGCACATTAACTTGCATTGCTGTTGATAAGTGGCGCTAAGGCGGCATTTTCGCCCAATTAATAAAAAATTGCACAAGTTGTACTCGAGTCTGCAAAAACTACAACTCAGCACGTGTGTAAAAGTTTTCGGATTTGACAAAGATAGGCAAGGCAAAGTTTGGCTTTGCTATTTTGTATGACGTAAAAGGAAATGAAAGAATGTTAAATAAGAAAACTGCATTACTGTCTCTAGCGCTCTTAGGTTCAGCATTTGCGATTGTGGGCTGTAGCTCAAATGAAACCACTACAACGCCTGAGTCCGCTCAAGTGACCACTGCACCAGATGCAACAGCAACCGTTGAGGGAAGTGCTGGAGTAGAGGTTCAAGCGGATCCTGCTGCTCAGATTGAACCCATCCAATCTACACCTGCGACAACACAACAATAAAGCTTAAAAGAGAACTTCTCTTAAACTCGCTTTGTTAAAGACCTTCACAGGATGCCGTGAAGGTCTTTTTTTAAGGGGAAATCACTCAAACTGCTCAGCCGTGTTATTTCATCAGTCTGATGTAGGATGACGATTTTATCGTTCTTGACGTGAGTTATCCCAACCTTTGTTTTGATCGCGGCGTTGATCATCGGTACGTTGCTTGCGATCGTTATTGGATTGTTTGCGTCGATCTTCAGTACGTTGACGCTCTTGCTCACGACGTTGGCGTTCGGCATTTTGTCGTTGTTGACGTTCAGCATCATAACGTTTACGTTCTTGATTTAATCGCTCTTGCTCACGCTTTTTCTGTTGCCAGTCTTGATGACGTTGATTGGCGATCCGTTTGCGCTCAGCCTCAATACGTTGCCGTTCTTGTTCGCGGTTTTGGCGTTCCCATTCAGCATGTCTTTGGCGGTTTCGGTCTGCCTCGCGACGTTCACGCTCGATGCGGTTTTGTCGTTGTTGGTATTCCCAACGTTGGCGGTCTCGTTCACGTTCATAGCGATCATGTTGGTCGTAGCGTCGATCATCATAATCATAGCGGTGGTCGTAGCGTCCGTCATAATAGCCATCCTCGGGAAAAGCCACACAACCAACAAACAAGGTGCTGATGAGCGAGAGGAATATTATTTTTTTAGTCATGGCAGGTCTCCTTCATAAAACGGAGTAGCAAAACACTCCTAAATCGGCATAAAAATTGTCAATGACAAGCTCTTAAAAGAAGATTAGCGTATAGGGCGTATTGCTATGTATCTTGATGTGAAGACTTATATAAGAGAATGGTCACATAAGTGCTGATCATGTAGAGAATATGAAGAACGATAAAAGGATATTATTGATATGGGCGTGTTGAATCAAACTTTACAACAATGGATGGAACAAGGCCAAGGCACTGCGGCGCGTATGATTGATCGCTTACCGACAGTAGCACAAGAAGGCCTGGTGAAAGCACTAGGTTATCCTCACCAGTTTGAACAACTGGACCCCTTTATTAAATGCTTAATGGCGGCTCAATATAAGCAAGGCAAATCAGGCTTTATTTTTGAAGACTACCATCGTTCGCGTAAATTGTTTGATCATCAAATTCAAATGTTGACCGCGAAACCCAGTGCTGTAAAACAAGTGGAAGATTTACGTCTACCTTTACAAAGTGGAACTGTGTTTGCGCGGCATTATCATCCTGCACCGAATAAGAAACTTCCGATGCTGGTGTTTTATCATGGCGGCGGCTTTGTGGTCGGCAGCCTCGACAGTCATGATGAAGTCTGTCGCTTACTGGCGATCCATGCCAAAGTGCAGGTTCTCAGTATTGACTATCCTTTGGCGCCAGAAGTTGGCCCGCATTTATTGATTCAATCTTGTGAAGATGCTTTGGCTTGGGTGTATCAAAACCGTCGTCAGTTCAAAATTTTGAAAAATCGAATTGCGGTGGCTGGCGATAGTGCAGGTGGCAATATCAGTGCCGTGGTGGCGCAGCGAACTGCGGCAAAAGCTTATGCGCCAAGTGCACAACTGTTAATTTATCCTGTAGTCGATTTCAAAAGTCGCCATCCATCGTTCTTTGCTTATAAAGATGGACTGACCTTAACTGGGCAAGATGTTGATAGAGTGACATCGTTGTATGCTGAACAACATCAGGTAGCTCTGGATGATCCTATTGTTTCGCCGACTTATGGTGTATTAAAAAGTATCGCACCCGCTTTTGTCATCACGGCAGGTCATGATTTATTACATGATGAAGGTGAAATTTATGCCATCAAATTAAAGCAACAGGGCAATAAGGTTTATTATCAGAATTATTTAGATCAACCCCATGGATTTGTGAACTTCACTATCATTTCTCGTCGAGCAAAAAAAATCACCATAGAAATGGCAAAGAGCTTTAGAAAATTTTGGGATAAGAATGCCAAATAAAAAAGCATGAATTTTAAAAAGAATGTTTCACGTGGAACATTCTTTTTTTATTTAGAGCGGATTTTGGCTTCTGGAAAAACGAGCTGAAAGCTCGGGACATAAAAACTTTGTAGAGCCTTGGCTTGGCCAAAGTCTGGAAAGAGAGAGGTATGGTTTTGCCATTCAAATTTTTTCAGTTTCATTAGCTTTGCGCGAAACTGTGGAGAAAACTCATAACGTTGACCTTGCCACGCTTGCTGTATTTTGAGCATAGAACGTGGAATGTGATGACTATTAATATAAAACGGACGTGCCTTTTTGCACTGGGTGAGTGTTAAACACAGCGTTTGGTTTTGAGTACTGAGTTGGCATTGTGTTGTTTCATGCTGCGTATGCCAATCAAACTGAGCAAACTCTTTCGGAATGCCCCAAAGTTGTTGACCATGTTCAACTGAAATCTGTGTAGACACATAAATTTTAGGAATCGAGCTTAACCGCCGTTTGCTCAGTAAAGGGTGGTCGAGCAAAAGCAGTTCATCATAAGGTCCAACAGGAGATTGATGATAACGAACCAACATAACTTGAATCACGCGACCAATCGGGGAGGGCGCGATACGAAACGCTTTATATTGTCGGATAAATTGCGGACTGATCCAATAATTCAAAATAAAGGCTTCACCTTGTAAATGCCAAGGCGGAAATTGACTCAATTGAGACAGGGCTAAAGCTTCATTCATCGTTATTCTCGTTTTCTTAGAAGAAGTAGTGTTTTATTTATACTGAACTATTAATATACCGAAATCTAATAACATCTGAATGCTGTGAGTAACGAAATGTTAAAGAAGAGTTTAGTTGCAGTGGCGGCTACATGTATGAGTATGGTGGTCATGGCAAATAACACGATTGTTGAAATGAAAACATCAATGGGCAACATCGAAATTGAACTGTTTAATGATAAAGCACCAATCTCAGCAAAAAACTTTGAAGACTATACGAAAGCTAAGTTTTATAACGGCACGATCTTTCATCGCGTCATTCCGGGTTTCATGGTGCAAGGTGGGGGCATGACTGCTGACCTGGTAGAAAAACCAACACGACCAGCCATTCAAAATGAATCAAGTAACGGTCTATCGAATAAACGTGGCACTTTGGCGATGGCACGAACCAACCTACCGCATTCTGCAACCAGTCAGTTCTTTATTAATGTGGTAGATAATAACTTTCTAGATAGAAGTACCAATAATGCAGGTTATGCGGTTTTTGGTCAGGTCACTAAAGGTATGGATGTGGTGGATAAGATCACTAAAGTACCGACAGGGCGTGCAGGGCCACATCAAGATGTACCGAAACAACCTGTTAAAATTCTCAGTGTGAATATTAAAGCAGCAGCAGTGCAAAAGTAATGGAAAAAGAAAGCAGAAATATTAAATCTATATTTCTGCTTTAAAATTATTGAGTTAAGCTCATGGCTGTTTGTTTTTGAACCTTTTTAGTGCATAAAAATACAACACTCGATAAAACAACCAGTTAAAAGCACTTGCAAAGATTTCGTAATGGTCTAGAATGCACCCCATACCGACGAGATAGACGGA
>RCUL01000337.1_pt1 | contig 27919 bp, 28 predicted proteins | sample 2167521 | NCBI WGS metagenome assembly RCUL01 (sample SAMN09932745, study PRJNA488358) | compost metagenome | feature: garden; material: soil; isolation source: compost soil in acetic acid-enriched culture | place: Germany: Experimental Botanical Garden Goettingen | collected 2016-01-27
ACTGCGAATTCCACACCATCCGCAACGCCGGGCACTTCGTCGACGTGGAAAACAAACAGGCCTGGCAGGACACCCGGGACGCACTGCTGGGCTTCCTCCGCCCGCAACGCCAGCCGCTGATCGCACCCAGCTACGTGCCGGTATCCCAGGGGATCCCGCTCGCCGCAATGGTCGGTTGACCTCCATGACCACCGCTTGACAGGGGCCGAGCCAGGACGCAACGCCCCTCATCCCCCCAGCCGGACGAAAACTCGCCACCGGCTCGCGCTACCAAGACTTCACTAAGCCCCCGCCTTCTGGTAAAAAGGCACCCCCAAGCGGGCGTCGTATAATGGCATTACCTGAGCTTCCCAAGCTCATGACGAGGGTTCGATTCCCTTCGCCCGCTCCACTGCATCTTTCTGCGGAGGTCTGCAGAAATCCAAGAGAGTCTGCAAGCCGTTGTCACACAACGATTTTTCTCTCTTCGATGTTCTACTGTCGTCCACGGGAATCCGCCTGAAGCCAGGACTTTTATGTCCATAATTGTGTCCATTTTTGCGGATACGACGGCTTCCGGATTGTTTGTAGAGGCGCGCAAGTGATGTGACCAGCATCGAGTTCCTGACTCACGTTCAGGAGCTAGAAGCATGGCACTTTCCGACCTAGCCGTCCGACGCACCAAAGCCACCGGCAAGGACTACACCCTCCCCGACACGTTGGGCCTCTCCCTCGCTGTTGCAGCGACCGGAGGCAAGACCTGGCATTTCCGCTACTACTGGCTCAAGCAGCCCAAGCGGATGTCGTTCGGCACCTACCCGGAGGTATCGCTGCTCGAAGCCCGCGCGCTGCGCGACGAGGCACGCGCCCTGGTAGCCAAGGGCATCAATCCCCGCGCTCACCGCAAGCAAAAGCGCGCCGCGGTCAAGCTCGCCGGCGAACACACGTTCGAGGTCATCTACAGGAAGTGGTTTGCCCATCGCGCCCTCAGCCTCAAGAAGGGCCGGCAGACCACGCACTCCATCCTCCCGCGCATCTTCGACAAGGATGTGCTGCCCTACTTGGGCAAGCGCTCGATTTACGAGATCAAGCGCTCCGACCTCTTGGACGTGATCGCCAAGATCGAGAAGCGCAAGGCGCTCTCCGTCGCCGAGAAGGTCAGGACGTGGTTGAACCAGTTGTTCCGCTACGCGCTGGTGATCGTTCCGGGGCTGGAGCAAAACCCGGCGTCCGACCTCGATGTGGTCGCCGTGCCGTTGCCGCCCGTGAACCACAACCCGTTCCTACGCATGGAGGATCTGCCGAAGCTGTTACAGCGGCTGCGCAAGTACCGCGGCAGGCTGCGCACCCAGCTCGGCTTGCGGCTGCTGTGCCTGACCGGCGTGCGCACCGGCGAGCTACGGCTGGCGACGCCCGATCAGTTCGACCTCGGCAAGGGGCTGTGGATCATCCCGCCCGACGTCGTGAAGCAGTTGCAGGTGGACATGCGCAGGAAGCGCCAGCGGCCACAGGACATTCCACCGTACATCGTGCCGCTGTCGATGCAGGCCATCGAGATCGTCCGGCACATGCTGGAGGAGTTCAAGCCGGCCCAGCGCTACCTGTTCCGGCACGACAGCGACATGAAGAAGCGCATGAGCGAGAACACACTCAACGGTGCGCTCAAGCGCATGGGCTACCGTGACCTGCTGACTGGACATGGCATCCGGGCCACGATGTCCACCGCACTCAACGAGTTCGGCTACCCGAAAGCCTGGGTAGACGCGCAGCTCTCCCACGTCGACCCCAACAAGGTCAGCAGCACCTACAACCACGCCGAGTACGTGGAGCAGCGGCGCCGCATGATGCAGGATTGGGCCGACCGTCTCGACCTCTTTGAGCAGAACATGGTCGAGGCGGCGAGCATGCCGCTCACCATTTGTCTGGAAGGCATGCCCGCCATCGCGGGCGAACCCGCCGCCAGCGCACCTCCCAAGGCGACGCCGGTCCTGCTCGTGACCAAGCCTAGCGATGCGATGCCGCTGATGTCAGCCGTGGCGCAGCGGCTGCCGGCGGTCACGGCACCGCGCTCGGTGATGGAGCAGCCGCTGTCCGACGTTCAGCGCAAGCAGATGGAACTCGTCGATGTTTTCGAGTCGCCGCACAATCTTCCGGTCGTCGAGTTCGCCAAGATGGCAGGCAAGTCGCGCCGGTGGATAAGCTACGAGATCAAGGCGGGCAACCTGCTGGCACTGAACCTGGGCAACCGCGGCCAGCGGGTGCCGGACTGGCACCTCGACCCGCTCAAGCACGAGCTGGTCCAGTCCGTCCTGAAACTGAGCCGGGGCGCGGACCCTTGGCAGATTTACCATGCGCTGCTGCAGCCACGTGCAATGCTGCGTGGTCGCTCGGCCCTGGAAGGTGCCACCGCCAACAATCTCGACAAGATCATCATGACCGTGGTCACGAGTGTGAAGGCAAGCGAGTGGGATCAGGAGAAGGTGGTAGGGTTCGCATAGCAGCCTTGTGCCGCACTCCTTCGTCAGGACACGGAGCGGGCGCGGCGCGCGAATCGCTCCTGGGGCTCGGTCAAGGACGTGCAGGGACGCAGCAGGTAGGCCATCACGATGGCCGGTGCGCCGGCCAGCGGGCGTAGCGAGACACCACGGCGCTGGTAGCCCGCCAGCCTCGCCGCAGGTGCAATGGCGACCCCGTAGCCGGCGGCAACCAGCGTCATCGCCACGTCGAACGTCTCCACGGTTTGCTCGCGGCCCTGCAACGCGTTCTCGAATACATGCTGCACGGTCATGCGCCACGGCTCCTCGGCCGTGGACTGCGAGTAGATCAGGGGTTGCTTGAGCACCTCCTGGCACGGCACTTCACGGTAGGCCAGCAAGTGGGAGCGTTTGGCGACAGCCACCGCCAGCGTGTCATGCCATAGCGGCTCGCAGACCCATCCCGGCCACTGCCAGGCGGCCACGGATAAGGCGAAGTCGAAGTTGTCGCCCGGCAACTGCTCGCTCCGGCCGGTAGCTGTCCACCCAGCCAGGACCGCATGGGTCTCCGGTTCTTCGGCGCGCTGCAGGGCGAGCACGTCGGCGAGCTGGGGTGGCACCCAATCGCCGAGGATGACCATACGGATTTCGGCGGTGATGTCACTCGATTCCACGTCCAGCTCCCCCCAAGTGGTGAACTCGTGGCAACTGATCTCGAAGCCGCTGAATGAGTTAAATTTAACGTGGTTTAAATCGTGACCGTGTTCGACGCTCTTGGCAATGTCAAAGCGTTCGATCCAAAGGGGCCGCCCCACCGGCACCACTACCTACGAAGCGGAACCAGCCATCGCGTTTGGGGCTGCCGTGCGGGAAGAAAGAACCAACCAGGGTATCGCTCAGGAAACGCTGGCCCACATGGCCGGCATCGAGCGGTCGCACATGGGCAAGATCGAGCGCGGCGAGCATGTCCCCACGCTCCCTCTCATCCTCAAAATTGCCCGTGCGCTGAAATGCAGTTCCGCCCACTTGATGACTCTGACCGAAGCCAAGCTGGCGGAGTCGGCCCCATCCGCAGATTGAAGCCGGCCCGCACAACGGTCGCATGCCTACGCCTGATCGTCGTCCTTGCCCCCAAGGGCTGAATCTTCGCGCTTTGCGGCCTCGTTGACGAGCCGCAGGTATGGGTTGTCTGGCGGCGTCCCCTGGAACAGCGTATCCGGGCTGACGAGCAGGTAGCCGTGCAGCCGGCGCGACTTGCGCGGCCCCGTGACTTCGCAGGTCCAGATGTTCAGCCCGCTCGGCTGCTTGCGGTGCTGTCCCAGCTTCTCGAAGCGCTTCTGTACCCACTGCCACCCCTCCAGCTTCTCCAGCTTGGCCAGCGCGGCGACTTGAAGGTGCTCCTGCGCGTAGCGCTGGAACACGCCAGGGCTGACGAGGTAGGCCGTACCGGCGACGGTGTGCACCAGGGCCTTGGCATCGTTGATGATGAGCTTGCGCATCTGGATGCCCTGCCGCAGCCAGGCAATGAAGTGAGCACCGGAGGATTCGGCTCGATCCGGGAAAGGCACAGGGCTCACCGGCGGCGGCGATACTTCGGGAGTGGGTGGCGAGGCTGGCTCGGGCTCGGCAACGGCGCGACCCGGGATCTCCGGCACTACGGGCGAAGCCGAGTCATCCAGCAGATCGAGCAGCGCCGCCACGCTGTTGTCCTCGGCCGCAGATGCGATCGGTGCGGTGTTCACGGGCACAGCGTCGGTGTTCTCCACGCGCGGCCCCTCGGGCACTGCCGGCGCCTGAGGCGTCGATTCTCTGGGTTCCTCTTCAACCTGCACACGCCCCGCGAATGGCGTCGGCCGGTCGGCGGCGTCCCAGATCATCGCGGGCGAGAGTTTCAGAAAGGTGAAGCTGTGCGACCAGCCGGCGTCGCTGGTGACGGTGGCCTTCCAGATCGCCTTGCCGTCCGGCGTCGGCTGCACGATGCCGTGATCCTGCAGCACGTTGAACACCGCCGTATTGCTCGCTGGGATGCCGTCGATGCCCTGCGACAGCAGATGAGCGCGCAGCTTGTCGGAGACAGTCTTGCTCACCAGCCAGAGGGCGTCTTGGGTCAGCCAGCCGTCCGAAGCCTGGGGCTGGTTCAACTTGAATTCCTCCCGGAGCAGGAAGCGCAGGCCATCGAGCAGCTTGCGTTGCAGCGCATGCTTGGGTGCGGCAAGGGCCTTACTCGGGTCACCGCCGAGTTCCTGGGCAACCGATGCCTGGTCGGCCTGCACGACCAGTTCGCCAAGCGTGCCAGCATGTTCGTACTGGCCGGAAAGCACGTACAGCAGCGCAGCCCACAGATCGGGATAGGCGCTGAGCCAGTCGAAGATGCCACGGTCGAGCAGGCGCACGTAGAGCAGCCCGGTGGCGGCGCTGTGCAGGCGGTACTCGCGGTCCTTGCGGTAGCGGAAGCGATACGGCCGCTGCAACGGGCCATGCCAGGGATGCCAGACGCTGCCGTCGGCATGCTCGACGTGCAGATCAACCGCGATCTTGCCAATGTCATGCAGCAGCGCCGCATAGGCGGTGCCCGCGGTCCAGGCCTCGGCCTGGGCCGCCTGTGCTTCCGGCGTGACGCCAGCGGGAAGCAAATAGGACTGCCGCAGCTTGAGGGCGTAGGCCACGATTTCGAGACCGTGATCCAGCATACCGCCCGGATAGGCGTGGTGGTGGCTTTCGGAAGCGGGGAACTGCTGCACCAGCTCCGCGTAGCGTTCCAGCGGAGCGAGGTAGAGCGTGGCGAACTGTCGGCGCGACAGCGAAGTGCGCTGCCAGATGTGTTCCAGCAGCTTCTGCCGGCGCGACGTAGCCAGCAGCGATGTGGCCGACTCCGGCCGCATCAGCCCTTTCGGCATTTCGACGGTGGGTGTGGGTGGCGTGCCGGTGATGGGCGGCACCCGGTTGCGCTGGAACAGCGAGAGGAGCATGACGAACCCCCGATGATGGGGCTGGTCAGGGAGCCTTTTGGCCTTTTCGGGTAGGGCCTTTCCCCTTCGCCCCATTCCCTTGCCCCTTCCCAACCCTTTGGCCTTTGTCGGAAGCCTTTGGATATAGGGCTGCGGGGCAGCCGAGCCACAACCAATGTGGGACTGGTCCAAGTCGGATTCTGGCGGGAAGGCGGCCTGTGCCGAGCCTACGATGGGGCCTTCTCTTTCGGTCGGACGAAGGCGCTATGTACAGGCAGATTGACGAAGTAAGGAATTTTCCTTACCGTATGGATATTGTCATCAGGAGAGCTGCCATGCCCGAAATCCATGAAGTCGCTACGCTGACCTCCAAGGGCCAGATCACTCTGCCCAAGCCCATCCGGCAGGCGCTGGGCGTGGACCTCGGCGGTAAAGTGGCGTTCGACCTGCGCGGCGGCGAAGTCATCGTGACCCGAGCGGACGCCGAACACGAAGACCCGGCCATCGAGGCCTTCCTGGGGCTGCTGGAAGCGGACATCCGAGCCGGCCGCCACATCCTGTCCCTGCCGGATGATCTGGCGCGGGCTATGTTGGCGCATGCCGGCCACGCGGTGAACCTCGATGAAGAGATCGATGGCGAAGTGGCGCTCTGATGCAGCGGCATGGTTGGACGCTGCTGTTCCACGAGGGCGTAATCGAGCAGTTGTGCAAGCTGCAGGCGGCCGCTGAGCGGGCCGAGCTGAACGACCCGCAGGGGTTCGAGAGCAACGCCAACATCAAGCTGTTCCGGGCCTTGAGCCAGTTGATCATGGATATCGTGCCGAGCGATCCCTCCCGCGACGAGTTCCGCCAGGGCAACACCTTGGGGCCGGCGTACCGCCATTGGCGGCGGGCGAAGATCGGACGGCGATTCCGCCTGTTCTTCCGCTACGACTCCAAGGCGAAGGCAATCGTATTCGCCTGGGTCAACGACGAACAGACCTTGCGGTCGGCGGGCAGCAAGTCCGACCCCTATGTGGTGTTCGAGAAGATGCTAGGACGCGGCAACCCGCCCGACGATTGGGCGGCGCTGGTGAAAGCGAGCCAGGTCGAGTGGCACGCGTCGAAGAAACCTTAGCAGATGCTGCGGTGATAACGGCACAGATGCAGTGTTGATGCCGCGTGGCTTTGATTAAACGCCGACCGCAAAGTCGAGCCTTGTTTGAAAAAACTGTACAGGATTCAATCGAGGATGCTTTGGAACAGATGTCGAGCAAGAACTGATAGGTCCACCATGAGGTAGCCATCATGAAACCCGCCACACAGACTACTTTCGCGGAGCGCGCAGGCCAGGTGCTGGGCCAAATGTGGAAAGGCCTTATGCGCCTGGATCGGAAAGGGTGCGGGTGGCTGGTGGCGCAAGGTCTGCCAACGGGGTTGGCCAAGATCATCCTGTGGATCGTGAAGCTCGTCGTCCTCGGTGTGCTGCTCTACTCCGCGTTCTGGCTGGCGCTGCTGATCTTTGCGGCGATCGCTGCATGGCTCGCACGGAATGCCGATGCGAACAACGAGGACCAGCCGGAATGGCGCGAAGGGCACGGCGGTTTTGGTCTGTACGACAATAACGAGTGGCGCCGCGACATGGGCGATCCCAACGAGCCATAACTGCCGCATCAGCGCAAGAGGATGCGACTTACTTCACTGCGCCTTTCGATGCAGCCGTCATCGTAAGGCGAGACCCACTCCCTCCCGCGCTCTTTGCATCTCCGGTTGCGACCGTAAGTCCCCCGAGGATGTTGCCTGCCCGAACGCCGACCCAGGCCAGCGCCATTACCCAAAACGACGGCAGCACGATGAACATCATCGCCATGACGAAGTTCAGCAGCATGTCGCCAAAGGCATTGTTCAAGCCAATCAGCGGATCAAAATTCGTGTGCGGCCTGTCCGCACCGAACCCCCAGCCGTAGAGCGCATCGAGAATCGTACTGTCGATCCAGCGCGCGAGCTGGAACCAGAAATCCACGAAGAACAGCGCGAACTGGACGCAGCTCACCGTCACTACTGTTTTCAGATCATAGGTGCCGATCAGCAGCACCAGCGGGATGCAGATGACGAGCGCCATCTTGAGCAGCGTCAGCACCATCGGCACCGCCTGGCGCACCACGTCCATCGCGGGAAAGAAAGCCAGCGAGCCCACGGTGAGCCCCAGGTCGCTCGCACCGCGCGTGACGACATTCGGCAGCGTCTTGTCGATCTGGCCGCCGTAGTCGGTGTAGACGGCCCCCTGGTTCATCTTCTGCTGCCGCGGTGAAATGATGGCACGGATCACCGAGTCATTGACCTCGCTCTGCGACAGGAAGCCTGCCCAGCGACCGATGCGGGTCAGCAAGTCGGGATCGACCTGCTCCAGCAGCCGGCTGCGCAGCCCCTGACCGCCATCGGCCCACCATTGACGGCAGGACGGATAACCGCCGCCGCTGTCCACCTGTGCCAGCCCGGCATCGCGGGTCGCGTCATACGTCCAGGCCGTGCGCGGCGTCTTCGAGCGGTAGGTGTCGTAAAAGCCGGACGTGTCGAGGAAGTAGCTCGACCCAATCCAGGTCACGTCGTTCATCTGCTCGTCGGAGAGCGTCGGCCGGTGCATGAACAGCTTGGCGCGCGATGGCCCGTAGCAGTCGTGCGTGAAGTCGGCAACCTCCTGGGCCAGCACCGGATCGTCAATGCGCGTGGCATCCACATCCATGCGAATCTGCCGCAGGTCCGTGCCGCATGGAATCGCCGCCACCGCCGCACCTGTAATCGCCTTCGAGATGGCGTGCGTGAAGAACCACCACACCGGCACCAGTGCGCTCTGGTTGTTGAGCGTGGTATAGACGTTGGTCCAGCCCGTGTCGCTGGGCAGCGGGACGTTGACCTGGCATTGCGCGGAGCGCGTGGTGTCGTACTTGATCGTGGCGAGATCCACCGGGATGAACGGGATGCCGGCGAACATGATGACCACGATGGCCACCCACACCCGGTTTTCGATGCGCATCGAGGACAGCACGCCCTTGTTGCCCTCGTCCGCGCCTTCACTGCGGGCCTTGAGCCATTCCTGAATCACGATGACCACGAACGGCAGCGCGAACACGCCGCTGGCGACGAGGATGCTCCAGATGCCGTTGTTGACGATCCAGGCCACCAGGGTCAAGTAATACTCCAGGTAGTCCGTGGTGTAGAGCGTCATGCTCGCCTCCCGGTCTCAGCCGTGTTGCCACATTTGACTGGCTTCCAGCGCGACGACGGCGATCACGGCCGCGACCTCCGTGCGCAGCAGGCGCTGATGCGTATCGCGGGAGGGCTCCCGCAGCAGCAGGCGCCGACGCATCCACCACCAGCCGTAGGCCGTCGCGCCGTAGAGACACAGCCGCCACACGAAGAAGTGGCCGGCGTGGGCCTGCAACCAGTGCTGCCAGCCCTCGATGCCACCGATCAGGTGGATGCCGACGACGTTCACCGCCACCGCGGCGGCGAGCACCAGCAAGGCCCAGAGCAACGCCACGCCGACGCGGCGGTTGAACAGCCACGGCAGCCGCAGCCAGGCCAGCGGGTTCATGGCGTGGTCCTCGGCTTCTGAACTTCCCGCAGCCGGTCGCGCGTAGTGTCGCCCTCGAACACGCCGCGCGAGCCGGCGGCGCGGGTGCTGTGGCGCTGGATGATCGCCATCGCCGAGTTGCCGGCCAGCGTGCGGCGCAGCTCCAGCTCGGTCTTGAGGTTGTTGATCTCCTGCTCCAGCGCGCTGCTCTCCTGATCGACCGCCTGCACGGCCAGCTCGTTGGCGGCGACGTTCGGCTCCTTCTTCCCCGTCAACAACGTGCGCTGCAACAGCAAGGCTTTCTCCAGCACGCTCGACAGCGCGGCCTCGGAGACCAGGCGGCGGCCCAGCACGTCCTGATCGGGTTCGTCGCGCAAGGCCTCGATGACGCCGCGCGTGATCGGCAGCGAGCTGCTGCCAGCCGCGTCGAGATTGGCCGGCGTCGTTGGCCGCGCCCCCGTCACCAACTCCTGCAACGCCTGCAGCTTGGTTTCATACTCTTCCTGGATCAGCGGCGTCAGCCCGACGCCGGGCGTGGTCTGCGTCTTCGTGCAGGCCTCGCAAGTACGCTGCTCGCGCTCGCCCAGCACGCGGATCGCCCAGATGGCCGCGTCCTGTGGCGACGGCCAGGTCTGGCAGGTCAGGCGGTTGCCGCAGGTGCTGCTCGGGATCGGCGAGGTATCGCTGACGCCACGCCCGTTGAGCAGGTTGTAGCCCGCCCGCGTCACGTCGCCGACCACCTTGATCGAGCTTTGGCCGGAGCCACCGGCATTGCCGCCGCCGACCCAGGGCACGCCGTTGTTGCCGCGGTTGGCCTCGGCCTGCTCGATGGCCGAGACGGCATCGGTGCTGGCGACGGCCTGCTTGAGCGCCATGCCTTCGGCGAGCTGGTCCCAGCCGGTCTGGCCGCCCGCCATCTCCGCCATGCGGTTGGCGATGGTGCGGCAGGTTATCTTCGAGCGGTCGAAATCGAGACGCGCCTGCAGGATGCCATTGGTGAGCAGGTTGTAGAGCCCCGGATCGGCGCGCTGGATGATGAGCGCCGGCAGCGACGCCACCGCGGCGGTGGCGTTCTGGATCACGTTGCTCATGATCGTCTGGAAGCCATTGGTCAGGCCGTTCAACTGGTTCTGCAGCGTCGTGGTGATGCTCATGTCGCCGCAGATCAGGTTGCTGTTCCAGCCGATCCCCACACCGATGCTCTGCATGTTGCCGGCACCCCCCATCGACACGGCCCGGCCGCCGCCGATGCTGTAGAGCACGTCGTCGCCTATCACGCTGCCGCTGGCGTTCACGCCATTGGGGTCGATGCGGGTCTGCGCCCAGGCGGCGCCGACGGCCAGCGTGATGGCCGCCACCAGCAGCGTGGCCCGCAGGTGCGACTTCGCGCGGCGCAGGAAGTCAGGGTGGGAGGCGTTCATCGTGGGTTCCTCACATGAAATCGACGCTGCCCAGGAAGACCTGGCCACGACGCCGGCAGCAGGAGTACGGCCGCCACAAGGCCCAAGCGTAGTCGCCTTGCTGGGCCTGCACGCGGGTGCGGCTGTGCGGGAAGACCACGCAACTGTTCGAGAGCGTGGGCGTCAGCTCCTGCCACTTGCCCGTCGAGGCGTCGGTCTCCATCAGCGCGCCGGCCGGCCAGTAGCCGTCGCGGGCGTTGGCCAGCAGAGGCTGGTACACGTGAATCTGGTTGCGGCGCGTCACGATGTCGCCCGCGCGCTGCGCGACCACGGCGCCGCTCTTGTGGTCGTCGGTCTGGTGCAGGAAGCCACCGCGGGGATACACGTTGCCCCAGAGGTTCAGGCCGGTGCGCGTACCGATTTCGCGCCGGCCGGGGATGAGCGCTTCGGGGTAGAACGCTTCCGGGATGTTGTAGCGCCAGGCGATCGTGTCGAGCGTGCTCAGCAGATACGGCATGAAGGCCGTGCCCGCGCCTTCGCAGGTGTAGCCGGAGGCGCTGGCGAACTGGCTGAACACCATCCCGGCCGGATGGCCGATGACATCGGCGTTCTTGAACTTGGCGAGGTTGTTCTCGTTGTCGTGATTGGTCGTGCCGTCACCGCCAGCCTTAGCGGTCGGGTTGGGCATGCTCATCGCCCTGACTTCCAGCCACGGGTTTTCGCCGGTGTTCGAGTAGCTCGACACCACCGCATCGGGGACGTAGTGGCGCACCTTGACGGAGGTGCGAACCGAGCAGCCGAAGGGCGTGCAGTACAGCCAGTAGCAGATTCCGACCACGCGGTATTCGAGGCAGTCGGGGGACAGCGCCGACGAGACGATGGTGGCGGTGTCCAGGGCGAACGTCGATGTGTCCGCGCCCAGCAGCAGCGAGGCGGCGGTGGCGCGCAGACGCCGGGACGCTAGCAGGAGGCTCATGGCTGCATGCTCCGGTAGGCGTTGATGCGCGCGACGGCGCGGGACACGTCGGGCTCGCCGTAGACCACATAGCGTCGATCGACCACCACGGCGGGAATCTTGGCGATGCCCAGTCCCCAGGCATCCGCGACACCTTGGTAGGCGTGGCCGATGCGGCGTTGAAGGGCCTCGCCGCCGTCATGCAACCGCTGCCGCACCAGGGCCTCGGCCTGTTGGGTGTCGGCCGGCAGGTGCGCGGCAAGTTCGACCTCGATGCGCGTGGCCTGGTCCAGCTCGATGATCCGCACGCCGGCCGGGGCCTGCACCGGATGACGGCTGTCGGTGACGACGAGCACGTCGGCGGCCCAGGCGGAGGGGCCGAGCAGCACAGCCAAGAGTCCGGCCGCAAGCAGGCGCCACTGCGCTACAGATGGGTTGGATATGGGAGCTGGCATGTCGAGCCACCGTGAAAACGATCAGGGTGGGTAGTCGACTCCAGGGGGGCGATGGAAGCGACTGTCAAACCGGAATCGGCACTCTCCGGTTTGATGCGACAACAGCAGCGAGCGTTATGGGCTGCTCAGGATGCAAAAAAAAACGGGGAAGCTGGAAGCTCCCGTCAAGATCAATACGCTGCCATCTGGAGGACCTTGTGTACGAGGCTGCGCCAGAACCTATCCATCAGCCTCCTTCTTCCGCGAGTTCGTCACTTTCCGGCTGGCATGCACGGCCAGCACGTTCTGCACGAAGCGGATGCCTGTCGTGCGCGCAGCGAATGCCGCGACCAGATATTGACCCAGGAACCAAGCGGTCGAGATCAGAATGCGAGGCGTATCCAACCCACTGAAATACATCACCGCGGGTACTATGGGCACGAGCAGCAGCGACATAGCGGCAACGTCGCGGAACAGCAGATAGTTCTTGTGGCTGTCCACGACCGAGGGGTCTGAATCGACCTGCTTGTAGAGGCCATACCACTTCGCGTTCTGGTCGCGTTCACCCACAGGGAACTCGCCGACGTTCTTTTTCAGCTTCGTCAGGTCGATGCGGTGATCCGCCGACGCGTGCACGGAAAAGGCACGCGAACCCGGCAACGGATGCTTGCAGCGCCAGAATACGAGGATGGCCTTGTGGTCGGCCGAAATCAGCGACGAGAAGATCAACACCGGGATCGGCAACAGTGCGGTCAGGCTGGCGCGAACGGCCGCTAGTCGAGTCGGCGTCAGATCCTCGATCGCGGTGTGGAAGGCAAGGACCAGAAGGACGAGGAAGTCCAGGATGAGCGTCGCCACCAGCCATGCGAGGTTGCGGCCCTTGAGTGTCTTGCTGCCGTAGTTTTTGGTGTCCCTCATCCATAGCACTCCGTATAGATGGTGAAATCGCCACGATCATTGACGTTGAATTGAATCCAGCCATCGCGTCGCGTCGTGAGCACACGGCGCTGTTTTCCAGTCGTGGCGACAAGAACTCCGTTCGGCCAGTGATCTATGACGCGCTGGCGATAGGTCTGAGTCATCCCCTGCGTATCATGGACGATTGCTTTGTCGGACATCACGATCGTTCGCGGGTGACAGTAGTCGAATAGCGCCCGGCAGTAGCCGTTCTCTCGGCCGTGGTGGGATGCCACGAGCACGGTCGTGTCGATGAGCTCAGCTCGAAATGCCGGCTGTTCGAGCAGCGCCAGCCATCCGTCTTCTTCGAGGTCGCCGGGAAACAGAATCTTGAATGGCCCGTACTTGAAGAATGCCACCATGCTCAGGTTGTTCGTGTCGTAAAAGGGTGGCGTCGAGTTCCAAAACGTCCGCACCGAGATGCCTCCCATACTCTCATCGAAGGGGACGTCCACGGGGTAGACGTAGCCGGCATGAATGTCCAAGAATCGTTCGATGTCCTCGGTCAGTTCGCCGCAGGCCTCCTTGATGATCCTCATGACTTCGGGTGACACGCTGCGATTGCGGAAGAACGTGGATACCGTGATTCCTTCTTTCCACAGGTTGTTCAGATCGCTGATGTGGTCGAGGTCCGCATTCGTCACGAACAGGTAGTCCAGAACGTTGCGCTTCAGGTAGTGCTTGATGTAGGTGCTCGGCTTCCAGCCTGTGGTGCTGTTGTCACCCGAGTCGATCATCGCCAGGCGCCCTTCCACGCCGTAGGCAGAGCGATGTGTGAGCATGGCGCAGGCGCCATGCTCAACGTCCCATATCTTCAAGATCATCTCGCCTGGCATATCACTGCACCGCACCTTGCAAGATTTGCAGGTCTTGCTCTCCGACGATGAGCTGAACAGCCGGCAGGCCGTCATCGGCCATGCCGAGTGCCAGATGGACGAGTTGCACGAGGTCGTGCCGGCTCGGAGATGCGGAGTGGCCAGGCGGATGGCTATGCCATTCGCCGACGTAGCCGACCATGCCCGCGGTGCGCTTGGCGGCGTCCTTGACCGCTTCAGCAAGTCCGGCGACGCCACGCTCGAAGGAGTCGGGGCTGGCCTTGCTGTCGGAGGGCGCCGGCAAACCGGCGACGATGACAACAGCCTTGATGTTGAAATCGTAGTACCCGAGCAGCACGCCACCGGTTTCGTTGGGAAAGCTTTGCTGGCGCAAAGCCCGCAACTGTTGTTCGACGCCGTCGTCGATATAGAGGTCAAGCTCACCCAGCGCGATACGCCGCTCGGGCACTGCTGGCACATCATGCACCTCGACGCCGCCACGCGCAGGATCGCGTTGCCAGATCCGAATCAGGGCATCCTCGCGCGCCACAGCGGCCTGGATCTGCTCCGCCAGCGTGCTTGCCTGGCCCAGGATGCGCGAGTAAGGCATCACGAGTGAGATGTCGCGGCAACTCGCCCCGCTCCAGAAGGTGCTCGCGTGGCCGTCGAGGTGGGCTATCCCCCAGTCCTGCTGGATCAGTGCGCGATAGTACTGCGCCTCCAGTGTGCGAAGCCGTTGCATCCGCTTCGCATCCTCGGCAAGCAGCACTGCAGCGTTGCCGTTCGGCGTGACGAAGACGGAGAAATGTCGCGGAAGGGTATCGACCGCGCTGGCCGCTCGTGGGTATTCAAGTGTTGTCGAGGCGTCGATGGCCAGTGCGGCGCCGGCGAGCGTCTGTGCGAAATCCACCTGTGCAAAGTCGCAGGCATCAGCCGCTAGTGGGACGATCTCGGTCGCTCCTTCCATTGCGGCGGCATGTAATCCTGCGACTACCGTGGCCTTGGTCTCGCCAATGTGTTGCGCGTAGGCACCGTGCCGAGAGAGGTTGTGCGGCTTGATGTGATCCTTGTCGATAACCGTCCAACGTCCCCAGCCGCTGCGGCCCCATAGATTCAGCAGAGCGCTGCCGAGCGAGCCTACGCCGACCAATACGCCCACTGGCCCTTCTTCCGTGACGCCGGATTGACGCATCGCCGCCGTTCGGTCGTTTTGAGTCAGGACAGCCATGGGCAGGATGGGCTGCTCGCGCCATGCCGTTGCTGGTTGCTGGTTCAGCAGGTCCTTGTAGTACCGTTTTTCATGGACAAACAATGCACCGCAGGCGATGCCGAGTTCGAGGCCGCCAATCGGTACAAGGAATGCCCGATGCGCGACGCCATCGGGCTCGGCTTCGACGCTTCGGCGAATGGGGATATGCAAGAGGATGATCGTGCCCTTGTCGTCAGCCGAGGCGGTCGTGCCTGCTTCATCGATGTCAGCCTGTAGCGCTTCCCGTAGAGGACCAATCAGGTCTACCTCGCGTCGTGCCAGTACATCCGCCAGTTGCCCCAGCGTCACAGGATCACGCTCGACGAGGCCGTGCACGATGGGGGGCAGCGCCAGTTCAATGTGCTTGGTCGTCTTGACACGCGGGGCGGTCTTCGCAATGGGTTCCAGAAAGCAAGTGAAACCGCCGTCAGGGCGTTCATGCCGGAAAACGATGGCGAAACGCAGAGCGGGATCTTTGCGGAGTTCGGTCAGATTCCACGGCAGAACGAGTTCGTACTTGCTGGCAAAGAAGAGATGCTCAACCGGCTGGTCCGCCGCGTGTAGCTCGCCTCGGGCGCTCTTCTCCAGCCACCACTGGATGCGACGAAGGAATGCTTCGGGCGTCCAGGTGCGCATTACCGCTCCGGCTGGCTCGAAATACAGGCATAGGCTTGCAGGGGTGCCGGGTACGCCTTGGTTCTGATGCATCAGGATCGGGAAGTCCTGACGCAGCGCCAACACCTCGATCAGCCTCTTGGGGTCATTGGGGACACACAGCGCCAAGCGCTCACGGTACCGGATGCCGACCGGATTCTTCGGCGGTACGTCGTCACACTCGACCTCCACGACGAGACATTCGAGCGTCGGATCGCCGTCAACGGGATGGCGGAGAATCTGGACAAGCGAATAGTCGCGCTGACGCTGGACCGCGCCAAACAGCGCTTTCGCACGGGGGATCGTTAGTTCGCTGGCGTCCTTGACCTCTACGACGTTCGCGAGCTCGTGGTACGCATCCGGCATCATCCAGCTCGTCAGCCTGCGCGCGGAGGAGTTGAGGTGATGATGGCCGGGGCGCCGATGGACGCTGAACGCTTCCAGGTAACGCCGCCGCTGGCAATCTCGAAAACGATCGGTTCTGGCTTGTTGGCGTTCGGCTCCTCCATCGTCACCAGAAACTTGCGTCCGCCGACTTCCTTCAAGTAGCGCTCGTAGGTGTTGCGGGCTTGGATGTGCGGTGGTTGCACTTGCTCGTAGGACTCCTTGATGTCTGGAATGGGCTTGCTGCAACTGACGATGTAGGCGTCGCGCTTCCCTTGGAGCAACAGTTCCTTGACCAGCGGCTTCGGCTCAGTCTCTTTGTCGCCTTTCTGGCCTTCCTCGTTGAGTGCCAGATAGCTGCAATGGTGCGGGATGTTGTACAGATCCCAGGCGAGGCGATCATCGTTCTTGTGGTACCTCGTCGTGCGGACGATGTCTTCCATTTCCTCCCAGGTGGCATCGCCCACTTCTAGGTAGTCGTAATACGCGCCATCTGCCAGGAAACGTACGTTGAACACCAGCGAGGCGCGGTTGCGGATGATGTCTCCTTCGTCACAATGCTTGATGAAAGGCGAGTGGCAGAAGAACTCAACCCCATCGCTGGCCAGCGAGAATCCGGGGACAATTGTGCCGGCGTCTATGAAGAGATGATCGCACGCCGAAGCCGCTTCTCCCCGTTCTTTAAGTCGAGGTTCGAGCCAATCGGCGAGCGCCTTCGGTTTCGAGAACACAAGGATGTCCTTGCCTTCCAGTAGGCGGTGTCGCGCCTCTTGCCGGAGCAGTACAAACTCTTCCTGCTGATGGTCCTTGTCGGCCTCCTCCAGCAGCATGGCGGCTGGAACCCAAAGCTCCCGAATCTTGATCCGGCCTTCGCCTTGGTACTTCTTGGCATGCTGAAGCTCGAAGAAGTCGGTGCTGCCTTGGATGTGATCCAGGTCCGCATGAGTGAAAGCCACCACGTCGAAGTAGTCGCGATCGACTGCCTTCAGTTCGTCCTTGAGACGGGACTTCAGGTCGATTTCCGGGGTGTCGGTATCTTCGGCTCTATCGCGGTGGCAAAAGTCGAAGAGAACACGGCGGCCGCCAGACAGGACAATCTGGGTGGTGTCCCCGTTTCCGACCGGGTAAAAGACAACCTTATGCACGTCTGCCACGGAGTACTCCTTGTTCAGGATAAGTGGCAGCTTTGCTATTTAGCACTCTACCACCGAGAGTGCTAACACTATATATATGAATCTACTGACGATCAACACACTACATGTAGATTGTCAAGCGAGGTGCGTCGCAAAAGGTGCGTCGTGCAGACAATACCGCCTGAGTAGCTGGGTGACCCCAGTGGTCCGTCATTGGGACGCCACGGCCCCGCGTCCATGCCGGGTAGAAATTCCGCAGGCGCCCCGGAAGGGACGCCTGCGGTGCGGGCTACAACAAGCCGGCTTCGGCGAACGAGTACGGGCTGCCCTTGCCGACGATGAAGTGATCCAGCACCCGGACATCGACGGTGGACAGGGCGCTCTTCAGCCGCTCGGTGATCGCACGATCAGCGGCCGAGGGCTCGGTGTTCCCCGAGGGGTGCTGATGCGCCAGGATCAGCGCCGAAGCGTTGAGCGCCAGCGCACGCTGAACCACCACCCTCGGATACACCGAAGTCTGGTCGACCGTGCCCTTGAACAGCGGCTCAAAGGCGAGCACCTGGTGCTGGTTGTCGAGAAACACGACGGCGAAGATTTCGTTCGGCTCCGTGACCAGTTTCAGGCGCAGGTAGTCGCGCACGGCGGCGGGACTGCCCAGCGCTGGACCGGCCTTGAACACGCGGTTCTCCAGAAGGTTGATGGCCTGCTGGATGATCCAGTCTTCGTGCTGGGCGGCGATCAGGGTGAGCGACTCCGGGCGGGAGTCGGCGATGACAAGAGACATGGCGAACCTCCAATGGATGAGATCGGAGGGCGCCTGCCCCTGGAGGGCAAACCCTCCTGGGACGACGGGGATAGGACAGGTGACGAGCGGGCATCCACCACCGCGGATGCAGTGGCCGTTCGCGTCAAGGGATGCGATGCGAACGGGTTTCGATCAACGCGGACAAGCCGCGCCGCAGCCTTGAAGATCGATGGCTACCTGGGCATGTCACCGGCAACGCCGGCGGGCATGTCTGGGGAATGGGCGGGTTCGGCTGCGGTCGTGCTGCCGGCGGCGAGCAGGTCGATGGCCGACAGCAAGGCATCGCCTTCGACGGGACCGTGCAGCAGGAGGGTCTTGCCGGACTCGCGGTCGCGCAGTTGCAGGGCCGGCGTTGCCGCGATGCCCTGCTGTGCGGCTTCCACCGCCTGGGCACGGATGACGGCATCGGGGCGCTCGCTGTCGAGACAACCCTGCATGGCTGGCGTGAGGTCGGGATAGCGCAGGCCCTCCGGCAGGCCCTGTCCGTCGCCACGGGTGTTCGCGTAGAGCCACGCCACGGCCTGCCAGAACGTGGCATGTCCGCCAGTCTCGCCCGCGCACTCGGCCAGGCGTGCCCCGGCAGTCGCGGCCGGATCGTGCATGGACAGCGGCAGGTGGTGCCACTGCCAGTTCACCTCGGGATGGGCGTCGATCCAGCGCTTGAGCGCGGGGAAGTAGGCCCGGCAGTACGGACACTCCAGGTCGGCGTACCCGACCACCGTGAAGCGCGCATCGGCACGGCCATACAGCCAGGGCGGGCCAGCCGGTTTCGACGCTTCGGACCCGGCGGCGGCCAGGGACATGGACTCGATTGCCGGATGAGGCATGCGCAGCAGCATCCACGAGGCAACCCCAATCGTCACGATCAGCAGACCGATCCAGGGATGACGGCTGGCGAATGAAGGCATGCGCATCGTGTTGCTCCCGTCAGGCCAACGTGCCCAGCGCCAGGGGTTCGATGCCCCGCGCCCGGTCGATCTTCTCGGCCACGCGGAAAGCGGCATCCAGCTCGCTGATGCCGTGCTGCTGCATCAACTGGAAGCGCTCGGCCTTCTCCTCCGGTTCGGTCATCGCCATCGCCAGATACAGGCTCGGCGGCACCGCGCGGAACAGCACTTCCATACTTTTGGACAGGACCACGCCCTCGCTGAACTTGCCGGCCTCCTTGCGGGCCGACAACATCAATGCCTTCTGCGATGCATTGAGTTCACGGAAGCGCGCGATCTTCTCCACTTCATCCGGCGGCATGCTGAGGCAAATCCACCACTCAATCATGTTCAGCATGGGCTCGGCGGCCTTGGGCAAGTCATCAAGGTTTTGCGTGGCTAACCAGAACCAAGCACCCAGCTTGCGCCACATTTTCGTGATCTTGACCACATAGGGCGCGAGCAGCGGGTTCTTGGTGATGATGTGGCCCTCGTCAGTGACGTTGATGATGGGGCGGCCCAGGAACTGATCGCGCTCGGCGATGTTGTTCACCGTGTTGATGAGCGAGATGTAGGCAATCGAGAGCTGGGCGTTGTAGCCCTCGCGTGCGAACGTGGCGAGGTCCACGATGGTGATGTCCGCCTCGGGCCAGGGCGTGCCCAGGCGGTCGAACATCTCGCCGTCCACGCCCTGGCAGAACATATCCATCGCATCGGCCATCTCCAGCAGCCGTACACGCCGTGTCTCCGGCAGCGTGGTATCGCGGCTGCGCTCACGCAGCGCATCGCACACGTCGCGGGTCAGCACCATGCGTTGCTCGGCGACGCAGCAGCGGGCTGCATCGAGGATGCACTGGCGGATCAGGCTACGGTCGGCGCGTGTCATGCGCGCTTCCTCGCGTTCTTCGCCGCCGGTAATCATCAGTCGTGCGGTGATCTCCAGCTCGCCGAGCACGTCGCGCTGCTCGTCACCTTCGGTCAGGCCCGCTTCCTTCTGGTCTTCGTCCAGCGCATCGGCATCGAGCGTCTGAACCTCGCTCGGTGTATCGACCAGACGCCAGGCATCGGCGAATGGAGCCAGGCTCACGCCCGAGCCGGGCGCGAGTTTCACGCGATGCACCGAAAGGCCCAGCCGTGCGGCGAAGTCGCCGAAAAGTCCGAAACTGTTGCCGGCCTCGACGATGAACAGCCGTGGCCGGTAGATCGCCGTGACCTGGTTGAGGATGTTGTTGAGTGTCGCGCTCTTGCCCGAGCCGGTAGGTCCGAACAGGAACAGGTGCGCGTTCATCTGCCGGTCGCGCCGGTTCAACGGGTCGAAGGTGATCGTGCCACCGCCGCGGTTGAAGAAGGTGATGCCGGGGTGCCCGGTGCCCAGGCTGCGGCCCCACACCGGCGCGAGGTTCGCCGCGTGCTGCGCGAACATGAGTTGCGTGTACCACTGGCGCTTGTCGGTGGCCGGATCGAACACGCAGGGCAGCCAGCGCAGGTAGCTGTTGAGCGGCGCTACCTCGTCTTCCTCGCGCACCGGCTGCAAGCCGGCATTGAGCATCACGTTGACGAGTTGTAGCCCACGCGCATCGAGCTGGGCCTGATCGCGGCCACGCAGGTAGAACGCCAGCGCGCCACGGTAGAGCTTGTGTGCACTGCCGATCAGGCCGCGTGCCTGCTGCACATCCTGTAGCGCCTGCTCCGAGGCCAGGGTTTCGCCGACGGCCTTCTTGGCGAGGTGATTGAGGTGCGCCTCCAACACGTCCTGCGGCGTAGCGACCAGGGTGAGGCACATCACCGTGTCCTCCGGCATCTGGTCGAACAGCGCGTTGACGGCATCGCCGCCCTTACGCGTTTCGCCTGTCAGGTGTCCCGTCGCCGGTGGCGTGCGCAGGCGATCCATCATGACCACGCGATGCGGCATGCCGTCGAAGCACCACAGGCCGTTCGGTACATCCGAGCGCGGCTGCGCGAAGAACAGGCGCTGACTAAAGTCGGTGCCGCTGGCGAGTTCGATCTCGCCCTCTTCCTGTTCTTCCGGGTAGCGGGTCAGCGCGTAGAAGCGCTCGCGGTCTTCGGGTTTCGTCCCGAGCGCGGTGGGATTCGGATTGAACCAGCGCAGCAGCCAGGCGTGGATGTCCGACGCCCCCAGGCGCCGGGCCTTCACGCCGGCATTCGCCAGCCCGCCAACAAGACGGTCGCAGATCGTCATCAACGCCTGCTCGGGCGACTGGCCGCGGCGTGCGGTCGCGTTGGTGGGCGTGTGGCGGTAGACGACCATGCGTACGCATCGCACCTGGCCGCGCCATGGCAGGCGCGTCACCGTGGTGTCCTCGAACAGACCACCGGGCTTCGCAATCGCGCGCAGGTGGTGCGCAAAGAAGCGCAGGTAGAACTCGCTGAACGCGCTGCCCTGAGCACGTGGTTGCAGATAGCTCGCCAGGGAATGCAGATAGTTGTCCCAGCTTGCTTCGTCTTGCGCGTAGAGTTGGACCACCCAGGGGTTGTCGTCCAGCTCGTCAAAAGAGTCCTGCAAGGCGTTTTCGAGCGCATCGCGCGCCTGCCACAGCCAAGTCAGCTCGCGGCCCTCGGTGCCGATCGGTTGCAGCTCGAAGAAGGCCGCCACCGATTGCCCGTCCTCCAGCAGCATGGACTTCGAGCCGGGCAGGTACTCCACCCAGGGCAGCAGGTCCGCGAACGACGGCGCCACGTCGTACAGCGCTGTGTGGTCGGCCTCGGTCGCGGGCCGGCGCTGACCGCCGAGTGCGCGGCCAGGCTCGTGAATGCCCTGTGCGGCCAGCGCCGCCACATGGCGTTCCCAGGCATCGTCGGATTCCTCAGTGGCGGGAGCGGAGGATGCGGCAGCCTTGCGCGCCCATGGCGCCGACCAGGCCATCAGTAATCCTCCACGCGCTCGCCGGGCATCGCGTACTGCACCCGCTGGTAGAACGGGAACACCGTGCTGTAGCCGGGCACCGGAACCGGGGCGGTGCCCGCCAGGTGCGGGAACATGTACATCACCAGATCGGGATTCGGGAGGCGCCAGAACTGGCGGTAAATCTCGTTCTGCGCGGTACGGGTGTAACGCGCCTGTACGCCGGGTACGGCCTGTACGTCGGCCTCGGTCAGTGGCCGGCGCAGGTGCTGGCGCGCATCGAACAGTTGCCGTGCAGGTTGGTCGCTGCCCGCACTGCCGCCGGTCTCCTGCTGCCAGATGTCGAGCATGGTGCTATCGCCATGCGGCAGCAGCTTCTCCTTGCTGGTCGCGCAGCCACCGAGCATAACGGCCGCCAGCAGCACGGCGGCCGCTTCAATCCAGATCCGAGGCATGGGCTTCTCCGGTTCGGTGGTTCACCCGACGCCCCTTGGCGTCGTAGTCAATGAGGAGCGGCTGCTCCAGATGCACGGCGACCTTGGCGCCGGGCTGAACGTATATGGCGGCGAAAGCCTGGCCGTAGAGCTTGTTCACCCAATCAGTCATATCGCGGACGCCGCCGGCAAGGATGCGGCCCATGACCTCGTTGCCGCTGATGCCTACCGTGCCGAGCGAACCGTTGTTGTTGGCGACCACTGCCACGCTGCCGTTGTCGGACTTGATGAGCGAGGCTGCGCCCGCGCCGGCCGCGGTGATGAGCGCCTGGGTGCCGAGATACTGCTGCGCATTGCTGCGGCGTTCGCCGCTGACGCAGGGAATGCCGTGAGGATCGCTAATCCAGCCCAGGCCGTCCTGCAGGCTGGTGCTGTTCTGGCTCTGGTTCCGCTTGCCGTCGTCATCCGGCACGGTGCGGATGGTGCCGTCATGAAAGACAAAGGTGACGCTGCGGATTTGCCCGCGCACGCACGAGAGCGTCCAGTCGCCCGAGGCCGTGCCGCTTACCACGGCGCCGGCCACGTCGGGAATGTCGATGCCGTTGGCGGTGAGGTTGTCCGGACCGATCAGCACCTTGAACGGATACGGGTCGTTGACGGTGCCATCGATGGGCACGCGGCCGATCAGCGCGGTCATGGCGACCGAGCCCATCAGCGTCGAATTCGACGGCACGGTGTAGACCGGCCGGGTGGTGGCACCCACGGCGCTGATGGCGGCATGCCCACCCGTATCGACGACGGAATCCACGGCCGCCGACAGCGTTTTCTGCGCCGGGCCGAAGCTCGTGGGAAAGCTCGGTTCCTTGCTGCTGTTGCGGGCGTCGGTCTTGACATCTCCCGGCTCGACCCAATGCGTGCCGCTGACACTGCTGGTGCCGAAGCCCTTGCCGTCGCCTTCCTCCAGGCCGAGCCCGACCGGTAGATCGGGCGAGCCGCCCCGGCCCGAGAGGCCATCCAGCCGCCGCTGCAAGTCCTGCAGCAGGCCCTGGGTCTGCTGCTTGTCGCTGCTGATCTGTTCGCGCTCCTGCTCCAGGCGGCTGCGCTCGCCTTCCAGCGCGGTCTGGATGCGCTGGTCGATGGCGCTTTCACGCGCGCGCAGTCGCTCGTTCTCAGTCTTCTGCTGCTTGTTGTCGCCAAGCGCAGTCTGCAACTCGGTGCGAAACTGCTTTACCTGCGCGACCAACGTGGCGACAGTATCGCGCGGCGTGTCGCCCTCAATGCCCAGCGCCTTCATTTCCTCGGCGGTGAGCATGCCGGTCGTGCTCTCAGACGCGGACTGGCCGCTGGGAGCACCGGCGAACAGCTTGATGCCGACGAACACCAGCAGCAACGCCATCGGGATCAGCAGCCACTTGAACAATGGGTTACTTTTCATTGCGCGCTCCTCCGGTCGCACCGGCTGCGGAGAACGGAGGCAGATTCACGGTGGCGTCGATGGGGCTCAGCGCCGGCAGCAGCGCGGCGGCCAGACCACGGCCGCGCGTAACCAGGTAGACCACTGTGGTGTCGGACGGCGTACCGGACGGTCCGAGGTTCGGGTGCTGGAGCGTGGCCGCCACGAAGTTGCCTTGCAGCGCCCGCGGATCGAGGTCAAGCCAGTGCGCCGAGCTGTTGGTGAGCCGCACCGCCGTCACCCACTGGTCTTCCAGGCGCCATGCGGCCAGTGCCTGCGCGCGCACCGGCAGTGTCGGCAGCAGGGTGTCCAGCGCGAGTCCACGGCGCAGGTTGACCCGGCCGATGCCGGCCACCGGCTCGACAGTGCGCAGCGGCGCGTAGAGGTTCTGCGCGGCGTAGCGCGTCAGCACCACCGGGATCGGCGTTTCGCGCTGCGGCGCAGGCTTGTCCGGTGCGGCATCCACGGCATCACCCGTGTTGCTGCCATAGCGCGTGGCGGGCGCAGTGACCACCTCCACGATGCGCACCGGCTCCAATGGCGGCTGGCCGTCCTTCGCCCGTTCGGCGGCGATGTCGAGCAGGATCAGTGTGCCGGATTCCACGTCCTGCAATTGCAGCCGCGTGGGCGTGATAGGTTCGCTCGCCCGCAGGTAGATCGCGCCGCCCGCGCTCTGCACGCGCAGATGGGAGCGCGCTCTCTCGGGGACGCCGACGCGCACATTGCGGTCGATGAAGATCACGCGCTCCTGGCCGACGACCAGCGGGACGGCCAGCGGCAAACGCTCCCAGCGCAGGATTTCCACGGCATGGGCCGGCGCGAGCGCGAGGCACAGCAGGACGCCGGCCAGGGCCGGCAGGACGAGGCGCTTCATGGGGAGTCTCCCTGCGGATGGCCGGAGGTGCTGGCGGATGGTTCCGCCTCGATGCGCTGCGGGGCACTGGCGTAGCAGTCGAGCGCCAGGCCGAAGGGATTGCGCTCGGGGTCGATGTCCAGACGGACGACCTTGATGGCGTAGCGCACCAGGGCTCGCTTGACCTGCTCGGAGCCGTAATACTCGTCCGCGCTTACGTCGAGCGTAACGACCCAATCGCGGTCGGAAACCACCTTGACGCGCGTGGCGGGTCTGTCGCCGTAGCCGCGACCGGGAATCTCGTAGATGCCGCGCACGCGCTGACGCAGCTCGCCACCGGCACGCCGGAATTCGTAGTCCTGTTGCAGGAAGGCGCGGCAACCCGGCGTCAGGTAGGCCGACAGCGTGTGCAAGTTGCGCGGGTAGTCCTCGTCACCATTCGTGGGCCAGCGCTGCACCTGCTGCCAGATGTAGAAGGTGAAGGCATAGATGCTCTCGGGCGGCACCTCCCACCATTTGCGCACGCTGCCCGAGCGCAGGTCCGGCGGCACATGGATGGTCAGTTTCTTCGGCGCGCTCCACCAGCCGAAGCCCAGCAGCAGCGCCACCACAAACAGCGCAACGGCGCCCAGGCGCAGCGTCTTGACGTGTGCCTGCAGGTGCGCGACTTCGTTCCTGAAACGGCTCATGCCGCACCTCGCTCGGCGCTGCGCCGGGTGGTCCAGTAGCCCGAGCGGGTGATGAGGCGACGGCCGCCCAGGTGTACCGCCAGCGCCGGATGCCGCAGTGTCAGCCGCCACTGAAGCTGTCGGTACAGCCAGGTGTCGGGGCGCCCGCGCTTCTGCCGGCGCAGGAAACCGCCGCCGACGAAGACGCCCAGCACGATGCCTGCGACGATCATAGTCGGCACCATGGCAATGCTGCTGGTCAGCCAGGCCAGCGGCAGGCCGAGCAGCAACCCGGCCGTGGCCGACAGACCGGCGCAGATCCACAGCTCATCGGCGGTCAGCCCGCGCACGACCACCGGCTGGCGGTTCAGCCTGTGTGGCAGGAACGTCACCAGCGCGTCGCGCGGGGTCTCCGAAAGTACGGCCATCGCTTGCCGTCCTTACAGCACGCCGGTGGCCTTGGTGAGCAGCCAGATGCCGACCACCAGCAGGATCGCGCCCACCGCTACGGTCAGGCCGAACTGCCCCCAGGTGGCGCGGCCGGTGTGGATTTCCGAGTAGCGGGTGTAGGCGTGGTAGCAGACGCCCACGAACATCGAGGAAACCACGAGTAGCGCAATCAGCATCACGATGTCGTAGCCGTAGTTCTGCAAGGTCTGCATGAGGCCGCTGCCCTGACCGCGCGACGGGTCTTCCATGGTCGGAAGCTCGGCGAAGGCCGACAGCGGCAGCCCCAGGAGCACCAGCGACAGCAGTGGCGCGGCAATGCGGGACGGAGTACGGAGAGAAGTCTGGGACGTGTTCATGGCGTGTGGCCTTTCGTGATGGTCAGGACAGGAGGAAGAAGGTCAGCACCAGGTACATCGCCACAAAGCGCACGACGACACCGAGGAACTGACGTTGGTTGATGCGGTTCTCGGCCCAGCCCACGTAGGCGGTGCGCATAGCCCACACGCCCCACAGCAGCAGGACGGCAAACACGAAGCCGAGCACCACGACGGAGACGGCCGATGGTGTGAAGCCGCCGTTGGCCTGGAAGGCCGCGACCTGATCGGCGGTAGGCGTCATGGCGACGGCTCCTCGTCGTGGCTGCGGTCGTGGCGCCGGTAGTCGCCGGCCAGCGGAACGGGATCGCGCGGCTGGGCGCGCTGGGGAACGAGGTAGTCCTGCAAGCCGGCGCGAACGTGCGTCAGGTCGGCGCGCAGGCGCAGGTAATCGAAGTGGTAGCGGGCGCGTTCCTGCGGCGCGGTGCCGACGGCGTGCTCGGCGAGACGGTCGATCAGGTCGAGCTGGCGGGCGAGCGCGGCAAGCTGCTCATGCTCCGTGACGAGAGTGCCGGCAGCGATGGCAGGCGGCAGCGCCGAGCACGACACGGCCAACAGCGCGGCCAGCGAAGGCCATGTGGATGCGCGGCGGTTGGTCTGTCCCATCGTGCCATTCCCCGTTGATGCAGATGGCGAGATGCTGTGGCGCGCTCCTGCTTTGCGCCGCATGGAATGGGAACTTCTGCATCACCGGATTGATGGAGCGTGGCTGCGCTGTCAGAGGTACTTCTTGAACGTCGCTGCCGCGATGCACACCGCAACGCCAAGCAGTGCGGCGCTGGGCAGCAGGATCAGCATCGGATTCACGCTGACCGGCAGCGCCAGGTAGATCACCCATGGCAGCACGGCCAGCGGCACCAGGCTGGCCCTGGCACGGTGGTAGATGAATCCCGATTCGCGGCCTGCGCCGAAGCGGCGCACGTCCCTGCGCACCAGCCCATCCACCAGCCCGACGAAGGCGGCCATGAGGAAAAGTGGCAAGGTCAGGCACAGCACCAGTAGACGCACGAGGAAAACCAGCGTCGTGTAGGTCGCGGCGATCAGGTAGCTCTCCAGATACACGTAGACCTCGCCGACGTAGTAGCGGAAATCCTTGGTCGGTCGCTGGCTGCCAGCGCTGGCCTGCGCCGAGGCATCGCGTATCCAGTCCAGTAAACCACTCTTCACGAACAGCCAGTCATAGCCCTGCTCGACCAGGTAGTTCGCGGTGCGCCCCGGTTCCTGCACCAGTGCGCTGCGCGTGAAGTGCGTGGAGAGCTGGTCCAGCTCGTAGTGCAGCATGCCCTGGGCATGACGCCAGCCCTGCTCGGGCCAGAAGAAGTGCATGCCGATGCACTCGATCACGATGCACAGGAGCAGTGCGCCGCACAATACGCCGAAGAAGCGGAACGGCAGCGTGACGAGGCCGGCGATCAGCCCCTGCTGTCGCTGCTGCTGGCGCTCCGCCGCGACGGCCGGATCGCTCATGGCGCGGCTTCCTCAGCGGCCATCTGCTTAAAGTCATCCAGCAGATCGGTGGGCAGCGCCTGGTCCTGCAGGCCAGGGATGCCCTGGTTCTCCCACCAGTCGCCGGCCTCGACGTAATGCTGTCGCATGTAGCCGGCCAGCTCCTGCAAGTCCTTGGGCATCACCTCATCGGGGTCGGGCGCCGGCAGTGGCATGCGCACCTTCCACAGATTGCCACCCTCGATCAGCGCGAAGCACTGGCCCTTGGGCAAGGCCACCACATGCGCCGGTTCGATCAACGGCACGCTGGTGGTGCTGATGCGGTCCTGGGTGTTGGAGGTGAACGCGGTATTGCCTTGCGGGTCAGAGCTGTCGGTGGTTCCGCTCATCAGCGCCGTGGCATGCACATCGACCTTGGGTAGTTGCTGTGTCAGCAGCTCGGCAGTGGCCGTCTCCCGCACGCGCAGCATGAACAGGTTATTGAAGTTGCCGATCACCTGGCCGGCCTTGGCTCGATTGCCGATGCGCGCCTCAATGTCGCTCAAGGTCTGCGTGTAGGCCGTTACCTGCACGCCGGCACCGCCGCCCTTGTTCACCATCGGGATGAATTCGTCGCCCATGAGTTCGTTAAACTCGTCGGCATGGACGTTGATCGGAACCTTCGTGTTCACCGTCGCGCCGGGCAGGCCGTCGTCGATGCCGAACTTGTAGA
>RCUL01000339.1_pt1 | contig 27747 bp, 24 predicted proteins | sample 2167521 | NCBI WGS metagenome assembly RCUL01 (sample SAMN09932745, study PRJNA488358) | compost metagenome | feature: garden; material: soil; isolation source: compost soil in acetic acid-enriched culture | place: Germany: Experimental Botanical Garden Goettingen | collected 2016-01-27
ATCATCCGTGGCTGCCAGGGCCTGGACGTCATCGGCTGCGACCTGGTGGAGGTGTCCCCGCCTTACGACACCACCGGCAACACCTCGCTGCTGGGCGCCAACCTGCTGTACGAAATGCTCTGCATCCTGCCGGGCGTCGAGCGTCGCTGAGTACGGCCATGAGCGAACGCCAAGTCCTGGAGGCCGCCAGCTCGCTGGTGGCCGCCTTCGCCGCGAACGACACCGAAGCCTACTTCGCCGCCTTCAGCGAGGACGCCAGCTTCGTCTTCCACACCTGCGAACAGCCGCTGCCCAACCGCGCGGCCTATCGCGAGCTGTGGGACAGCTGGCAGCAGGGCGGCTTTGCCGTGCTGGCGTGCCAATCCCTCAACCCCGTGGTGAGCCTTGTGGGCGACGTGGCGATCTTCTACCACGACGTCGCCACGCGCCTGCGCATCCAGGGTGAAGAAATAGAAAGCCGCGAGCGGGAAACCATCGTGTTCCGCCGGCAACCAGAAAACGGCTGTTGGCTGGCCTGTCACGAGCACTTGTCGGCGATGCCGGAGCAGCTGCCGCAAACCTGATGAGGCTCCCGGGAGAGAGAAAATTGAATAACAACAACAATGACCACGCAGTCACCCGAATAGAAACCCACGGCGTCGAGCAGATTCCCGACCACGAACGGGATGCCGGCCCGCTGGACCTGTTCCGCCTGATCTTCGGCGGCGCCAACACCTTCGCAACCGCCGTGCTCGGCAGCTTCCCGGTGCTCTTCGGCCTGTCCTTCGAGGCGGGCGTATGGGCCATCCTGCTGGGCGTGCTGGTGGGTTCGCTGATCCTCGCCCCCATGGGCGTGTTCGGCGCCATCAACGGCACCAACAACGCGGTGTCCTCGGGTGCGCACTTCGGCGTGCACGGTCGTATCGTGGGTTCCTTCCTCTCCCTGCTCACCGCCATCGCGTTCTTCTCGCTCTCCGTCTGGAGCTCCGGCGACGCCCTGGTCGGTGGCGCCAAGCGCCTGTTCGAACTGCCGGAAACCGACCTGACCCTGGGCCTGGCCTACGGCCTGTTCGCCATCCTGGTCCTGGCGGTGTGCATCTACGGCTTCCGCTTCATGCTGCTGGTGAACAAGGTCGCCGTATGGGCCGCCAGCGTCATGTTCCTGCTGGGCCTCTTCGCCTTCGCCGGCCCCTTCGACGCTGCCTACGCAGGCTCCGTGAACCTCGGCCAGGAAGGCTTCTGGGCCGCCTTCATCGGCGCCGCCCTGCTGGCCATGAGCAACCCGGTGTCCTTCGGCGCCTTCCTCGGCGACTGGTCGCGCTACATCCCGCGCCAGACCTCGAAGCAACGCATCATGCTGGCGGTGATCGCCGCGCAGTTCGCCACCCTGATCCCCTTCCTGTTCGGCCTGGCCACCGCCACCATCGTCGCCGTGCAGGCGCCGGACTACATCGCCCAGAACAACTACGTCGGCGGCCTGCTGGCGGTTTCCCCGGCCTGGTTCTTCCTGCCGGTGTGCCTGATCGCGGTGATCGGCGGCATGTCCACCGGCACCACCTCGCTCTATGGCACGGGCCTCGACATGTCCTCGGTGTTCCCGCGCCTGCTCAACCGCGTGCAGGCCACCGTGATGATCGGCGTGCTGTCCATCGGCTTCATCTTCCTCGGCCGCTTCGCCTTCAACCTGGTGCAGAGCGTGTCCACCTTCGCCGTGCTGATCATCACCTGCACCAGCCCCTGGATGGTGATCATGATCCTCGGCCTGGTCATCCGCCGCGGCTTCTACTGCCCGGACGACCTGCAGGTCTTCACCCGTGGCCAGTCCGGCGGCCGCTACTGGTTCACCAATGGCTGGAACTGGCGCGGCATGGGCGCCTGGGTCCCGAGTGCGCTGGTCGGCCTATGCTTTGTGAACCTCCCGGGCCAGTTCGTCGGCCCGCTTGGCGAGCTGGCCGGTGGCATCGATATCAGCCTGCCGGCCACTCTGGGCACGGCCGCCCTGCTGTACCTGGTACTGCTGGCGATCTTCCCGGAACCGGCCGCCGTCTATGGTCCCAAAGGCCCGCGCTGGGTCCCCTCGGGCAAGACCTCCCAAACGTCCGCTCTGGGTTCGCCTGAAGCCGCGTAACAACGAAATAGCTCCACTTTATTGCGACTGCCTACAACAACAACCAATGCAAAACGCCTTGAAGGAGTTAACGATGACCAAACGTTCGCTGAAACTGCTCGCCCTCGCCGGCCTGTGCGCCGCCACCCTCGGTGGTGGCGCGATGGCCGCCGACGGCAAGCCTTCGTTCGTGAGTTCGGGAAGTTTCCAGGTCTGTTCCGACCCGACCTTCCCGCCGCTGGAGTTCTTCGAGAAGACCGGTGATCGCGAGCCCAGCGGTTTCGACACCGACCTGATCCGCGCACTGGCCAAGCACTGGGGCGTGAAGCCGCGCTTCATCGTCACCGAGTTCACCGGCCTGCTGCCGGGCCTGGAATCCAAGCGTTGCGATGCGGTCATCAGCGGCACCCTGATCACCCCCGAGCGCACCCAGAAGCTCAATGCAGTGCCCTACCTGGCCAGCGCCACCATCGTCTTCGGCAGCGGCAAGGGCGACCTCAAGCTGAACAGCCTGGATGACCTGTCCGGCAAGGTGGTCGCCGTGCAGTCCGGCACCCGCTACGTGACCATCATGGAAAAGCTCAACGCCGACCTGAAGGCCGCCGGCAAGACCCCGGCCGTGCTGCAGACCTATCCGAAGGGCAGCGACGTGGCCCAGCAGGTACTGGTCGGCCGCGCCGCCGCCGGCCTGTCCCAGGACACCGAACTGGCCTACCGCGAACTGCAGAACCCCGGCCAGTTCAAGACCCTTTATGCCTTCCCCGAGAAGGACATCTTCGGCGCCTACATGCGGCCGAACCCGGAAGACAAGCAGGCCGTCCAGGACGCCGTGTCTGCCCTGAAGGCCGACGGAACCCTGAAAGCCATCGCCGAGAAATGGAAGCTCGATCCAGCCAACCTGGAAACCGCCGCCCAGTAAGCAAGGCCAACGACCCGCCCCTCTCCCGTACGCGGGAGAGAGTGCGAAGGCACGCTTCCATTCACGCAGGACACGTACATGAACTTCGATGTGACTGTCTTCTGGGACGCCCTGACGTCCTGGCACTTCTTCCGCGGCGCTTGCATCACCCTGATCCTGGCGCTGTTGTCCCATTCCGTGGGCATCCTGATTTCCATTCCCTGCGCCCTGGCCCTGGATGGCCCGCCGAGCGTCTGGCGCAGCACCCTGCGCGGCGTGCTCAGCGTGTTCCGTGGCGCGCCGACCCTGCTGCAGCTGCTGTTCGTGTGGAACGCCCTGCCGCAGTTCTTCCCGGTGTTCCGTGAAGAGTGGTTCACCCCCTTCATCGCCGCCTGGATCGCGCTCTCCATCAACGAAGCCGCCTACCAGGTGGAAATCAACCGCGCCGCGCTGAAGGCCGTGGACAAGGGCCAGTACGCCGCCGGCCACGCCCTGGGCCTGTCGCGCTGGCACACCTTCCGCTACGTGGTCATGCCCCAGGCCGCGCGCATCGCCGTGCCGCCGACCGCCAACGAATTCATCACCCTGCTGAAGATCACGTCCCTGGCCTCGGTGATTTCCCTGCAGGAACTGATGGCGGTGACCTCGCAGACGGTTTCCACCACCTTCCAGTTCTCCGAGTACTACGCCGTCGCCCTCGTCTACTACCTCGCCATGGTCTACAGCCTGACCTGGATGCAGAGTGGCCTCGAACGGCGCCTGGCGTGGGATTCCCACGGAAGCTCCAGCAGCAAATCCGTCGGCCTGGTGCAGCGCACCCTGGCTCGCATGCGCCGTATCTGAGGAGAACGCCATGAACGAAATCATCCGTCTGCAGGACGTCGGCAAGCGCTATGACGATTTCCAGGTGCTGCAGGGAATCAACCTCTCGGTGCGCCAGGGGGAGAAGATCGTCATCTGCGGCCCGTCGGGCTCCGGCAAATCGACCCTGATCCGCTGCATCAACCGCCTCAATCCCCATGACACCGGCACCATCACGGTGGAAGACCAGGACATCTCCAGCAAATCCGGCAGCGAACACGTACGCCGCGAAGTGGGCATGGTGTTCCAGAACTTCAACCTGTTCCCCCACCTGACGGTGCTGGACAACTGCACCCTGGCGCCGATGAAGGTCCGCGGCCTGTCGCGCAAGGAGGCCGAGGAACTGGCCCTGCGCTACCTCAACCGCGTGCACATCGGCTCCCAGGCGCACAAGAAGCCCGGCCAGCTCTCCGGCGGCCAGCAGCAGCGCGTGGCCATCGCCCGCGCCCTGTGCATGAACCCCAAGGTGATGCTGTTCGACGAACCCACCTCGGCGCTGGACCCGGAGATGGTCGGCGAGGTGCTGGACGTGATGACCGAACTGGCCCAGGACGGCATGACCATGCTCTGCGTGACCCACGAGATGGGCTTCGCCCGCAAGGTGGCCGACCGCGTGGTGTTCATGGACGCCGGCCAGATCGTGGAAACCGCCACCCCGGCCGAGTTCTTCGACAACCCGCAGCACCCGCGCACCCGGGCCTTCCTTTCGCAGATCCAGCACTGATGAACGCACAGAACGAAGCCATCCTGCGCCGGGACCTGGCGGCCGCCTACCGGCTGGCCGCCCTGTTCGGCTGGGACGACACCCTCTACACGCACTTCTCGGTGCGCCTGCCGGGCGTCGAGCCGCGCTTTCTGATCAACCCCTTCGGGCTGATGTTCGAGGAGATCCGCGCCAGCGACCTGATCGTGGTCGACATGCACGGCCGCGTGGTGGAAGGCAACGCCGACTACAACGTCGCCGGCTTCACCATCCACAGCGCGGTGCACATGGCCCGCGCCGACGCCCACTGCGTGATCCACACCCATACCCTGGCGGGCATGGCGGTGGCCGCGGCGGACAACGGCCTGGCCCAGCTCAACCAGATCAGCGCCGAGTTCCACCAGCGCGTGGGCTACCACACCTACGAAGGCATCGCCCTGGACCTGGGCGAGCGCGAGCGGCTGGTGGCATCCCTGGGCGACAACATCGCCCTGGTCCTGCGTCACCACGGCCTGCTCAGCGTCGGCGCCAGCGTCGCCGATGCCTTCTACGTCATGTACTACCTGAACAAGGCGTGCGAGATCCAACTCGCCGCCTCGACCCTGCGCGGCATCCGCGAGATGCCGAACGAGCTCAGCGTGCACGCCTGCGAACAGTTCCAGGCCAGCGAATGGCAGCGCCAGCTGGTCTGGGAAGCCTGGCTGCGCAAGCTCGAGCGGGAATGCCCCGAATACAAGGACTAGGAAAAGCGGGATTGCTTTGAAACGGCGCAGTGTGAAGCGTTGCGCGCCTTGCAACACCTGTCGCGGCCTTACCCGCCCCGGCAACAACAATAGAAAGAGAGACCTGAAATGGCTTTGGATATTTTCGTAGTACTGATCTATGCGGCCGGCATGCTGCTTCTCGGCTGGTACGGCATGCGCCGCGCCAAATCCCACGAGGAGTTCCTGGTGGCCGGGCGCAACCTGGGCCCGGCCTTCTACATGGGCACCATGGCCGCCACCGTGCTCGGCGGGGCTTCCACCGTCGGCACCGTGCGCCTGGGCTACGTCCACGGCATTTCCGGTTTCTGGCTCTGCGCCGCCCTGGGCGCGGGCATCATCGTGCTCAACCTGTTCCTGGCCAAGCCGCTGCTGAAGCTGCGCATCTTCACCGTCACGCAGATCCTCGAGCGCCGCTACAACCCCATGGCGCGCCAGGCCAGCGCGGTGATCATGTTCGCCTACGCGCTGATGATCGGTGTGGTCTCCACCCTGGCCATCGGCACCGTGATGGAAGTGCTGTTCGGCCTGCCCTTCTGGATTTCCGTCCTGCTCGGCGGCGGCGTGGTGGTGGTCTACTCCACCATCGGCGGCATGTGGTCCCTGACCCTGACCGACATCGTCCAGTTCATCATCAAGACCGTGGGCCTGATGTTCCTGCTCCTGCCGATCTGCCTGTACCGCGTGGGTGGCTGGGACGAGCTGGTGGCCAAGCTGCCGGAAACCGCCTTCAGCTTCACCACCATCGGTTATGACACGATCATCACCTACTTCCTGATCTACTTCTTCGGCATCCTCATCGGCCAGGACATCTGGCAGCGCGTGTTCACCGCTCGCAGCGAGGGCGTGGCCAAGTACGCCGGCACCGTCGCCGGTGTCTACTGCGTGCTCTACGGCCTGGTCGGCGCCCTGATCGGCATGTGCGCCAAGGTGCTGCTGCCTGACCTGGACAACGTCAACAACGCCTTCGCCGCCATCGTCCAGGCCTCGCTGCCGGACGGCATCCGCGGCCTGGTGATCGCCGCCGCCCTGGCCGCGATGATGTCCACCGCCAGCGCCGGCCTGCTCGCCGCCTCCACCACCATCTCCGAGGACCTGCTGCCGAAACTGCGTGGCGGCAAGGAATCCACCCTGGGCATGAGCCGTCTGTTCACCCTGCTCACCGGTATCGCCGTACTGGTCATCGCCCTGATCGTCAACGACGTGCTCGGCGCCCTGACCCTGGCCTACAACCTGCTGGTGGGCGGCATGCTGATCCCGCTGCTGGGCGCCATCTACTGGAAGCGCGCCACCACTGCCGGCGCCATCTCCAGCATGAGCCTGGGCTGCATCACCGCCCTGGTGTTCATGTTCACCGACGGCCTGGAAGCCAACACCCCGATCTACTACAGCCTGGCCGTGGGCCTGGTGAGCTTCGTGGTGGTCAGCCTGCTGTCCCGCCGCCCGGAAGCGGCCGGCGAACTGGCCTGATATGCACTGCCGCCTCTCCCCGGAGGCGGCCTTTACCGCCCCGGTCCGGCCTTGCCGGCCGGGGCTTTTTTGTTCCCGCCGAGCAGGTCTGCACTTCGTGGGGGCGAATTCATTGGCTATGTTCGCGTTAAGTGTTGGGATGTGACGCAAAGGCCCGTAGGGTGGGCTTCAGCCCACCAGCGGAGGCCAGCGTGGGCTAAAGCGGATCGCCGCCCGGCCCACCCTACAAGGCCTCGAGCCCTGACCTGAACCTGTTGCAACAGCTAACAGGGACATAGCCAATTCATTCGCCAAGGGCGGCAAAGCCGCCCCACTGCGAGATCCAGGGCAGACCTTCGGTCTGCTCAGCGAATGAATTCGCCCCCACAGGTGCCATCCTGCAGGCAGGTAGTTCCCCCTTGCATGGAGCACCCCATGAAAATCGTCAGCCGCGACCAGTGGTTCGAAGTCGAGCACCGCTACGACGGCATCAGCCTGATCAGCGAGCCCTTCGTGCGGCCCTTCTACCGCTGCAACCTGTGGCACGTGCAGGGTCGCGACAAGGACCTGCTGATCGATTCCGGCTCGGGCGTGGTCAGCCTGCGCGAGCAGCTACCCTGGCTCACCCGGCGGCCGCTGCTGGCGGTGGCCAGCCACACCCACTTCGACCATATCGCCGGGCACCACGAGTTTCCCGAACGCCTGGTGCACCCGGCGGAAGCGGACATCCTGGCCGCCCCCACCGGAGCCAACACCCTGGCGGCGGATTACGTCGGCGACGAGATGTTCGAGGCGCACCCCGACTGCCCGCTGTGCTACGCCGAATACCGCGTGAAAGCGGCGCCGGCGACGCGGCTGATCGATGAGGGCGATGTGCTGGACCTGGGGGATCGGGTGCTGGAAGTGCTGCATACCCCCGGTCATTCACCGGGTGGCATCAGCCTGTGGGAAGCGAAGACGGGCACGCTCTTCAGCGGCGATATCATCTACGACGGCCCGCTGATCGATAATGCCTACCATTCGAATCTTGAGGATTACGCGAAAAGCCTCGCACGGCTGCGCGACCTTCCGGTGCGCACCGTGCATGGTGGCCACTTCCAGAGCTTCTCCGGTGAGCGCCTGCGCGAATTGGCGGACAACTGGCTCAGGGCTCACGGATAAGCCGGTTACTGCCTCTGGCGGCGCTGCTCGACGAGACGGCGCTGCTCTTCACTACGGACTGGAATGGGTTGCAGGCGCGGTGCCTCGATCAGGCCCAGCGCGACACCCAATTGCCACATCCACGCTTCTAGCCGCTTCTTCATGCTTGACCCCCTTTCCCGGGACGTTGGGCGGGTGGCCCGTGCTTCTTGGGCCACCCTATGCAGGAGCTTAGTTGCTCCGGGCAAGTTCAAAAATACGCTCCGACGAAATTTCCCTGCTGATCTAGGTCAAGCCGCCGAACGGTAGGGACTCTTCCTACGGTGTCGGCAGTCTTGTGCCGGGAATCGCTGAAGGCTGGACGAATGAGGTCCCGTGCCGCAGCGCCCTCCTCGTCCAGCCTTCAGCCTCCAGCGCTCTTGTCGGCTTTTTGCGTTTGCAAGTCGATCCAGGCTCGCAGGTTGGCGCCGAGCATGCCCTTGCGCCACATCAGCCAGGTGGTGGTGCGGTTGAAGGGCGCCGCCAGTTGGTGCACCCGCACTTCGTCGCGGCCCGGCAGGCTTTCCAGCATCGAGCGCGGCACCAGGGCGATGCCGCCGCCGGCGATCACGCAGGCCAGCATGCTGTGGTAGGACTCGATCTCCATGGGCGGCGCCATGGGCACCCGTGAGGCGACGAACCAGCCTTCCAGGCGGCGCCGATAGGAGCAGCTCTGGCGGAAGGCGTAGACCTCCAGCCCGGCCACGTCCTGGGCCGACTGCACCGGCCCGTGGGCGGCCTCGGTGATCAGCACCATTTCCTCCTCGAACATCGGCAGGCCATCCAGCTCGGCGAACTCCAGCGGGCCATCCACCAGGGCCGCGTCCAGCCGGCCGCTGAGCAGGCCCTCCAGCAGCTCGCCGCTGGGAGCGGTCTGCACCTGCAGGTTCACCGCCGGCCACTTGCGGTGGTAATGCACCAGCATGGGCGGCAAGTGGATCGCGGCGGTGCTGAACATGGAGCCGATGACGAAGTCCCCCGCCGGCTCGCCGCCGCGCAACGCCGCCTCGGCCTCGGCCTGCAGGGCGAACATGCGTTCCGCGTAGCCCAGCAGCACCTTGCCCGCTGGTGACAGCTGCAGGCGCTGGCGCTCGCGCAGGAACAGCTCGACGCCCAGGGCGTCCTCGAGTTGGCGCAGGCGGGTGGAAAGGTTCGACGGCACGCGGTGCAGGCGGGTCGCCGCACGAGTGATGGAGCCCTCTTCGGCCACGGCCTGGAAGATGCGGAGCTGGCTGAGTTCCATGGCGATACCATTCACATTTAATGAAGAAGTATTTATTTTTTATTCGTTTTTAATGAATACATCCAGCCCCTAGCATGGAAATCCGATGACCAGCTTCGGAGAACCGCCATGCCCCCGCTGATCCGCCTGCTCGCCTGCTTCCTCGCCCTGGTGGTCGCCATGGGTGTCGGCCGCTTCGCCCTCACCCCGCTGCTGCCGCACCTGATCGCCGAAGGCCAGGTGAGCCGGGCTGGTGGCGGCCATCGGGGTCGTGCTGGTCAGCCTGCGCCGGCAGCGCCCCGGCGGTACCCGGCGCGCTCTGGTGGTGGCGCTCTGGCTGCAGGCCATGGGCACCCTGGCTTGCACCCTGCCGGGCATGCCCGGGCTGGCCCTCGGCGTCGCGCTCACCGGCGGGCCCTTCCTGGCTGGTATGCAGCTGGTGATGCAGTACGCACGCGAACTGGACCCGCAGGGGCACCAGCGCAATGTCGGCTTGCTGACGGCGGGATTCGCCCTGGGGCAACTGCTGGGGCCGCTGCTGGCGGCGGTGAGCAGCCACCTGAGTGGCGACCTGCAGCCGGCGCGCTATGTGGCGGGGGGCGGGATTGTTGCTGGCGGGTGGAATGATGGTGGGCCGGCGCACGGGCCCTGTGGGAGCGAATTCATTCGCGAAGCAGGCCGAAGGCCTGCCCCATCAAGGCTGAGGGGGCTGCTGCGCAGCCCTTTCGCGAATGAATTCGCTCCCACAACGCAGGGGCTCAGCCCGGCCTACGAATACCCTCAAGTCCCGGTCTTGATCTTGGTCCAGGTGCGGGTACGCAGCCGCTCCATCTTCGGCGGCAGCATTTCCACCGAGAACAACCTGGCCTGCACCTCGGCCGGCGGGTAGACGTTGGGGTTGTCGCGCAGCGCCGCCGAGATCAGCTTGTCCGCCGCCTGGTTGGGGTTGGCGTAGGCCACATGGTCGGAGATCGGCGCCACCACTTCCGGGCGCAGCAGGTAGTTGAGGAAGGCGTGGGCCTGCTCGACGTTCTTCGCATCCTTGGGGATGGCCAGCACATCGAACCAGGCCGCGGTGCCCTCCTTGGGAATGCGGTACTCCACCTTCACGCCGTTTCCGGCTTCCTGCGCGCGGGCCGCCGCCTGCATGGCGCCGCCGGACCAGGCCAGGGCCACGCAGACCTCGCCGTTGGCCAGGTCGGTGACGAACTTGGACGAGCTGAAGTAGGTGATGCTCGGCCGCAGTTTCGCCAGGTGCTCCTCGGCCTTCCGGTAGTCCTCCGGATCGTGGCTGTTGGGCGACAGGCCCAGGTAATGCAGCACTTCCGGGATGACCTCGGTGGGTGAGTCGAGGAAGGCCACGCCGCATTCCTTGAGCTTGGCCAGGTTGTCCGGGTTGAAGATCAGCTCCCAGGAGTCCACCGGGGCGTTTTCGCCCAGCACCGCCTTCACCTTGTCGACGTTGTAGGCGATGCCGTTGGTGCCCCACATGTAGGGCATCACGTACTGGTTGTCCGGGTCCTTGGCGGCCAGCACCTTGAGCAGCGCAGGGCTGAGGTTCTTCCAGTTCGGCAGCTTGCTCCTGTCCAGCGGCTGGAATACCCCGGCCTTCATGTAGTTGGGCAGGAAGCCGTCGCTGGGCACCACCAGGTCGTAGCCGGAATTGCCGGAAAGCAGTTTGGCCTCCAGCACCTCGTTGCTGTCGTAGACGTCGTACTGGGGCCTGATGCCGCTGTCGGCCTGGAAGTTCTTCAGGGTGTCCGGGCCGATGTAGTCGAACCAGTTGTAGATGCGCACCACCGGCTCAGCGGCGGCGTTCAGCGAGGCGCCCAGCAGCGCGCCCGCGAGCAGGATGCGAGCCTTCATCTGGCCGCTCCTTCGTAACCCTGGAGCACGTTCACCGCGTTCACGCCGATGGCTTCCACCGCGTAGCCGCCTTCCATGATGAACAGGGTGGGCAGGCCGAGGGCGGCGATGCGCTGGCCCATGCGGAGGTAGTCGGGCGAGTCCAGCTTGAACCTGGAGATGGGGTCGTCCTTGTAGGTGTCCACGCCGAGGGAGATCACCAGGGCGTCCGGCGCGTAGGCGGCGATCTTGCGGCAGGCGTCGTCCAGCGCCGCGGACCAGCCATCCCAACCGGTGCCATGGGGTAGCGGGTAGTTGTGGTTGAAGCCGGCACCCGCGCCTTCGCCGCGCTCGTCGGCATGGCCCAGGTAGTAGGGGTACTCCACCAGCGGGTCGCCGTGGAGAGAGGCGAAGAGCACGTCGCTGCGCTCGTAGAACAGCTCCTGGGTGCCGTTGCCGTGGTGGTAGTCCACATCCAGGATGGCCACCCGCTTGGCGCCCTGGTCGAGGAAGGCCTGGGTGACGATGGCGGCGTTGTTGAAGAAGCAGTAGCCGCCCATGAAGTCGCTGCCGGCGTGGTGTCCCGGCGGACGGCAGAGGGCGAAGGCGGTGTTGGCGCCCTGGCGCATGTGGTCCTGGGCGGTCAGCGCCACCTGGGCGGAGCTGTACACGGCCTGCCAGGTGCCGGCGGTGATGGGCGCCTCGGTATCGAAGCAGTAATGGCCGAGCTGGCCATGCAGGGCGGTGGGAATCGGGCCGTCGCGACGCAGGCGGCGGGCCGGGAAGGTGGTGGGCAGCAGGTCGCAGCTGTGGCCTTCGGCGGACCAGCGGTCCCAGGCGCCCTTGAGGAACTCCACATAGGCGGCGTCGTGCACCCGCAGGATCGGTTCCAGGCCGAAGTCCTTCGGCTCGATCACTTCGCCGATCCCCTGCTGGCGAACCCGCGCCAGCACGGTGTCGGCGCGGCTGGGCATCTCGAAACAGGGCTGGAGCTTGCCATCGACCAGTTCCGACTGGCCGAAGTGGAGACGGTGATCGTCGCTGTAGACGGTCAGCATGGAGGGCACCTCATCTGGGTCTTGTTATTGATAGGTGGATTCTGCGCGGGACAGGGGTTGGTTGCGCAGTGGCGGCGGCGGCCAATAGGGGATCAATATGGCCAAGTTTCCTGGCCGATCAACCCTCTACCCCTAGCTCGCGCCTGACGGCATGTAGCCCGGATGAAATCTGGGGAAATGGCCCGCCCCGCTCCCGGATTGCATCCGGGCTACGGCACTGGCCTGACGCCGGGCAGCATAAAGGCCAGGGGCAGCTGCGCTGCCCTTTCGCGAAGCAGGCCGCAGGCCTGCCCGTCACCCCCGGAAATGACTCGGCGGCTGCCCGCTCCAGCGCTGGAAGGCATGGCGCAGGCTGGCGGTTTCGCTGAAGCCGAGTTCCTCGGCGATGCGGTAGATGGGGATATCGCCCTGCTGGAGCATTTCCTTGGCGCGGGTGAAGCGCAGTTCGTCCAGCAGTTGCTGGTAGCTGGTCTGCTGCTGGGCCAGGTGGCGGCGCAGGCTGCGCGAGGAGCAGTTCATCTGCCGCGCCAGCTCCTCCAGCCCCGGCGGGTCCTGCAGGCGCGCGTTGATCAGGCCGCGCACCCGTTCGAGCCAGGCGCGGCGGGCGGCGAACTCGACGTTCTGCCGCCGGCACTGTTCGAGCATTTCCTTGTGGGTCACCGGGTCGGCCAGGGGCAGGCGGCGGGTCAGCCAGGCGGCATCGAAGCCGATGGCGCTGCGGCTCGCGGCAAATTCCACCGGGCAGCCGAAGCCGCGCGCGTAGGGTCGCGCCATGCCGCTGGCGGCCGGGTAATCCAGCTGCGCCGCGCGCAGCGGCAGGGGTTGGCCCAGCAGGTCGGCGAAGGTGACCTTGAGCGAGCCCAGGCAGACCTCGGTGTTGAACGGCCGCAACGCTTCGTCCTCGCTGTAGCCGGCAGCGGTCAGCCAGGCGGTTTCGCCTTCCTGTTCCAGGGCCAGGCGGAAGTAGGTGCCCAGCAGCACCGGGTAGCTGAGGCCGATGCGCAGGGCCTCGCCGAAAGTGGGCGCGGAGAGCATGGCGTAGCCCAGCAGGCCGTAGGCGGAGATGCGCGTGCGCAAGCCAAGCGTCAGCCCCAGGGCCGGCCGCGGTGCCAGGCGCACGGCGTTGGCATAGACCTGCTGCTCCTGCTCGGGGTTGACCAGGCGTTGCAGCTCGGCAAGGTCCTGCTCGCTGATGCCGCTGCCGGCCAGCACGTCGCAGGCGCCGATCCCCTCCTCCTGCAGCAATGCCACGGTCAGCGCCGACATGTGCAGCGAGTTCAGCCAGGTGGCGCGGGTGAAGACATGCTCGACCATAGCGGCTCCAGCCCTACTGGATGGCCTCCGTCAGTTCCCGCTCCTGGCGCCGGTAGGGGAAGACGTCGATCACCTTGCCGGAGCGGATGGCGTCCTGCAGGGTCTTCCAGTACGCGGCGTCGTACAGCTCGCCATGCAGCTTGGCGAACAGCCGGCGCTGCTTGAGGTCGGCGAAGAGGAAGCGCGGGAATTCTTCGGGGAACACGTCGTTGGGCGCCACCGAGTACCAGGGCTCGGCGGACATCTCGTCCTCCGGATAGCGCGGCGGCGGGATGACGCGGAAGTTCACCTCGGTGAGGTAGCTGATCTCGTCGTAGTCGTAGAACACCACGCGGCCGTGGCGGGTGACGCCGAAGTTCTTCAGCAGCATGTCGCCGGGGAAGATGTTGGCCGCCGCCAGTTGCTTGATGGCCAGGCCGTAGTCGTAGAGCGCTTCGTGTACCTGGGCGTCGCTGGCGCTCTCCAGGTAGATGTTCAGCGGGGTCATGCGGCGCTCTGTCCAGCAGTGGCGGATGAGCACCACCTCGCCTTCCAGGGCGACGGTGGACGGCGCCACCTCCAGCAGTTCGGCCAGGCACGCCGGCTCGAACTTGGATTTGGGAAAGCGGAAGTCGGCGAACTCCTGGGTATCGGCCATGCGTCCCACCCGGTCGACGTTCTTCACCAGGCGGTACTTCTCGATCACGGTGCTGCGGTCGACCGTCTTGGCGTGGGCGAAGCGGTCCTTGATCACCTTGAACACGGTGTTGAAGCCCGGCAGGGTGAACACGCTCATCACCATGCCGCGCACACCGGGCGCCATGATGAAGCGGTCGTCGGTGTTGGCCAGGTGATTGATCAGGGCGCGGTAGAACTCCGACTTGCCGTGCTTGTAGAAGCCGATCGAGGTGTACAGCTCGGCGATGTGCTTGCCCGGCAGGATGCGCTTGAGGAAGCCGACGAACTCGGCCGGCACCGCCACGTCCACCATGAAGTAGGAGCGGGTGAAGGAAAAGATGATCGACACTTCCGCTTCATCGGTGATCAGCGCGTCGACCTGGATGCCGCGGTCTTCGCGGTGCAACAGCGGGATCACCAGCGGCCACTGTTCGTCGCGGGTGTAGATGCGCCCCACCAGGTAGGCGCCCTTGTTGCGGAACAGCGGCGCGGCGAAGAGCTCGATGCGCAGCTCCGGGTCCTTGCACACCCAGTCCGGCAGGTTTTCGCGCAGCAGGGCCTCGAGGCGCCCGAGGTCGCCGGCGCGGTCATCGTAGGGCACGTCGAAGCGGTAGTCGTCGAGGATCGCCGAGAGTACCGCGTGCAGCCGGCCTTCGGGGCGGTAGCTGCGGGTCTGCGGCGCGCGCTCGTGGGCGCGCAACGAGGGCCGGGTGGTGTGGATGAACATGCAGCCGTCGCTGATCAGGTCGTGGCTGAACAGGCTGCAGAAGATCGAGTTGTACCAGGTCTCGGACAGCTCATCGTCCAGGCGCAGGTCGATCAGGTCGATGTAGGCGCTCTTCACCAATGGCCAGAGCTGCACGTCCAGCAGCACTTCGGGCTCGAAGGTCCCGCGCAGCCGCGCACTCACTTCGCTGACCTTCACCTCGTAGAGGGCGATCCGCTCTGCGGCCGCCTGCTGGGTGGCCTGCCACTGTGCCTGTTCGAAGCGGGCGCGGGCGCCATCGGTGATCTGGCGGAATTGCTCACGGTAATCGTCGAAGCCTTCGAGGATCAGTCGGGCGATGCTCTCGGCCGGCCATTGCTGCGCCATGTAATTGTTCTCGGCTGCGGTCACGGGAAAGGCGAGCTTAGCCAGAGGGCGCGGTGAAAAAAAGCGCCGGCCGGGCAGTTTGGCTGGGACAAAGCACTTTGTGGGGGCGAATTCATTCGCTATGCAGGTCGCAGACCTGCCGGTGGAGTCCTTCTGGGGCTGCTGCGCAGCCCTCAGCGAATGAATTCGCCCCCACAGAAAAGCAGCCCCACAGGCTGTTGTCCTCAGGCAATCCCCTTCTCCCGCATGTAGCCCTCCAGCATCTCGATGAACACCCGCACCTTGCGGGTACGGCGGCGGTGGGCGAGGTAGAGGACATGCACCCAGGGGCCGAAGGCATCGGGCTCCAGCTGGTATTCGGGCATCACCCGCACCAACTGGCCGCTGGCCAGGTAGGGTTCGGCGCTCCAGCGCGGGAGCACCTGCAGGCCATGGCCGCGCAGCAGGCAGGCGAGCAGGAAGTCGTAGTTGTCGCTGGCCATTCGCGGCACGGGCTGCGCCACGCGGATGCGCTCCTCGCCCAGGCGCAGCCACCAGAAATGCCGGTTGAGCAGCGGATGCTGGAACATCAGCCAGTCATGCCGCTGGTAGGTTTCCAGCGACACTTCGATGCCCTTGCGCTGCAGATAGGCCGGGCTGCCACAGAGGTAGATGCGGTTCTCGGCCAGCGGCCGGGCGATCAGCCCCGGCAGGTCGGTGGGGCCGTCGCGCAGGGCGAGGTCGTAGCCGCCATCGATCAGGTCGACGAAGGCATCGTTGAGGTCTACCTCCAGACGCACCTGTGGATGCTCGCCCATGAAGCGGCAGCAGACCTCGTTGAGAAAGGCCGGTCCGAAGGACGGCGGCGCGGTAAGCCGCAGGGTGCCGCGCAGTTCGTGCTGCAGCTGGTCCACTTCCTCTCCGGCCAGCTGCAGTTGCATCAGGGCCTGGCGCGCGCCCTCCAGGTAGATGTGCCCGGCCTCGGTCAGGGCCATGCGCCGGGTGGTGCGCTCGAACAGGCGCACGCCCAGCTCGCCCTCCAGGTGCCCCACGGCCTTGGTCAGGGCCGAGGGCGTCTTGCCCAGTTGCTCGGCGGCACGACTGAAACTGCCGTGCTCGGCCGTGGCGACGAACATGGTGAGCGCACTGAGCTTGTCCATCTATCTGTTCCGAATCGGCACAAAAGTTGTGCGAAAGATAGCATTCTGCCGCCCGGCGGGCTTGGTTAGGCTCAACGCCATTCCAACAAGAACCGGAAACACCCGATGAAAACCTTCGCCCCCACCCTGATCGCCGCCGCGCTCGCCTGTGCCTCGATGGAAAGCATGGCCGCGGTGGATCTCATTCTTTACAACGCCAAGGTCTACACCGCCGAACCCGGCCAGGCCCTGCAGCAGGCCGTGGCGGTGGAGGACGGCAAGGTCCGCGCCGTCGGCAGCGACGCCGAGGTTCTGCGGCTGAAGGAAGCCGGCACCCACGTGATCGATATGGGCGGCAAGGTGCTGATGCCGGGCTTCGTCGACTCCCATTCCCACGCCGTGATGGGCGGCCTTGAGCTGGCCTCGGCCAACGTCGACACCCAGCTCCTGCCCATGGCCGAGCTGGAACAGCGCCTGCGCCAGTGGCGCGACAACGGCAAGGCGCGCCACGGCGACATCCTCAGCGTCGGCGGCCTGCCCTCGGCCTACTGGAGCCAGGTGGCGGAGTTCGAGCAGCGCTTCAACCAGGGCGAATGGGCGGACGAGCCAATCGTTTTCGTCGGCTGGGATCACCACACCGGCTGGGCCAACCAGGCCATGTTGAAACGCGCCGGTATCGATGCCGACACGGTAAAAGCCCTCAAGGGCGAACAGTTGGCCACCATCGGTCACCATGAAGACAAGACGCCTAACGGATTCCTCGCCGACGCCGGCCTGGACCCGGTGCTGGCGCAGTTCCCGCCCGCCACCGCCGAGCAACTGCTGGACGCCGGCCGCGCCGCCCTGCGCTACAACCTCAGCCTGGGCATCACCGCCTGGATGGACCCGGCGGCCAACGCCGCACCGGGCGAGCCACTGTTCGACTTCAAACCCACCGCCCAGACCCTCGGCATCCTCCCGGTGTACAAGGCCATGGCCGAGAAGGGTGAACTGAACGCCCATGTCGCCGCATTGCTGGTGGCCCATCCGAAGAGCACCCCGGCCGACCTGGACACCCTGGACAAGGTGCGCCAGCAGTTCCAGGGCCTGCCCAACCTGAGCCTGCCGGGCATCAAGATCTTCGCCGACGGCGTGCCCGAGTACCCGGCGCAGACCGCCGCCCTGCTGGAGCCCTACAAGAACTCGAAGAAGTACGGCGAGCTGCTGATCGACCCCGCGCACTTCGGCGACCTGGTCAGTGCGGCCGATGCCCGTGGCTGGCTGGTGCACATCCACGCCATCGGCGACCGCGCGGTGCGCGAATCCCTCAACGGCATCGAGCAGGCGCGCAAGGCACGGCAGAGCGGCGTCACCCACTCCGTCACCCACCTGCAGATGGTCAACCCGAAGGAGTTCGCCCGCTTCAAGCCGCTCGGGGCGGTCGCTTCCATGCAGCTCTACTGGGCCAGCGCCGACGACTCCACCATGGATCTGGTGCAGCCCTACATCAGCGCCATGGCCTTCCAGTACCAGTACCCGGCCCGCTCGCTGCTGAAGAACGGCGCCACCATCGCCGGCGCCAGCGACTGGCCGGTGACCACGCCCGCTCCCTGGAAAGCCATCTACCAGGCCGTCAGCCGCAAGGGGCCGAAAGGCGTGCTCAACGCCGCCGAAGGCATCGACCGCGAGGTCATGTTCCAGGCCTACACCCTCAACGCCGCCCGCACCATCGGCCTGGACCGGCAGATCGGCTCGCTCAAGCCCGGCAAGCAGGCCGACCTGATCCTGCTGGACCGCGATGTGTTCGAGGTCGAGCCCGAAGCCCTGCGCGACACCCGGGTGCTCAAGACCTGGTTCGCCGGCCGCGAAGTCTTCAGCGCCGCCCTCTAAGAACAAGAACCCCTGCTCCATGCCCAGCTCCCGCGTCCGTGCGGAGGCCGGGCGGAGCCTTGCCCAAACCTGCCCGAACAATCACAACAACGGGAACCACTCGATGAAGCGCTTCACCCTCCTCGCCCTTGCCCTGGCGCCGCTTGCCTGCCAGGCCGTGCAGTTGAACGACGACTTTTCCCTGCAGGTCGACCTGACCCTGGCCAGCGACTACCGCACCCGCGGCATCTCCCAGACCCAGAACGACCCGGCGGCCCAGGCCGGCGCCACCCTGCTGCATTCCAGCGGCCTCTATGCCGGCGTCTGGACCTCCAACGTGGACTTCGGCCTCGGCCTCAAGACCCGCCAGGAAGTCGACTACTACGCCGGCTGGTACTGGCAGGCGACCGACGAGGTGAGCCTGGACGCCGGCTACGTCAAGTACGCCTATCCGAAGGAGAGCCAGTTCAACCAGAGCGAGGTCTACGCCATCCTCGGCGCCTATGGCTTCAAGCTCGCCGCCTACTACTCCGACGACGCCACCAACGTCTTCGGCGAACAGCAGGACATCCTCTACAGCTACGTCAGCTACGAAACCGCCCTGCCCCTGGATGTGGGCCTGAAGCTGCGTTACGGGCGCAACGACTTCAAGGACCCGATGTTCTGGTCCGCCAGCGGCGAAAGCACGGAGGACTACCACGAGTGGGAAGCCAAGCTGACCCGCGATTTCCTCGGGGTGACCTGGGGCGTCGCCTATGTCGACACCGACCTCTCCGAATCCGAGTGCGCCAGCTACTACGGCTTCACCGATGTCTGCAGCGCGACCTGGGTGGCGAGTGTGAGCAGGAGCTTCTAGCCGGGATGAGGCGGTAGCTGCTTTTTGGTGGGAGCGAATTCATTCGCGATGCAGGTCGAAGACCTGCCAGACGGGGACCAATGGGGGCTGCTGCGCAGCCCTTCGCGAATGAATTCGCTCCCACAAGATTGGGCCCCACAAGGTTCTGCCCCACCAGGGCATTCCCCACAACGAACCGATCCATTACGCCAACCCCCGCGCCTCCAGGTGCCTGGCCAGGTGGTCGATGAAAGCCAGCACCTTGCCGGTGGCGCGGCGGTGGCTGGGGTAGACGGCGAGGATCTGCGGGCCGAAGGCGTCGGGGTCGATCTCGTAGTCGGCCAAAAGGCGCACCAGGCGCCCATCGGCGAAATACGGCGCGGCGCTCCACAACGGCACATGGAGCAGGCCGCTGCCGGCCAGGGCGCTGGCCAGCAGCAGGTCGTAGTTGTCGCTTTCCAGCCTCGGCGATGTGGGCTGCAACAGGCTCAGGCGCTGGCCGTCCTTCTCCACCCACCAGTAGGTGCGGCTCAGGGCGGCATGGCGGTAAAGCAGCCAGTCGTGCTGGTCGAGGGTTTCCGGGGTCACCGGCAGCGGATTGCGGGCCAGGTAGGCGGGGCTCGCGCAGAGCGCCAGGCGGTTGCGCCCGACTCCCCTGGCGATCAACCCCGGAAGGTCTCCGCGCCCCTCGCGCAGGGCCAGGTCATAGCCGGCTTCCACCAGGTCGATGAAGGCGTCGGTCAGGTCCACCCGCAGGCGGATCTGCGGGTACTCGGCGAGAAAGCCCGCGCAAACGTCGTCGAGGAACGCCCGCCCGAAGGCCAGCGGCGCCGTCAGCCGCAGGCTGCCGTAGAGGCCGTGCTGCAGCTGGCCAATCTCTTCGCCCACCTCGTGCAGGCGCTGCAGCACCTGCCGCGCGGTTTCCAGATAGAGCCGTCCGGCTTCGGTCAGCACCGTACGCCGGGTGCTGCGCTCGAACAGGCGCACGCCGAGCTCCGCTTCGAGGTGGCTGACGGCCTTGGTCAGGGCCGAGGGCGTCTTGCCCAGTTGCTCGGCGGCGCGGCTGAAACTGCCCTGCTCCGCCGTGACGACGAACATGTTGATGGCACCGAGCTTGTCCATGGTTTTGCCATTCAGGAAAAAGGGTTTTGCGCGATTCGGGCGTTCTGCCGGCCCGGGCCAGCCGCTAGTCTCGCTCCCAGATCAATAAAAACAAGGGGTTTCCCAATGAAAGGCTCCGCTCCAACCCTGCTGGCCCTGGCGCTGGCTTTTTCCTCGATGGATTCCATGGCAGCGGCCGACCTGGTGCTGCTCAACGGCAAGGTGTTCACTGCCGAACCTTCCCAGCCGATGGCCCAGGCCATGGCAGTGGCCGACGGCAAGGTACTCAAGGTCGGCAGCGACGCCGAGATCAGGGCCTTGGCCGATGCCTCCACCCAGGTCATCGACCTCGCCGGCAAGCGCCTGATGCCGGGGCTGGTGGACAGCCATTCCCACGCCATCTTCGGCGGCCTGGAGCTGGCCTCGGCGAACATGGGCGATGAACAGGTGGAACTCGCGGAACTGGAAAGACGCCTGCGCGCCTGGCGCGACGATGGCAGCGCCCGCCACGGCGATGTGCTGAACGTGGCCGGCATGAGTTCCACCTACTGGAGCCAGGCCGAGGGCCTCGGGCACATCTTCAACCGCGGCGAGTGGGCCGAGGTGCCGGTGGTCTTCAGCGGCAGCGACCACCATACCGGCTGGGCCAACCAGGCCATGCTGAAACGCGCCGGCATCGACGCCGGGCTGGTCGCCTCCTTGCCGGAAGCCGAGCGCGGCACCATCGGCCTGGGCAAGGACGGCAAACCCAACGGCTTCACCGTCGACGCCGGCTGGGACCGCATCGCCGCCGCGTTGCCGGCTGCCAGCGCGGAGGAACTGCTGCGCGCCGGCGCGGCGGCGGTGAAGTTCAACAACAGCCAGGGCATCACCGCCTGGATGGACCCGGCGGCCAACGCCGCCCCGGGCGAGCCGGTGTTCGCCTTGAAGCCCACGGAAAAGACCGTCGGCATACTGCCGGTGTACAAGGCACTGGCCGAGAAGGGTGAACTGAACGCTCACGTCGCCGCCCTGCTGGTGGCCAACCCGAAGAGCACGCCGGCCGACCTCGACACCCTCGACAAGGTGCGCCAGCAGTACCAGGGCGTACCCAACCTGAGCCTGCCCGGCATCAAGGTATTCGCTGACGGCGTGCTGGAATACCCGGCACAGAGCGCGGCGCTGATCGATCCCTACTCCAACTCCCACAAGCAGGGCGAACTGCTGATCGACCCGAAGCACTTCGGCGAACTGGTCAGCGCGGCGGACGCCCGCGGCTGGCTGGTGCACATCCACGCCATCGGCGACCGCGCGGTGCGCGAATCCCTCAACGGCATCGAGCAGGCGCGCAAGGACCGCAAGAGCGGCATCGCCCACTCCATCACCCACCTGCAACTGGTCAACCCCAAGGAGTTCGCGCGCTTCAAGCCGCTGGACGTGACCGCGTCGATGCAACTGCTCTGGGCCTCGGGCGACGATTACACCCTGGACATGGTCAAGCCCTATGTCAGCGCCTTCGCCTTCCGCTACCAGTACCCGGCGCATTCGCTGCTGCAACAGGGCGCGAGCATCGCCGGCGCCAGCGACTGGCCGGTATCCACGCCCAATCCCTGGCAGGCGATCTACCAGGCGGTGACCCGCGAAGGCCCCAAGGGCGTGCTCAACGCCGACGAACGCATCGACCGCCAGACCATGTTCCAGGCCTACACCCTGAACGCCGCCCGCGCCATCGGCCTGGACAAGCGGATCGGCTCGCTCGCGCCCGGCAAGCAGGCTGACTTCATCATCCTCGACCGCGACGTGTTCAGCGTCGACGACAAGGCCCTGGCCGAGACCCGCGTGCTCGCGACCTGGTTCGCCGGCCGCGAAGTCTTCAACGCCGCCCTCTAAGTACAAGCCCCCTGTTCCGCCCTCCGCTCCCGCCCCCTCAGGCGGGGGCCGGGCGGAGCCTTGCCCGCATCTGCCATAACAATCACAACGACGGGAACCACCATGCGCCGCATCACTCTCCTCGCCCTCGCCCTGGCGCCGTTCGGCTGCCAGGCCCTGCAACTGAACGACGACTTCACCCTGCAGATCGACCTGAACCTGGCCAGCGACTACCGCACCCGAGGCATCTCCCAGACCCAGAACGACCCGGCGGCCCAGGCCGGCGCCACGCTCATCCACAGCAGCGGCCTGTACGCCGGTGCCTGGACCTCCAACGTGGACTACGGCTTCGGCCTCAAGACCCGCCAGGAAGTCGACTACTACGCCGGCTGGTACTGGCAGGCCACCGACGAGGTGAGCCTGGACCTGGGCTACCTGAAGTTCAGCTACCCCAGGGAAAGCCAGTTCAACCAGAGCGAGGTCTACGCCATCCTCGGCGCCTACGGCTTCAAGCTCGCCGCCCAGTACTCCGATGACGCCTCGAACATCTTCGGCGAGAAGCAGGACACCCTCTACAGCTACCTCGCCTACGAAGCCCGCCTGCCGCTGGAGCTGGGCCTGGAACTGCGCTACGGACGGATGGACTTCAAGGACCCGATGTTCTGGTCCACCAGCGGCGAAAGCGAAGACGACTACCACGAATGGGAAGCCAAGCTGACCCGCGACTTCGTCGGCGTCACCTGGGGCCTCGCCTACATCGACACCGACCTCTCCGAAGCGGAGTGCGCCAGCAACTTCGGTTTCACCGACGTCTGCACCGCGACCTGGGTGGCGAGCGTGGGCAAGAGCTTCTAGCGCCGCACAATCCACTGTGGGGGCGAATTCATTCGCTATGCAGGTCGAAGACCTGCCCTGGAAATCCCCATGGGGCCGCTGTGCGTCCCTTAGCGAATGAATTCGCCCCCACAGGAAAAGCGAACCCGCCTCCCCGCAACTGTGCCGCCAATTTGAAAGCAAGTTGTGGATTGCGCCGCTGTCCGGGCGGCGTCATCGTGCGCGCTCTCGTTGCAAGGAGCTGCCCATGAAACCCGCCGATCTCGTCCGCCTGCTGAGCCTCGCCGCCATCTGGGGCGCCAGCTTCCTGTTCATCCGCATGCTCGTGCCGGAAATCGGCGCCCTGCCCACGGCCTTCCTGCGGGTGCTGCTGTCGGCCATCGGCCTCGCGGTGATCCTCGCCTTCCTGCGCAGCAACTGGGCCTTTCGCGGCAAGCTGGGCAAGACCCTGGTGATCGGCATCGTCAGCTCCGGGGTACCGGCGGCCATGTATGCCCTGGCAGCGCAGGTACTGCCGGCCGGCTACTCGGCCATCTTCAACGCGACGACGCCGCTGATGGGGGTGCTCATCGGCGCGCTGTTCTTCAGCGAGAAGCTGACCGGCGCCAAGGCGGCCGGGGTGCTCATGGGCCTGGCCGGGGTGGCGGTGCTGACCCGCACCGGGCCGGTGGCCTTCGACGCCCAGCTGCTCTGGGGCGCCGCCGCCTGCCTAGTGGCGACCACCTGCTACGGCTTCGCCGGTTTCATGACCAAGCGCTGGATCAGCGAAGCCGGTGGCATGGACAGCGGCCTGGTGGCCTTCGGCTGCCAGATCGGCGCCACCCTCTGCCTGCTCCCGGCGTTCGCCTGGGATGCCCAGGCCATGCCGGTGGCCCCGTTGCTGGAGCCACAAACCTGGCTGGCCCTGGCGGCGCTGGGGTTCATCTGCACCTCCTTCGCCTACATCCTCTATTTCCGCCTGATCGCCAATGTCGGTCCGGTGAAGACCATGACCGTGACCTTCCTGATCCCGCCCTTCGGCGTGTTCTGGGGCGTGCTGCTGCTCGATGAGTCGGTGTCCATGGCGCACCTGCAGGGCGGCGTGCTGATCGCCCTGGCGCTATGGCTGGTGCTCAAGCCGGCGGCGGTGCCGGCTGCGGCCAAGTCGGCGGGGTGAGGACTGCGGTGGGAGCGGCTTTTCTGTGGGGGCGAATTCATTCGCGAAGCAGGCCGCAGGCCTGCCCTCAGAGCGTCCGATGGGGCTGCTGCGCAGCCCTTAGCGAATGAATTCGCCCCCACAAGGAGCAATCAAGCCCCGCTACATCAACGCCCCGTCTTCACCGCATTCCACACCCGGGTGCGCACGCGGTCGATCTTCTGCGGCATGGACTCCAGGGCGAACAGGCTCTTCATCACATCGGCCGGCGGGTAGATCGCCGGATCGGCCTTGATCCCGGCCTCCACCAGGGGGTCGGCAGCCACGTTACCGTTGGCGTAGTGCACGAAGTTGCTGACGCCAGCCATCACCTCGGGGCGCAGCAGGTAGTTCATGAAGGCATAGCCGGCCGCCTCATCCGGCGCGTCCGCCGGCATGGCGATCATGTCGAACCAGAGCGGCGAACCCTCCTTCGGCGTCGAGTACTGGATATTCACGCCGTTGCCGGCTTCCCTGGCGCGGGTGGCGGCCTGCAGGATGTCGCCGGAGAAGCCCACGGCCACGCAGATGTCGCCGTTGGCCAGGTCGCTGACGTACTTCGAGGAATGGAAGTAGGTGATGTAGGGGCGCACCTTCATCAGTTCGGCCTGGGCGGTCTTGTAGTCCTCGGGCTTCTGGCTGTGGTGCGGCAGGCCCAGGTAGTTGAGGGTGATGGGCAACAGCTCCGGGCCGTTGTCGAGCACGGCGACGCCGCACTTGGCGAGCTTTTCCATGTTCTCCGGCTTGAAGAACAGGTCCCAGGAGTCCACCGGGGCGTTGTCGCCGAGCACCGCCTTGACCCTCTCCACGTTGTAGCCGATGCCGGTGCTGCCCCAGAGGTAGGGGAAGCCGTACTGGTTGCCCGGGTCGTTGACCTCCAGCGCTTTCAGCAGCACCGGGTTGAGGTTCTTCCAGTTGGGCAGCTGGCCCTTGTCCAGCTTCTTCAGGGCGCCGGCCTGGATCTGCTTGGCCATGAAGTGGTTGGACGGCACCACCACGTCGTAGCCGGATTTGCCGGTCATCAGCTTGCCGTCGAGGGTCTCGTTGCTGTCATAGACGTCGTAGCTGGCCTGGATGCCGGTTTCCTTGCTGAAGTTGGCCACGGTGTCCGGGGCGATGTACTCGCTCCAGTTGTAGATCTTCACCGTGCCGGCCGCCTGGGCGGCGGTGGACATGGCCAGCGTCAGTAGGAGGGGCGCGAAGGAACTTCTCATTGTCTTTGTGTCCTGGCTGCTTGTGGATCGAGACCCCGGCGTGCGGGGCCTCCAGCTTCTCTGCCAGTGCTTTCGGTGACAATGCGCGGCGAGTCCCAGCGGACCCGCGAGGAAGCCCCGGCGCCGCCCTTCGCCTGGCCGGAGGCGCAGGGCGGCCGGGGGGCCTTACTGCTGCAGCTCCTGCTCGGTGAACAGGCCATCGAACAGCATGCTGGAGAGGTAGCGTTCGCCGGAGTCGGGCAGGACCACCACTATGGTCTTGCCCTGCATTTCCGGGAGTTCGGCCAGGCGCAGGGCGACCGCCATGGCGGCGCCGGAGGAAATGCCGCAGAGGATGCCTTCCTCGCGCATCAGGCGCAGGGCCACGGCCTTGGCTTCGTCGTCGCTGCTCTGCTCGACGCGGTCGACCATGGTCAGGTCGAGGTTCTTCGGCACGAAGCCGGCGCCGATGCCCTGGATCTTGTGCGGGCTGGGCTTGACCTCCTCGCCGGCCAGGGTCTGGCTGATGACGGGCGAGGTCACCGGCTCCACCGCCACCGAGAGGATCGGCTTGCCGCAGGTCTGCTTGATGTAGCGGGACACGCCGGTGAGGGTGCCGCCGGTGCCGACGCCGGCGACCAGGACGTCCACCGCGCCTTCGGTGTCGTTCCAGATTTCCGGGCCGGTGGTCTTCTCGTGAATGGCCGGGTTGGCCGGGTTCTCGAACTGCTGCAGCAACAGGAATTGCTCGGGATTTTCAGCCGCCAGCTCGTTGGCCTTCTCGATCGCCCCCTTCATGCCCTTGGCCGGCTCGGTGAGCACCAGCTCGGCACCGAGGGCCTTGAGCACCTTGCGCCGCTCCAGGCTCATGGAGGCCGGCATGGTGAGGACCAGCTTGTAGCCGCGGGCGGCGGCGACGAAGGCGAGGCCGATGCCGGTGTTGCCGGAGGTGGGCTCCACCAGGGTCATGCCCGGCTTGAGCCGGCCGGCGGCTTCCGCGTCCCAGATCATGCCGGCGCCGATGCGGCACTTCACGGAATAGGCGGGGTTGCGGCCTTCGATCTTGGCGAGAATGGTCACGCCTCGCGGCCCCAGGTGGTTGATGCGCACCAGAGGGGTATTGCCGATGGCTTGCGAGTTGTCTGCGTAGATTCGACTCATTGATCTGTCCCTAGCGGTTGGGGGCGAATAAAGCGGCCCAGCCTATGCGCACAGACCAGTGCAGTCCAGCCGAGCCCATGGGACAGCCGGACATGGATCGCCCTCCACGACTTCAGGTCCGGGCCGAAGCTGGACATCGAGGCCACCGAAGTGGAGGTCGGCCTCCACGACCCGGACCGCCACGGCAGGATGGCCAGCGGCCATGGTGATTGCGCCAATACGGACGAGTGACTGCCCATTCAGTGACTGAATGAAGCGTCTGCGTTCACAGTCGACTCGCGCGCGCGTTATAGTCGGGCCTTTCCCAAATACTGAACCGCCCGGTTTCGTACCGAGGCCCCCGAGTCCGAGGATTCCCTGATGAAGTTCGAAGGCACCCAGTCCTACGTCGCCACCGACGACCTGAAACTCGCGGTGAACGCCGCCATCACCCTGCAGCGCCCGCTGCTGGTCAAGGGCGAACCGGGTACCGGCAAGACCATGCTGGCCGAGCAACTGGCCGCCTCCTTCGGCGCCAAGCTGATCACCTGGCACATCAAGTCCACCACCAAGGCGCACCAGGGCCTGTACGAGTACGACGCGGTGAGCCGCCTGCGCGATTCCCAGCTGGATTCCGACAAGGTCCACGACGTTCGCAACTACATCAAGAAAGGCAAGCTGTGGGAGGCGTTCGAGTCCGACGAGCGCGTGATCCTGCTGATCGACGAGATCGACAAGGCCGACATCGAGTTCCCCAACGACCTGTTGCAGGAACTCGACAAGATGGAGTTCTACGTTTACGAGACCAACGAGACCATCAAGGCCAAGCAGCGCCCGATCATCATCATCACCTCGAACAACGAGAAGGAGCTGCCGGACGCCTTCCTGCGCCGCTGCTTCTTCCACTACATCGCCTTCCCGGACCGCGAAACCCTGCAGCAGATCGTCGACGTGCACTATCCGAAGATCAGCGCGTCGCTGGTCAGCGAGGCGCTGGACATCTTCTTCGACGTGCGCAAGGTGCCGGGCCTGAAGAAGAAACCGTCGACCTCCGAGCTGGTCGACTGGCTGAAGCTGCTGATGGCCGACGAGATCGGCGAAGCGGTACTGCGCGAACGCGACCCGACCAAGGCCATCCCGCCGCTGGCCGGCGCGCTGGTGAAGAACGAGCAGGATGTGCAGTTGCTCGAGCGCCTGGCCTTCATGAGCCGCCGCGCTAGTCGTTAACCATCGGGCTGCTGCGCGTCGGCCATGCTGCGTTGGAATCAGACTCGGAATGCTCATTTACAATCGTAAACTCTGCTTCCTCGTCTGATTCCGCCTTGCCTGGCTCTAGCTCGCGAGCCCTTGCACCGAGTGCAAAAGGAGCGTCGCTCCTGCACCAATGAATCAACGAGGGTGCAGCCATGCTGCTCAACCTGTTCAATGAAATGCGCGCGGCCAAGGTACCGGTGTCGGTGCGCGAGCTGCTCGATCTGATGGACGCGCTGAAACACCGCGTGGTGTTCGCCGACATGGACGAGTTCTATT
>RCUL01000341.1_pt1 | contig 27383 bp, 22 predicted proteins | sample 2167521 | NCBI WGS metagenome assembly RCUL01 (sample SAMN09932745, study PRJNA488358) | compost metagenome | feature: garden; material: soil; isolation source: compost soil in acetic acid-enriched culture | place: Germany: Experimental Botanical Garden Goettingen | collected 2016-01-27
CCATTGGATCGACTCCTATTCGCTGGCATCGAAGCGGACGACGATGTCTTCGTCCGGGCCCGTGCCGCCAGCCGCGCCATCGGCACCCAGGCTCGACAGGGTGACGCTCGACGTGCCCGTGACGCTGTACAGGAGGCTGCGGCCCCAGCCATCGACCGTGGCGTTGTCGCGGCCGGGCGTCGGCGGCAGGTCGGACAGGCTGGGCGGAAGGCGGCCATGGGCCTTCCAGTAGGCCCTGATCCGCACCCGGGTAACGCCGATCCGGGTGATGGTGAGGTCGCGCGGCGGTATGGTCGCCACGAAGATTCCCAGGAAGCCCCGCAGTGCGTTGCGGAGCATGCCGAGGCGTGCCGAGAGGCGCTCGCTCACCATGGTCGGTGCCTACCAGTGGCTCGGCGCATCCCGGAACTCCCATTGCGAGAACAGCCGGCAGTTGTGGCGTGCGACCGAGTAGCCGTCCTTCAGCCCCAGGCGGCTGCCGTCCATGTAGTTGACCCAGTTGTCCGCCTGGGCAACGGTGGGGGTATGGGTGCTCACGATGGATGCGCCGGAGACGGGAGCCGGGTCGTAGACCTCGCCTTGCAGGATCGCGCCCGTCACCCAGCTGCTCCAGCCCAGCCAGGTCGAGGAGAACTGCGGCGCCTGGGCGCCGGTGGCGGCGAAGGAGTAGCAGCGCTTGGCGCGTGAGGGCCGATCCACGCAGACCTGCTGGTGCACCAGGTTGTTGAGGAACCCCGCGCCGGTATTGCCGGTTTCCAGGGTGATCTCGGCCGTGGTCCCCGACACCGTGGGCACGGCGGTTCCAGCGGCGTCGCCACCCACCTCGCGGCTCGAAGGCGGTGCAGGGGGAATCTCGACATCGGCGCTATCGCCATCGTAGGAGCCCGATGCCGCTGAATCGGCGGTTCCCGGCGTGCCGCTGTCATCGAGCTGTCGTCTCAGGTAACCGTTGCTTCCCGCCCCCGATTGCTGCAGCACATGGGTGAGTTCGTGGGAGAGCAGGTGCCGGCCCTCGCGGGTTCCCGGTGAGAAGCGGCCTGGCGCGAACACGATGTGCTGTCCCACGGTGTAGGCGTGAGCGTTCACGTCCCGCGCCGATTGCCCGGCAGCCGAGTCGGCGTGCACCTGCACCGAGGAGAAGTCCCGGCCGAATCGTGGCTCGAAGAAGGCCCGGGTCCCGGCGTCCAGGGCCTGGCCGGTACTGCCCAGGACCGCGTCGACGCTGGCGGGCGCGGCGGAGCCCGCTGCCGAAGCGCCCGCAGGGGTGGACTTGGGCTGCAGCAGTGGCGTTTCGTCGGCGGCGCCTTTGCGCTGGATACCGCCCGTGGCGGGGGTAACGGGGTCTGCTGCGGCCGCCATGCGCATCACCCGGTCGGCCACCGCGTCGGCTTCGCGCTCGTGGGCGTCGTCGGGGGCGCCGACCTTGAGCGCGGACTTGGCCTGGCAGCGTGGGCAGGACCCGCCGCAGGCGCAGGGCGTGCGTGACAGCCGCCTCTGGGCAACGGCCGATTGCGGCAGCGTCGATACCGCGTGAGTCGGCAGCGCCGCGTCTTTGCGCTGCACCCGCTGGGGATGGGCTTCCTGCGTTGTGGTGAACATGGCGAGTCCTGTCCTTCTGCTGTGTGCGGCCCGGTTTCAGCGTTTCTTCGGTGTGGGCTTCTGCGGTGCGGCTTTCTTCGCGGTCGCGCGGGGCGCGGTGGTCGGTTTCGGCGGTGGCGTCTGGCCGAGCAGCTGTTTCGCCATCTCGGTCAGTTTTTCCGCCTGCTCCGCACTGCCGACGATCCTGATCAGCGTCTTCGGATTGGCTTCAACGATGCCCTCGACGTCCTGGATGCCGCCGGCGGTGAGCTGTTTGCGCGTGGTCTCGTCGAGGTCGAGCTTGTCCAGCGGGGTACGCACCGTCGGTTGCGGTTCCGGCTCAGGTGTCGGTTTCGGATCGGTGGGGGTGGTCGTGGTGGGCGTTCCGTAGATCAGCGTGCCGTTGACCGCCACCGACTTCGGCACCACGCGCACCGGCACCACCAGGGTGGCCTGCAGCGTGGCACCCGTGTCGAAGCGCAGTGCGGTCTTGTCGCGCAGCACTTCCTTGCCGGCGAGGTCGGTGACCCGGGCGAACAGCTCGCCCTCCTTGGCCAGCCGTGCGGTCTGGGCGCTGTCGTAGGCCGCGCTGAAGGCGCCCGTGGCATCGGTGACGCCCACGGTTTCGACCTGCGTGCCGTTGCTGCGCAGCAGCGTGACGTTGTAATCGGCCAGGCCCTGGCCGCGGTCGTTGAGGAAGCGGCCGCTGAAGGTCGAGCCGCCTTCGGGCGTCGCCGGCGTGGTGATCGTCAGGGTTTCCGAGCTGGTGGCCAGCAGCCGGCTGGTCTCTGCGCCGGCCTGGCTGCGGGCGGTGAGGGCCACGCTGGCCGGGAATTCGGCACCGTGCTTCTGCGTCATGCGCGCCGCCTCGGCCTGGTAGGCCTTGGTGGTCGCGACCTGGGTCGAGTTGACCTGGGTGATGGCGCGGGAGGTGGTCTGCCGGGTCAGGGTCGTCAGCTCGGCCGCGGTGAAGGCGTTGGACGAGAGCGTGCCACCCAACTGCTCGGCGTTGGCGGCCAGCACCATGACAAGGAACTGGCCGACGGCCGAGCGGTTTTCGAACAGCCGGGCGCACATGATGGCGTCCAGCACCTGGTTGGGCTGGGCCACGGTCGGCAACGGGCCGGTGCCGGCGGCTGGCTGGGCGACGATGCAGTGGTCGGCCTGGTTCAGCGCGGTCATGTTCATGCGCATGCCCGTGGTCAGCAGCGAGAGCGTCCTGGAGACGTCCTCGCGCAGCCGCGACGCGGTGGCGCGAACCGTGTCGGCCATCAGCACCGCGTTGGCGAAGAACGGGTCGCCGCGATAGACCGCCGAGGTATTGGAGGCGTAGCCCAGGTCGTCCACGGCCAGCAGCACCTGCGAGGTGATCGAGCGGTTGGCGAGGCCCAGACGCACATAGTTGTCATCGAACAGCGTCTCGCCGCCCGGCAGCGCGCGTTCGGCCAGGGCGGCGAAACGCCCGGTGCTGGCGGCCGTCGGCTCGAATGCGAGATAGGCGCCGTAGACCCGTGCCAGCAGGCGATGGATACCGCCGAGGTTGAGCAGCAGCACCCCGCCCACGGCCGTGTCGAGGAAGCCGAACAGGCCGCTGAACTCGCTGTTGAAGTGGTTGTTGGCCACTGACACCGGGCCGAAGGCGAAGGCGGTCAGGGCGCGGCCGGCGGGTTGGTCGATGCGGTTGTCGTGTACGCGCAGGGCGGCATGACGGCCGCTGGAGGTCGACAGCTGCGCGGTGAGCGCCCCGGCGAAGCGGACATACAGGCCGCCACGGATGCCGGCGTTGCGGTTTTCCTCGAAGCCGGTGGTGGTCGCGCCGTTGGCGGCGAGCACGTTGTCAGTGATTTCCAGGTTGTCGCCGTAGCCGACGAACACGCCGCACACCGGGTCGACGGCACGGGGGCCGTTCTCATGGATGTGGTTGCCGCTGATCCGCGCTGCTTCGACGAGGGCCAGGGAGACGCCGCCGCGACCGATGAATTGCGCGTCGGCCAGCAGCGCGTCGGTGAAGGGGTTGCGCAGGTTGTGGTGCAGGCGATTGTTGAGGATCACCAGGTCGCGCACCGGATCGGTGGCGCGCAGCAGCGGCGTCAGCGCGAGGTTGAGCAGCGCCGCATCGAGGTAGGCCAGCAGCGCCGCCTTCGGATCGTTGCCGGGAATCGCGCGGGTCGGGCCCTTCAGGTCGGCGCCGCTGCGTGGCGCGAAGCCGATGCCGGACAGGCCCATCATCGAGACGTCGTTGGCCTCGATGGTGATTTCATGCAGGAAGCCGCGCAGCTGGGAGGCGGCGCGGGCGGCGAGGGTCACGGCGTTGACCAGCACGCCTTCGTCCCGCGCCTCGGTGATGCGCAGCACCTGGTAGGGCGGCGACACGTCCAGGCGGTAGGCGCCCGGGGCGGTCTTGATGCTGGCCATGCCTTGCGCATCGCTGCGGTCGGTGGCCACGGTTGCGTCTTCCAGGTACAGGTCGACACCGGACAGCGGTTTGCCCTGTTCGTCCTGCACCAGGGCGAGGAACTGCCCGCTGGCGGTCACGTTGACGGTCGCCGGCGGCGGCGCATTTGTCCCCGCCGCCGAGAGAATGGCGGGCGGCTCGGGAGGCGGCGGGGGCTCGACCGGGTCGAGGTCGCCACCCAGGGTGATGCCGTTGCCGGCACCGCCGACCACGGTGTTTTCCAGCAGCCGCACACGCTCGGACCCGGCCCGCACATGGATGCCGCCGAGGGCGCGGTAGGGCTGCTGCGGCAGCAGCTGGGCGATCAGCACGGCCCAGGCGGCGAAGGCGTATTGCTGCACCAGCAGCGGATGCAGGTAGAGGATCTGCGGCCTGGCGCACGGGTCGGCGGGGTCGCGGGTCGGGTCGTCGTCGGGTTCGTCCGGCTCGTCGGGCGTCTGGTCGATGAAGGGCAGCAGCACCAGGGTGTTGCGCTCGACCAGCACGTCGTCGGCGGCAAGCGACAGCGTGGCGCGGCCGTCGACGGTGTCCAGCAGGTGCAGGCGGTTGCCGGCGATCTTCAGGCCCATGGCCTGGGTGGCGCGGATCGCGTTGCTGCGGGCGATCATGCGGTTGTCGTGGATGTCCAGGTCGCGGCAGCCATCCTCGCGGCTGCCATCGATGCGCACGGCGATGCTGTCGAAGGTCACCAGATCGAGGTCGCAGACTTCGATCCCGGCGCAGTCGACGAAGTGCAGCAGCGGTTGGCTGCGGGTTTCCGTGCGTGGCAACACCAGGGTGCGCCAGCGGCAGCCGTGGATCTTCACATTGCGCCGGCCTTCCAGGCGCAGGTTGGTGCGGTGCACGCCGGGCAGCAGGCAGAGCTCGCCGCCTGCCGCCGGCAGGTGGGCGGCGGCTTCTTCCAGGGAATTGAAGTCGCCGAAGCTGCTCAGGCCGTTGCCCACCAGGAAGGTGCAGCAGACCTTCTGGTTGGTCAGCGGGCGGAAGCGCTTGCGGCAGTCCTCGATGCTGCCGGAGATCTCGGTGTTGCGCCGGCCGGTCCAGTTGATCTCCGCCAGCGGCACGCGGTGGTAGACGATGCCGACCGGCGGCGCGCGGTCGAGCAGGACCTGCGGGTTGCCGATCTCGCCGGCGCGCACGCTGAAGGTCCAGTAGTCGCCCGGCCGGTAGTGGCCGGCGGGGTCGAAGGCCAGGCGGATGCCGTCGCGCAGCTCATGCGGGTTGGCGATCTCGGGGAAGTCCTGGATCTCGCCGATGCCGTTCCACAGGCGGAAGAACACCGAATCCAGGGTGCCCGGCAGGCTGCCGAAGCTGGCCGGGGCCTGCAGCTCCAGGTCGTGATCGGTGTTGAGGCGGGCGATGCTGCCGTAGACCACGCTCCAGGCGCCCACCAGCTCGTCGTACTGCAGGGCCTCCAGGTAGAACTCGGTCAGGCCCGAGTTGACGATGGCCGCGCGGCCGGCGTCGATGATCACCCGGTCGGGGTCGCTGCTGGCGTCGAAGCGGCCACGGCCGACGAGGCCGCCGTTCCACTGGCTCCACTTGAAGCGCACCGGTGCGCCGCTGGGCGCGTCGGCGATCTCGATGCGATACAGGCAGTGCTCGAAGCCGGTGTAGCCGCCACCGCCCACCACCGGGCAATCGCCCACCAGGTTCAGCACCGGCGCCAGGGTGGCACTGAGCCGCCCCTTGCTGGAGGGGTCGTCGCGCAACCGCGCGAGGATGGTGCTGCAGTCTTCGCCGGCAGCCAGGCGCAGCAGGCGCAGGCGGAAGTTGACGTAAGCGCGCTCGCTGGTATCCGGGCCGCCCAGGGCGGGCTCGATCAGCCGTTGCGGGTACTGGAAGCCGTGCAGCGCTTCTTCCGAGACTTCGAGTATCACCGCGTCGCGGATGCCGTCGTCGATCTGCGCGGTGGTCGGCTCGGGCGTGGCCAGCGGCGGGCCGAAGTAGGTGGCCAGGCGCGTGACCGGCGCCAGCGGGTCGGGGGTGACGCCCGCCAGCCGCGTGAGGATGCCGTCGGCCCAGGCACGGCCGGGGCGCAGGCGTAGCTGCACCCCGCCATCCACCACCGCCGCCGCCTCGACGCGGAAGCCCTCCGGCTCGCTGGCCGGTACGGCGCAGACGCCGGCGCCGATGATGTCGCGGCCGGCCTGGCCGTTCCAGGCCAGCTCCAGCAGCTCGCCCTCGGTGAGGTCGGCGTCGAGGGTCACGCGGCCCTGCTGGTGCAGCACGCCGCTGAGGTTGCGCAGCACGCCCCGGGCCGGCGGGTTGACCCCGCTTTCGTGCTGGTGGGGGTCGAAATTCAGTATCGAGAAATCGCCTTGCATGGCTCCCCCTTCGTCAGGTGACGGGTACAACCAGCGGCCTCACGCCTACCGGCATGAATTCACGCAGCCGCACGTGCAGGTTGGTCCATTTGTGTGCCTCGAGCAGGAAGCCGAAGGCGCCCATCGCATCGTCGTCCGGCCCGAGTTCGCGCACGCGGCGGTCGGTTTCCCGCTGCAGTTGCGCGTAGCCCGGGTCGTTGAAGCGTTCCGAGGTGAAGTACACCCGCGCATCCGGCGCATGTACGCAGAAGTGGTTGGCCGGCAGGCGATCGACAGCGCCGCTGAAGGCGCTCCATTTGATGCAGCCGTGCTGGTTGTCCAGCACTTCGAAGCGCTGGCTGAAAATGCCGCCCAGGCCGCCGACGGCGGCCACCCGCACCGGGCCGAAGCAGGTCAGGCCCTGGAAGTCGAGCGCGGCGCCCCAGGCGTTGGCCGGGTCGCTGGCGGCGGCGATGGCGTAGAGGCCGCTGGGGGCGTCGTCGAAGCCGAGGCCGGCGTCCACCACGCTGTCCTGGATGTCCAGCCGGTAGCGCGGGTCGATGGCGATGGAGCCGGTGATCGAGCGCTGGATCAGGATGTCCGGCGTGGGGACGAAGGCGTCGATGTCGTCCGGGTCGCTGAAGCCGTAGCCGTCCGCCAGGCGCAGCCCCGGCTGCATCGGCGCGCGCGTGCCGTCGCGCAGGCTGTGGCCGCCAGGGGCGAGGGTGCAGCCGACCAGCTCCAGGCGCGCCACCGCGGCGCGGTCGATCAGCGCCTGGCCGGGCGGGAAGGGCGCGGCCGCGTCCGCCGCCAGGTACAGGCCTTCGAGGCGCACCTGGGGGGCGAAGGGCGTCGCGGCGCTGGCGTCCAGCACCCGCAGCGACAGGGGCTGGGCCAGCAGCAGGATGGGGCGGTGGTCGCCGGCGGCGCGGATGGTCAGCGATTGCGCCAGGCGCAGGGAGCGGGTGCCGTCCACGGCCGTGCCGGGCAGCGCGGCGAGGTCCAGCGGGTGCACCAGGCTGTCGTGGATCTCGACGATCACCGGGCCGCTGGCGCTGTCCAGGCCGTCCAGCGCCTGCTGCAGGCTGATGCCGCCGGCCACCTCGCCGACGTGGCGCACCTCGGCATCGGCCGGCGGCGCCGGGAAGTGGCGTGACAGTGGGTGCGCACCCACCGGGCCGGTGGCGCCATAGGTGAAGCTGGCCTGCATTCGCGAGACCAGGGCGCCGTCTACCGTCGCCACCAGTTGGTCGGCCTGCCCGGCGGTTTCCAGCCCCACCAGCAGCCTGCCGATATCCGGGTCGATGATGATCTCGCCGATACCGGCGGGGCGGCGCAGGCCGGTTTCCCAGGCGCACAGGTTGTCGCCGCGCAGCAGCCAGCGCCATTCAGCCTGGGGTGCGGGCGGCACCAGCAGGGGCGCCAGGTCCTGGGGCAGGAACAGGTGCAGGCCGACATCGCCCAGGTCGAAGCCGGTCGGGGGCGTCTGCGCCGGGTCGTAGAAGTCCACCCGCACATAGGCGTCGCCGTGGCTGGCCAGGCGCGCGTCGAACATCGGGCCGGGCACCGCATCGGCTTCGGTCAGGGGCGCCACCACGCCGCCCGAGGTGGCCGCGCGCAGGAAGCCGGGGCGGCTGGTGTTGAACAGGCGCACCGGGATGTCCAGCGGGTGCAGGTCGAAGCGCAGGACGAAGCGCGCCAGCCCGGCCGGCTGGGCGCCCAGGTCGATGCGTCCCTTGGCCAGGGGCAGCACGCGGGGCAGGCGGTAGGCCGCCAGGCGCCAGAGGAAGATCGCCAGGTTGGGCAGGTTGATGTGGCGCTGGTCATCCACCGCCGGTTTGACGTCGGCGCTGTAGGCGAAGGGGTCGAAGGGCGTGCCGAGCAGCGCCAGGGTGGCCGGCGCGCGGATTGGCGCGGTGCCGCCACGGGGCACCTCGAAGCGGCTCAGCGCCGGGCTGCCATAAGGGGGCAGGCCGCCGGCGTCGGGGCGCTGGTGGTTGAGGTGCTGGGTCCAGCCGAGGTTCTCGCGCAGTTCGACGCCACGGCAGGCCCAGCCGGTGAGGTTCACCGCCAGGCGCTCGATCGCCCCCAGGGTGCCCTTGCGCCGGCGCAGGGCAATGGTGTCGGCCACGTCGGCGCGCAGGGTACGCGGGTCGCCCTTGAGGTGGGTGGTGCCGAGCAGGTCGGCCAGGTAGGGGATCACCCAGTCGTCGCAGGTGTCGATGAACAGGTCTTCGTAGAGCTGGGCGATGTGCTGGTGCAGCGCGTCGAAAGGCCCTTCCACGGCGCCGAGGTAGGCGCGCAGCTGGTTGGCCGGCGTGACCTCGGCGTCGCGGGTGCGATAGATCTCGGGCAGGCGCTCGAACAACGGGACTCGGCTCATGGGCATTCCCCTGCGGCAGGTTCGGCGACCGGGGTCAGGGTCAGGTGCGGCAAGGCCAGCTGCAGCAGCTCATGCGGGCTGCAGGGCAGTACCTGGGCCAGTGGCCGGGGCGCCGCGGGCAGCGTGGCGGCCGCGTCTAGGCCGGGGGCGAACAGGCCGAAGGCGGTGACCCGGCACCAGAGCACCCCGGCGACGTTCTGCGCCCGGCCTTCGATGCGGCTGGCGTACTCGGGCTCGCCCAGGCGCCGCGCGTGGAGGCCGAACAGGCCGCTGCGTTCGTCCGCCACGACGGCGGCCAGGCCGAGGCTGGTGCGCAGGGCGGCCTCCACGTCTTCCTGGCGATGGCGAGGATCACGGGCGTAGCTGAGGTCGAGGAAGACATGCCGTGGACGCGCCTGCTGCACCACCAGCGGGTAGCGGTCGGGCCCCCGGCAGCGCTGGGCATGGGCCAGGGTGGCCTGGACGGCGGCGAACTCGGCCTCGCGCCCGGCGGCCAGCAGCACGCGCAGGATCACCGCCGGCACGCTTTCGTGCAGGTCCCAGGCGGCGGCTGCGCGGACCACGCCGGGCACCGCCAGGGTCTCGCTCTCGTAGTCGCGGATGCTGACCAGCCGGCCCAGGCTCTGCACCTTGCCCGGCGCGGCTTCGCGGGCCTTGTCGCCGGGTTCCGGGTCGGCGCCGCCGGAGACGATGCCGGCCAGCGCCACCTTGTCGAAGCCCGCCGGCCGTTCGCCCGCCGTGGGCGTGGCGCCGGGCTTGATCGGCCCGCGCGCGCCGACGCCGCTGCGGTAGCGCGCCACCACGTTCTTCAGCCCGGAGGGCAGCCGGGCGCCGGTTTCGCCGTCGCCGAACTGCACGAAGCTGCGGCCCTCGGCGTCCTCGCGGACGATGTACAGCGGCTCGTCGGGCCCGTGGCCGTAGAAGCTGTCGACCCGGTTCCACAGCCGGCCCTCGACCCAGATTTCCAGCTCCGGCGTCTGCGGCGGAACGGCGCCGGCGGAAAGGAAGTACGTGAGCGGCGCCTTGGGCAACGGGAAGGTCTGCCACTGCTGGCGATGGTCGCCGTTGCCCAGCACCGCCTCGTGCTCGGCCTTGCCCTGGGAGGCATCCACCAGGTTGCCGTAGACCGTCACCCGGGGCTCGGCCTCGTCGAAATCGGCGCGGGTGAAGGGCGTGGGCGGGCGGTCGAAGTTCAGCGGCCAGGGCCGGGCAACGTCGGGCGTCGGCGTGGGGAAGCTGGACGGGCTGCTGGTGCAGGTCAGCTCGACGCTGCGCCCGTCGGCATGACTGAGGTACAGCCGGCGTCCGGCCAGGGCCCGCGCCTGGGTCGCGCTACCGTAGAAGAACAGGGCGTTGCTGCCATTGGCAAAGGCGGCGGCGGACGGACTGGAAACCGGCTTGAGGCTGAGGGCCGGGCTGGTGACTTCGCGGATATGGAAGTCGCGCACATCGCTCCAGGGCGAGCCGGACATGGCGTGGCGGATCAGCGGCTGGTCCAGGGTCAGCAGGCTGCTGGCGCCATTGAGGTTGCCGAAGCCGAAGGTGGCCGAGCGCACCGCCAGCACCTTGCGCACCACCGCCAGGGGCACGGGGCTGGCCACGCCGCTCCTGGCGACGCGCACCTGCACCACCACGCGCATGCCCGGCAGCAGGTCGCTGACTTCCGCATCCAGCGGCAGCAGGTCTGCCGGCAGCGCGATGGAGGCGCTGGTGTTGGTGCAGTCGTGGGGATAGAGGTGGCGCTGGAAGCCGGTGCCGGACTCGAAGGCGCCGACTATCTCGCTGCCGCTCTTCTTGCTGGTGATGGTCCTGGCCGGTGCGTTGTGGCCGAAATGGCGGAAGCTGCGGCCCACCCGCCAGGCCGCCACCGGCTGGTTCCAGTTGGCCTGCAGCGGGGCGTCGGTTTCCACGATCACGCGGCCGAGCAGGCGGGTGACGGTCTTCACCTTGACCTGTTGCGGCGCCTGCTGCGCGGTCAGGCTGGAGCCGCTGGAGGTCCAGCCCGGCTCCGCCGGCATCAGCAGCAACTGGTCGCCCGGTTTCAGCTCGAAGGCGGTGAGGCTGGCGCTGTCGCTGGCATTGCCGACGCTGTGCAGCTCGAAGCGGGTGGCGCCGGCGGCCAGGGTGGAAGCATAGGCCCGGGGGCGGTACAGGTTGAAGCGGCCGAGGTGCGGCCAGGCGAGCAGTTCGGCGTCGGTCTGGAAGTCCGCCGGGTCGGGCAGGTCCTGCAGGTCGGCCTTGACCGGGAAGCCGGCGCGCAGGGTCAGGGGGCCGTCGCCGCGCACTTCGAAGGCGAGGGTGGCGCGCCCGCCGATGCCCGGGGCCAGGCGGTAACCGGTGAGCCGCACCAGTTCGGCCACGCTCTCGCGCCAGGCGGCGGTGCGCAGGTAGGCCTCGTTGGCGTAGTGCTCCTGATAGAAGCTGAGGATGTCGCCGAGCACGGCCGCGCCCTGCAGCAGGGCGATGCCGGGGTCGTCGGCGCCGCGATGGGTCCAGGCGGCCAGTTCCGGCGCGGCGTCGATGCTGCGGGTCATCGCTTCCAGGAAGTCGGCGTAGCGGCCGATGCGGTAGGCGATGCGCGGCAGGCCGGGCCGGTTGTCGATGGGCCGGGGGAAAACGAAGGGGTCGGTGATCAGCGGGTTGCAGGGCATCAGCGCCTTCCCCCTTGTATGTCGAAGCGGATCAGCCCGCGTTCGAGGTGGTCCGGGTCATTGGCCAGCAGCAGGGTCTCGTCGAAGCCGATCTCCAGCAAGGGCGCGCCGGGCACGCCGGGCAGCGGCGCGGAGAAGCGCTTCATGGTCAGGCTCACCAGGTGGCGGATGCCGGCGATGCGCTGCAGGCGGCCCTCGATCATGCTGCGGTGCAGGGACTGGCCGAAGGTCCACTGGTCAGGATGGAAGAAGCCCCGGCGGCCGTCGAAGGTCCAGCCATCGGAGAACTCCTGCTCCAGCACGAAGCGCAGGTCTTCGCGCCAGTAGGCGTCGTCGGCGCAGACCACCACGCGGATGTCCAGCGGCACGTAGCGCGGCGGCCGCAGCTCGATGTCCTCGCCGATCAGCCGCACCGCTTCCAGATGGTCCGCCACGCGCGGGCGCAGTTCGCTCCACAGCGCTTCGGAGCGCTCGTCGCCGAGGGCGGTGAAACCGGCCGGGTCGATGGCGATGCGCACGGTGCGCCAGCTGCCGGTCCAGGCGTAGCGGGCCACGGCGCGGGACACGCCGGCCACTTCCTCGGCGCGCTTGACGTAGTCGGCCAGGGTCACCGCCCGCAACTGGCGGGCGCGGAAGGCTTCCGGGGCGTTGCGGCGGATGCGTTCGACCGCTTCCGGGTCGCGGCCGTCGGTGACGTCGAAGGGGTTGCTGGCGGCCAGCACCGCACCGTTCAAGGCGCCGGTCAGCGGCTGCAGGTTGACCAGCTGGCCCGCGCCTATGTTGCCGGCATGGCCGCCGCCCACCTGGTATTCGGCGTGCACCACCGCGCCCGCCGGCAGCAGCCGGCCGTTGCTGCCGTTGCCCAGGCGCAGCAGGCTGCGGCGGTGCTCGTCGGTCTCGACCATGAAGTGGTCGCCGTTCTCCGCCGAGTCGTCGCTGTGCACCAGGCTTTCCACCTCGTCCCAGTCCTCGCGGGCGCCGCCGGGGGTTTCCACCTGCAGCCAGAGCGTCGAGCGGGCCGGCTCCTCGCCCGTGGGAGCGCCGCCCAGGCGCGGTGGCAGGTAGGCCAGCGGGCCGTCGTCGGGCAGCAGGGCCAGCACCCAGTCGCGGCCGTCGCCATGGCGGTCCAGGCGCTGGTAGTGGCGGTGGCGCAGGCCGGGGACGTCGCTCGGCAGCAGGCTGCCGGGTTCGCGGAATTGCACGCGCAGCGGCCGCCCCTCGTGCACCGGCAGCAGGTTGCCGTGGAACAGCGAGATGTCTTCCACCGCCGTGGGTGGCGGGCCGGGGCAGAAGGTGGTGAAGGCGAAGTCGAAGCGCAGGGCGTCTTCCTCGCGCCAGTTGACCCGCAGTATCCAGGTGCCGGTGAGGGGGTCGAAGCGGCTTTCGGCGGCGCCGCCGTCGAGGTCGTCGCCGGGCAGCAGGCGCAACAACTGGCGCTTCATGGGGTTGCGGCCGGCCGGCTGGCCGGTGAGCGGGTTGAGCCGTTCTTCGATCAGCAGCTCGCGCCAGCGGCCCTGGCGCACCAGGTCGCGCAGCGCATCGGCCTCGGCCTGGGACGCCAGGGGCGGCTCGGGCACCAGGTCGGCACCCGTGCTGCCGGCGGCCAGTGCCGGCTGGGCGTTGCCCCAGGTGTACAGGCGCAGGCGGTTGAGGCGCGGGTCCAGGCGCTGGCGCCGCGCGGGCTCGAGGCGGCGCTGGCGGCTGGCGAAGAACACCGCGTCGGCGGCGGGCGGGTCGCCGCCGGTCCAGGCCACCAGTTCCTGGTCGTCGAGGCTGAAGGGGGCCTGGCCGGCGACCACCTCCAGGGCCAGCCAGGTGCTGGCCTGGTTGCCTTCGTGCAGGTGGTAGTCCACCAGCCGGGCGTGGCGGGCCAGGGAGACGCGCTTGCGCGTGGTGGCGAGGTAGGCCTCGGCCATGACGCGGTCCTGGAAGTCGCTGAGCTCGTCGGCGGCGGCGGCGAACAGGCCGATCAGCACCTGGTCCAGGTCGGCCTCGCTGGTGCTGGCCCAGCCCGGCACGCGCTCGGCCATGGCGACCATCAGGGTGTGGCGGAAGGAGTCGTAGTCCTTGGCCAGGTAGTCGATCGCCGGGTTGGGCGCCGGCGGCCGGCCCCCTTGCGGCGGGGCGCAGTCGTTGGTGAAGCAGCCGGGGCGGAAGCGAAAGCCGATGGCGCTGAAGAAGGGGTCGATCAGGGCGGCGTCCCAGACCAGCTCCAGGCGGTAGGTGGAGTAGTCGCCCACAGGCTCGATGCGCAGGGAAAGGCGCGTGGCATCCAGCGGCGCCACCGCGCTGACGTGTACCTGGCCACTGGCATTGCCGGCCACCAGCCGCGCGCCGCCACGGATGCGGAACACCTGCCGCGCCCGCGCCGGGTCGCCGCTTATGTCGGTGAGGATGGCAGCCAGGTGCAGGCCGTTGAAGAAGTGCAGTTCCAGGTCGGCGTGGCCGGGGTTGGGACCCGGCGGCAGGCTCACCAGGGCCAGCTTCAGGCCATCCAGGCCGTGGCTCTGCAGCTGGTCGGCGCGTTCGTCGACGAGGTCGGGAAACTTGATGGCGGCCATGCTGGGCTTCCCCTAGCGCGAACTGCGCTGGAACTTGATGACCCGCGAGTCCGGGCTGCCCGCGGGCCGGTACTTCAGGGTCACCTCCAGGGTTGCGGCGGCGTCGTCCCAGATGACGTCGATCAGCTCCACCGTCAGCCGGTGCCCCAGCCAGCGCGTCAGGCCGTTGGTGATGCGCGCCTTGACCACACCGCGCAACGCCTCGGAGGCCGGCTCGAACACCAGTTTGCGCACGCCGCCGCCGAACTCCGGCAGGAACAGGCGCTCGGCCGGGCTGGTGAGCAGGAGCTGGAGCAGCTCGTCGCGCACATGGGCGTCGTCGTCCGTCGGCGCGACCGTGCGGCCGTCGTCGCCGATGCGGAAGGGGAAGGCGAGGTGCCGTCCGTTGGAGAGTGCCATGCTCATATCCCTTTGGCTTTCTGTTGGGTCTGCACCACCAGGGCGGTGCCCTGGGGTGCCTGCGCGGCGTTGAGGCAGAGGCCGACGCTGTTCTGCAGCAGCACCGGCACGTTGCGGATCGAGGTCTGGGTCGCCGCGGTCACCCAGCGGATGGTCAGGCAGGGCAAGGGCGCGCCGCCGGGGGCGAAGGCGCAGCCGGCGATCGGGTGCAGGTCGGTCTGCAGCAGCATGGGCGCGCCGTCCACCAGCGCCTCGGTATTGCTGGTGATCAGCTGGGCCATGCCGCCATGGGGGCACATCACGGTGCTGGCCGTGGTGAGGATCGGGATCATGTCGGCGGCACCCCGAAGCTCATGGCGCCGTTGACCAGGCTGACCCCGGCCAGGCCGACCTTGATCAGCCCGTTGTTCAGCGAGATGGTCTCGTTGCTCAGGCGGATTTCGCAGGCGCCGCAGGTGATGATGATTTCGCTGGCGGTGAGGGTGATGGTCTTGGCGATCGACTCGTCGCCATGGCTGATGCGCACCTCGTTGGCGTCGTCGTCCAGCACCACCTTGTGGCCCTGCTCGGAGACGATGACCCGCACCCCGGCGCCCTTGGGCTCGGGCCGCTGGCCCTCGGCCCACCAGGCGCCCGACCAGATGGGGTGGTCCAGCCGGCCCGCCTCGAACTCTATCCACACCCCCGAGCCGACCTTGGGCAGCAGCACCATGCCGTGGCCGTCGCCGGCGAAGGGCGCGGCCGGCAGCGCCCAGCCGCAGGGGTGCTCACCGAGTACGGCGGGCACCGTGGCGCGGATGCGGCACTGGTCGTTGGGGTCGTCGATATCGGTGACCGTGCCGCGGTACTTGCCGAAGTAGCTGGTGCCGACGCGCTCGACCAGGCGCTCGACCGTGTTTTCCAGGAGCTGGTCCATTCAGAAGATCCCCACGCTTGCCGAAACCGAGAGTTGCAGGCCGCCGCCGAGGGCCTCGGCCACCGCCGCGCCGGAGACTTCGGATACCGAGTCGGCCTTGGCTTCGAGTTCCTGGGTGTAGAGCGACGGTGTGATGCGGTGGACCACCCGGGTGATCAGGTAGTCGCCGCTGTAGGGGGTGGCGCCGGCGTCCAGGCGCACCTTGCGATAGGGGTTCAGCACGGCGGCGTAGCAGCCCGGAATCACCTGGCTGGCCAGGCGGAAGATGTAACCGCTGCGCCGGGCCCGCGCCGTGGTGGCGGCGGTCGGGTCCTCGCCCGTGGCCTCGGCCGGGGGCAGCATGCGCCGGGGTGTGAGGTCGGCGGGCAGGGCCGGCAGGTTGCGCATCAGGCCGAGGTCCGCGGCGCTGGTCTCGAAGGTGGTGACGCCCTGGTCGTCGACCCGCAGCACCTGGGCACTGGTGCGTTCGGCGCCGTCCGGGTCCTGGGTGACGCTGGCATTGGCGAGGTTGCGGCCGTTGCCGATCATGACCAGGGGCGGCAGGTCCGCCGCGTCGGTCGGGTCGGCGAGGAAGCAGCCGATGCTGGCGCCGGGCGCATCCCCGGGCAGGACATAGGCGTGGCGGTCGTTGGCCGTGGCCAGCTCGCGCAGGAACTGCAGCACGGTGCCGCGCCGCGTCGTGGTTTCGGGCGTGGCTTCGGTGGCGTCGATGCGGGTGTCGGCGATCTGGGTGAAGCGGCCGAACAGCTCGCTGGCGATCTCGCTGGCCTTGCGGTGCTCGAAGGGCGCTTCGGTTTCTTCGTCGCGGTTGAGGAAGGCGCTGTCGTCGCGTACCACCAGGGTCGCGGTGCTGCGGCCGGGCTGCGAATCGAGGGCGGCGTCGATGCTCACCAGCGGCCCGTCGATCAGCGGGGTGAAACGGCCGCTGCCGATGTCCAGTTCGACCCGCACCCGCGAGAAGGGCTCGCTGGTCTCGCCCGGCCAGTGCAGCCAGGCGCCGTTGGCGTCCAGGCAGAGCACCATGCGCAGGCGGGCTTCCCAGAAGGCGTCCATTTCCTGGGTGACCTCGATCTCCTCGATGCGGCGCAATTGGTCCTCGCTGGCGGCCGTGTCGCCGAACCAGACGCGGAAGCGTTGCTCGGCCATGCTCAGCTCCTGGGCACCAGCAGGGTGTCGCCGGGGGTTTCCACCAGGCTGCGGCCGTCCAGCGCGCTGTTGGCGTCGGCCACGTGCCAGAACTGCGTGGCGTCGCCGTTGCGGGCGTGGGCCAGCAGGTCGAGGCGGTCACCGGCCTGGACCATCTGCGGCTCTCCGGCCACGGGCGTCAGGCGGCGCAGCTTTAGGGCGACCACGGCTTCGCCGGTGGAGCTGGTGGTCTGCACCGTGGCGACCCGGACGTAACGGGAGTTCTGGAGAAACATGGACGGTCTCCTAGAGCGGAATCAGCTCGACGATCTGTTCGGCGGTGTTGGCCAGGTTGGCGATGGCCTGGGCTTCCTTGGCGAGGGTGGAGTACTCCAGCGCGCCCTTGGCCAGCACGTCGTCGGAGCAGTCGTCGACGGCGATGACGCTGAGGGTGATGTCCACCTCCGCGCGGGTCGGGTTGAGCAGGGCGTCGTACTCCAGCTCGGTGATGCCCATGGAGTCGATGGTCACCGGCAGCACCCGCGTGAGGCCCCAGATGAACAGGATGCGCGGGTACTTCTCGCGGGGGATCGGCTGGGCCGGCGCGTCATCGCCGCCTCCACCCAGCGCATCGCCGATGGCATCGATCGCCGCGCCGATGAGGCCGGCGAGCTTCGAACTGGGCAGCACCATCTTCTCCAGCGCGGCCAGCTGTGGGCCGATGCCGAACAGTTCGGCCAGCACCTTGCCTTCGTCGAGCATGTTGGCGGCGCTGAAGTGGGCCTTGAAGGTGATCTTCTCGAAGGTCTTCTCGCCGGCCTGGGCGGTCTCGCGCTGGGTGGCGCCGGTGGGGCGCGGCGGAATCTCCAGGGTGCGGGTGAGGGACTCGGGGTTGAACTGGAAGATCACCACATTGGGGATCGGGCCGATCAGGTCGGTGCCGTACTCGATCAGCGCGCCGCGCAGCAGGCTCATGGCTGTTCTCCGGACAGGCTGCGGACGATCTGCCGGGCGATGCCGGCGGCCAGGTCCGACGCCTGTGGCGCGGCGGGGCTGGCCAGCTTCCCGGCGTCCAGGCGCTCGCTCGAATCGGCTCGCAGGTCGCGCCCGGCCAGCGCCTCGGCCAGCGCCGGGCCCAGCGCGCGGGCGGCGGCCTCGGCGACTTCCGGGGCGATGCCGCGCAGGTCGAGGTGCAGGCTGTCTATCCGCAGTTGGCGACTCATTGCGGTCTCCCTGTGGCTAGCGACGGGTGCGGTGGGTGGCGGCCAGCGCGGCGTAGGGGCCGAACTGGTCGAGGCTGTTGGCGCGGTCCAGCTTGTCGTACTCGCGCTGCAGGGCGCGCACCACCGCCGGCATGTCGAGGCGCCGTGGCGCGCCTTCGGCGGCGCTCTGCAGGCAGGCGTTGAACACCACGCCGCGGATGTGCCCGCCGGCCAGGGCGAAGCGCCGGGCGAGGAACTCGAAGTCCAGCTCGCTGGCGTCGACCCCGGCGGGGATCACGCTGCGCCAGATGCGCAGGCGTTCCTCGGCGCCGGGCATGGGGAACTCGACCACGAAGCGCAGGCGGCGGAGGAAGGCTTCGTCCAGGTCCTTGCGGCGGTTGGTGGCGAGTATCGCCAGCCCCTTGAAGCGCTCCATGCGTTCCAGCAGGTAGCTGATTTCCAGGTTGGCGTAGCGGTCGTGGGCGTCCTTGACCTCGGTGCGCTTGCCGAACAGGGCGTCGGCCTCGTCGAAGAACAGGATCAGGTCGGCCGAGTCGGCGACATCGAACAGCCGGCGGAGGTTCTTCTCGGTCTCGCCGATGTACTTGTTGACCACCTGGGACAGGTCGATGCGATAGAGCGGCAGGCCCAGTTCGGCGGCGATGGCTTCGGCGGCCATGGTCTTGCCGGTGCCTGGAGGCCCGGCGAAGAGGGCGCTGAGCCCGCCTTCGTTCCAGGCGCGCGCGGTACCCCAGTCGTAATGCACGCGGGTGAGGTTGTGCATGGCCGCGACCAGTTCGTCGATCTGCGCGCCCTGGGCCGGCGGCAGCATCAGTTCGGCACGGCCGAAGCGCGGCATGACGGGCTGGGCCAGGGCGCCGAGGTCGAGGTCGGCCCGCGCGGCGGCGAACAGCTCGGCGGCGCTGGGCGCCCGACCCAGGGCGGCGAGTTCGGCGGCGACCCGGGCGATGGCCGAGCGCTCGTAGCGGAAGCGCCGCGCCAGTTCGGGCAGCAGCGGCTCCAGTTCGCGGTCCGGCAGGTGCTGGCGCCAGCAGGCGAGCCGCTGGGCATGGTCCGGCGGCGGCACCTCCAGTGCCGGCAGGGTCTCACCAAGTCCGCGCAGGGCGCTGCGCTCATGGGCGCCGATGAACAGGAGCAGCGGCAGGCCGGGCAGCGGCGGGGCGTCCAGGCCTCCGTCGTGGGCTGTGGGGTCGGCCAGGAGCCTGGCCGGCAGGTAGAGCGCGCAGCCGCGCAGCCAGCTGGCGCAGAGCGCCTGGGCCAGGTGTTCGCGGGGCAGGGAGGCGCTGGGTTGCAGCGTCTCCACACCGGCTAGCGCGGCGCAGGCGGCTGCGGTTTCCGCCAGGGGCGCGCCGGGTGCGCCGAGCAGCGGCAGCAGTTGCATCCCGCCGGCTTGGGCAAGGGCGGCGCGGACTCGCGCGGCGGCCGGCGCCAGGCCTTCGGCCAGGGGTACTGGGGAGACCCGCTGCAGGGCCGCCGGCAGCGGGCTACCGGGGAACAGCAACTCGCGGGCCACCAGCGCCGGCACGGCGAGGGCGCTTTGCCAGTCATGGGGCTGGGCCGTGGCCAGCAGGCCATGGCGCAAGAGTGGGTGGGCCGGGTCGAAGCAGTGCAGGAGTTCGTCCGGCTCGTCCCACAGGCGCTGCGCGAGCGCCAGGTTGGGGCTGGTGCGCGAGGGGTCGTTGAGGCAGCTGGCGATCACCTGCCCGGCGGCGCTGTCGATGCCCGGCAGCAGGGCCAGCGCCAGCACGAAGCGCTCCACCGGGGCCAGGTCCAGCTGCTGGGCGACCCAGCCGAAGGAGCCGCGTTGCACTTCGGCCGTATCCGCCGGCACGGCGGCGGCGATGCGTTCGCTGAGGTAGCGCGCGGTGACGTCTTCGGCGAAGAAGGCACGCTTGTCGCGCTCGTAGCGCAACAGGTCGAGGGCGGCCAGGGCGCTGTCCACCGGTGGCGGCAAGGCGGCCTCGCCGCCGCCCTGGAGCATGCGTTCGCGCCACAGCCAGCAGATTTCCCGACGCAGGCGCAGGGTGACCTGGGCCAGCCAGTGACCCGCCTGGGCATCCTGGCCGTGCACGCCGGGGAGGAAGGCCACCGGGTCGGCCAGCGCGTGGGCACTGAGCGGGTTGGTCATGGCACCACCACCCTCGGGCTGGCCTTGGCCTGCTGGTTGTTAACCCGCAGGATCACCCGGTAGCTGCCGGCCGGGACCGCCGCCGCGGCGCCGGCAACCACCAGGCTCTGCTGGTCGGCGGTTGTTGTGGCCTCGTCGAACAGGTGCAGGGTCACGCCATCGGATTCGCGATAGAAGAGCACCATCAGGTCGTCGCTGTCGGTCCCCAGCAGGGTGCCTTGCAGGTGCAGGTCGCCGCCCACCAGCGCGGCGCTGTCCAGGGTCGGCAGCAGGCGCGCGGCGAGCAGGTTGCTGGAGCGGGTGCGGGTGGGCGACAGGCGCCGGCGCACCACCAGCGGCATCTCCCCGGCGGAGAGGGTGGTGCCCGAGGCGATGGGGCTGCCGGGGCTGCCTTCGGCGGTCACCACCAGCCGCTGCGGCTGGCGCTCGACCACGCTGAGCTGGACGTTGCCCAGCAGCACTTCCAGGTTGCTCGGGTTGAGGTCTTCGCCGTAGAGGGTGAGGGTGGCGCCGGCCTCGAAGCGGGCGGGCTCGACCCGGTCCAGGCGCGAGCCCATGGACGGGATCACGGCCACCTGCACGCCTTCGCGGCCGATCAGGGTCTCGGGCGTGGTGCTGTAGTCCACGCCCACCAGCAGCGCGCCGCGCGGCAGGCTGGCCGGCACTATCATCACCGGCCGCACCTGGAAGGCCACCGAAAGCCGGTAGCGCTCCTCGGCGCCCTGCATGGTCTTGGCCAGGAGGTCGGCGCCGGATTCGTCGAAGCTCAGCTTGAGCGGCTCCGGGTTGTGCTCCAGGGCCTGGCGCACGTCCAGCGCCACCAGCGAATCGAGTGGCAGGAAGCTGAGTTCGTGCAGGGCCGCCATGCCGCGTCCGAGCAGGTCGTGGGCGGCGGCGGTGTCGCTGCTTTCGCCGATGTCGAAGGCGGTCAGGAGGAACTTCAGCACCAGCCAGAGCGGTGGCGGTTCGCCGTCGCGCAGGGAGAGGTTGCGCAGCTGCGGGTCGAAGGCGGTTTCGTAGAGGAAGAGGTTGAGCTTTTCGTTGGAGTCGTTCTGCGCCGCGTCCTCCGGCTTGCCGATGGACACGTCGAAGCCGCGCCTGATCAGGTGATCCTGGAGCAGGCGGGTGACCGCGCCTATGGCCCTGCCCGAGTCCGCGAGGGCCATGGTCAGAGCCGCCGCAAGGCGCGGCGCGACAGGCCGCTACGGGTGGGGGACGCGGGCGCCGCCGGGCGCTGTGCGGGGGCCGGCGGCGTGGCCGGGCGGGCTACGGTCTGCGCAGCCGGGGCTTCGACCCGCAGGTGGATGGCGCCGATGGATATCGCCAGGGGCTCCTGCGCCGCCGCCACGGGCGCTTCGGGCTCGGTGCGGAGGGTGGCGGGTGCGGCGACCTGGGGCGGTACTGTCTCAGGCGCGGGCACCGGCATCGGCACCTGCACCTGGGCACGGACCGCGCCCGGGGCATCCTCCAGGCCGGGCCGATCGACCGGAGCGATGGTCACGGGCTGGACGGCGGCCAGGCGCGTGCTGCCGGTATCCGCGATGTCCGGCTGCGCGGCGCGGCGCACGGGCGATTGCTGCACGGGTGATTGCAACACGGGCGCTGCCAGCTGTGGGTCGCTCGCCACCCAGCGCATGGCCGCGCGGACCAGCTCGTTGGCCTGTGGAGGGCGCGGTTGGCTGTGTTGCGGGTCGATGCCGGGTAGCGGCGCCTGCTGTTCGGAGCGTGGCGCGCCGGGTTCGGCCTGCTGCCACTGTGGAATGTTGCCCGGCCTGACGCTGGTCGCCGGGCTGCTGTCGTCGTGATGGAGAGAGGCGGGCGCTGGCTGCGGCCCCGGCGCGGTGGGCGCCGGCAGCTCGCGGGCGGCCACTGCGCCTCGGGTCTCGCGGATGGCCGTGCTCGGCGCGGGCTCAGTCGGCACGCTGGGCACCGGGACCTCCATCCCGAACTCCAGGGGCGCTTCCAGTGCGGGGGCGGCGCTGTCGGCGAACAGGTTGCTTGCGCGCATCAGGGCGGCGAAGTAGTCGCTCATCATGAGGTCTCGATCAGGGCCAGGTACTGGGCGCGGCGTGCGGGCGGCAGCGCCATGACCTGGGCTTCGCTCCAGCCGTAGCGCGAAGCCAGGCAATGCACCTCGCGCAGCAGCGCCCTCTGTCTGGCCGCCAGGCGGGCCAGGGCGGTGTCGTCGAGGTCGATGGGGACTTCGCTGGCGGCGCCACAGGCCGGGCAGTCGCAGGCCACGGCGAGGGCCACCAGCGGGTCCGCCGCCGCCACGGCCGCCGATAGCCGTGCCTCGTCTTCGGGCCGCACCTGGCCCTCCAGCAGCAGGCTGTCGAGCATCAGCCGCCGGGCTTCGGCTCGGGTGGCAGGCCGTGCGCTGCGCCAGCGGCGCAGGTCGTCACCGGTGGGGCGGCGCAGGGCCACATCCGCGCCCTGGTCGAGGCTCACGCGGATCGGCCCGCTGTCGTCGGCGCCGGCCAGCAGCGCCGCCAGTTGCAGGTCGAACTCGAAGGCTTCGGCACAGGCCGGGCAACGGGCGGTGAAGGACAGCGCCTGGATGCCGTCGGTGACGGCCACCAGGCGCAGCAGGGCGGCGCTGCGTGCCGCCACCGGCTGCGCCCACCAGAACTCGGCGTCGGCCGCGCAGCGGGCGAGCAGGTCGGTGACCAGGCGCGGGCGGTCGCGGTCGGCGAAATCCAGGTCCAGGTCCGGGAGTTCGCCGAAGGGCCGCAGGGCGATCCGCGAGGGAAGCGGCTGCATGGCTCAGTTCACCCCACCAGCACCGGTTCCGTCGGTTCGGAAACCTCCGGATCGCGTTCCCAGCCCTCGTTCTCGAGCTTCAGGGTCTGGATCGCGATGGCGTTGGCGTTGGCGTCCAGGTCGGGCATCGCCTGGAACTCCGAGACCCAGCAGCGGTAGATCTTGTAGGCCAGCACCACCTGGCCGGCCTCGTTGTAGACCTCCAGGATCAGGTCCTTGCGGAAGTCCTTCAGGCTCACTTCGGCGCCGAGCCCGGTGCCCACGTGCCAGACCTTGTTGGCCCAGGCCTCGAACTCCAGGTCGTGGGTCACGCCGCGTTCCAGGGTGATGGCCTCGTACTTGGTGCGTCCGGGGGATTTGCGCGAGGTGGACGGATCGCCGCCCTCGCGGTGCTCGACCACTTCGGTGGTGCGCTTGAGGGCGCCGACCTTGCTCACGCCGGCGACGTAGCGGCCATCCCACTTGATGCGGAATTTGAAGTTCTTGTAGGGATCGAAGCGATGGGTGTTGACGGCGAATTGGGCCATGATCCGACTCCCTTTATTGCAGATCGCCGGCGATCTGCTGGATGGTGAGAACGACGAATTCCGCCGGCTTCAGCGGGGCGAAGCCGACCTGGATGTTGACGATGCCGAGGTTGCGGTCGGCCTGGGTGGTGGTCTCCTTGTCGCACTTGACGAAGAAGGCTTCCTGCTGCGTCTTGCCCTGGAAGGCGCCCTGGCGGAACAGGCCGTTCATGAAGGCGCCGATGTTCAGGCGGATCTGCGCCCAGAGCGGTTCGTCGTTCGGCTCGAAGACCACCCACTGGGTGCCCCGGTACAGGCTCTCCTCGATGAACAGGGCGAGGCGGCGGATGGGGATGTACTTGTATTCGTCGGCCTGGGCGTCGGCGCCCTTCATGGTGCGCGCACCCCAGGAAACCCGGCCGTAGGCGGGGAAGCTGCGCAGCACGTTGACGCCCAGCGGGTTGATCTGGCCGTTCTCCAGGTCGTTGACCGGCAGGGCCAGGTCGAGCACGCCGTTGAGCACCGCATCGGTGCCGGCGGGAGCCTTCCATACGCCACGGGTGGCGTCGGTGCGCGCATAGACCCCGGCGAGGGTGCCGGAGGGCGCCATCCCCCGTGGCCGCAGGCCGTCCAGCGGGTCGACGATGCGCACGGCGGGGAAATAGGTCGCCGCGTTGCGCGACTGCGAGGCGCCGTTGGCCCAGGCGCCGATATTGGCCAGGGTGCGGTTGGCCGGCGCGTCGACGATGTAGAAGGCGCGTCGGGCTTCGCACAGGGCGGTGGCGGCGGGGACCACCCCGGCCTCCTGGCCGGCGGTCATGTCGAAGGTTTCCGGGATCGCCAGGATGTTGAACAGGTCCACATCCAGCAGGGCATACATGCCGGTCTTGGTCGATTCGTTGCCCACCAGTTCCAGCGCGCCGCCGCGAGCGCCATCGGCACCCGGTGTGGCGGGCGCCAGGTTGCCCACCACCGCCGGGCGGTGCTCGGCGGCGCCGGTGAATTCGCGACCGAGGTTGGCGAGCCCCAGGCGGATGGTCGCGCTGAGGCCGCCGAACGCACCTCCGGCGATGGTCACGCTGGAGGATTCGCCGGCGGTCAGGGATTCCAGGGTCAGGTGATCGTTGCCGGTACCGCCGTCTTCGCCGGTTTCCGAGGCTTGCAGCTGGGCAGCCAGGCCGGCGGCGACTATGGCGTCGTTGGCGGAGGTGACCAGGTCGCCGATGTTGGCCCAGGGCGCGCCTTCGAGGGTCAGCAGGAAGGGGGTGGTGCCGTCCAGGGTGCCGCCGATGGTGGTGTTGGCCGGGTCGAGGGGGAAGGTGCTGATCTCTCCGCTGACCGCGAGTCCCGTCTCGGCGAAGGCCAGGCCGCCGCTGCGGGCGACGCGGATCAGGGCCGAGGCGTTGTTGATCACCGAGACGGCGTACTGCGCCGAGTTGGAATCGAGGCTCAGGTTGCGGTGGGTTTCCACCGGGACCAGGGTGGTGCCGTCGGGCTGCAACTGCGAGACCACCAGGTTGAAATCGCTGTCGGGGTTGCGCACGCCGGTGTGCGCCACGCTCAGGCGCAGGCCGTTGCCCCAGGTTCCCGGGCTGGCGGCGCTGACTTCGAGGACCGGATCGCCCGCGCCGTTTTCCAGCACCCAGGCACTGGTGCCGTGGCCGACGGCCACCCGCACGATCAGGGCCTGGGTACCGCCGTTGAGGAAGAACTGCCGCACGCCGTAGGAGAGTGGACTGTCACGGTCGAGGCCGCCGTAGCCGCGTTCGAAATCGGCAAAACTGGTGATGGCCACGGCTTTGTCGGGCACGCCCTTGCGCGTATAGCCGACGAAGGCGGCGATGGAGGTCGCGACACCGGTAATGGTGCGTACCCCGCTGGCCTTTTCGACGATGTAGACACCGGGATAGCTGACTTGGACCATGACGCCGACTCCTTTGCGCTGTGCAGGGGACCCAGCCAGGGAGGCGCCGGGAGGCGTCCCTGGTGGACTCTTGGATGACTCGGTTCGACTTCGGGGCAGGGCTGGGGTTGTTGCCGCTGCCAGCAGGACGCTGGAGCGGCAAGGCACGGAGGGAGCGGCAAATGAACGGGCCGCTTCCTTGTCGACCGTGCAGTTGTTTTTCCAGAGACAAGGCTACCGCCACTCGCCTTCAGGAAGTTTGGCGAAAGTTTGTTTGTCTGGAACTTGTGTACTAACTCGGGAATCACAATTCCATGTGCATTAATTGATGGCAGAGTGCCTTCAGTTAGTGCTGTCCGGAGACAGAAAATCAGGATAGTTCGCCATTTAAGGCGCACAATCTTTCCGCGTGGGCGGATGATGATTTCCGACCAGCGGGCAAGTTGCACGACTAACTCCAGGGATGCCCCCTACCACTAGTCGGCAAGCCGATATACGCGGCAGCGCGGGTTTCAAGGAGGAACTAGCGTCAGCTAGAGGATCAATCTCGCTAGGGACGGCTATGAATAAGCACGTACTTCTTCCTGAAATCGCCTGGTATCTCGTGCAATGCAAAGCGCGCCAGGACGAGCGTGCACAGGAGCACCTGCTGCGTCAGGGATTCGACTGCTTCTGCCCGACCCTCAGCGTGGAATGTCTCAAGGGGGGCCGGCTCAGGCAGCTCACCCAGCCCATGTTTCCCGGCTACCTCTTCGTCCACTTCCGGGCCCAGGACAACTGGACCGCGTTGCGCTCCACACGCGGCGTGACGCGGGTCGTCAGCTTCTCGGGCTCGCCCTCGCGGGTACCCGACACCATAGTCGAACACCTCAAGCTGCGTTGCGCCCGGGAAGACCACTGTGCGGCGTTCAACCCCGGCGACAAGGTCCAGGTCCGGGTCGGGCCCTATGCGGAGATGGATGCCATCTTCCTGGCCATGGATGGCGAGCAGCGGGTGATGCTCTTGCTGAATATCCTCAATCGCCAACAGCAAGTGAGTATTCCGATTTCCCATCTTGTGGCTTGAATAAATCGTAATGTCGGGGAAGTGTCGAATATTTGTCTGGCTTTGTTCGTTGAGATTTTTTGGTCGTTATCTGGATTTTTTGTGAAAGTTTGTTGGCTTGTTCTCGTGAGACTTTTTTGACGCTACCTGTTTGGTGCATTTATCTCGCGGATTTCAGCTGATTCCTTGCAGGTTGGATGCGCGCGGAAGTGCTTGCAAAGTTATTCGCCCGGTTCGGGCGGATCCTGCCTCCGTTACCTTGCCCTTGTTCGCTTTCACTACCTTGTGCCGGTCGCCGGCTTTCGTCGTAGTTGTATTTGTCTTTTATCTGGATATCAGAGTCGGCCAGGCCTTGGCGGGGTAGGGCCAATTGGCGAGTTGTCGGGCGGAACAGTAAATGGGGCCGGGCACTACGGGCCGAAGAGGTCCAGCGGAATGGCGACGGCGGCATAGAGAGCCAGTGCCATCAGCAGGCCGAGGTAGGTACTGGAGGACTTGAAGAGGGGCGGGACCCTCGCCAGGACTTTCTCACGCGCATTCGGGGTAGACATATCCACCTCGCTATCGAGAAGAGCAGCAGGGGCACGCCACCGGCGCAGGCACGGTCGGCGCGGTCCTGGTTCAATCCTTTTCGGCGGAGCGCGCCCTGTCAACGCAGATGGCGTGCGCATCCAGCGAAAGGTCGAAACCCCGGCATGGGTGGCATTCACCTGAACTTTCCTCGCCTGGGGGCTATCCACCAAAGGGAACCGGCCATTCGCAATCCGAGGATCACGCCATGAAAATGCCCTGTGTCCTGGGCGCCTGCCTCATCCTGCTGTCCCCGCTCTGGGCCCATGCCGCCTGCACCACCGACGAAGCCGCGGCCAAATCGAAGCAACTGGCCGCCAAGGTCAAGCAGGTCACCGAGAGCAACCCGGAGAAGGCGCGCGAGATCAACCAGGAAATGAAGGAACTGAAGCCCGAAACCTCGACCACGGCTGGCGAGGACGAGTGCGCCATGTACGACAAGCGCCTGAAGGAGCTGGAAGAGGCGGAGAAGAACGCCGAGGGAGCGGGCTGAGCCTCCTTGCGCAATGGCGCTTCGCGTAGGGTGCGCCGTGCGCACCGGCATTGGCGTCGGCGGGCTCGTTGTCAGGTTTGGGCATCGTATTCGGTGCGCGCGGCGCACCCTACGGTCGAGCCTGACGAGGCATCCCGAATCCTGGGATGCCTCGGGGCTTCACCTCAATGCGCGCCTGCGCCCTTGAGCAGGTCGCTTTCGTTCCATTCCGTGTAGACGCAGGCATCCGCCGCGGCCCAGCGCACCAGCACCGGGGCGCCCGGTTGCAGCGGCGCGGTGGAGCCGGAGAGTTCCTTGAGGGTCAGGCTGGCGCCGCTGGCGGTGGTCACGCTGCAGGTCAGGCTCTCGCCGAGGAACACGGTTTCCGCGACCTTGGCCGGG
>RCUL01000344.1_pt1 | contig 27075 bp, 25 predicted proteins | sample 2167521 | NCBI WGS metagenome assembly RCUL01 (sample SAMN09932745, study PRJNA488358) | compost metagenome | feature: garden; material: soil; isolation source: compost soil in acetic acid-enriched culture | place: Germany: Experimental Botanical Garden Goettingen | collected 2016-01-27
ACCTGATGAACCTCGCCGGCTTCTGCCGCAACTGCCTGTCCAAGTGGTACAAGGCCGCCGCCGACGACCTCGGCCTCGAAGTGAGCCCCGACCAGGCGCGCGAAGAGATCTACGGCATGCCCTACGCCGACTGGAAGGCCAAGTACCAGAAAGAAGCCAGCGCCAGCCAGCAAGCGGCCTTCAACAAAGCGAACAAAGAATGAGCGACCTGAACGACTTCCGTGCCCGCCTGCACAGCGACCAGCACGTCTTTGCCGAAACCCTCGACTTCATCGCTCGGGGTTACGACTACCAGCAGAGCGCCTTCAGCAACGGCAACGTCGAGAACGCCGCCGGGCAGAACGAAGGCTCCTGCAAGACCCTCGGCCTGGCCCTGCTGGAAGGTTTCAGCCTGGAGGAAACCCTGCTGGCCTTCGGCGAGCACTACCGTGCCGTGCTGGCCACCCCGGACGGCAACGACCACGGCAATATCCGCGCCCTGATGACGACCGGCCTCGCCGGCGTGCGCTTCGAGCGCCAGCCTCTGCAACGCAAGGCCTGATGCCGCCCAACCGCCCCGTCGGGGCGGTTCCCCTAGGCTTTAGCTTCCGTTTTCTGTCAGCAATATCTGACAGCCTTTTCCCAACTAAACGCGTACTCTTCTCAACTGTCAGCTATTGGGGTGGCACGGAGCTGCCCTTTGCCTGTGGGGGCGAATTCATTCGCAAAGGGTCGCAGCGCGGCCCCACAGGACGTGACAAGGCAGGCCTTCGGCCTGCTTGGCGAATGAATTCGCCCCCACAAGATCCTCCCAAATTCCCCCGCCCCCGGAGCGCACGGATGCAGCAAACCCTCGTGTGGAAGCCACTGACCACGCCCGGCGTCGAGAGCCTGCGCCTGTCCATGGACGACCAGGGCATCCACGCCAGCAGCCACCTGATCCAGAACCGCAACGGCCAGAGCATCGCCGCCGCCTATGTGCTGGACAGCGATCCGCGCTGGCGCTTCCGCCACCTCTGGCTGAAGGTCGAGAACCACGGCCAGCGGAGCCTGCGCCTGGACCGCGACCTGCGCGGGCGCTGGTTCCTCGACGGCCAGCACCGCCGCGACCTGGACGACTGCCAGCTGGTGATGCTGTCGGCCACGCCCTTCACCCATACCCCGGCCCTGCAGCGCTGCGCCCTGGAGATAGGCCAGAGCGAGCAATTGCGGGTCGCCTACGTCGACCTGCCGAGCCTGCGGGTGGAAGCCCGCCAGCTGCGCTACCAGTGCCTGCGCCAGCACCGTCATCACACCCTTTATCGCTGCGAGGCGGAAGGCCGCAAGCCGGTCGAACTGACGGTGGACCAGCAGTCCCTGCTGCTGGAAGCCCTGGGCCTGTACCAGCGCATGAGCGCCCGCACCCTTTCGCTCAATACCTGGGTCTGAACCGGATGACGCCCCTTTCCACCTGCCCTGCAGGCATGAAAAAGCCCCGCGATCGCGGGGCTCGTTGGTCAGGCTCGGCTCACTGCGCGTCGAGGTAACGCTCGACATCCAGGGCCGCCATGCAGCCGGCGCCGGCCGAAGTGATGGCCTGGCGGTAGACATGGTCGGCCACGTCGCCGGCGGCGAACACGCCCGGCACGTTGGTGGCGGTGGCATTGCCGTCCCGGCCGCCGTTGACCACCAGGTAGCCGTCCTTGAGTGCCAGCTGGCCCTCGAACAGCGAGGTGTTCGGGGTATGGCCGATGGCGACGAACAGGCCGTCCACCTTCAGCTCGTCGCTGCCGCCGTCAGTGCGCTTCAGGCGCACGCCGGTAACGCCCATGGCGTCGCCCAGCACTTCATCCACCTCGGCGTTCAGCCTGAGCTCGATCTTGCCTTCGGCAATCCGCGCCTTGAGCTTGTCCTGGAGGATCTTCTCGGCGCGGAAGGTCTCGCGGCGGTGCACCAGGGTCACCTTGCTGGCGATGTTGGCCAGGTACAGCGCCTCTTCCACGGCGGTGTTGCCGCCGCCCACCACCGCCACTTCGCGGTTGCGGTAGAAGAAGCCGTCGCAGGTGGCGCAGGCCGAAACACCCTTGCCCATGAAGGCTTCCTCGGACGGCAGCCCCAGGTAACGGGCGCTGGCGCCGGTGGCGATGATCAGCGCGTCGCAGCTGTAGGTGCCGCTATCGCCCACCAGGGTGAAGGGCTTGCCGGCCAGGTCGACGGCGTTGATGTGGTCGAAGACGATCTCGGTCTCGAAGCGCTCGGCGTGCTCCTGCATGCGCTGCATCAGCGCCGGGCCGGTCAGGCCATGGGGGTCGCCCGGCCAGTTGTCGACTTCGGTGGTGGTGGTCAGCTGGCCGCCCGCCTGCATGCCGGTGATCAGCAGCGGCTTGAGGTTGGCGCGGGCGGCGTACACGGCCGCGGAATAACCGGCCGGGCCGGAACCGAGGATGATGACCCGCGAATGGCGTGCTTGGGACATGGCTGACTCCTGCCCTCAGGGCAATAAAAAGGAGCCACTGCTGCACTTGGGGAAGGCTTTGGGTTGCAGTGGCTCCGTTGAACCGGGTCTGGCCGGCGGGCTGGCCAGGAATGTGCGCAAGGTTACCGAGGGGCCTTCGATAGCGGAAATACCCACTCTCAATGCCAGCCATAGGCGGCACCTATTGGCGCAACCGCCAGCAAATTTGTTCCGAGCCTTTTCCAGGCTTTCCACGACGCAGGCAAAGCCGTTAAGGTCGGCGCGTTTGCAACTTCGAGGGACCACCATGCCTGCACCCGCTCTTACCGGGCCGCAATACCTCGGCGAAGGACTGAAACTGGTCCTGAGCCCCGGACTGCGCCTGTTCGTCCTGCTGCCGCTGACCGTCAACCTGCTGCTGTTCGGCGCCCTTATCGGCTTCGCGATGCAGGAATTCAGCGGCTGGGTCGACGCCTTCATGCCCAGCCTCCCCGATTGGCTGAGCTTCCTCGAGTACATCCTCTGGCCACTGTTCGTGCTGTTGGTGGTGGTGCTGGTGTTCTTCAGCTTCACCATGCTGGCCAATATCATCGCCGCGCCTTTCAACGGCTTCCTCGCCGAGAAGGTGGAAGTGGTGGTACGCGGCCAGGACGACTTCCCGGCCTTCAGCTGGGCCGAGCTGATGGCCATGATCCCGCGCACGGTGGGCCGCGAGGCGCGCAAGCTGGCCTACTTCCTGCCACGCGCCGCGGCCCTGCTGATCCTCTCCTTCATCCCCGTGGTGAACCTGGTGGCCGCGCCCCTGTGGATACTCTTCGGCATCTGGATGATGGCGGTGCAGTACATCGACTACCCGGCAGACAACCACAAGCTGGGCTGGAACGAGATGCTCGCCTGGCTGCGCGAGAAGCGCTGGCAGAGCCTGGGTTTTGGCGGCATCACCTACCTGGCGTTGATGATCCCCTTCGTCAACATCCTGATGATGCCCGCCGCCGTGGCCGGCGCCACGCTGTTCTGGGTGCGCGAGCAAGGTGACCTGGCGCTGCAGAAGCAGCCCGGCCAGGTGGTTCGCTGAGTCCGTCCAGCCCGTCACACAGGCGTCACGCGGCTGTCATACGGGCTACATCGCCAGTGCCGACACTGGCGCCATGACCATAGCGCCCCTGTACATCTCGCTGATCAGCGAAACCTTCCTGCCCGAAGTCAACGGCGTGGCCAACACCCTCGGCCGCCTCTGCGACGGCCTGCGCAGTGCCGGCCACCGGCTGCAGCTGGTGCGCCCGCGCCAGTCCTGCGACGACGGCCGCAGAAGCGACGACGACCTGCTGCTGATCCGTGGCTGGCCGCTGCCCGGCTACCCGGGCCTGCAGTGGGGCCAGTCCTGCCTGCACAAGCTGTTGCGCCGCTGGCGCCAGCGCAAGCCGGATGTGCTCTACATCGCCACCGAGGGCCCGCTGGGCTTCTCCGCCCTGCGCGCCGCGCGGCGCCTGGGGATTCCGGTGGTGAGCGGTTTCCACACCAATTTCCAGCAGTACACCGGGCACTACGGCGCGGGTCTGCTGACCCGGTTGCTGACCAACTACCTGCGCTGGTTCCACAACGCCACGCGGCTGACCCTGGTGCCCAGCGTCAGCCAGTTGCAGGACCTGACCCGGCGCGGCTTCGAACGCCTGCAACTGCTCTCCCGGGGTGTCGACGGCCAGCTCTTCAATCCCGCCCGCCGCTGCCCGGAGCTGCGCGCGCAGTGGGGCCTGGAGGAGCGGGACATTGCGGTACTGCATGTCGGCCGTCTCGCCGCGGAAAAGAATCTGGCCCTGCTCGGCGATACCTTTCAGCACCTGCAACGACGTTATCCACAGCTGCGCCTGAAGCTGGTGGTGGTGGGCGACGGACCGCAGCGAGCGCCGCTCCAGCGCGCCCTGCCGGAAGCCATCTTCTGCGGCGTGCAGCGGGGCGATGAACTGGCCCGGCATTACGCCTCGGGCGACCTCTTCCTTTTCCCCAGCCTGTCGGAAACCTTCGGCAACGTGGTGCTGGAGGCCCTGGCTTCGGGCCTGGCGGTCGTGGCGTTCGACCAGGCCGCCGCGGCCCAGCACATCCGCCATGGCCACAACGGCGCCCTGGCGCTGCCGGATGAGCCGGCCAGCTTCGTCGAGGCCGCCACCTGGCTGCTGGAAGACCCGGAAAGCCTGCGCCGGGTGCGCCTCAATGCCCGCATGCACGCCGGCCGCCAGGGCTGGGAGGCGATCATCCAGCAGTTCGAGCAGTACCTGCTCCACGCCCGCCGCCCCGAGCTGGAACAGCCGATCGGCAGTACGCTGCCACCTCGTCCCTAGGAGAAGGTGGCGGATGGTGCAGCGAAGGCCAGGCTGAGGGCGCCACGCCCGAGGTTGATCGCCCCGGTGGGGCTGAGCATGGCCAGGTGCAGGGTCACGCCACGCTCCACACAGGCTGCCTCCAGTTCGGCGAAGCCCGGCAAATCGCGCACCTGGGACAGCTCCCCGGCAAAACTTATGCACAGCTGCGGCGCCAGCAGTTCGCCGGCCAGCACCCGCAACCGGGCATGGGCCAGCAGCTTCTCCGCCGCCTTGTCGAAGCTGGGCGCCAGGGCCACGGGTTTGTCCTCACCCTGCTGCACGCTGATCACCGGCTTCACGTCGAGCAATGAGCCCAGCCCCAGCGCGGCGCCGCGCAAGCGGTCGAGCAGGCCACTGCGTTCACCTTTCTGGAATCCGCGCCGGCGCAAATGCCCGAGATCGTCGGCGACGAGGAAGGTGCAGACCTGCCCGGCCAGTTGCTCCAGCCGCGTGCGCACCGCATTGGGGTGGGCGCCATCGCCGATCAGCCGCACCGCCTCGGCGGCCAGCACGGCAGTGCCGGCGAAAATGTTGCTGCCGTCCATCACCCGCATCGAGAAATGCCCGGCCACGCCGGCTGCCGCGCGCCGCTCGCCGCTCGCGGTAACGCTGGAGCAGGCCGAAGGAGGCTTGGGTCGCATGCTCGAAGATCGGGCTGCGCTGGGCCGAAATGGTCAGGCAGATGACCTGGTCGTAACGGGTCACCAGTTCCTCGAGGAACCACTCCTGCATCTCCGCGACCTGCAGCGGCTCGCTCTGGTCGGCCGGTCCGACCTTGGGCAGCAGCTCGCGGTAGAAGGCCTGGGTGGCCTGCGGCACGCGGCGGTCGATCAGCGAATGTTCGCCGAGCCGGATGCGGATGGGCAGCACCGGAATGCGGTGCTTGAGGATGAAGTCCTGGGGCAGGTCACAGGTGGCGTCCACTACCAGGCCAATGCGCATGGGGTACTCCTTCGGCCGGTGTGCCGGCGCTTGTTGTGCTGCGCGCACAGTGCCGGCTGGGAGGCGTGGTGTCAGCCCAACTGATTGAGGGTTTGGGGGGAGAAAGGTGCGGGATTGGGCCTGGATGGGCAGCGAGGCGTTACTCCGGCACTGGGTCCTTCGCAGGGTGTGCCATGCGCACCGCTTGCCCTGGATCGGCCCATGCGCCACACGCATCCACCGGTGCGCACGGCGCACCCTACCGGTCCGGCACCTATCGACCTACCTGGACAACCGGAGCCGGTTACTCCTGCCCCCACGGACGTGGTGTACCAAGTTCGGATGAATTCGCCCCTGCCGAAGTCCAGGCCCCCCACCAGAAAGCAGAAGCCCCGCCAAGGCGGGGCTTCTCTCACGCATTACACCAGGCTGCCCAGGGCGTCCCGGCTGAACGGCAGGATGTCCTGCATCCGCCCTTCGCGCACCTTCACCGCCCAATCCGGGTCCACCAGCAGGGCACGCCCCACCGCCACCAGGTCGAACTCTTCCTTGTTCAGGCGCTCCAGCAGGCCTTCGATGTTGGCCGGCTGGGCGACCTTGTCGGTCTTGACCATGAACTGCAGGAACTCGCCGTCCAGGCCGACGCTGCCGACGGTGATGGTCGGCTTGCCGGTGAGCTGGCGGGTCCAGCCGGCGAGGTTGAGGTCCGAACCTTCGAACTCCGGCTCCCAGAAGCGGCGGGTGGAGCAGTGGAAGATATCCACACCGGCGTCGGCCAGGGGCTTGAGGAATTCGCCCAGGGCTTCGGCGGTCTGCACCAGGCGCGCGGTGTAGTCCTGCTGCTTCCACTGGGAGAAGCGGAAGATGATCGGGAATTCCGGGCCGACGGCGGCGCGTACGGCCTGGACCAGCTCGATGGCGAAGCGCGAACGGTTGGCCAGGCTGCCGCCGTATTCGTCGGTGCGCTGGTTGCTGCCTTCCCAGAAGAACTGGTCGACCAGGTAGCCGTGGGCGCCGTGGATTTCAACGCCATCCATGCCGATGGCCTGGGCGTCGCGGGCGGCCTGGGCGAAGGCGGCGATGACGTCCTGGATGTCTTCCCGGGTCATGCCGTGGACCACCACCTGGCCGTCCTTCACCTTCTCGCTGGGGCCGTAGCCGGGGACGCTGGCGTCCGGCTCGGTGCCCAGGCGGCGGACGCTGCCCACGTGCCACAGCTGCGGAACGATGCGGCCGCCTTCGGCATGCACGGCGTCCACCACCTGCTTCCAGCCGGCCAGGGCGTCCTCGCCATGGAAGCGCGGCACATGGGGATAACCGTTGGAAGCCTTGTGGCCGACGGTGGTGCCCTCGGTGATGATCAGGCCGACACCGGCGGCGGCACGGCGGCGGTAGTACTCCACCACCTTGGCGTTGGGTACGCCGCCGGGCGAGAAGGAGCGGGTCATCGGCGCCATCACCACGCGGGTGGGCAGTTCCAGGCCGCCGAGGCGGAAGGGTTCGAAGAGGGCGTTTACCAGAGCGGTCATGGGGTCTCCTGGGGCCGGCCATATGACCGGTCGTCTCGGTTTCAGGGCTTTGAAAGATCAGGCCCGGAGCAACAGCTCCAGGCGGTCGACGAAAGCGTTCATGGGTGTGGTGCCGCCGCCCACCTTCAGGCGCGTGAGCACGCCCTGCCAGGCATTGGCGATGAAGGCGGCGAGGTTGGCGCAGTCTTCGTCGGCGGGCAGCTCGCCGGCGGCGACGGCTTCTTCCAGGCAGGCCTGGAGGATGTCTGCCGAGCCTTGCAGGATGCTTTCCACCTGCTCGCCGATGGCCGGCGACAGCTCGGCCATCTCGAAGCCGAGGCTGCCGATGAAGCAGTGGTACTCGGGCTTCTCGCGGCTGGCGAAGTGGGCCAGCAGGTCGCGGTAATAGCCGATGATGCGCTGGCACGGCCCCAGGGCCGGATTGGCCAGGGCCTGTGCATAACGCTCCAGGCGCGGCAGGTAGAGGTACTCCAGGGCCTGCAGGGCGAAGTCTTCCTTGCTGGCGAAGTAGTGATAGAAGGAGCCCTTGGGAATTCCCGCGGCCTGGACGATCTCCTGCACGCCGGTACCGTGGTAGCCACGGCGGGTCATCACCTTGGAGCCCTTGGCGAGGATGAGGTCGCGTTTGTCGAGTCGGATGCTGGTCATGGCGGCGAGCATATGACCGGTCGTCTCGCCCTGCCCAGCACTATTGATCAGGGTGATTGGCCGTCACAGGCGAGGGAGGTGGGGAGCGTGAAGCGGAGGGCGATGCGCGGAGAACGAACGCGGGGCGGTTCCTTCCGCCCCGGTCATCATGAGTGATGGGTATATCAGGCCAGGGCCTTTTCCACCGCCTGGATCAACGCGGGGTCGTCCGGCGCGGTACGCGGCGAGAAACGCGCCAGCACGCGGCCGTCCTTGCCCACTAGGAATTTCTCGAAGTTCCAGGTGATGTCGCCGGGGAACTCCGCGCCCTCGCCCGCCAGCAGCAGGTACAGCGGATGGCGGTCATGGCCGTTGACCTCGATCTTGGCGCTCAGCGGGAAGCTGACCCCGTAGTTGAGGCTGCAGAACTCGCGGATGTCCGCCTCGCTGCCCGGCTCCTGCCCGGCAAACTGGTTGCACGGCAGCCCGAGCACGCTGAAACCGCGCTCGCGGTACTGCTGGTAGAGGTGCTCCAGCCCGGCGTACTGCGGAGTCAGGCCGCACTTCGAGGCGACATTGACCACCAGCACCACCTTGCCCTTGAACGGGGCCAGCGGCAGCTCCTCACCATCCAGGGCCTTGAGGGTCAGATCGTGAAAGACGCTCATCACATAGCTCCATGCCGATCTCGATAGCATTAAAAAGGCGCTATCGCGGTCTGCAACAGCGCCTTCCTGAATTACAGCTTAGCAGCAGATGGACATCTGCTCGCCGGACTCAGTGGTGATGACCGCCTTCGCCATGCACGTGACCGTGGGCGATTTCTTCGGCAGCCGCGTCACGCACGTCGATGACCTTGACCTTGAAGCTCAGGCGCTGGCCGGCCAGCGGGTGGTTGCCGTCGACGGTGACGTCGTCGCCTTCCAGATCGCGGATGGTGACGATCTGCATGCCGCCGTCCGGAGCGGAGGCATGGAACTGCATGCCGACTTCCAGCTCGTCGACGCCTTCGAACATGGCACGGTTGAGCACGGCCACCAGCTCGACGCTGTAGTCGCCGTAGGCTTCCTGCGGCTCGATAGTGACTTCCAGCTCGTCGCCGGCCTGCTTGCCTTCGAGGGCCTTTTCCAGACCGACGATGATGTTGCCGGCACCGTGCAGGTACACCAGCGGCGCGCCACCGGCGGAGCTGTCGATCACCTCACCGGCGTCGTTGGTAAGGGTATAGTCGATGGACACAGCCTTGTTGGCGGCGATCAGCATGGTGCGAGACCTTCTGCAAATGAATGATGAAAGCGCAAGTTTAACCGCCCGTTTGGACGATTGCGACCCGAACGCTGACGGGCGGCCCCGCCTGGTCGGCTACAGGCAAGACGAAGACGGTCACTGGGTGGCGGTGCTTTCCTGCGGCCATACTCAGCACTTGCGGCACCAGCCGCCCTGGCAATCGCGCGCCTGGGTGCTCGACCCCGAACGACGCGATGCCCAGCTGGGCCACTTCTTCCCCTGCGGCTGGTGCGCCCAGGGCCTGGCGCCCGAACCCTCCGAGGAAAGCTGATGCCCGCACGCAATATCCTGGTGATCCACGCCCGCAAGGCCTCCCTGCGCTTCGCCCTGGTCAACGAAGCCCACAGCCAGTTCACCCTGCACGGCATGGCCGAAGGCCTGGGCAGCCGCGATGCCGAGCTGCGCTGGCAGCGCGGCGGCGACAAGGACAGCCTGATGATCCCCAATGCCGACCATCGCGCGGCGCTGTCCCAGCTCATGCCCCTGGTCCAGGGCGCCGCCGGCGGCAAGCTGCATGGCGTCGGCCACCATGTCCTGCACGGTGGCGAATTCTTCACCTCGGCCTGCCGCCTGGAGCCGCTGGTGCTCCGCCGCCTGCAGGCCCTCGCCCCGCTGGCGCCGCAGCAGATGCCGGCGAGCCTGGCGGGCATCGAGGCGGCGATGCACCTGTTGCCGCACCTGCCCCATGTGGCGGTGTTCGACACGGCCTTCCACCAGAGCATGCCCGAGCACGTCTACCGCCTGGCCCTGCCGGATGCCGTCTACCGCGACCACGGCCTGCGCCGCTACGCCTTCCACGGCAGCAGCCACCGCCATGTCAGCCACCGCGCCGCCGAGCTGGCCGGGCTGTCCATCGGCGACAGCTGCTGGCTCTCCGCCCACCTGGGCGCCCACGGTTCCGTCTGCGCCATCGTCAATGGCCAGAGCCGCGACGCCAGCATGAACCTGGTGATGGCCACCCGCAGCGGCGACATCGACCCGCACCTCTACACCCAACTGCACCGCAGCCTGGGCTGGAGCCTGGAGAAGATCGACCAGGTACTGCGCCAGGAAAGCGGCCTGCTCGGCCTCTCGGAGCTGGCCAGCGACATGCGCAGCCTGGAGAAGGCCCGCGACCAGGGCCATGCCGGCGCTACCCTGGCGATCGAGGTCTACTGCTACCGCCTGGCCAAGAGCCTGGCTGCCGTGGGCTGCGCCCTGCCGCAGCTGGACGGGCTGATCTTCACCGGCGAGATCGGCGAGAATTCACCCCTCGTGCGCAGCAAGACGGTGGAACACCTGAAACTGCTCAACCTGGCCATCGACCGCGAAGCCAACGCGCGCTGCGTGCGTGGCATCGCCGGCCCGATCCACAAGCGCGGCCATCCGCGCGTGCTGGTGGTGCCGACCAACGAAGAACGCCAGATCGCCCTCGACACCCTGGCCCTCCTCGCCTGAACCGCCTTTGCCAAGGAGCCCCATGCACTGTTTCTTCATCGCCCCGACCGGTTTCGGCGTCGGCCTCACCTCCACCAGCCTGGGGCTGGTCCGGGCCCTCGAACTGGCCGGCCTGCAGGTCGGCTTCCTCAAGCCCGTGGCCCAGCCACACCCCGGCGACCTCGGCCCGGAACGCTCCACCGAACTGGTGGCCCGCACCCATGGCCTGAAACCACCCATGCCGCTGGGCCAGTCCCAGGTGGAGCGGATGCTCGCCGACGGCCAGCTCGACGAATTGCTCGATGAGATAACCGGCCTCTACCAGCAGGCCGCCGCCGGCAAGGACGTGGTGATAGTCGAGGGCATGGTGCCGACCCGCCATGCCAGCTACGCCGCGCGGATCAACTTCCACCTGGCCAAGAGCCTGGACGCCGACGTCATCCTGGTCTCGGCGCCGGAAGACGAGAGCCTGTCCGAGCTGTCCGACCGCCTGGAGATCCAGGCCCAGCAGTTCGGCGGCCCGCGCGACCCCAAGGTGCTCGGGGTGATCCTCAACAAGGTGCGCGACGAGGATTTCGCCAGGCGCCTCAAGGAACAGTCGCCCCTGCTGCGCGGCGATGACTTCCGCCTGCTCGGCAGCGTGCCCTGGCTGGACGAGCTGAACGCCCCGCGCACCCGCGACGTGGCCGACCTGCTGGATGCCAACGTGATCAACGCCGGCGACTACGACCAGCGCCGCGTGCAGAAGATCGTGGTCTGCGCGCGCACCGTGCCCAACACCGTGCAGCAGCTCAAGCCGGGCGTGCTGGTGGTGACCCCGGGCGATCGCGACGACATCATCCTCGCCGCCAGCCTGGCCTCCATGAACGGCGTGCCCCTGGCCGGCCTGCTGCTCTCCAGCGACATCCAGCCCGACCCGCGCACCCTGGAACTCTGCCGCGGCGCCCTGCAGGGCGGCCTGCCGGTGCTGGGGGTCGCCACCGGCACCTACGACACCGCCACCAACCTGAACAGGATGAATCGGGAAATCCCGGTGGACGACCGCGAGCGCGCCGAGAAGGTCACCGAGTTCGTCGCCCGCAACCTCGACCTCGACTGGCTGCGCGCGCGCTGCGGCGCGCCGAGCGCGCAGCGCCTGTCGCCGCCGGCGTTCCGCCACCGCCTGATCCAGCAGGCCCAGTTGGCCGGCAAGCGCATCGTCCTGCCCGAAGGCAGCGAGCCGCGCACCGTCCAGGCCGCCGCCGCCTGCCAGGCCCGTGGCATCGCCCACTGCGTGCTGCTGGCCAAGCCCGAGGACGTGCGCGCCGTGGCCAGCGCCCAGGGCATCGACCTGCCGGAGGGCCTGGAAATCCTCGACCCGGACCTGATCCGCGAACGCTATGTGCAGCCCATGGTGGAGCTGCGCCAGAACAAGAGCCTGAACGCGCCCATGGCCACCGCCCAGCTGGAGGACAACGTGGTGCTGGGCACCATGATGCTGGCCCTGGACGAGGTGGACGGCCTGGTTTCCGGCGCCATCAACACCACCGCCAACACCATCCGGCCGGCCCTGCAGCTGATCAAGTCGGCCCCCGGCTACCGCCTGGCGTCGTCGGTCTACCTGATGCTGCTGCCGGAGCAGGTGGTGGTCTACGGCGACTGCGCGGTGAATCCCGAGCCGGATGCCGGCGACCTGGCGGAAATCGCCCTGCAGTGCGCCGACTCGGCGCAAGCCCTGGGCATCATCCCGCGGGTGGCGCTGATCGGCGACTCGGGCGACGCGGCGAAAGAGGCCAAGGTCCGCGATGCCATCCAGCAGGCCCGCGCGGCCCGCCCCGACCTGCCCATCGACGGTCCCCTGCCCTACTCCACCGCCACCCGCGATGGCCGCACCACGGTGTTCGTATTCCCCGACCTCGCCAGCGGCGATGCGGCCTACAAGCAGGCGCAACAGGACGACCACGTGGCCAGCGGCGGCCTGATGCTGCAAGGGCTGCGCAAGCCGGTGAACGACCTGCCGCGCAACGTGCTGGTGGACGACATCATCCACACCATCGCCCTGACGGCGATCCAGGCGGCGTGCGGCAACGAGGGCTGAAGGCTGAAGGCTGGAGCATCTCTTGTGGGAGCGAATTCATTCGCGATAGCAGGCCGAAGGCCTGCCCTTCCATCCCCTCGGAGGGCTGCCAGGCAGCCCATTCGCGAATGAATTCGCTCCTACAGGACAGGTTCCCGACAGGTGCTGGGGTCGACCACCCGGTCACCCTTCGCGCTTGCAGTCCAGTGAACAACCGTTAACCTTGGCCACCATTCTGCCCGCGGCCAGGGAATGCGGCGGGCCCGATCCCAAACGAGGTGGCCATGACCACCCCACGGCGAGGCTGCAGCCCTTCATGTTGAGTTTTATCCCTTCCCCCCTGCGCGGTGTGCTGGCGGCCCTGTTGCTGACCCTCAACACCCTGCTCTGTTGCATCCCGCTGTTCGCCGTCACCATCCTGAAGCTGTTGCTGCCCTTCCGCGCCGCCAGGCGCGTGCTGAACTGGTCGGCCAGCTTCATCGCCGAGGCCTGGATCAGCTGCAACAAACTGTGGATGCGCCTGGTGCGCGACACCCGCTGGGACGTGGACGGGCTGGCCGGGCTGGACTACCAGCACAGCTACCTGGTCACCAGCAACCATCAGAGCTGGGTCGACATCCTGGTGCTGCAGCACCTGTTCAATCGCCGCATCCGCCTGCTGCGCTTCTTCCTGAAACAGGAGCTGATCTGGGTGCCGGTGATCGGCCTGTGCTGGTGGGCGCTGGACTTCCCCTTCATGAAGCGCTACTCCAAGGCCTACCTGGCCAGGCACCCGGAGAAGCAGGGCAAGGACCTGGAAACCACGCGCCGCACCTGTGCCAAGTTCCGCGAAAACCCGGTGGGCATCTTCAACTTCCTCGAAGGCACCCGCTTCACCCGCGCCAAGCACGACCATCAGGGCTCGCCCTTCAAGTACCTGCTCAAGCCCAAGGCCGGCGGCATCGCCTTCGTGCTGGACGCCATGGGCGAGCAGCTGCATTCGCTGATCAACGTCACCATCCACTATCCGGACGGCAACCCGAACTTCTGGACCCTGCTGGCCGGAAGGCTGCGCCAGGTGGTGGTGCGTATCGAGAAGCTGGAGATTCCGCAGGAGTTCATCGGCAAGAGCTACGACCAGGACGAACAGTACCGCCGGGCATTCCAGCAATGGGTGAACCACCTGTGGGAAGCCAAGGACAGCCGCCTGGAGCGCCTGCACCAGCAGTTCCCGCCCGCCTGAACCGCGATTGGCCGGCCGAAACGAAAAGCCCGCCGGTTGGCGGGCTTTTTCTTGGGTTCTCTATGCCGTCTGTAGCACCTCGTCCACCTGGAGCAGAGGCGCCAGGTTGGTGTAGTTGGGGATATCGGCGCTGATCTCGTCGCCGTTCAGGTCCAGCGTGCTGCGCAGTTCCTCCACAGACAGTACCCAAATGTTGGCCATGCAGATGAACGGCGCCACGGCGCCATCGACTGAGGCCAGTCCCTTGCGCACTTCGACCTTCACCAGGTTTTCGCCGATCAGGCGAGTCAGGAGTGGGATGTGTTCCTCGCAGTAGTAGGTGAAATCGAACTTGGCGCCCGGTGCATTGGGGTACGCCACAACGAAGCAGTACATGGAGCCTCCTTATCGCGATATGCCGGGGGCGCGATCCCGAATGCCCCGACAGGTGAAGTGTAGGCCCGGTGGCTCCGGTATGCGTGCCGATGGAAAGGCCGATGCAATGGCTCCGAAGTTCCGTAGGGTGCGCCGTGCGCACCAGGCGCTCCGCGCGGTGGTTCGGTGCGCGCAGCGCACCCTACGTTTAGGGAGAGGGGCTGGGGGAAAGGCTGTCGGCAGTCTCCCGCAGGGCATTCCAGTCCACCACCCGCGGCAGGGCCTCGGCCTTGGCCACCGGCAGGCCCGGCGCCACCAGGAAGCCCTGCATGAAGGTGCAACCGTGCTCCAGCAGCCAGTCGCGCTGGGCCATGGTTTCCACCCCTTCGGCGATGACTTCCAGGCCCAGGTGGCGGCTGAGGTCGATGATGGTGCTGACCACCGCGGCGTCGCGCCGCGACTCCAGCATGTTGGCGATGAACAGGCGGTCGATCTTCAGGGTGTCCAGGTCGAAATGGCGCAGGTAGGCCAGCGACGAGTAGCCGGTGCCGAAGTCGTCGATGGCGATCCGCACGCCCAGGGCGCGCAACTGCCGCAGCTGTTCGCGGGTCAGCTCGAGGTCCTGCATCAGTGCGCTTTCGGTGACTTCCACCTCCAGCTGCGCGGGCCGCAGGCCGAACTCCCCCAGCACGCGCCGCAGGTCGTCCACCAGTTGCGGCATGCCGAACTGCACCGGGCTGACGTTGAGGCTGACGACCAGGCCGTCGCCGAAGCCCGGCCCCCAGGCACTGCACTGGCTCGCCCCCTCGTGCAGGACCCAGCCGCCCAGGCGGTTGATCAACCGGGTTTCCTCCAGCAGCGGGATGAACACATTCGGCGCCACGGTGCCGGCGACCCGGTGTTCCCAGCGCAACAAGGCCTCGAAGCCGCGCAGCCGACCACTCTCGATATGGACCTGCGGCTGGTAGACCAGGTGGAAATCCTTCTGCTCGATGGCGTTGCGCAGGCTTTCCTCCAGCATCAGCCGGGAGCGGGCCCGGCCGTTCATCTCCGGCGAGTAGAAGCGGTACTGCTGGCGCCCGGCACGCTTGGCCTCGTACATGGCGATGTCCGCCGCGCGCAGCAGGCCGTCGACGCTCTGCCCGCATTCCGGGAAGCAGGCGATGCCGACACTGGCGCCAAGGGTGACGTCTATGCCTTCGATGCGGTGGCGCACCGAGATCATCTCGATCAGCTTTTCCGCCACCCGCGCGGCGTCCTCGGGGTGGTCCAGGGTGTCGAGCAGCGCGGTGAACTCGTCGCCGCCCATGCGCGCGAGGATGTCGTAGGGACGCAGGCAGCTCTTCAGTTGTTCGGCCACCCGCCGCAGCACGCGGTCGCCGGCATCATGGCCGAGGGAGTCGTTGATCAGCTTGAAGCCGTCCAGGTCCAGGTACAGCACCGCCATGCGCTTGCCGTTGCGCTCGACGCGCGCCAGGGAAGCCTCCAGCGCCTGGTGGAAGCCGCGGCGGTTGAGCAGCCCGGTCAAGGCGTCGGTGATGGCCTGGGACTCCAGCTGCGCATGCAGCTGACGCACCGTCGACATGTCCAGGGCGATCACCACCATCGAGCGTTGCAGGCGCGGCAATGGCGAGGACGAAAGCGCCACTGGCAGGCATTCGCCGGACAGGGTCTTGAGGCTGGCGTCGTGCAGGCGGTAGGTCTCGTTGCGCTTCCAGTGGCGGTAGAAGTCCGATTCGCGCCAGTCGCCCTCCACCTCCGGGTGGGCGATCAGCTTCAGCAGCGGCTGGCCTTCCAGGTCCTCCACCGTGCCCTGGAGCATCTGCGCCATGGCGGGGTTGGCGAAGTCGATCAGGCCGTCCTCGCCGACCACCAGGATGCCCTCGGCGGCATTCTCCAGCACCGAGGCATTGAAGGCGCGGGCGCTGTCCAGCTGCTGGCTGAGCAGCAGCAGGTCGCGGCGGTTGCGTTCGTGGCTCAGCAGCGCCTGGATCTTGTGCCGCAATACCTGGGGATCGAAGGGTTTGAGGATGAAGTCCACCGCGCCGGTGGAGTATCCCTGCAGCACGGCGTCCTGGGTGTGGGCGATGGCGGAGATGAAGATGATCGGCGTGAAGCGGGTCAGCGGGCTGCTGCGCATCAGGCGGGCGACTTCGAAGCCGTCCATGCGCGGCATCTGCACGTCCAGCAGGACCAGGCCGACCTCTTCCTCGAGCAGGCATTTCAATGCCGCCTCGCCGGAGTCCACCGTGCGTACCTGCCATTCGCCGTCGTCCAGCAGCGCCTCCATCGCGGCAAGGTTTTCCTGGCGGTCGTCCACCACCAGCAGGATGTTGGCCACAGGGGACTCCTTAGGCTGCAGGCGCGCCATGGCGACCTCCCGGTTTTTCCAGCCAGCGGTAGAGCATGTCCAGCAGTTCCTGGCGGCTCACCGGCTTGGCCAGGTAGTCGTCGGCGCCGGCGGTGATGCATTTTTCGCGGTCGCCTTTCATGGCATGGGCGGTCAGGGCGATCACCGGGATGCCGCAGGCGTGTTCCTGCTTGAGTACGCGGGTGGCGGCGTAGCCGTCCATATTGGGCATGGCCATGTCCATCAGGATCAGGTCGAAGGGTTCGCGCTGGAAGCAGGCGATGGCTTCCAGGCCATCGCTCGCGGCCGTGACCTTCAGGCCCACCTCGTCGAGCAGGGCGCTGAGGGCGTAGATGTTGCGTACGTCGTCGTCCACCAGCAGCACGCGGCTGCCTTCCAGCGGGTCCATCCCCTTGGCGATGTCCGGCAACGTCTGCGGCTGGCGCACGCTGGCGAGGAAACCCTGGACCGCCGAACTGAGGTTGCCCAGGTTCTCGCCCTCCTTGCGCACCACCACCGCCGAGTAGCGGCGCAGGCGCTGCAGGTTCTGCTGATTGACGTCGACGCCGGTGTTGATCACCACCCGCGAGCCATCCAGGGAGCGTTGCCGGTCAAGGTTGTCGAGCAGCTCGAAGCCGTCCTGGTCGGGCAGGTCGAGGTCGATCACCAGCGCGGAGAAATCCTGCTCGGCATAGGCCTTGCGGGCGCCCTCGCCACTGGCGCTGGCCACCACCTTGAAGCCGAGCCGTTCCAGGTGCTCGCGGTAGTGCTCGCGCTCCAGGTCGACGTCCTCCACCAGCAACAGGTTGCGCTCAGCCTGCAGGCTGCCGCCTTCCAGGTCCTGGAACACCTGCTCCAGGTCCTCGCGGGCAATGGGCTTGACCAGGTAGCGGGTCTCGTCCTCGTTCCAGTCCTGGGGCTGGGGCACGCAGGAGATGATGTTCACCGGGGTGGCGCGGTGATTGGCCTGGCTGCGCAGGCGGCGGTAGATCTGCCAGCCGCTGACATCGGGCAGCAGGATGTCGAGGATGACCGCCGCGAAGCGCTCTTGCTGGAGCAGGCCGATCGCCTGCTTGCCGCTGCGGCAGTGGACGCTGGAGAAGCCGTGGGCCTGGGCTTCCTCGGCTATCACCGAGGCGAAGTTGACGTCGTCTTCGACTATCAGCACCGCGGGGCCCTGGCCACTGCGTAGCGGTTGTGCCGGCTCATCCTCGTCCTTCGGCTGGGTGGCGGCCACCGCTACGGGCAAGCGCACGCTGAAACGCGAACCACGCCCCGGAACGCTTTCCAGGCTGATCTCGCCATCCAGGGCGAGCACCAGCTGGCGGGTGATGGCCAACCCCAGGCCGGTGCCGCCGAAGCGCCGGCTGGTAGAGCCGTCGATCTGCTGGAAGGCCTGGAAAATCCGCTCGTGCTGCTCTTCGGGGATGCCGATGCCGGTATCGCGGACAGCGAAGCGCAGCACCTCGCGCTCGTCGCTGGCCGCCGTCGGATCCAGTTCGACCGAGAGCTCCACCTCGCCCTGCTCGGTGAACTTCAGTGCGTTGGACAGCAGGTTGCGCAGTATCTGGTGCAAGCGCACCCGGTCGCTGTGGATCACCCGCGGCACGCCGGCCTGGACCTGGGTGATCAGCCGCAGGCCCTTGATCTCGGCCATCGGCCGCAGGCTGCCGTCCAGCTCGGCGAGCATGTCCTGGACATTCAGCGGCTCCAGCTTGAGCTGCATGCGCCCGGCCTCGACCTTGGCCAGGTCGAGCACATCGTTGATCAGCTGCAGGAGGTCGCTGCCGGCGCGGTGGACGATGTCGGCATGGCGGGTCTGCTTCTCGGTGAGGTTGCCGACCATGTTCTGCCGCAACTGGTCGCTGAGGATCAGGATGCTGTTCAGCGGCGTGCGCAGCTCATGGGACATGTTGGCGAGGAATTCGGATTTGTAGCGGTTGGCCAGCATCAGCTGTTCGGCCTGGTCGCGCAGGCGCTGCTCGGCCGCCCTGCGCTCGCTGATGTCGATGATCACCGCCTGCACCAGCACTTCGCGCCCCGTGCGGATCGGCGACAGGCCCACCTCCAGCGGAATCATGCGGCCGTCGCGGTGCTGGCCGAAAAGCTCGCGGTTGCTGCCCATGCGCCGCTGTTCGGGCTTGCGCTGGAAGCCTTCGCGCAGTGCCACATGGGCCTCGCGCAGGGCCTCCGGCAGGAGCATCTCCACCGGGGACTCGAGCAACTCGTCGCGAGCGTAGCCGAACAGGAGCTCGGCCTGGCGGTTGACCATGGCGATCCGGCCGCTGGTGTCCACCAGGACGATGGCGTTGGGCGAGGCTTCGACCACCAGGCGGAAGCGCTCTTCGGCGCTCTTGCGCGCCTGCAGGTCGACCAGGTTGATCAGGAAGCGCTGGCCGACGCCATGGCTCAGGCTGCTCAGGGTCAGCGCCACCGGGATGCGCTCGCCGCCGTCCTGCACGGCCTCGATCTCCGTCAGTTGGGTGGGCGCCTGGTCGCTTTCCCCCGGCTGCAGACCGCTGATAGTCGGCAGGAAGCGTTGCAGGCGCTGCCCCGGCAGGTGGCTGGCATCACAGGCGAGCAGGTCGCCCGCGCTGCCGTTGGCCATCTCGATCCGCCCCTGGGCGTCGCAGATCAGGGTCGCCACCGGCAGGTGCTGCAGCAGCAGGCGGAAGCGTTCTTCCCGCTCGGCGAGCTCGGCGGTGCTGGACTGGCTGAGCTGCAGCTGGCGCTCGCGCTGGTAGAGGTAGCCCCCCACCAGCAGCGAGAGCAGCATCGCGGCGGCCAGGCCGGTCCAGAGGCTGAAGGCGATCCGGTCATTGCCCAGCATCGCCTCGTATTCCGCGGTGCTGCCCACCCCCAGGGCCCAGGTGCGACCGAACAGATGCAGCTCCTGGACCTGGTGGAAACGAGGCTGGCCGGCCTGCTCGATCTGCGCCAGCAAAGGTGCCTCGAGGCTGCCGAGGTCCTTGAGGTCGATGCTGTAGAGCTTGGCCTGGGTGCCCAGGATGCCATCCATCAGGTCGTGCACGCGGAAGGCGCCACAGACCACGCCAAGCAGCGCCGCGCGGCGCTCCTCGGTCGTGATGATCGGCGCCTCCGGGCGATATACCGGCATATAGAGCAGCAGGCCGCTCTGCACTTCCTGGTCGGTTTCCTGCCTGAGCCTGATCGGCCCGGTGAGGCTGGCCTCGCCGGTATCCCGCGCCAACTCCAGGGCCTGCCTGCGCACGTCCTCGGTGAGCATGTCGAAGCCCAGGGTGCGGCGGTTGCGCCAGTCCATGGGGCTGCTGTACTGCACCACGATGTACTCGTCCCGCGGGCCCTGGGGGATGACGCGGAAGTCGCGGCGGCCCTGGTCCCAGATCTCGCCGACGAACTCGTTGAGCGTGTCCGCCTTCAGATAGGGCGCCCAGGCCAGGGCCTGGATGCCCGGATAGCGATCCTGCAGCTGCAGCTGGTCGCTGGCCCGCGCCCACTCCTCGGCGGACACCAGGGTGCTGCCGACCATCAGGCCGGACATGCCGCGCAGAACCATTTCATAGGCGCGCATGCGGGCATTGACGCGCTGGGCGATTTCCTCGGCCTCGATCTTGAAGCGCTGCTCGTGCTCGCTGCGGTTGCGCGCTTCCAGCGCCAGCCACTGCCAGAGCACCAGGCCGCCGAAGACGAGCATCAGGGCAAGGGCCACCAGCAGCGGCAGCAGGTACTTCTTGGGTAGGGATATCTGTCGGTCGTCCATGCAGGCTCCTGTCCACTCCATGGCCGCGGCTGCGCCTCTTGGGGGCACTGGGCCGGCGGTTCAGGCGGGGCTCAACCGAGCCCTGCTGCGCAGTCTAGACAGGAATGCGGCAACTGGCGTTGCGCCAGTGAGCGAACGACGAGCGGCAGAAACGACGAGGCCCGCGAACGCGGGCCTCGTGCGGGGTGGAGCGGTTCCTTACTGCTGCGAAACCTGGGCACCGGGGATGGGGGTCAACTTGATCTCCACACGGCGGTTCTGCGAACGGCCGGCCTCGTTGGCGTTGCTGGCGACCGGCTGGTCCGGCCCCAGGCCACGGGAGGTCACGCGGGCACCGTTGACGCCCTGGGCCATCAGGTAGTTGGCCACGCTCTGGGCGCGCTGCTGCGACAGGTTCACGTTGTACTGGTGGCTACCGGTGCTGTCGGTGTGGCCGACCACCTCGATGTTGTTCTGGTCGTACTGCTTGAAGGAGGTCGCCAGGTTGTTCAGCGGGCTGTAGAAGTTGCTGGCGATATTCGCGGAGTTGGTGGCGAAGGTGATGTTGCCGGGCATGATCAGGTTGAGGTTGTCGCCCTGGCGCTGCACCTCTACACCGGTGCCTTCCATGCTGCGGCGCAGTTCCGCTTCCTGCTTGTCGACGTAGTAGCCATAGCCGGCACTGGCTGCGCCAGCCACGGCAGCGCCGATCAGCGCGCCCTTGCCACGGTTGTCGTGATTGATCGCGGCACCGGCGACGGCACCTGCCAGGGCGCCCAGGGCGCCGTACTTGGCGGTCTTGCTCATGCCGCCCTGGCTCGGGGCCTGGGCCTGGGTGTCGTAGGGGCTCTGCGCGGCACAGCCCGACAGCATGGCGAAAGCGGTGACGGCGATGATCAGGCGACGCGGGGTGAACATGGACTCATTACTCCTGAGAAATCGTTTAGCCGGTGTGGCTGCGGGCAGTTAGACATCAAACTCCGCAGAAATTCCGTGGGTCACGCCCGCACGAAGGGATTTTCCCGCATCTCGTCGCCCAGCCGGGTATCCGGGCCGTGGCCGGTGACCACGGTCGCCTCCTCGTCCAAGCTGTAGAGGCGCTGCTTGATGGAGCGCTCGATGGTGTTGTAGTCGCCGCCCCACAGGTCGGTGCGGCCGATGCCGCGGCGGAACAGGGTGTCGCCGGCGATCAGCAGCTTGGCCTCGGGGAACCAGAAGCTCATGGAGCCAGGGGTGTGCCCCGGCGTGTGCAGGGCCACGCCGCAGCCGCAGGCGAGTTCCTCGTCGTCCGCCAGCCACTGGTCGGGCGAAGGCACCGGCTTGTAGGGCACGCCGAACATGCGGCACTGCATTTCCAGGTTGTCCCAGAGGAACTGGTCTTCCTTGTGCAGGTGCAGCGTCGCGCCGGTGGCCTTCTTCAACTCGCCGGAGGCGAGGAAGTGATCCAGGTGGGCATGGGTGTGGATGATGCTGACCAGCTTCAGGCCGTGGGCCTCCAGGCGCGCCAGGATCAGCTCGGGGTTGCCACCCGGGTCCACCACTATGGCCTTCTTGCTGACCGGATCACCGATCATGGTGCAGTTGCACTGCAAGGGGCCGACGGGGAAGGTTTCGCGGATCAGGGCGGTGGGCTGGGTCATCGGGCATCTCCGGTACGGCGGTGCGCTCTGCGGCGCTCGGCAATTGGACTTCACGGCCCGGCACGATAATCGCTCGGCAACCTCCCCGTCCATTTGCGGAAGGCGCGGCGGAAGTTGGACGGGTCGCTGAAGCCCAGCAGGCTGGCGATCTCGAACAGCGGCAGATGGGTGGTGCCGAGGTATTGCAGGGCCAGCCCCTTGCGCACCTCGTCCAGCACCTGTTGATAACTGGTGCCCATGGCCGCCAGGTGCCGGCGCAGGCTGCGGCCACTGGTGTGCAGGGCGCGGGCGGCGCTGTCGAGGTCGGGGAAGTCGCCGGGGCGCGCCAGCAGCAGGCGGCGCACGCGGGTGAGCAAGGCGTCCTGCACGTCCAGGCTGGCCAGCAGCGCCTCGCACTGCTGCTCGCACATCTGCACCGTGGCCGGGTTGGCCAGGGCCATGGGCCGCTGCAGATAGGCCTTGGGCAGGCTCAGCCAGTGGCAGGACTGTTCGAACAGCGGCGCCACGCCGAACACCTCCGCATAACGCGCCGCATAGGCCGGCTGCGGATGGGCGAAGCCCACCTGCTGGCCGCACAGCTCCTCGCCCACCAGGAAGCGGGCGATGCTGAAAAAGCTGGCCAGCAGCCCCTCGCCGGCGAAGCGACCCAGCGGCCCCATGGGAAAGGACTCGATGGCGCGCAGTTGCAGGCAATCGCCCTGCTCCACCAACTCCAGCTCATAGGCCAGGCCGAGCACCCGGTAATACTTCAGGGCGAACTGCAGCGCGTGCCCGAGGCTGGCACTGGAGAGCACCGCATAGCCGAGGATGCCGTGGGTGGAGACGTTCAGCCGCTGCCCGAGCACCAGCCCCAGGGCCGGCTCGCGGCATTGCTGCAGGGCCACGCTGGCGAGCTGGTTGAAATCCAGGAAGGACAGCCGGCCATTGGGGTTACCGAGGATTTCCGGCTTGACCCTGGCGCCGGCCAGCAGCACCGCGCGCGCAACGCCCAGCTCCTCGGCCAGGGACAGCAGGGCTTCGGCATAGGCGACGGGCACCAGTTCGGCGGAGAAGGTCAGCGGTTGTCTCATATTGGCGTCTTGTTCTGGGCTATGGCCGGATATGACCCGAAGGTTGGCAGAAGATAACCTTGTCCGACAAAACCCGGCAAGCCGATAGTGGGACCATGGTCCTACAGACTCGAGGAGCCCCCATGGCCAGCACCACCCCCGAAGGATTGGTTATCCGTCCGCGCCACATGGATTTCGATCTGCCCAGCCCCCTGCCGCGCCACTGGCATGGCGGCGACGCCTTCAAGAGCCACCTGTTCGATGCGATGTCGGTGCTCTTTCCCGATGGCGAGCGCTTCTTCATCGATTCGGTGCGCCACTTCCGCGACCGGATCGAAGACCCGGTGCTGAAGGAGCAGATCCGCGGTTTCATCGGCCAGGAAGGCCATCACAGCCGCGAGCACCTGGAATACAGCAACCGCCTGCGCGAACTGGGCTACGACATCGGCGCCATCGAGCGCCGCGCCCAGGCGCGCATCCGCTTCACCCAGAAGAAGTTCTCCGCCTACCGCCAACTGGCTGCCACAGCCGCCCTGGAGCACATCACTGCGATCATGGCCGACGGCCTGTTGAAGAACCCCGAGTACATGGCCGGCGCCCACCCCACCATGGCCCGCCTCTGGCGCTGGCATGCGCTGGAGGAAACCGAGCACAAGGCGGTTGCCTTCGACGTCTACAACCAGGTCTGCGGCAGCCACCGCCTGCTGCGCCGGGCGATGCTGATGGGCACCTTCTTCTTCGTCCTCGACACCACCCGCGGCCTGGCGCACATGCTCGAACGCGACGGCCTGCTGTGGAACTGGCGTGTCTGGCGCGACGGCCTGAGCTGGATGTGGGGCCGCAACGGCATCTTCCGGCCGCTGATCCGGACCTACCTGGACTTCTTCAGGAAGGGCTTCCATCCCTGGCAGCACAACAACCTGGCGCTGCTGTACAAGACGCGGGAAGAGTTCGATGTGGCGCAGGCGAGTGTGGCCTGAGCGTCATTCGAGTAGAGAAAACGGCCCTTCGGGGCCGTTTCCCTTTGCTTTAGTAGGGTGCGCTGTGCGCACCGGATGTTCCGCGCAGGCGTTTCGGTGCGCGCAGCGCACCCTACGGTGAAGTCCGAGCAGCCAGTAGCCCGGATGCAATCCGGGGAGGGAGGCAGTGCGCATCCCTCCAGCCTTCAGATTCAGATCTGCACCCCGCCATGTAAGGCAAACTTGACATAAAGTCATGATTACATGACTTTAAAAATACAAGAGGGATCAACCGCTCAACGGAGGATGGGAAGAATGCTGAGACTATTCGCCGGCAACACGCCGGGCTACAAACGCTACATCGTACGCACGGGTGCTTTCATGAGCATCTACACGGCGATCAACCTGCTGGCCATCCTTGGCGTGTTTGACGGGATAGTGGGACGACCTATCGGCTGGACCTTGGCTTTGGCGGTGGCGGCACCGGTGCTGGGTCAGATCTGGGCCACATTGGCGCTGTTGCGTGAATCGGATGAATTCTTACGCGCCATAGCTACGAAAATCTTCGTTCTGGGCACCGGGTGGACGTTGGCACTGGCCAGTGCCTGGGGTTTTGGCGAAAGCTACGCTGGGGCGCCACACATCGAGGCCTGGCTGATCTACCCCCTATTCTGGGCGTGCTGCGGCCTGGTCACGCCCTTTGTGCGTGATAGCAGATGAAAAACCGCCTGAAGCTGCTTCGGGTCGAGCGCGGACTGACCCAGGAACAACTCGGACAGGCTCTTGGTGTTTCACGTCAGGCTGTGAATGCCCTCGAAACGGAAAAGCATGACCCCTCTCTGGACCTGGCCTTTCGCATCGCTGCGTTATTCGCTCGCCCGGTCGAAGAGATATTCGAGAACCCCCATGCCTGAGGGAGTCGTCGACTGAATTAAAAGTCCCGGGATTGCCCGGATGAAAAAACGGCCCTTCGGGGCCGTTTCCCTTTGCTTTAGTAGGGTGCGCTGTACGCACCGGATGTTCCGCGCAGACGTTTCGGTGCGCGCAGCGCACCCTACGGGAGAAATATCACCCCAACAGAAACCGCATCGCATCCGCCGCGCTCTGCTGCGGAACTTCCTCCATCGGGATATGCCCCACCCCCGGGTAGGTCTTCACCTGGATCCCCGGCAGGTCGCGCTGCCACAGCGGCACGTGCTTCGGCGAAATCCAGCGGTCCTTCTCACCCCACAGCAGCAGGGTCGGCGCCTTGATCTGCGCCACCCGCTGGCCGCTGGTCTCCAGTTCGGTGCTGTTGACCTTCAGCAGCACGCGGAAGATATCCATCATCGCCCGGCGGTTGCCCGGCCGACGGGAGAGGTCGTAGTAGCGGTCCACCACGCCCGGCTTGATCCGTCCCGGTTCGCCGTAGACTTCCTTGATGCCCTGGGCGATCAGTGCCCGCGGCATCCACAGCGGCATCGCCAGGGTGGCGCCGGGCAGGGCGGCGGAGGCGATCATCCAGGGCACCTTGCGCATCGGGTAGCCGGCCGGGTCGATCAGCACCAGCTTGTCCACCCGCTGCGGCTGGAGCAGGGCGAAGTTCCAGGCGATGTAACCGCCCAGGGAGTTGCCGGCGATGGAGGCCTTGTCGATCCCCAGGTAGTCCAGCAGCAGGCCGAGGATGCCGATCATGCGTTCGGCGGAATAGTCGCCGCTGCGCTTGGGCCCGGTGAGGCCGAAGCCGGGCACGTCGAAACGGATGATGCGGTAGTGCGGGGCGAAGGCCTCGACCCAGCCGTCCCAGGTGTGCAGCGAGGCGACCACACCGTGGATCATCACCAGCGCCGGCTTGTCGCGGCTGCCCTCGTCGCGGTAGTGGACATTGAAGCCATCCAGCTCGATGAAGCGCGAACCGCTGTCGGCGCTGGCGTAGCGTGCCTTGAGGCGGTCGAGCGGCAGGGAACCGAAGCCCAGGCGGGCGAAGCCGGCGGCGAGCGGCGGCGACAGCGGCAAGCTGGATGCGGACATGCGGGGCACCTCGTGATTGTTGTTGTCGAGTGCCTATCAGAGCATGCGCCCGGGACAGCCGCGCCCAACCTAGGTTGAGCGTCGACAGGACGCCTCGCGCGCCCAACCAAGGCGCGGGTGACGGCGCGGGCCGGCCTCGCTACTCTTGGCCGGCCCTCCCCCGCAGGATTGTCCCGGTCGATGACGCTCCCACGCCCCCTGCTCTGGCCGCTGGCCATCCTCTTGCTGGTTGTCGCCCTGCGTGCGCCGGCCGCCGAGCTGTTCTACCTGGGGCAGAAGATCCCCGACATCCAGCGCCCCTGGAACAGCGCCGACTACCACCAGTTGATCCAGGCCCTGCAGAAGATCGATACCACCCAGGTGAACGCCCTGCCACGGCGCAGCGGCGAGTTCACCGGGCCCATCTACACGCGCATGGTCAGCGAGGAAAACTTCAAGCCGCAGCTGAACATCTATGCGCCCCTGGAACTGCGCCAGAACGAGGCGCGCGAGGTGCTCTTCCAGCTCAAGGAACTGATGCGCCTGTACTTCGACTTCAAGGCCGCGCAGCAGCCCTACGGCGCCGAGGCCCTGGGCCTGATGACCCATTCCCTGCGCCAGCAGGCCATTCTCTTCACCCTGACGGTGGAGTTCTGGATGACCCTCTCGACACAGGAACAGGGCAGCCCGATCCGCCTGCAGGGCCTGCAGGAAACCAAGGCGGCCGCGGCCATGTTGACCTCCAGCGCCCTGGACTACCTCGGGCTGACCCGCCAGTTCAACCGCGAGGACCTGGTGCTCTATAGCGCGGAACTGGCCAAGCAGTTGCCCGAGCTGTTCGTGCACCTGCAGGGCGATGTGCGCGGACAGTTGCTGGCGCGGGTCGCCGACCTGGCCGAGAAGCACTCCTACGGCGAAGTGCGCGGCAACATGGCCGACCTGCTGCCGGTGCTCGCCGGCATCCAGCAGGATGTGGATGCCCAGTTGGCCCGGCCCGCGCCGACCAGACCGGCCGCGGCGAAGCTGGATCTCTCGGCGCCGCCGGCCTCAGCGCAGTAGGCCGAGCGCCTTGGCCCGGGCCACCGCCTGGGTACGGCGCTCCACGCCCAGCTTGCTGTTGATGTGGCGGGCGTGGCTTTTCACCGTGTGCAGGGAGATGAACAGGCGCTCGCTGATTTCCTGGTT
>RCUL01000348.1_pt1 | contig 26761 bp, 19 predicted proteins | sample 2167521 | NCBI WGS metagenome assembly RCUL01 (sample SAMN09932745, study PRJNA488358) | compost metagenome | feature: garden; material: soil; isolation source: compost soil in acetic acid-enriched culture | place: Germany: Experimental Botanical Garden Goettingen | collected 2016-01-27
TTGCTGAACAGGCTGCCTGTCAAATGAAACCAAAGCAATTTCGATAATTTTAATGATTAAATAAATATATTATTATTATTATTTGTAATTATTCTAAATAAGACTTATCTTCGAGACGACATAAGCACTTAAATTTGTTGTTTCATAGGAAGACTAGTCGTGAGATTAGTCTTTTTTTATTTAGACTGCCGTAATTTTTACGACAGTCTAATGTGTGGTTATTATTTATTCTCAAGTGCAACTTCCTGCGCTTTGTAGTAACTTTCAATCAAGGCCTGGTAATTTGGCATGACCATGGAAAGTGCTTTGGCATATTTCGCAGCATCCTTGTGTTGCCAGCTTTTTAATACCTCACTGATAACAGCAGTAGTTGTGATTGGGATAACTCCTGCCAGCTGCAGTCTTGCAAGAGTTACCTGAGTCGATAGCGGGCTCATATCGCCAGAGGCATCAATGACCGCAAATACCTCATAACCTTCGGCGATCGCTGAAATAGAAGGGAAGGCAACACAGACACTGGTCAGTACTCCCGCAATCACTAATTTTTTCTTCCCGGTATTCTTCACTGCTTGAACAAAAGCCGGAGTATCCCAGGCATTAACCTCTCCAGTACGACCAACATATACAGCTTGTGGCGCATTTTCGTGGATTTCGGACATTAATGGTCCATTGGGCCCTTTGGGTTCTGATGCGGTAGTGATGACCGGAATATTTTCTATTGCGGCAATTTGGGCTAGTGCCACGACATTGTTTCGTAATGTAGGTACTTCGATATCTTTGACTGTTTGGAATAGACCACTCTGATGGTCGATTAGTAAAAATGCAACATCATCTGCATTGATTCTTGTTGTAAGTGCCATGATTTTAAAATTTTAATTTGTATAATAAATCTTTGGTTAAAGGTAGGCAGCGTATTTGTAGTGGAAAATAAAGCAGATTAAGCCTAAGACTTAAGGTACATTAAGTCTTAGGAAATGAACTGTTTCGAAAGAAGCCGTTCATTAGGAATACATTCTAGTTCGGAACTGATGGAACAACCCTTCATGGGCACCTTAGTATGCAAATGGGAGAATTTAGTTGCGGTTAGCGAATCATAAGTCTTCTCAAGCGGATATTAAAATAGTTCTGTTTGATGGAAAGAAGACTTAAAGGCTCACGCCACGTTTCCAAGGAATAAAATCGTCCTGTCGAAGTTGTACTGCTTTAGGAATGATTTTTCCGCTGGCTGCCAAAATACAATATTCAAGGATTTCTATTCCCATTTGCTCAATTGTCTTTTGGCCTTCGATAATGGCTCCTGTATTGATATCGATGATATCAGACATGTGGGTGGCTAGTCGATTGTTGGTGGCTATTTTGATCGTCGGGCAGATTGGATTGCCTGTCGGTGTGCCTAGACCTGTAGTAAATAGCATGAGGGTTGCTCCAGCGGCGACTTTTCCTGTCGTTGCTTCCACATCATTGCCAGGGGTGCAGACAAGACTGAGTCCAGCTTTGTTTGCCGGTTCGGTATAATCCAGAACAGCTACTACAGGTGAAGTACCTCCTTTTTTTGCAGCTCCATTGCTCTTTATGGCGTCAGTAATAAGGCCATCCTTAATATTCCCAGGTGAAGGATTCATATGAAAGCCGGACCCAGCCTGTTCAGCTGCAAAGCTGTAGTCACTCATCAGCTTTATAAATTTATGAGCGGTTTCTGCATCTTGCATACGGTCGATGAGCTGCTGTTCGGCACCGCAGAGTTCAGGAAATTCGGCCAGGAGAACCTTGCCTCCCAGAGCAACCAGAAGATCCGAACAGTAACCTACTGCGGGATTGGCAGAGATGCCGCTGAAGCCATCGCTACCACCACATTTGACGCCAAGGGTAAGTTTGCTGATTGGTTGTGGTGTTCGTCGCAGTTTATTGGCATCGACCATGCCAATAAATGTTTCTCTAATGGCATGCTGCATAAGAGCTCTTTCACTTCCTATTTGCTGCTGCGAAAATACAAGCAACGGTTTGTTAAATTGGGGGTTGCGATGGAATAGTGCAGCGCGAAAGTCTTCAACTTGTAGATTCTCGCAGCCTAGGCTCAATACAGTAACACCAGCAACATTGGGATGATCTGCATAGGCGGCTAATAAATGGGCAAGTACAGTTGCGTCTTGCCGGGTTCCCCCGCAACCACCTTGATGCTGTAAAAATTTAATGCCGTCAACGTGCGTAAAAACACGTGCTTCATGTTGCGTGTTTTCGGGTGATAGATCCACTTGCTCTAGGTTTTCAATAGAATCATAAGCGCGCAATAGAGCCCGAGTATAATTTTTATATATATTGGAACTGCCGTAACCCAGTTCTTCCTCCATGGCCTGCCGGAGGACATCAATATTTCTATTTTCACAAAAAACGGTTGGAATACATAGCCAGTAGTTCGCAGTGCCTACACGACCGTCTGCACGGCGGTAACCCATAAAATGTCGATCTTTGAATGAGCTGACATCTGGTGGTGTCCATTGTTGTGAAAATCCTCGGTATTGAAAGGAATCCACAGCATGTTGGGTATTGGCAGTATTCATCAGACTGCCTTGTGTCACATCTTGCGTTAAACGGCCAACGACGACACCATACATCAGGACCTCTTGCCCAGCTTTCAGGTCCTCTATAAAAAATTTATGTTTGGCCGGAATATCATTATGGAGGTAATACGTGTTGGATCCGTTTCTTACGGTAGTCTGTGCGTATAAATCCCTCAGTGCGACAATTACATTGTCTTTGGGATGTATTTTAAGTGTATTCATACTGTTTGCTGTTCGAAAAGATAATCAACTATCGTGCTGCGTAGTCCCAACTGTTTAATACGTTGTAAAATTTCACTGACCATGCAGGCAAGTCCAGAGTAGTTTAGGAGAGACTCACCCCAGATCTGCTGGTCTGCTAGTAAGGATGGAACAGGATCACGCTGTTGCAGATGTAATTGCACTGCGCTGCGGTAATCGTCATGAAAGTCGTTTTCTTCAGTGGTCTGCTGCATCAGCAAAATATAGGCTGCAAAGCCGATGGCGACCCCTGTGGGGGGAGCTTGATGCTGGCCATACCAATAAGGCAGTATAGGAAGCACACGGGTCTTGATCTTACTGCTGAAGTGTATGGCAATGGAAGTCCATTGATGGGACAGAAATGGATTTTTGAAACGGTCAATGACGGTATGGGCAAACTGGTCAGCTTCTGTAGTTAGGATTCCTGCTTGGAGGAGGCTAGGGCCAATTTCCTTGAAAAGGATCTGACGGATATAACAGTCCAGGACTGCATCTGTAAAGAATGTTTTGACATCTGCAATACCGGAAAGTATAGCCAGCCCACAGCAGAGTGTATGAGTCGCATTTAACAGGCGGAGCTTAATCTCTTTGTACTTAGCGATATTTGGAACTATTTTGATCGATGGATCCAGGGCTGCAAAAGACAGCTTGTTGTGTACAACAATGCTATCCGATTCGATGGCCCATAGCCGGTAGGGTTCTGCCATTATCGCAAGTGAATCCACATAAGGCAGTGTCTCTGGGGCTACCTTATTGAGGACAATCCGGTCTACTAACGAATTACAGAAGTAGTTTGCTTGATCAACCCAATCGATAAAGGTGTCTTCAAGTTGTTGCTGATGACATAAATTGAGGATAATATCTTTAAGTACAACAGCATTGTCTGTAATGAGTTCGGTAGGTATAATGACCAACCCTTTGGTCGGATCCGCATCGAAATGCCGATAACGAGCATATAGGTAAGCAAGTATTTTAGCGGCAAGGCTTATTGGAGGACTGTCATGGATTGTACCTTCGGAGCCGACAATACCAGCTTCGGTGGTATTGGAAATCAGGATCTCCATTTCGGGAGATCTGGCGGTCTTTAAGATTTCATGCCATTGTTGCTGTGCAGACAATACGCGGGAAATAGCAGCATTGACCTGTCTAGAGACGATATGCTGTCCATCTTCGTACCCCTGTACAAGTAAAGTATAGAGCGAATTTTGCTGTTCAAAGGCTGTTGTACTGCCTTGATCGGTCGACTTGACGACTAAAATGCGGCCTTGAAAGATGCCAGCGAGATTGGCTCGGTGGATATAGTCGTCAGGTAGGCCACGCAAAAGGGCTCCAGTGCCAAATTGGATCACCCGTTCAGGTAGTGTCAATAGAGACAGCTCGGGGATATCGACCCATGTGGGATCTATAACGTTCAGCTGCTTCCAAGATAATGTGGCTTTATTATTTTCCATTGTTCGTTTTTTTAGCGCGGCAATTGGGTTTTGATCTGATTTACAATTCTACTGTTTATTATGAAAAACAACAATGAAAATCAATGATAACGTTATCGGTCCGATTTGCTCTGATCAAACTGTCAGAAAAGTTTTGTTGGTCGTTTGAACGCCTTTTATAGACGGCGGATTTTCGGTAACGCTACCGCTACTTTATTCGGGCAATCTGTTGGATTTCTTTCTCCAAAGGTCTTTCTTTGGGTATAACGCAATGGAAATAAACTAAAATCCAACAATTTAAATCGATAAATTATGATAGCTCGTATCGACAGTAAACATTTGTTTTTTGTGGGGCTAATTGGCTGTTATTTCTTCCTTTTTACCAAGGGAGCTCATGCACAGCCAAGCACCCGGACAGGAAAGGTGATCAGCACGACGGATCAGAAACCGCTACTGGGAGTGACGGTGCTAAACCTCAGCACGCAGCTGGCGGAGCACACAGACCAAGAAGGTAATTTTAGTATCAGGGCTGCGGTGGGGGATAGACTCAAGTTCTCTTTGATCGGGTATAAATCGGCGGAGTTGCCTGTGACGGCAGCAGGCTTATTGACCGTTGGCCTTGCACAGGAGAATTTTACCATCGATGAGGTTGTGGTAACAGCACTTGGTATCAAAAGGGAAACAAGAGGACTTACCTATGCAACACAGCAGCTTAGTGGCAGTGCCGTTAATGACGCTAGGGACAATAGCGGGAATATCATGAGCAGTCTCACGGGTAAAGTGGCCGGTGCTGTTATTACCACTGCCGCCTCCGGTCCCGGTGCTTCAGCACGGGTGGTTCTCCGCGGTAACAAATCCATTTCAGGAAATAATAATGCCCTGATCGTTGTCGATGGTGTACCATATGACAATTCTAGTGCACAGCAGGCAACTGGTACGACCTATAACTACGGTACCAGTGATGGTGCTGCCAATATCAATCCGGATGATGTGGAATCCATCAACGTACTCAAAGGTCCCTCAGCAGCGGCGTTATATGGAAGCAGAGCTGCAAACGGGGCAATTCTGATCACGACTAAACAGGGAAAGTCGGGACGATATACGATAGATTACAACGGAAGTGCCTTCTTTGATCAGGTCAATCTACTTACCGAGTTTCAAAATACCTATGGCCGAGGAAATGGTGGTGTCAGCGGGACAAACATCGGGGAGAGTTGGGGACCAAAGGCACAAACCTATAAAAATAATGTTAAGGACTTCTATGAAAATTCGGCAACTTTCAATAACAGTATCAGCACCTACGGTGGTACAGAGAAGCTGCAGGGGTATGTTTCCTATGCCAATAACAAAATCGGCGGGATTATCCAGGGTAACTCACTTAAACGTAACAGCCTTAATCTGCGCGTCAATACGGAGCTTATTCCCAAATTGAAAACGGATGTCAAACTCAATTATGTCAATCAGCAGATTGACAACCGGCCACGTCTGGGGGATATGGGGATTCCTGTTGAAGCCTATATTATTCCACGGGACATGGATAAAAATGAACTGATGGATTATGAGACCATCGATCCCAATACAGGTCAGCCCCTACGTAAATACTGGTCTGGATCGGCCATTTACGATAATCCTTATTGGAGTATCAACCGTACATCGGTCAATGAAGTACGTGATCGCATTACAGCACTGGGTTCGGCGACTTATCAGCTTAGGGACTGGATCAGCATCATGGGCAGATATAGCTTTGATAAATATATTGATAATACGGATGGTTCCTTTTTTGCGAGTACAGTATCTGTTGGCGATGTGCGCAAAGGGGGGAAATATTATGAGACCAATGCCCGGTACCAAGAAAGTAACCTTGACTTTCTGATCAACGGTAAAAATCCGTTGACAGAACATATCGCCATTACCTACAATCTCGGGGCTAGTACACTACGTCGGAAATACAGTAGTTTTCAGAATATGGCCAATGGTCTATCCATTCCAAATGAGTTTAGCCTGAAAATGGCAACGACGCCTGAGTTTTTAGCTATAGCAGGCTACGAGCGCCGCCTCAATTCCGTTTATGCCAGTACACAGCTATCCTTTGACAATACTATTTTTTTGGATATGACTGCCCGTAATGACTGGACTTCAACATTGAAAGCACCGCACAGTTATTTTTATCCTTCTGTTGGTATGTCTGCGATATTCAATGAGTTGTTTCAGATGCCTGCTTGGGTCAATTTTGGAAAAATTAGAGCATCTTATACTCAGGTTGGTAATGATGCTGATCCGTATCTGCTCAGACAGCTTTATTCATTTGGATTGGGAGCCGGAAATGGATTTATTTCCCGCTCGCCGATTAAAGCTATTCCAGACCTAAAACCCGAATTGACCAAGTCATTTGAAGCAGGTCTTGATATGAAATTCTTTGGAAACAGACTAGGTTTTGACCTGACTTTGTACAAAAGCAATACGGTAAATCAGCTACTCTTTCTGGGGCTGCCTATGGCTAGCGGTTATAGCCGGCAATACATCAATGCAGGGGATATTGAAAACCGAGGACTTGAACTGCAGCTGATGGCAACGCCTATAAAAAGCGAACATTTTTCTTGGGAGACGACGTTGAATTTTGCCAGTAATACCAACAAGATAATCGCATTGCACGATAAAACAAAACGAGCCAATATTACCGACAATAACAGGTATGCCACAGTTGTGGTAAACGAAGGAGAGAAGTATGGTGACCTCTACGGTTATGCTTGGAAACGTGATCTACAGCGTGGAAAATTTGTGGTGGATGGTAGTGGGCTGCCGGTGGTAGAAGCGAATCAAAAATTAGGTAACTTTAATCCCAAGGCTTTATTGGGTTGGTCTAATTCCTTTTCATACAAGGGTTTTACGCTCAATACATTAGTGGATGCAAGAATTGGAGGAGAAATAGTCTCAGGAACTTCAGCCTACCTCGCAGCCTTTGGTGTGGCAGACTACACCTCAATGTATCGCGAAGGTGGTCTCGTACTGGATGCTGTGGATGCCAATGGTGCAGCCAATACACAAGCCATCACCGCACAGCAGTTGTGGACACGTGTATCGCAAAATGGCCGGGATGGTTGGGGTGAGTTTTTTACTTATGACATGACTAATGTGCGGCTCCGGGAATTGTCCATTACTTATAGGTTGGACTTAAAGAATACCTCGGTATTCAAGAATGCTGGGCTATCCCTAACAGGACGTAACCTCTTTTTCATCTACCGCGGAAAATCCAAACTGGATATACCGGGCATTGGGAAGACAAAAAACCCGATAGACCCCGAGGCTGCGCTGGGAGCTGGCAATTATCAGGGTGTGGAAGTTGGACTACCACCGTCGGTACGGACATTCGGGCTAAACTTAAAATTAACCTTTTAACAGTTGTAAACATGAGAAGAAACATGCTATATGGTGCTTTGCTAGGATTGAGCCTTATTTCTTGCAGCAAAGATTTTGATCGGATTAACAGCGATCCCAACAACATCACGGTGATCACACAGCGTGAGCTGCCCTTTATGTTTGCAAAAGCACAGTCTTCGGCTGCGATGAACCGTTCTTTTTACCAAACGGTACAGAATCTTGGCGCCGATCTATATGGACAGTATTTTGCATTGACAACTAATTCTTTCAGTACGGATCGCTACCTGCTGACACCTGACTGGCAGCGGAGATTCTGGACTGTGGTGTATGTTGATACCGCGCCGCAGCTTAAAAGTATTATGGATAATACCGAGTCTGGTACAGGGGAAGCGGCACTCGCGAATATTATGTGGGTATATGCCTTTCACCGCTTGACTGATCATTTTGGTCCGATCCCTTATTTTGCAGCAGCAGAGGCTCGCGATGTCATTCCTTACGATCCGATGGATAAGATCTATGCGGATTTTTTTACTCGTCTTACGACAGCGGTGGACCATCTGAAAGCCCTGCCTGCGGGTACAACAATCTTTCAGGGATATGATCTAATGTATAACGGAAATGTGGAAAATTGGATCCGCTTTGCGAATTCCATGCGCCTACGGCTCGCTCTTCGGATATCAAAAGTAGATCCCATAAAGGCAAAGTTTGAAGCTGAAGCTGCGGTGGCAGCAGGTGTAATGACCGGTAATGGTCAAAATGCCATCATGCTCAAGTCACTCTCGGGCAACGATACCAACGGTCTGTCGCAGGTGGCTGTTTGGAACGAATTTTCGATGAGTTCAACGATAGCTTCATATCTTAAAGGCTATGAAGATCCAAGATTGGGTATTTATTTTCAACCCAGCTTGAGTGGAAAAGTCTTTAACAGTGTGCGTAATGGAGCTATAGCCACCGATCTTGGGCAGCCAAGAAATCAGTCGAGAGCCAATTCCAATGTGGGTACCTACTGGGTGCGGTACAATGGCGAAGTGCTTGAAGGTAATTTTACACAGAATTTTCATATTATGTGCGCCGCCGAGTCGTTTATGCTGCGTGCGGAAGGCGCTCTGAATGGTTGGAATATGGATGGTACAGCACAGGTGCTCTACGAACAAGGAATACGTCTGAGTATGGCACAATGGGGTGTCAATGATGAAAAGATCATCCGCAATTACCTTTCCTCAACGAATAGACCGACCGCTCCGGGCGATTACCATAACTCTCCAGCAGTTGCCGTAACTCCAATTAAATGGAGCGGTACGGAGGCTGAACAGCGTGAACAGATTGGTGTACAGAAGTGGCTTGCAATGTATCCCAACGGTATGGAAGCATGGGCTGAATACCGTCGTTCAGGATACCCAAAGATGTATGCTGTGCTACAGTCTGACAATCCCGACCTGCCGGCTGGAACATTTATCAAGAGGTTACCTTACCCTTTGACGGAAGTGACAGACAACTTTGCCGAATTGACAAAGGGTCGTGCCTTGCTCGGTGGAGCGGATAACGCCGCAACTAAACTTTGGTGGGATGTGGATTAAGGGTTAAATAAGGATGAATTTTAAACTATATACAGTCACGCTTATGATGACATTCGGACAGCAGGTAGCTGCACAGACAGCCTTACCGGAAATACTATCCATCCCAAAGGACATTGATCCGCTCAAGGAATTAATCGAAAGTCAGGCGGATGAACTCTTGTATAAACTGCCGATGGATCGTATTGTAGACCCTGGACAACTCTTAAATCAGATTCATACCAATCTTCAATTGGGTAACAGCGACGATAGTGATCTCGATATGCGGGTTGTTGCTAGCCTGGACTGTGGTGGCTATATGGTATATAATCTGATCTTTCAAAGTCTGCCGGGCGTATACGTCCCGGCCAACCTCTATGTTCCCAAAGGGCAAGGACCTTTTCCAGCGATATTAAACAGCCACGGTCATTGGGCACCGGGACGTCGTAGTGAAATCGTGCAACGGACATCTCAAATACTAGCAAGCAATGGCTATGTATGCCTTAGTATCGATGCTATGGGGGCGGGGGAACGTGGACGTCGGCACGAACATGAATATCATGGGGCCAATCTGGGGTCATTATTATTGGATATGGGGACACCCCTAATGGGGATACAGCTGCAGGAAAATAAACGTGCCATAGATCTGCTATGCAGCTTGGATTATGTGAATAAAGAGCAAATTGGCGCTACTGGTGCCAGTGGTGGTGGCAATCAGACCATGTGGCTAACAGCAATGGATGCTCGCGTCAAAGCTGCTGTCCCGGTAGTCAGTATAGGTACCTTCCGCTCTTATATTATGAATAGCAACTGTGTCTGTGAGTTACATCCTAATGGCCTGCAGTATTTTGAAGAGGGGCAGCTCTTGCAGGCGATGGCTCCTAAGGCTGTAAAGATCATTACAGCCCTAAAAGATGGGAACGCCGCATTTAACGTTCATCAGATGCTGAAGTCGTATCGTCTTGGCAAGTTAGCATATCAACAACAGGACTCGGCAGATCGATTAGCATATGAATTATTTGATGAGTCGCACAGCTATACAATTGAAATGAATAAAGCTATGCTCTCTTGGTTTAATAAAAGCTTTAATTATCGTCAGTCCTTACCAATTGAGCTAAATGCGGTACATATGCTCGATACCAGTCGTTTGTCGGTGTTGCAATATGGGATTAAAAGCGAAAAAATAATGACGATACCAGCCTTTGTGAATAGGGAGTTCAAGCTAGCTGAAAATAAGTTAATCGTCACTAAGGGGCGGAGCACAGAAACCTATATGCAGGAGCTCCGCCTGCTGCTCTCCAAGGTCGAATCGGATCGACTGCTTTCGGTAAGAACGTTATTACCTGAGGCAGGATGGCGACGAATTATCCTCGAAACGGCTCAGCGGCAACTGATTCCGCTGCTCGTTAAGGAGCCTGCTGGAGGAGGGCAGATAATGCACGTGCTATTCCCCGATCAGGGCAAACAGGGACTTAATCTTACGGAAATTGAACAGATGGTCGCGAGGGGCGAGGGCATTGCGATCGCAGATCTCTTTGGCCTCGGGGAGCGAGCTTCAACCAGTGCCGAACATATTGATGGGGCGCTACCTCGTTTTCATACCATCTCACGTTCAATGCTTTGGATGGGGCAAACTATGATGGGAATATGGGCCAACGAGATTACGCTCGTAAGTGACTATCTGCAGCAGCATTACGGTAATCATAAGCTGATTGTTCATGCCGATCGCGAAACTGCTTTGGCAGCCTTGATCAGCAGCGACTTATCGCCACAACAACGGATACTGCAGCTCCGGCGATTGCCCGCCAGTTACCTGCCAGATATGACTGGCAGTCTGGAAAATTTCAACATGGCCGTCCATATTCCTGGAATTTTAAAGTGGGGCGATATACCCTTGTTGTTGGCATTGAGCAGGGAAGATATTAATGTGGATGAGCTGCTGCCCTGGAGTGGTAAAAGCTGCCCAGAAAAGGATAAAAAGCAATTATTGAATAAGGTAAATGCGTATAAAAGAAAGTTTAACATTGGAGGAACCCTCCAGATCAATTAGTGACCATGGAAACAAATAGAAGATCATTTTTAAAATTGTCTGGTCTAGCCGGTTTTGGACTAATAACCGGTTGCACCGCACAGGAAAAGGAAACCTCGGGTACTAAACTCGATCATATCCGGCTGGAAGCATCTAAAAAATATAACAGCATTTTTAACATGTCGGGCTATGCCGCACCCAAAATTGAAACTGTACGCGTGGGTTTTATTGGTGTTGGAAACCGGGGCTCGGCGGCGGTAGAACGAATGAGCCAGATTGCTGGTGTCAGCATTCATGGTATCTGTGACATCAGGCCGGAGAAAGCCCATGAAGCCAAGGAGCGGATTAAGACGTCAGGGCATGTTGCCACAATTTATGCCAAAACTGGAGAAGATTGGAAAAGGATGTGTGAATCGGATCAATTTGATCTGATCTATATTGCTACACATTGGAGCATGCATGCTGATATGGCGATCTATGCCATGGAGCACGGTAAACATGTCGCACTCGAGATCCCCGCGGCAATTACGGTGGAGGACTGCTGGAGATTGGTGAGAACCTCCGAAGCAACAAAAAAACATTGTGTGATGCTCGAAAATTGCTGTTACGACTATTTTGAGCTATTGACGCTCAACTTGGCAAGACAGGGATTTTTCGGTGATATCATCCACTGTGAGGGGGCTTATATCCATGATATCATGGACAGCCTTTTTGATGAGAAAAAGCGATACGATTTTTGGCGGCTCAAAGAAAATGCTGCTCGAAACGGAAATCTATATCCAACCCATGGACTGGGGCCGATTTGCCAGATACTTCGGATCAATCGTGGCAACAAAATGGACTATATGAACTCAATGTCTTCAAAGGACTTTATGCTTAATTCCAAAGCAAAGGAAATGGCACAGGTAGATAAGCAGTTTGAAAGTTATGTCGATAAACCTTTCCGTGGAAATATTAATGTGTCGAACATTATGAACTCAGACGGTAGTACGATGATGCTGCAGCATGACGTAAGTTCACCGCGTCCGTATTCGCGTATTCATCTGGTGAGCGGTACAAAGGCGTTTGCTCAAAAATATCCATTGCCTGGAAAGATCGCCATAGGGCATGATGATTTTTTAGGAGCAACGGAGATGGCTGAATTGGAAAAGAAGTATGCTCCTGGTATTATCACCAAGATCGGCGAGCTAGCAAAAGCAATTGGTGGTCATGGGGGGATGGATTTTATGATGGATTGGCGATTGATCGACTGTCTTAGAAATGGGCTTCCGGTCGATATGGATGTCTACGATGCCGCAAGCTGGAGTGTTATCGGCCCATTGAGCGAATGGTCTGTGGCTAATGGCTCCCAGCCGATTGAAATACCAGATTTTACAAATGGCCTCTGGAAAGATAATCTGGTACATGATATCAACTTAACAAAAGGTGGAACAACACAAGTATTGAAATCAACTAAATAAATAAAATCAAGTGAACTTAAAAACTTTTAAAACACGCGAAGAACTGGGTTTGGAGGCTGGAAAGGCCGGAATCGAGGCTATTAAAACTGCAATAGCGGAAAATGGTGAGGTAAATATTATTCTGGCGACAGGACAGAGCCAGTTTGAAACTTTGGCAACGCTGGTAGCGGCGACGGATATTGATTGGGGCAAAGTACGGATGTTTCATCTGGATGAATACATCGGTATTCCGGTAACACATAAAGCAAGCTTCCGTAAGTATTTGACCGAGCGCTTTCTTAATTTTGTAGCCCCTTTAAAAGAGGTCGTGCTCATTAATGGAGAAGGGGATCCCCAAGCTGAATGTGAACGTCTCGACAAAAAAATCGGTGCACATCCCATCGACGTTGCCTTTGTCGGGATAGGCGAAAATGGACACCTAGCTTTCAACGATCCGCCTGCGGATTTTGATGCCAGTGGAGCTTATCTGGTAGTAAACCTTGATACACAGTGCAGGCAGCAACAGCTGGGGGAGGGATGGTTTGCATCGATTGACGAAGTTCCTGCTCAGGCTATCAGTATGTCTATTCGACAGATTATGTTATCCCGAAAAATTATATGTGCCGTACCAGATAGACGAAAAGCAGAGGCGGTGCGGAACTGCCTCTCCGGGACGATCTCGAACTGGCATCCTGCGAGCATATTACAGCAACACACGGATAGTACTTGCTATCTCGACAAAGAATCAGCTTCTTTACTATAATCCGCTGCGATGACATCAACTGCTTTAGATCGAAAGACAACATTGGTATCCATAGGGATCATAGGACTGATGTTCTTTATTTTTGGATTTGTCTCCTGGGTAAATGCGATACTGATTCCTTATTTTAAAATCGCATGTGAATTAAGTAATTTTCAGTCGTATTTGGTAGCGTTTGCGTTTTACATTTCCTACTTGTTGATGTCGATGCCTGCATCTTATATATTAAAGAAGCTGGGTTATAAAAATGGGATTATGGTCGGTTTTTGGATTATGGCAATGGGAGCATTGTTATTCGTCCCGGCTGCTTATGGACGCACATACCTTATTTTTTTAGTGGGTCTGTTTACTTTGGGTACCGGATTGACGGTGCTGCAAACTGTCGCTAACCTGTATATTACACTGATTGGTGAAAAAGAGCGGGCAGCACAACGAATCAGCATGATGGGGATCTGTAACAAAGGAGCCGGAATATTGGCTCCGCTGATCTTTTCATATGTTATCCTGCGGCCTCAGGACAATACGCTTTTTAATCAACTGGAAGCAATGGATGAGGTGTCACGTGTCATCGCGTTGGATGAGTTGATTTTACGTGTCGTGTGGCCTTACACTGTCGTAAGTGGGGTGCTGTTTCTGATCGGGGTATTAGTCAAGTTTTCCATTCTCCCAGAATTGGATCAACAGGAAGCCACTATAGTGGATGGACAAAGGATAAACAAAAAAGGAATCTTTCAGTTCCCACACCTGGTACTTGGGGCGCTGGCAATTTTTTTGCATGTGGGAACGCAAGTCATTGCGATCGATACCATAATTAATTATGCCGGATCGATGGGGTTATCCCTGTTGGAAGCCAAAGCTCTGCCATCTTATACATTAACTGCTACGATCTGTGGATATCTCTGTGGTATTGTGCTAATCCCAAAGATTTGCAGCCAACGACTCGCGCTTAAATTTTGTACGATCCTTGGGTTAATGCTGGCGTTATTAGTTTGTACATCGCATGGCTCTGTCTATTTTTTGAATAAAGATTTGGATATTTCGGTTTGGTTCATCGTACTGATCGGGCTACCCAATGCCCTGATTTGGGCTGGAATTTGGCCCCTAGCATTGGAAGGCTTGGGAAGTTATGCAAAACAGGGGTCTGCATTGTTGATTATGGGACTGAGTGGGAATGCCGTATTACCGTTGCTGTATGGATTATGGGCAGATGCTGTTGATGTAAAGTCTGCCTATTGGATATTGATACCTTGTTTTCTATATTTAGTTTTCTATGCATTCAAAGGCCATAGGTTACGCACATGGAATATATTTAATAAACAAAATTGAGCTATGCTAACGATTACAAACGCTAACATCATTACACCCAATCGCATCATTGAAAATGGAACAATAAGGATTGCTGAGGGAAAAATTGTGGATATCGCTACGCAGCGAGTTTCAGCGGAAGAGCAGCTAGGTGAATGGCTGGATGCCAAGGGGCTTTTTTTGTCCCCGGGATTTATTGATATCCATGTGCATGGTGGTGGTGGTGCCGATTTTATGGATAATACGGTTGATGCTTTTCTAAAAGTTGCACAGACACATGTCTGTTATGGTACCACAGCGATGTTGCCGACGACACTGACCAGTGAGCCAAGTGAGTTATTGGCTTTGTTTGATACCTATATGGAGGCTTTAAACCGCAACGTGCACGGCTCGCGCTTTTTGGGGTTGCACTTGGAGGGACCTTATTTTGCGATGAACCAGCGAGGGGCACAGGATCCACGTTATATTCGAAATCCAGACCCGAATGAGTATCTGCCTATTCTCGAGCAGTATCATCATCTGATTGCACGATGGAGTGCCGCACCTGAACTTCCGGGGGCGCTTGATTTTGGACAGAAAGTCCATGACTATGGAATTTTACTGGCCCTGGCTCATACAGATGCTATCTATGAAGAAATCCTCCCAGCAGTCGAACACGGCTATCGGTTGGCAACTCATTTGTATTCGGGAATGTCTGGAATGACACGACGGAATGCTTATCGTTATGCTGGGGCAATAGAGAGCTGTCTGCTCCTAGATGCTATTGATGTCGAGATTATCGCCGATGGTGTTCATTTGCCAGAACCCTTTTTAAAATTGATTCATAAAATCAAGGGTGATGATAAAATCATTCTGATTACAGACGCCATGCGGGCCGCAGGTATGCCCGAAGGAAAAAGTATATTGGGAAGTCTTACAGGTGGAATTGAAGTTATTGTTGAAGATGGCGTTGCTAAACTACCTGATTACTCTTCTTTTGCTGGGAGTGTCGCTACTGCCGATCGGCTAATCAGGACTATGACCAATATGGCTGGTTTAGATCTTATAACGGCCATAAAGATGATGACGCTAAACCCTGCAAGACTACTTGGCTGCGACGATCGTATGGGTGCGATAGATATCGGCAAGGATGCGGATATTGTTCTGTTTGATCAAGATATACGGGTACACTATACTTTTATATCCGGCAAATTATGTTATAAAAATTAATTAGGTGATCTTGTTGATCACCGAATCACGAACCACCAGTTTTCCGGGGAGTATAATATCCTGGATTTCGAAGTCTTTATTTTTTATGTGACGGATCAGCAGGGCACAGCTACGTTTTCCGATATCAAAGGCGGGTTCCTCTATGGTGGTCAGATTGGGTTCGACTACGGTGCATATGGGGTCATTTGTAAAACCAATAACGCTGATATCAATACCAACGCGCAAGTTGTGTTTTTTGATGCACAAGATTGCACCGACAGCTTTGCGGTCATTGACAGCAAAGATGGCGTCGGGACGCTGAGGTAGTGCCAGTAGTTTGGTTGTATCCTCACTGCCGTGAATTTGCGAGAAACCGGAATGTACGATCAGGTTCTCTTCTAAAGGTCTGTTGCACTGTTTCAATGCTTCAATATAACCGTTGAGCCGCTGTTGTGTAAATTTGAGGTCTTTCGGACCAGCGATATGGGCAATACGGTTGGCGCCATTTTCGAGTAGAAATCTTGTTGCCTGAAAAGCGCCCGCAAAGTCATCCTGTACAACTTTTGATGCTACGATATTATTTGGGACCCGGTCGAAAAATACAATAGGTAGCCCTTTAGCCATCAGTCGTTCAAAATGTCCGTTGATATAGGAATCCGAAGATATGGAGACTAGAAGTCCGTCGAGGCTACTGGTCGATAGGTTTTCCAGTAGGCTCTGCTCACGGGCCATACTATCGTTGGTGACATAAAGAATGATATTGTAATCCTGTTCATAGGCTTCCTCCTGAATACCTGAAATAACTGTCGAGAAATAATAGTTGGTAATAAATGGAATGACAACGCCAATATTTTTTGTTGAACCTGAGGCTAATGCCGCTGCATTTTTGTTGGGCTTAAAATTAAGTTCCCTGGCCAGTGACAATACTTTCTGACGTGTTGTGGGGTTGACATCATGCGTGTCTCGAAACGCTCGTGAAACAGTGGAAACAGAAATGCCAAGCATTTCAGCAATATCCTTGATGCCGATGGGATTTTTCATAGATAAAAGGTTGGTTCGAATTATTCGATTTACAATTTACTAAAAACAATTTATATATGATTGTGATATATGATATTGCCCTGTCAGAATTCAGTTACTATGATTTTTTTTATCTTTATTGAGCATCAATAAAGAAGAGGTTTTTTGCATTTTATTGCTTAGCTTGCTTTTTTATCTGTATCATTACCTACGATTAAGGGTAGCCAATGATCCTATTTGATTTTATAAAACTCGTGTTGATTGCAACTGTCTTCTTATGGAGTGGAATACTCTATGGGCAGAATGATAGTGACCTGGTCAAAGGCAAGGTGGTTGATCCGGGGATGTCACCTGTTGCCTTGGCTACAGTAGGTCTGTACAGTAGCAGTGGGATATTGGTATCCAGTACAAACACCGATAGTCTGGGGACTTTTCAGCTTCGGGGTAAAATTCCGGGTAAATATTTTGTCGCGGTAAAACACCTTGGCTTCCATGATTATAGGAGCACGCTATTTGACCTTGCCAATAGTAATTTGGAGATAGTAAAACTCTCCCGACAGGAAAATAAGCTGGAAGCAGTGACAGTCGAAGGCAAAAGAGCGGTGCTGACGGTTGATGGCGGCACCATTGTCTATCAGGTAGAAAATAGTATCGGAGCACAGGATATTTCGGCCTTTGATGCATTGAAAAGAGCTCCTGGTGTACAGATCGAAAATGAAGTCGATATTACGCTCAATGGTAAAAGCGGGGTGCAGATACTGTTGGATGGAAAGCAAACTTTTCTTTCGGGAAAGGAGCTCAGCGATCTATTGAAGTCGATGTCATCGAATAACCTCCGATCCATCGAAATTGTCAATAGTCCCTCGGCTAAATATGATGCAAGCGGTGCAGCTGGTATTATCAATATCAAAACGAAGAAAAATCAGTTGAAGGGCTTGAATGGAAGTATAACAAGTGCCTTTGCTTATGGTGTCAGCCCGAAGCAATTGCAGCATATGACCTTCAATTACCGGGTGAATAAACTCAATGTATTTGGTAGTCATAACCATACACTTGGCCACTACAATTACTTGTATGGCACTAATCGTCAGCAAAACGGCAAATCCTATGACAGCCACACGGTCGATGTGGATAAGCGCCAGAAAATGGGCGCTCAGATGGGGATAGATTACTTTCTCAATGATAAAAATACAATAGGTTTTTTGGCAAACGGTAATTTTATCTTTGGTGGCGGACTGACCAATACAGCTACGGCGATTGCCACACTTCCCTCGGTTGTGCGGGAAGAATCTCTTGATGCAATCAACGATTACTACGGCCAGAGTACTATGCGCTACAACTTTAATCTGAACTACAAATATGAAGATACACTGGGTCGTAGCCTAAATGTGGATTTGGATTACGGTCTTTTTGATAAATGGAATAAAAACCTGCAATCGAACACTTATCGGGACAACCAGGGAAATGTCTTTGACGAAAATCTGTACCGTACGTTGAATGATATCGATATTGATCTAAAAGGGTTAAAGGTTGACTACGCTACGAAACTGTGGGACGGAAAATTGGAAGCAGGTGCCAAATATTCGGCTGTAGGTTCTAAAAACAATTCCCGGTTTTATCATGTCGGCCCTGCAAGTGATAGTCTCGATAATAGACGGTCCAATGATTTTCATTTTGACGAACGCATAGCTAGCGCATATCTTGACTATAAAAGAACGATCGGAGAATGGTCTCTCCAAGCTGGACTACGGCTAGAAAATGCGAATTCCAAGGGTGTTTTATTTTATCGGGAGCAAGAAAAGGATCTGGATGATCAAATCAATAGAAATTTCACTAATCTTTTCCCTTTTTTATCTATCACGAGGCAACTGGCCGATAAACAGACGATTTCACTGTCATACGCCAAGCGTATTGAACGACCGGCCTATCAGGATTTGAATCCTTTTGTCTATATGCTCGATGAGCTGTCTTTCTGGAAAGGAAACCCGTTTTTGACCCCCTCACTGACCCAACGATTTTCCTTACTTTATTCCCTAAAGAGCTCGACGATTGTCGGCTTAAATTATGCGTATACGGATCAATTGAATGCCAAAATAACGGATACATTGGAAGCTGATAAAATAATGATGATCAGCAAAAATGTGGGTACACAAAAGCATTGGGCGCTATCCTTGACTCAGACGCTATCACCAAAACCTTGGTGGGATATTACCTTTAATGGGTTGCTATATTATATCCACAATGATGTTTCATTTGACCAGTACCAAAACCTCAATTTAAAGCAGACTGCGGGACGTGTTAGCCTTCTTCAGTCTTTTAAGCTGCCGAATAAGATGCGGTGTGAGATTTCAATGGTCTACAACTCGAAGCGGCTTGGTGGAGCAAATACGATAAGTAGACCGATCAGTCAAGTGGATATTGCATTACAAAAGAGTTTATTGAAGGATAAAGCGACGCTTAGACTAGCCGTGACGGATGTCTATAAAGGCAACCAGATTAAATACACGCAGAATTTACCCGGCTTGCAGTCATCAAGCTATGGCTATTATGAGTCAAGGCAGGTGCGTCTTAGTTTTGGCTATAGATTTAGCCGTGGGGCAACAAAGGAACAGCGTAGTCGAAAGTCAGCGCTCGAAAGTGAAAGTGGCCGAATACAGTAACGAAAAAATAAAGGATACCAATCAGCTCCTGTGCTTTCTAAATATCGCGTTCTTGTAAAATCATTGAGAATGGATGTGTTAACATCTCAATGTTGAATTTTAAGGAACTTAATCGTAATGCCCATCTGCCCGAGGTGGTACATGCCATGGTGAATTAAACCCGTTAACAGGTACTTATAATCGTGTGGAAAGGAGGTGTCAGCATGTGGGTAAGCAGTATGAAGGAAAGCATCATCTTTTCCTTCCAGAAAAGAAATAATATTTTGCTGTGTAGCGTGAAGATCCTGCATTAGATTTTTCCAACCACGTTTTCTTAACTCATCATTATTTCGCCAGTTTACTGCATCACTCATCTCAAGTCCTCTTGGATTTCCCTTTAGGCGGCTTAAAACTTCCCTGCGCCACTCGATTAAATGGGATGCTAGTTCTGCGATGCTGTGCATTTCAGGGATGGGACGCTCAAAAGCTGTTGTTCCGTCCACCTGAGCTAGTTTCTTTGCAAAATTTTCGTCTATCCAGAGGTCAGCTGCTTCGACATCCTTTAATTGTTGAATATGATCTTTTATCAAAATATCATTCATGACTGTCAGTTTTTGTTCTTCTTTTTTAGAAAGGAACAATTGCTGGATTGTAATTGTTTATTGCTCGATGTGGAAATTTTTCACTATTCATTGTAGGAACCAAATACGCTTTATGGACAAAATAGTAGTCTCCAGATGCTGATGGTAATGACTCTTTAAATCACTGAAAATAGGAGTGAAATGATAAGTTATTTCTGATGTTCATAATTGGACAATAGCATGTCCGAAAACGAACAGTTAAATTTCGTGTTTAGTGCCTAAATTGATATACGGAAACTTATTGAGCCTTGGCATATACTTTGGGGTAACGACTGAAAAAAAACCTAAATGAGATACCAGACTATCCTTTTAACTTTTACCTGTACATTATTAGCTATAGCTTCTGGTCATGGACAAGCGAAAATTTCCGGACAGGAACAACTAACCAAATTGAAGGCATCTATTTTAAGTGGAGATACTGAAATTTCCAATTATAATTCGGCTTGTTATTTTGCCTTGGCGGGGGAACATGCATTGGCATTTAAATATCTTAAAGCGGCTGTGCAGAAGGACGGACTCCATCAGGTGGACATGTTAACACAGGATGCTGATTTTATCTCGCTTCATAGCGATCCGCAATGGAAAGAAATTTTAAAAGAAGTAGCGGAAAATGCCAAAAATAGGAAAATGGAGGACGCTATGTTCTTTAATAGAAATTCATTCTGGGATTCCAAAAATCTGGTGACAGCATTTAGACCAAATCTCTCTGCTGAGGAAAAGCTGGCTGGTCTGTCGAAGTTCTGGTCTGAGGCAAAGTATAATTTTGTCAATTTTGATCTCGTTCCAGCGTTGGATATTGATTCTTTATACATGGCCTATATCCCTAAAGTTCGGAAAACAAATTCTACTAAAGCATATTATCGAGTGCTTTCTGAATTTTGTGCACAGCTTAAAGACGGGCATACGAATGTGTATCCTCCAAAGGAGCTGGAAGATGAATTTTGGTCAAAACCATTGTTGCGCCCCCGATTAATAGGAGACAAAGTGCTTATTGTTGCCATCTATGATCCTGAGCTTAAGAAAAGAGGGATAAACATCGGAGATGAGGTGTTTGAAGTCAATGGCTTGCCGGTGAAAGAGTATGCAAGAAAGTATGTTACTCCTTATGCAAGTGCATCTACTCCTCAGGATCTTGATGTCCGTTCCTATGAATACGAGTTGCTCAATGGCTCATTTAAGGAGCCTGTAATGCTCACTCTTGTTGACGAAAAAGGTAAAAAGACCAAGCACAGTCTTGCGAGGATACAACAAAAAATAAGGAGCCAAAAAATCGTCAATACGAATTTTGAATTTAAGATGCTAAAAGGTAATATTGCTCATGTGGTGCTTAATAGCTTTGGGGACGAAAAGGTAGCGAGGCAGTTTGCCGAACATTTTGATGAAATCTCAAATTCCAATGCGATTATTTTTGATGTCCGCGGTAATGGAGGCGGCAGTTCGGCTGTTGGTTGGAGTATTCTCAGATATTTGATCAACAAACCAGCGAAGATCCATCAGATGCAAAGCCGCTTATACAATTCGGCCTACCGCGCATGGAATTATAAGCAGCGTTTTTATACTGGCGAAAATTTTTTGAATCCAATGCCGAATACGTATTTCGGAAAACAGGTAGTTGTCCTGACCAGTGGACAAACTTATTCCGCCGCAGAAGATTTTGCCGGCGCGTTTAAATCACTTGGTCGTGGCAAGATAATAGGCGAGGCTACGGGTGGTAGTTCGGGGCAACCTCTGATGATTGATCTTCCTGGTAGTGGATCGGCAAGAATCTGCACCAAGAGGGATAAACTTGGTGATGGCGGAGAGTTTATTGGTAAGGGGATACAGCCTGATATTATCGTGTCACCGACAGTAGCAGATTTTAGAAAGGGAAAGGATACCGTGTTGGAAGCAGCAATTGTACAGTTGACGGCTGAATAAGTGAAACCGCTGCTCACACAATTGCAGGAAACGCTACAGCGGGAGTTAAACTGTGAAATAGCAAAAAGAGGAAAATTTAAAAACTAAAAACCCAAAGCGCATTATTGTTGTGCACTTTGGGTTAAATCTGATTGCTTTATTTTGGTCCCAGATAAAGGTTAACAAAGATTATAAAATATTTTTTAAGTCGATCAGATTAAAGCGATCATCATTTTTAATAAAGTCTCTTAGGATTGCGGCATGACCCGTACCGACTAGTATGACTACCGTCTTTGTGGTACTCTTTAACTGGCTTTGAAAATTGCTATACATGATTAGATTGCGTTTAAACCAATCTGAGACTAATTTAGTTCCCAAGTAATCATTTTGGATCCCCACTTTATTAATTAGGGATAGATAAATACCTTTATTCCTAGCTAAAGCATGGTCTTCATTAAGCGCCAGAAAGACATCTCTTAGTTTTTCTTTTGTAAGTGTTTCATTTCCAATTTTACTTGATGTGGCCAATTTTGTGTCGAACTCCTTTTTTAAGTCTGGATTTGCATTGAGCTCTTTAAATAAGAGGTCAAATCGCATTTCTATCATTGTGTCAATCGGAAAAACTTCTTGGTGGTTTGATTTTTTTGCCAAACGAAACGCAAGCTGAAAGGTCTCACCCTCGATATAATAGCGCTTAGATCTTTTGCTCTGCAAGGTATCTGTATATCGGCTGTACTGATTATCCAGATATAACTGGTAGAGGTAATTCAAATGTTTTTTTTGGGAAAATGCGCTTTCCACAAATATTTGATCGGGAATATTCTTGCGGAGGATTGTTTCCGTTATTTCCTCAAGCACCAACTGATCTTTTTCACTCAAAATATTTCGCTCAGCGACTTTCATCGCATCATTACCTGGATTATTAAAATGGTATGTTCCGAGAAGGATAACATTGACCTTCTCTTGGGCATGTAGCGTCGTTATAGTTAAAGATAAAAATAAGGTTACGTACCTTAAGTATTTTATTATGTTCATATTCTGAATAAAATTGGTGTTACAGTGCATTGTTTAACTCGATCAGATTGAAGTGATCATCATGCCGTAAGAAGTCTTTAAATATGGCAGCATGACCTTCGCCGACCAAGATAAAAACTGTTTTTGTGGACGGCTTCAACTGGCTCTGAAAATTGGCATACATAAATAAATTACGTTTATACCAGTCCGAGACTAGTTTGGCTGCAAAATAATCATCTTGTATCCCTATTTTGTTTGATAACCAGAAATAGAAGCCTATATTTTCTGTCAAATGTCTATCCTCATTGAGACTTAAAAATACATCTTTTAGTTTTTCCTGCTCGATAGCCTTATTCGTGCTTTTACCTAAGGTGATGATTTGTGTGTCATATTCTTTTTTTAATTCCGCATTAGCATGAACTAATTTTAATAGAAGATCAAATCGCATTTCTATCATTGTATCAATCGGAAAAACTTCTTGGTGCCTTGATTTTTTTGCCAGGCGAAAGGCAAGCTGGAAAGTTTCACCTTCTGTGTAATAGCGCTTATATCTATTGTTCTGTAAGGTGTCTGTATAACGGCTGTACTGATTATCTTGATATAAGCGGTAGAGGTAATTCAAATATTTCTTTTTGGAAAGCGCACTCTCCACAAATATTTGATCAGGTTTATGTTTACGGATAATAGCATCTGTTATCTCTTCAAGTTCCAATTGATTTTTTTCGCTTAAAATATTTCGTTCAACGACCTTAGCAGCATCATTACCCGGATTATTAAAATGGTATGTTCCGAGAAGGATCACATTGACCTTCTCTTGGGCATGTAAATACGAGATTGTTGAAGCAACAAATAGCGTAAGGCATAACCAGTATTTCATTATGATCATATGGTTGAGAAATATTAAAAAATTAGTGGATTAAATATTTTGTTAATTAGCGATACAAAGATATAAAACAGCTCATATTTACCAAATAAATTATCGGGTAGCTGCGCTAAGGAGAAGTATCAGATCGTTAAGCCGGCTGTGCGTCGTGTTACCGATTAACGAAAACTTAATATAATATTATCCAATACCTAATATTACACAAATAGCTTTGCTGTCAAAAAAGGTCTAACACAGTAGAAGCTCATATTAACCAGCATTTCCAGGTATTTACGAAAGCGTACATCCATTTACACGGATAATAGTTTGCATACAACGAATGGTAAATAAGATGTGCCGGATATCAATTTGCCGCTGTGGCCGGCCTGTGATTGCCGTATATTTAAGCGTAACTACATAGGTAGTGGACAATGGAATAAATTTTTTAGCCATTTCTGCCTCACAATAATTTTATCGATCTGATGGATGGATAGTAGTGAAGTTTGTGTTTAATTTGGTTCTTATAATGTATTGATTATTAATTGTTATTATTTTTTCTGTAAAAGAGTATTAGTCAGTGTTGAGCTGCTATATGCTGATGGCTAGTTTAAAATAGTGGTCATGGGGCGGTGATTATTGGTGGGGGAATAAAAGATAAATTCTATAAATCGGAAAATTAAGACATGGAAAATAATATTGAAAATAATACCATATCGTTGACAGTGATCGGAAATCTGACATTTAGAGCACTTAGCAGCAAAAGATATCAGATAGCCATTGGACTGATACTGATAGCTATTTTGATCCCGGTAGTAGCCTTTATTGGTTTTGTAATGCATAATAATATCACCGATTTGAATAGGGGACAAATAATCGGTATTATGGGAGGCTTAGGTATTCTGTCCTTCACTTGTGTCGCATTTATTTTTTCGAAATTCCTCGCTAAAAAATATATCATGGCATTTTATTCAGATCGCATCGTGGTCCAGGGGGACGGGGTACGACAGTTTGATTTGGATAAGATCGCGAGTTTTGATATTTGGAATGATTCCGACTATGCTAAACTCGTGATCAGCTACCAGGAAAAGTTGGTCAAGTATCATGTAGGTTTTGCCAATTTGATCTATGGCAAGCCTATTTTGGAGAACAGGGATAAACTGGACGCTATCTTTACCAAAGAAAGGGGCTTTAACAAAATGGTAGAAAACAGGAAAGGAATAACCAGAATCTACTATTCCATTGCAGAATTCTGACTGGAGCTTTTATTTTAAATTCAATAATTCGTTTTTAATATGATATTACGGAAAATAATACACAGTAAATCCAAAGGTTATTATGGAATACCTATGAATTATCCATAAGCTCTTGCATTGTTCTACACATTAAATTGGGATGATGAAAATACGTTTTACAACCAAGAATTCGGAGATTCCTATTTACAATTGAAACCCTTAGATAGGGCCGAAGTAGTAGGTAATAAGGAGATCAAAGTGGAAATACTGATAGATGAAAATTTGATCAAGTTTGCCGTCACAGAGGTGACGATGACAGAAGCCACTGCTTTGATAAAATACTATTTTGAGCACGATGGAATCGGTAATATAGATTCCTATGGAGTCGGATATCCATAGCGGATTAGTCGGGATAAATTTAGTGTCTACAGATGTTTTATTTGTATTGTTATCATTTGTAGTTTAATGTGTTATATTAGTTATATAAATTAAAAGTGTAGTGCTAAAAATAGGGGCTTATAACCAATGGTTATGGTTGTTTTTTGAGTGATTTAATGTTTTTTAAGCAGAGACGACTGTTGCGTATTCTCAGTATCCATTCAAAAAATCCGTTCTACGGACAATTTGCTCCTTTAGACGGATGCTGTCTAACTACCTTAACAATATCTTTGCAGCATACTTATATTATTTAGAATAATTCTTGATATGCTTTACAGTAAAAAAATTAAATGGTCATTTATTGCTAGCATACTGGCGGCGGTATGTTGGATTATCGGAGATATGTTTGTCGCGGGTTTTGATATAGATCCTTCGGAATATCCACTTTTTTCGGAGACTTATGCGGATCAGGTAGATGTGGATATTGCGGTACTCATGCTGAAAGGGTCAACTGCACGTCTCATGTTTGGTGCGCTGATAGCCTCGATGACGGCTACTTTATTTCTGCCGGGCGTGTGGCTGGCCTATCAGTATTTTAACGACAAATCCAGGTGGTATGCCTGGGGGACTTATTTTGTGTTGATAGTCAGTGTTATGCTGATGCCCCTCGGTCATGCGGACTTTTATTATACGGGTGAAATATACAAAGCAATATACCATACCGATCCGGTCGCTCATCCATATCTGTTGGAGACGGCCTCGGGTTTTACGAAGGTACTGTATATTGCTTGGGGGACAGCTATTGTGGTGTTGATGGTAGGTTGGCTGCTGTTTTCGATACTGGTTTTTATGCGAAAGACACAGCTGCCCCGTTGGGCGGCTTTTATTAGTCCTGTTTTTATCACTATATATCAGTTGCCCTTGAGATTCCTACCCTCGTCTGTACTGAAGGGTTGGTTGCTCGCAGCGGGATTTAATATTGCCTACCTTATTTTTTTTATCTTGTTGTGGCTGCTTTTCAAAAAACCTGCGGCGCAAGAGACGGTGATAGATTCTTAACCTACATTAAGTTTTTAGCTTAAGCTAGGTTATTGGCTTACACCTCTTTGTTTGCGTAAATTTGAATATACAAAATCGAACAGCAAGCAAGCAAGCAAGCAAGCAAGCAAGCAAGCAAGCAAGCAAGCAAGCAAGCAAGC
>RCUL01000349.1_pt1 | contig 26645 bp, 23 predicted proteins | sample 2167521 | NCBI WGS metagenome assembly RCUL01 (sample SAMN09932745, study PRJNA488358) | compost metagenome | feature: garden; material: soil; isolation source: compost soil in acetic acid-enriched culture | place: Germany: Experimental Botanical Garden Goettingen | collected 2016-01-27
CCGAGCTGACCAAGCCGGTGGCCCAGGGCGGCTCGTTCTGGGTGTTCAAGCTGCCCAGCTGGGACAAGACCGCCAAGCGTTGAGTGACGGACCGGGGCGCAGTGCCCCGGTTTCCTTCCCGTCCCCGTAGGGTGCGCCGCGCGCACCACCTGCCGTGGCCCAGCCCGGAAACCGGTGCGCATGGCGCACCCTACGGCCCCCATTCCGCCCCTGGGAACTGCCATGAACAACCTGCACCTCTACCTGCCCCTCGCCCTGCTGCTGGCCGGCAGCCCGGCCCTGGCCGACGACGGCGACCTGACCGTCAACGGCTGCCGCATCGCCCCGGAGAGTCGTTGCCCAGGCGCCGACCTGCGCGGGGCCAACCTGGCCAACCAGGACCTGGGAAAGATGGACCTCTCCGGCGCCAACCTGGCCGGCGCCGACCTGCGTCACGCCAGACTCGACCTCGCCAACCTGGAAAAGGCCAACCTGGCCGGCGCCAACCTGACCCGCGCCAGCCTGCAGCAGGCCAACCTGCGCGCGGCCGAACTCTCCGGCGCCCGCCTGGTGGCCGTGCAGGGCTGGGGCCTGTTCGCCCAGGGCGCGCAGTTCAAGGGCGCCGACCTGACGGGCGCCTACCTGGAGTTCTCGCGGCTGTCCGGCGCGAAGATGCATGACGTGAAGCTCGAAGCCGCCGACCTGGAAATGGCCTGGCTGAGCAAGGCCGATCTCAAGAACGCCGACCTCAAGGATGCCAACCTGCAGGAAGCCAAGATCGGCGACGCCAACCTGGAAAACGCCGACCTCACCGGCGCCCGCAAGCACTACGCCACCTTCCAGTCCACCAACATGGAAGGCTGCAAGGCCTGCCCGAGCGGGTGGGAGTGAGGCTGTGGGAGCGAGTTCATTCGCCAAGGGCCGCGAAGCGGCCCCATAGAGAGTCAAAGGTCAGGCTTTCGGCCTGCTCAGCGAGTAAGCATCCACGTTCGTAGAACCTGAACTTGCTTTTGCCCCCTTTAAGGGGGCGGGGCCCACCTACGCATCCGGAACGCAACGCCTGTACTTGCCCCACCGTAGGGTGCGCCATGCGCACCGATCGCGGCGCCTCGCTCGACCATTGGTGCGCACGGCGCACCCTACCGGGTCAACTCCGTCGTGCATCCAGAAACTTGAGTCGTAGCCCCGTAGCCCGGATGAAATCCGGGAGCGGCGGTTGGACTTTCCCCGGATTTCATCCGGGCTACCGAGCTATCGGCCGTTGCGAAGGCGGAAGGTGGAAATCCACCTCGTGGATTTTCACCCTACGATGCAGGACGCAGTCCCGCCGGGCATCGTTCGGCTTCTTCTCGTTCAGCCTTCAGCCCGCCCTACACCGCCCCCACCCGCACCACCCCGGTATCGATCGCCAGGTGCACCAGCTCCGCCTGGGACTCCACCTGCAGCTTGCTTTTCAGCAGGGTCAGGTAGTTGGACACCGTCTTGCCGCTGATGCACAGGCGCTCGGCGATCTCGCGGGCCGGCAGGCCACGGGCGAGCATCACGAAGATCTCGAACTCGCGCTGGGTGATGCCGCGCAGGCGCGGGTCGTCGGTCTGCTGGCAGGCCAGCTGGGTGGCCAGGGGCTGTTCGATGTAAGGGTGGCCGGCGAGGATGCGCCGCACCGCCTCCAGCAGCACTTCCGGCGGGGAGCTCTTGGTGATGTAGCCCGCCGCGCCGGCATCCAGCGCCTGGCGCACCAGGGGCAGTTCGTCGTGCATGCTGAAGAACAGCACGCGCAGCTGCGGCAGGCGCTGGCGTAGCCGGCGGGTGACTTCCAGGCCGCTGATGCCGGGCAGGCCCACGTCCACTATCACCAGGTTGGGAATCTCCTCCTGCACCCGTTGCAGGGCCTCCTCGCCACTGCCCGCCTCGCTCACATCGACCTCGGGCAGCAAGGCACGGAGCAGCCCGGCGTAGCCCTGGCGCACCACGGCATGGTCGTCCACCAGCAGGATCTTCATGGTCCGAGTCCCTCCACGGGCACGCTGAGGCTGAGCACCAGGCCCGCTCCCGGTCGCGTCAGCAGTTTCAGTTCGCCGCCCAGGCAGCGGGCGCGCTCGCGCATGGAGCGCAGGCCGATGCCGCCGCCGGCGAGATGCCCGGCGCCCCGGCCGTCATCGCGCACCAGCAGGCGCAGGCGCTGCCGGCCGGCGCGCAGGCGGATCCGTACCTCGCGGGCGCCGGCGTGGCGCAGCACGTTGGTCAGGGCCTCCTGCAGCAGACGGTAGAGATGGGCCTTGGCCTCGAGCGAAAGCGGCGGCAGGTCCTCGGCCAGTTGCATGCGGCAGGCGATGCCATGGGCCTCCTGCCACTGCTGGCCGAGCAGGCGCACGGCCTCGGCCAGTTCCAGGCGCTCCAGCACCACCGGATAGAGGTCGCGGACCAGCGCGCGGAAGCCGTCCTGCAGATGCTGGCAATTGCTCTCCAGGGCTTCGGCGGTACTGGACACCACCGGCAGTTGCCCGCTGACGCTGCGCAGCAGGAAGAGCTGGGCGCGGATGCCCGCCAGGTACTGGCCAAGGTCGTCGTGCAGGGCCTGGGCCAGTTGCCGGCGCTCACGCTCCTGCAGGGCCAGCAGCGCATCGGTGAGTTCGGCGTTCTCGGCATTGACCCGTTCCAGGGAGGCGGCCATGCGGTTGAAATGGCCCGCCAGCCGTTGCGACTCGGCGGAGGAATGGGGCGGCAGGCGCGCCTGCAGTTCGCCACGGGAAACCTGCTGCAAGGCCGCCAGCAGCTCGTCGAGCACCCGCAGGCCACGGCGCACCGCCCAGTGGATGGCCAGCAGGCTGAGGCCCAGGGCCAGGCCGAAGAGCAGCAGCAACTGCTGCAGGGAGTCGCGGATTTCGTCGACCTCGTCGCGCGGGTCGACGCGGATGCGCACCCGGCTGCCATCGGCCAGCGACAGCACTTCGGCCGCGGCGTCCCCCTCCGGGTAGAGCCACTGCGCCAGCCAGCGCTGCATCGGGCCGGCTGCCTGCGCGCGCTCGGGCTGGTCCAGGCGGTGCACCCGCACATGGCGCAGGCTGCCCGTCAGCCGCGGCTGCAGGGCGGACGGATCGCGCAGGGCCGCTTCGCGCAGGTACTGGGCCACCGCCTCGGCGGCCAGCAGTTCGCGGCGCACGTCCTGCTCCGCCTGGCGCAGCAGCAGCGCCAGGCAGGCCGCGCCGACCAGGGCGAAGAACAGCACCACCAGCAGGTTGATGCGCCAGAGCGCGGACATGCCGGGCCTCACTCGTCCAGCCAGATGACCGGCAGCACCGGGGCACCACCCTGGCGGTAGGCATCGGCGGGGGCGGCACGGTCGAACCCGAGCAGGGTGAGGATCAGCAGCAAGGGCAACAGCAGGTGCTTGAGGATGTGCATGGCGGCCTCCTTCTGGTTGTTGTGCTGCCATGCTAGGGCCGAACGGCGGGCACGCTTCTACTACCTTGGTACCGCCCGACCGGTACTTTCTGCATATTTCCCCGCCTCCGGCCCCTTCCTATGCTGGCTCCATCTTCGAAGGAGCCGCCCCATGCGCCACTACCTGCTCCACGGCCTGGTCTACCTGCTGGCCCTGTCCAGCGCCGCCCTGCTCGCCACCGAGGTCCGCGCGGCCGAAAGCGCTCTCGAGGTACGCATCGGCTATCTGGCCTGGCAACCCGCACGCGGCCCGCTGCTGTCCAATGTCATTCCCGAGCCGGAGGACGCCGGCCGGCGCGGCGCCGAGCTGGCCATAACCGACAGCAACAGCACCGGGCGTTTCCTCAAGCACAGCTATGAACTCACCACGGTCCAGGCCGCCACCGCCGACGAGCTGCTGGACAAGGCCCGCGCCCTGCACGGCGAGGGCCAGCGCCTGTTCGTGGTCAACGCCCCGGCCGAGCAGGTGCTGCAACTGGCCGACGCCCTGCCCGACAGCCTGCTGTTCAACGCCGGCAGCCCCAGCGACGAACTGCGCGGCGGCCAGTGTCGGAGCAACCTGCTGCACAGCCTGCCCAACCGCGCCATGCTGGCCGACGCCCTGGCGCAATTCCTCGCCACCCGCAGGTGGCAGCGCTGGCTGCTGGTAAGCGGCCAGCAGGCGGGCGACCAGGCCTATGCCGCCGCCCTGCGCCGCGCCGCCGGGCGCTTCGGCGCGAAGATAGTCGGGGAAAAACCCTGGAGCTTCGACAACGACCAGCGCCGCAGCGCCCAGGCGGAGATGCCGCTGTTCACCCAGGCCAGCGAGTACGACGTGGTGCTGGTGGCCGACGAGCGCGGCGACTTCGGCGAGTACCTGCCCTACAACACCTGGTACCCGCGCCCGGTGGCCGGCACCCAGGGCCTGACCCCGACCGGCTGGCACAAGACGGTGGAAACCTACGGCGCCGCCCAGCTGCAGAAGCGCTTCGAGGAGCACGCCAAGCGCTGGATGAACGACCGCGACTTCGCCGCCTGGATCGCCGTGCGCAGCATCGCCAGCGCCGTGACCCGCCTCAAAAGCGACGACGCCATGGCCATCCGCAGCCTGGCGCTGTCCGCCGACCTGCCCCTGGACGGCTTCAAGGGGCGCAAGCTCAGCTACCGCGACTGGGACGGCCAACTGCGCCAGCCCATCCCCCTGATACACCCCCGCGCCCTGGTCAGCACCTCGCCCCAGGACGGCTTCCTGCACCCGGTAAGCGAGCTGGACAGCCTGGGCTTCGACCGCCCGGAAAGCGCCTGCCGCCAGTTCACCGCAGCCAACTGACCAGAACAACAAGGACAATCGCCATGCGCACCCCACTCGCCGCTGCCCTCGCCTCCACCCTGCTGCTCCTCGACGGCCAGGCCCTGGCCGCCACCGCCTACGTCTCCAACGAGAAGGACGACAGCGTCAGCGTGATCGACCTGGACAGCCTGGAAGTCACCGCCAGCCTCGCTGTCGGCGCGCGCCCCCGTGGCCTGGCGCTGTCCAGCGACAACAAGCTGCTCTACATCTGCGCCAGCGATTCGGACACGGTGCAGGTGATGGAGCTGGCCAGCCGCAAGATCATCAAGGAGCTGCCCTCCGGCGCCGACCCCGAACAGTTCGCCCTGCACCCCAACGACCGCTGGCTGTACATCTCCAACGAAGACGATGCGCTGGTGACCGTGGTCGACACCCAGGGCGACCAGGTGCTGGCGCAGATACAGGTGGGCGTGGAGCCCGAGGGCATGGCGGTGAGCCCGGACGGCAAGTGGGCGGTCAACACCAGCGAGACCACCAACATGCTGCACTGGATAGACACCGCCACCCAGCAGCTGGTGGACAACACCCTGGTGGACCAGCGTCCACGCCATGTGGAGTTCAGCCCGGACGGCAAGCTGCTCTGGGCCTCGGCCGAGATCGGCGGCACGGTCACGGTGGTGGATGTGGCCAGCCGCCAGGTGCAGAAGGTGCTGAAGTTCCAGGTCAAGGGCGTGCACCCGGACAAGGTGCAGCCGGTGGGGGTCAAGCTGACCCATGATGGCCGCTACGCCTTCGTCGCCCTCGGCCCGGCCAACCATGTCGCCGTGGTGGACGCGAAGACGTACGAAGTCCTCGACTACCTGCTGGTGGGCCGCCGCGTCTGGCACCTGGCCTTCACCCCGGACGAGAAGCGCCTGCTGGCCACCAACGGCATCAGCGGCGACGTCTCGGTGATCGACGTCGACAGCCTCAAGGTCAGCAAGTCGATCAAGGTCGGCCGCTACCCCTGGGGCGTGGTGGTGACCCCGTGAGCGCCCTGGAACTGGCCGGCGTGGGCTTCGCCTATGGGCCGCGCCGCGCCCTGGAGCAGGTGGACTTTCGCCTGGCGCCGGGCAGCTTCACGGCCCTGCTCGGCCCCAACGGTGCCGGCAAATCCACCCTGATCGCCCTGCTCACCCGCCTCTTCGACCTGCAGCAGGGCGAGGTCAGTGTCTGCGGCCATTGTCTGCGCCGCGAGCCACGCGCCGCCCTGGCCCGGCTCGGCGTGGTGTTCCAGCAGAGCACCCTGGACCTGGACCTCTCCGTCGAACAGAACCTGCGTTACCACGCCGCCCTCCACGGCCTGCCGGGCAGGCTTGCCACCCAGCGCATCGAGCGGGAACTGGAGCGCCAGCAACTGGGCCCGCGCCGACGCGACAAGGTGCGCCTGCTCAATGGCGGCCACCGGCGCCGGGTGGAAATCGCCCGCGCGCTGCTCCACGAGCCGCGCCTCTTGCTGCTCGACGAAGCCAGCAGCGGCCTGGACCCGGCCAGCCGCGACGGCCTCAACCGGCATGTCCGCCAGCTCTGCCGCGACCAGGGCATGGCGGTGCTCTGGACCACCCACCTGCTGGACGAAGTCCGGGCCGAGGACCGCCTGCTGCTCTTGCACCAGGGCCGGCTGATCGCCAACGACAGCGCCGCCAGCCTCGGGGCACGCGAAGAAGGCGGGCTTGCCGGCGCCTTCGAGCGGCTGACGGCATGAGTCCATCCGTAGGGTGCGCCGTGCGCACCATCCCCGCGCGGAATCCAACATGTGCGTGAGACAGAGCCTAATCGGTGCGCATGGCGCACCCTACGCACAGAGCCCGACGGTAGGGTGCGCCGTGCGCACCGACAGCCCCGCACGGAGAAACCGGTGTGCGCAGCGCACCCTGCGCCCAAGCCCCCTTCCGGAGCCGACCCCATGCTGACCGCCTACTGGCAATGCCTGCGCGGCATCCTGCTGCGCGAATGGCTGCGCTTCGTGCTGCAGCGCACCCGTTTCCTCAGCGCCCTGGTGCGCCCGCTGCTGTGGCTGCTGGTGTTCGCCGCCGGCTTTCGCGCCGCGCTGGGCATCGCCATCATCGAGCCCTACGACACCTACATCACCTACGAGACCTACATCGTCCCGGGCCTGGCCTGCATGATCCTGCTGTTCAACGGCATGCAGGGCTCGCTGTCGATGGTCTACGACCGCGAAATGGGCAGCATGCGCCTGCTGCTCACCAGCCCCCTGCCCCGGGCCTTCCTGCTGGCGGCCAAACTGCTGGCCACCGCCCTGGTATCCCTGCTGCAGGTCTATGCCTTCCTCGCCATCGCCTGGCTCTACGGGGTGCAGCCACCCGCCACCGGGCTACTGGCCGCGCTGCCGGCGCTGCTGCTGGCCGCCCTGCTGCTCAGCGCCCTGGGCCTGTTGCTGTCCAATGGCATCCGCCAGCTGGAGAACTTCGCCGGGGTGATGAATTTCGTGATCTTCCCGCTGTTCTTCCTCTCGTCCGCGCTCTATCCGCTCTGGAAGATGCGCGAGGCCAGCGAGTGGCTGTACTGGCTCTGCGCGCTGAACCCCTTCAGCCACGCGGTGGAGATGGTCAGGTACGCCCTCTACGAACGCGTCAACACCGTGGCGATCGGCGTCTGCCTGGGGCTGACGGCGGTGTTCGCAGTGGCCGCGCTGCTGACTTTCAATCCCCAGCATGCGGCGCTGCGCAAGGCGGGCTGACGAGGGCGTTGTAACGCCACGGAAACAGTTCCATCCGGCATGGTTCCGGCAGGAATGAAACGCACTTCATTAGTCGCAAAGAGCCTGACAAAGCCACGATGGCCGATTGAAATCATCGACCACTCGTAACAAAATATTTCAAGATGGATTGGGAAGTTGCACGCGCTGGAGGCTTTCTCCTGTCCCGGTTCTGCTCGTGGTCGTGGCCCATGTCCCTGACGTGGCCGCGCTCGAGGCCGTTGTCTCGCGAAAGCACCTGCACATGCGCCGCACTCTCGCTGTTGCGGCGCATCCTTCAGCCGGAATTCCTTTCCCCCGCCGCCACCCTGGTGTGCGGGGGTGTGGTGCACCAGGGGGTGTCGATAGCGAGGAGGGGCAAATGTTCCTTCCACGAGATGTGTCAAAGGCACGCCTCAGGGAAGCGGAAAATGCCAGACGGAATTTCGCGGAGTTGGCGACCGCCATCACCCGGGGCGAGGTCACCCGGCGCGACTTCATCAGATGGGGCCTGGCCACCTCCAGCGGACTGCTGGTCCCGGTCCACGGCCTGAGTCCCTTCACCAGCAGCGCCTACGCCGATCAGTTCGACATCCCCACCGGGTTGCCACCCAGCCCGCTGTTCGGCGTCCTGGCTTTCACCCAGCCGATGCCACGCTTCGACGTGCTGCCGCGCAAGGCTTTCACGCCCGGCGCGGGGGTGATGAACCCGATCCCGGCCTACCCCGGTGTGCCGGGCCCCGATCCGACCCCGCAGGCCAATACCACGCTGCAACCGGTACCCGCGGTGCTGGGCGGCGGCAAGGGCCCCATCGAGGGCCGTCCGCCGGGCCCGATCTGGGCGCACCAGCAATGGACTGCCTTCTTCCCCAAAGTGGTGGTGGAAGTCACCCAGGAAGGCGCCAAGGCCAACAAGGCCTACAACCCCGGCGTACCCTCGGGCCTGAACTCCGGCATCGATGCGTCGACACCCCTGCGTCCCGCCTTCCACCCCGGCCTGCCTGACCAGGGGCCGCTGGCGCTCTGGACCTTCAACGGCACCCTGCCGCCCAAGCTGCTGATCGGTCGCTACCACGAGGCCATCCTTTTCCGCCACCACAACCGCCTGTCGGCGGACCCGACGAAGAACGGTGGATTCGGCACCCACACCCTCAGCACCCATGAACACAACGGCCACCACGGGGCGGAGAACGACGGTTTCACCGGGGCCTATTTCTTCCCCGGCCAGTTCTACGACTACCACTACCCGATCGTCCACGGCGGCTACTACAGCATCAACCAGGGTGCGACCGATCCCCGCTGCGGCAGCCCCAACGACGCCGGCGGCGTCGACCGGGTCGCCGGCGACTACCACGAGACCATGAGCACCCACTGGTTCCACGACCACATGTTCAGCTTCACCGCGCAGAACGTGTACAAGGGCATCGCCGGGATGTTCAACATCTACAGCGCCATCGACCGCGGCAACGAGGCGATCAACGACGGGGCCAACCTGCGGCTGCCGAGCGGCAGCGCCAGGTCGTATGCGAACCTCGACTACGACGTGAACCTGATGATCGCGGACAAGGCCTGGGACCAGGACGGCCAGCTGGCGATGAACATCTTCGACTTCGACGGCTTCCTCGGCGATGTCATGACGGTGAACCTCGCCTACAAGCCCTACTTTGAGGTCGAGCGGCGCAAGTACCGCTTCCGCATCCTCAACGGCGCCGTGTCGCGCTTCTTCAAGATCGCCCTGAGCGACGCCTCGCCCATGATCATCATCGCCAACGACGGCAACCTGCTGCCGGCTCCGGTGGTGGTCACCGCCCTCGATGAGATGGGCATCGCCGAACGCTTCGATATCGTCATCGACTTCGCCCGCTACAGGATCGGCGACAAGGTCTGGATGGTGAACCTCACCGAACACGAGAACGGCCGCAGGCCCAAGGAGGACCTCTCGCTACGGGATGCCCTGGCGGGCAAGTCGGACGACCCCTGTGTCGGCCGCTTCCTGGAGTTCCGCATCGCCCGCGACCCGGCCAGCCCGGACAAGAGCCAGGTTCCCGCGGTGCTCTGTCCGAACCCCGACCTGTCGAAGATCCCCGTGGCGGCGCAGCGCACCTTCGAGTTCGGCCGCGGCGCCAAGCAGACCACCAGCGATCCGGTCTCCAGCTTCTTCGGCCCCTGGGGCATCAAGACCAACGGCGGCGACATGCTCGCTGCGGACTTCGGCCGTGTCTCGGCGGCGCCGCGCTTCGGCACCCGCGAGATCTGGACCCTGAAGAACGGCGGCGGCGGCTGGGACCACCCCATCCACATCCACTTCGAGGAGGGGCAGATCCTCGCCCGCGACGGCAAGCTCGCCAACGTCCCGGCCTGGGAACGTGGACGCAAGGACGTCTACCGGCTGCACCCGGGTGGCAGCGTCACCATCTCCCTGCAGTTCCGCGACTTCGGCGGGATGTTCATGGAGCACTGCCACAACACCACCCACGAAGACAACGCCATGCTGCTGCGCTGGGAAATCGACAACCTGGGCAGCCCCTTCCTCAGGCCGCTGCCGACGCCGATCCCGACGCCCCAGGGCGTGACCTTCGTGCCGCCGACCGACGTACTGCCCACGGCGTTGAAGTAGGGGGCAGCATGGTCGACCTGAAGTGGGCATGCACGCTGGCGACCGCGCTCCTGCTGGCCGCCGTGGCGTGGCTGGCGGACGAGGCCGCCTTCGGTGCGCAACCCTGGGGAGCCGGCTACTTCCCGGATGTGCCCCTGGTGACCCAGGAAGGCAGGACCGTGCACCTGTACCAGGACCTGCTGAAGGGCAAGGCGGTGGCGGTGAACATGATCTTCACCTCCTGCCCGGACAGCTGCCCCCTGAGTACCGCCAACCTGGCCCGTGTGCAGGCGCTGCTCGGCGACCAGGCCGGCAGGGACATCCACTTCTACTCCATCACCGTCGACCCCGAGCACGACACGCCCGAGGTGCTCAAGGACTACGCCGGGAAGTTCCATGCCGGCCCCGACTGGCTGTTCCTCACCGGCAAGGCGCAGGACATCAGCCTGGTGCAGAAGAAGCTGGGCCTGTGGTCCAGCACCGACGCCGAAGACCCGGACAACCACCTCACCAGCCTGATGGTCGGCAACGAGCCGACTGGCCAATGGATGCGCCAGTCCACCCTGGACAACCCGCATTTCCTGGCGACCAAGCTCAGCAGCTTCCTCCTGGGCTGGCAGCGGCAGCGCGGCGCGACGGGCCAGAACTACGGCGCCACCACCCCGATCGAGGGGCTGGATGCCGGGCACTACCTGTTCCGCAAGACCTGCGCCGCCTGCCACAGCATTGGCCAGGGCGAGGCGCTGGGGCCGGACCTCCAGGGCATCACCGGTCGACGCAGCAGGGATTGGCTGCGCCGCTTCATCCAGGCGCCCGACCGGATGCTGGCGCAGAAGGATCCCATCGCCCTGGAACTCTTCACCCGCTACGACCAGGTGCGGATGCCCAACCTGCACCTGGGGGACGAGGACGTGGAGGCGCTGATCCGCTATCTCGAACAGCAAGGCGCTGCGCCACAGGCACCGGGAGGACAGACGGGCACCCTGCCAACACGTCCGTCCGGCAGCAAAGCCCAGGGCACCTAGGCACTCCGTAACAGCCAGGAGGTAAAGATGAACATCGCACGAAGGCAGATCCCCCTCTTCCTGCTGGGCTTTGGCGGGCTGCTGGCCAGTGCGGTTTCCGGCAGCAGCGCCGCCCTGACCCTGTTCCCGCGTCGTCCAGCCCAGCTCATCGTCCCCATCGCCGGAACCCTGGCCGGGGAAACCGAAGACATCGTCCTCAAGGGGCTGGCCCGCATCAACAGCACCACCTTCAGCGACCCTGACCTGGACGGGCCGCCGGGGGTCATCCTGCTGATCGACCTCATCGCCGTGGTCGGGATCGGCCTGAAGAGCCGGACCACCTATTTCGCCCATGGTGAAAACCGGGTGGTTCGCGAGCTGCGCTCGACCGACCTGGTGGAGCTGACCTTCCCCATCACACCGCTGAACGCCAGCGCGACCAGGACCGCGGTGCCGGTGCTGGCGAGCTTTCAGCTGTCCTTCGACGTCAACCAGGGTGTGCTGCGGAAGGCCAAGGCCAGCCTCTCCAGCCCCGGCCTCTAGGCGCCGGATGGCCTGTGCCGGGCGCCGACCCGGCAGGGCCATCTACTACTTTGGTAGCGGTTCCCCCCTCTCAACGTCGAATTCCAAAAGCAGCGGAATAGGCCTGTAATGGCACCATAAAAAGAACAGAGAGCCCGCCATGAAGCGCCTTCTCGCCTGCCTGACCTGCCTTGCCCTGGCACTGCCCGCCCTTGCCGACGTTGCAGCCGAAGCGCCGCTGTTCTCCGCCGACGGCTATCGGCTGGGCCGCTATCGCAGCCCCACGCCCGACCATGCCGAGCCCGCCCGCACCCTCGACACCCCCCAGCTCCAGGCGCAGCTGAAGCAACGACCCGACACCCTGCTGATCGACGTCTACCGCCGCCAGTGGCTGCACGGTCGCTTCGTCGAGGACGAACCCCATGCCAACCTGCCCGGCAGCCTCTGGCTGGCCAACACCGGCGACGGCCAGCTGTCGCCCGCATGGCAGGCCTACTTCACCCGGAACCTGCACAAGGCCAGCCAGGGCCGCCAGGACCGCCCGCTGGTGTTCTACTGCCGCTCCGACTGCTGGCTGAGCTGGAACGCAGTCAAGCGCGCCGCCGCGCTGGGCTACACCAACCTCTACTGGTACCGTGACGGCATCGACGCCTGGGAACAGGCCGGCCTGCCCCTGCAGCCCGCCCGTCCCGTGGAACTCCCCTTTCCCGGCGACGCCGGGCATGCCGCACCATAATGAAAACAACGAGGTGAAAGGCCGTGTACAAGATACTGATTGCCGACGACCACCCGCTCTTCCGCGAAGCCATCCACAACGTCATCAGCGACGGCTTCCCGGAGAGCGAAGTGATGGAGACCGCCGACCTGGACAGCGCCCTGGCCCTGACCCAGGAACACGACGACCTGGACCTCATCCTCCTCGACCTGAACATGCCCGGCATGCATGGCCTGAACGGCCTGATCAACCTGCGCAACGAGGCGCCGACGGTGCCGGTGGTCATCGTCTCCGCCGAGCAGGACAAGCAGGTGGTGCTGCAAGCCATCACCTACGGCGCCGTGGGCTTCATCACCAAGTCCTCGCCCCGGGCGCAGATGACCGACGCCATCGAGCAGATCCTCAACGGCAACGTCTACCTGCCGTCGGACATCATCCGCACCCAGAAGACCTCGCCGCGCCGCCACCACGAGGAATCCGGCATCCCGCCGGAACTGCTGCAGGCCCTGACACGCAAGCAGCTGCTGGTGCTCGAGCGCATGACCAAGGGCGAGTCGAACAAACAGATCGCCTACAACCTCGACATCGCCGAAACCACGGTCAAGGCCCACGTCTCGGCCATCCTGCGCAAACTCAACGTGCACAACCGGGTACAGGCCATCCTCTCGGCCAGCGACATCGACTTCACCGCCTACCTGCGCCGCTGATCCCACAGCTACTCCCCAAGGACGACCATGCCTGCCGCCCGTACCCTGCTGCTCACGGCCCTGGCCATGCTGGCCTTCGCCGGCAATTCCCTGCTCTGCCGCGTGGCGCTGAAGGAAACCGCGATCGACGCGGTGAGTTTCACCGCCATCCGCCTGGCCTCCGGCGCGCTGATGCTCTGGGTCCTGCTGCGCCTGCGCCGCCAGCACCTTGCGGCCACCGGCAACTGGCGCGCAGCGGCGGCCCTGTTCGTCTACGCGGCAGCCTTCTCCTACGCCTACCTGCAGCTGGACGCCGGCACCGGCGCGCTGCTGCTGTTCGGCGCGGTGCAACTGTGCATGGTGGTCTTCGGCCTGTTGCGCGGCGAGCGGCTGAATCCCCAACAGGCGCTGGGCTTCGCCCTGGCCACCGGCGGGCTGGTGGTCCTGCTGCTGCCCGGCGCCAGCGCGCCGCCCCTGGTCGGCGGCCTGCTGATGCTGCTCTCGGGCCTGGCCTGGGGCGCCTATACCCTGCTCGGCCGCCAGGCCGGCCTGCCCCTGGCGGCCACGGCGGGCAACTTCATCCGCGCCCTGCCCTTCGCCGCCCTGCTCCTGCTGCCCTTTCTCGGTCAGCTCGACTGGGACTTGCCGGGCCTCATCTATGCCCTGATCTCCGGCGCCCTCACCTCCGGCGTCGGCTACGCCATCTGGTACAGCGCCCTGCCCGGCCTCGGCGCCCTGCAGGCCGCCAGCGTGCAGCTGAGCGTGCCGGTACTCGCGGCCCTGGGCGGCGCCCTGCTGCTCGGCGAAGCCATCAGCCTGCGCCTGGCGCTGGTGTCGCTGGCGGTATTGGGCGGCATCGCACTGGTCTTGCGGGCGAAGTTCCAGGCGGTGCCGCAGAACGCCTGAGCCTCCGTTTTGGTGCGCACGGCGCACCCTACCAGTCCACTCCGAGCCAGACCGTAGGGTGCGCTGCGCGCACCAGCCCTTTCCTACATTCCCGTCGGTGCATCCAACGCTCCCTACCAATGGTTCCCTTCCCCGGAGCGCCCTATGCTGGCCGCCCCGATCCCGGCAGGAGGCCAGGCATGTCCAACTATCGTCGCGCCAGGGACGCAGGCGCGCTGTATTTCTTCACTCTGGTAACCAACCAACGTCAACCGCTACTGACCCGTCCCGATGTCCGCCAGCAGCTTCGCGCAGCTATCGTCCATACCCGGGCGCGCTATCCCTTCTCCATTCATGGCTGGGTACTGCTTCCCGACCATCTTCACTGCATCTGGCAACTCCCGGCTGAGGACCATGATTTCGGCCGGCGCTGGTCCATCATCAAACGCCGGGTCAGCCAGCATTGCGCGGACACCGGACCGCTCCACGCCAGCCTGCAGGCGCGAGGCGAACTCGGATTCTGGCAACGACGTTTCTGGGAGCACCGGATACGCGATGAGCAGGACTACCGGCGGCACATGGACTACCTGCATTGGAATCCGCTCAAGCATGGCCTGGTGAGTCATGTCTGCGATTGGCCCTGGTCGAGCTTCCACCGTCTGGTACGTGAGGGGGTTTATCCAATCGACTGGGGTGGCGTCGGAGACCTCGGGGGAGCCTTCGGCGAGTAACGCACGGGAACCAAGGTGCGCACGGCGCACCCTACCAGGCCACTCCGAGCCGAACCGTAGGGTGCGCCGCGCGCACCATCGCTTGCGTAGAAGCCTCGGTACGCGACTTCCTAGCGCTCCAGCAAATGACTCATCGCCGTCTTCAGCTTCATCGGCCGCACCGGCTTGTGCATCAGGGTGTGGCCGAGTTCGCGCATCTGCTGCTTCAGCTCGTTGCTGTAGTTGGCGGTGATCATCAGGGCCGGTAGCGGCGAGCTGCGCCGGGCGTTGATGGTGGCGACGGCGTCGACGCCGTTGCAGCCATCGTCCAGGTGGTAGTCGGCGATCAGCAGGTCGGCCTCGGCGTGGAAGTTGTCCACCTGGCGCGCCAGGTCTTCCTCCGAAAGCGCGGTGGTCACCTGGCAGCCCCAGCCTTCCAGCAGGGTGCGCATGCCGGCGCAGATGGCCGCGTCGTTGTCCAGCACCCAGACCCGCGCGCCTTCCAGGCGCTCCAGCACGGCCTGGGGCTCGTCGCGCTCCTGCTTCTGCCGGGGCACGCGGCGGGCCAGGGGCACCTCCACGGCGAACAGCGAGCCCCTGCCCAGTTCCGAGGCGACGCGGATACGGTGGCCGAGCATGCGGGCGATCTTATCGACTATGGCCAGGCCCAGGCCCAGGCCGCGGTCCTGCTTCTCGCGCACCACTTCGCCGCGCTTGAACTCCTGGAAGATCTCGCCGAGCTTGTCCGGGGCGATGCCGATGCCGGTGTCGTGCACCTCGATCCACAGGCTCTGCCGCTGGCGCCGGCAGCCCAGCAGGATGCGCCCCCTGGGGGTGTAGCGAATGGCGTTGCTGAGCAGGTTGCGCAGGATCCGCGCGAGCAACTGCAGGTCGCTGCGCACCAGCGCGGAACTGGGCACGAAGTCCAGCTGCAGGCCTTCGCTGGCGGCGATCTGGCGGTACTCCACGGCCAGGTTGTCGAGCAGTTCGCCGAGGGCGAAGGGGGCGATGTCCGGCTTGATCACTCCGGCGTCCAGCTTGGAGATGTCCACCAGGGTGCCCAGCAGGTTCTCCACGTCCTCCAGGGAGTTGCTGACATTGCGCACCAGGGCCAGGTTGCAGGCCTGGCTGCGCTGCTCCAGCAGGGCGCTGGTGAACAGCCGCGCGGCGTTCAGGGGTTGCAGCAGGTCGTGGCTGACGGCGGCGAGGAACTTGGTCTTGGACAGGTTGGCCCTTTCGGCCTCGGACTTGGCCTCGCGCAGGCGCAGTTCCACCTGGCTGCGTTCGTCGATCTCGCGGCGCAGCTGGTTGTTCAGCGAGGTCAGCTCGGCGGTGCGCTCACGCACCCGCTGCTCCAGGTTCTGATAGGCCTGGTGCAGGGCTTCGGCGGTGCGGCGGCGTTCGGTGATATCGCGGATCAGCACGAAAATCCCCACCACCTCGCCATTGGCCAGGCGGTTCGGCACATAGGAACGCAGCATGCAGCGCTCCTGGCCGTTGAGGTTGGTCTCGGTGACTTCGAAGGACAGGCTTTCCCCGGCCAGCGCCCGCTCCACATAGGGTTCCAGGCGCCGCCAGTGCTCGTCGCTGTGCACCTCGCGCAGGCTCTGGCCGAGCATGGCGCCGCGCGGCCAGCGGTACCACTCCTCGTAGACCTTGTTGGTGAACTCGTAGACCAGGTCGGCGCTGAGGTAGGCGATCAGCGCCGGCACATGGTCGGTGATCAGGCGGATCCAGCGCTCGCTCTCGGCGAGGGCCTCGGCATGGCGGTAGCGCTCGGTGATGTCGGTAAAGGTGTTGACGAAGCCGCCGGTGGGCAGCGGATGGGTGCGCACCTCCAGCACCCGGCCGTTGTACAGGCGCTGCTCCATCTCGCGAATGGGCCGGCCGTTGGCATCGCGGGTGTCGGGACTGAGCAGCGGCAGCTCGCTGTCGGCCATGACGCCGGCGAAGGAACGGTGCGTTTCCACCGGCGCCAGGCCGCAGAGTTCGAGAAACCGGTGGTTCCAGAGTTCGAGGATGCCCTCGGCGCTGACCATGGCCACGCCCTGGGACAGGTTGTCCACCGCGCGCTGCAGCAATCGCGACTTCTGCGCCAGGGCCTGTTCGCGGCGGTCGGTCTCGCTCTGTTTCACCTCGGTGATGTCGGTATAGAGAATCACCAGCCCGCCCTCGCGGGTCGGCCGCTCGCTGACCTGCACCCAGCGGCCGTCGTGCAGGCGGTAGAGGATGTTGTCGTCGCTGCCGCGGTGCTCCTCGACTATCAGGCCGGTGCTCTCGGCCAGCCGGCGGATCTCCGACAACCGAGTACCGCTGCCGATGCGCGCGCGAGTGCGGGCCCAGAAGGACTTGAAGCGGCTGTTGAAGAGGACGATGCGCTGCTCGCGGTCGAACAGCACGAAGGCGTCGGAGATGCTTTCGATGGCGTCGATCAGGTGCTGGTGGGCGGTTTCCGCGCGCAGCCTGGCGTCGCTGAGCAGCCGGTTGCTGGCCTTGAGTTCGGCCATGGCCTGGTTGAGGGCGTCGGTGCGCTCGCGGACCTGTTCGGCCAGCACCACCGAATGCTGGAAGGCCGCATAGCTGTCGTCGGGGCGCGAGGCGCCGGATTCCACCCTCTCGATCAGCGCCGCGTTGATCCGCCGCAGCTTGCGGTTCTCCTCCTCCAGGGCGGCCAGGCGTGCCTGCTGTTCAGCGGCAGCCATTGCGACCCCGGCGGCCGATGGCGACTCCGGTGAAGGTCTGGTTGATGTGCATGCCATTGAACTGCTCTCCGTAGGAGTTGAAGCCGATTACCCGCTGCCGGCGCAGGACCTCGGAGGTGAACGCCAGTGTCTCCGGGTCGTCCTCCAGCTCCAGGCGGCGCAGGAAGCAGTCGCAGCCGATGGTCAGCAAGGGCGGGCCGAGGCGCTCGCCCAGGCGCGCAAAGAGCGCCTCCAGGTTCGGCAGCAAGGGGCCTGGGTACATGGCGGTGAGGACGATGCCGTTCTCCACCGCGCAATAGAAGCTCAGGCTGAGGTCCGGATTGACCCGCTGGATGGAGCGCACGTAGTACGAATCCCCCAGGCGCACCGCCAGCGGATGGGCGGCGAATACCCGGTGGTCCAGGTGCTCCAGGGGCACGCCCATCAGCTGGGCGTAGGCCTGCGCCGCCGGCTCGGCATTGAGTTCCAGGACCCGGCGGCTGGCGTTGTCGGCGCGGGTGACCACCAGCTTTTCCGCTTTGGGGAGAATGTGGTGCGTGCTGAACACCTCGAAGTCCAGCCCCGTATTGACCAGCACCACCACTGCCGCGCCGGCGTGGAAGCGGCCTTCGTAATAGACGTGGGTGTGCTTGAGGTGGTTGTCGTCGGCGGCCGAACCGCCGAAGTGCGGGATGCTGCCAAAGGCCGCGCCGAGGGCGGCGAGCACCACTTCCTCGCGGCTGGAAAGGCCGTCCAGCAGGGTCAGGGCAAAGCTGTGGTCCTTGATCGGCGCCAGGGAGTTGGCCCGGCAGTCCTGCACCAGGCGTTCCACCAGTTGCTGGGCGTCGATCAGGCCGAAGCGGTCCATCTCGTCCACCAGGGCGCTGGCGATGGAGAAGCTGCGGTGATCGAAGCCCACCGCGCTGACGCAGTTGCGGCCGTAGCCCTGCGGGGTGATCTCGCCGGCACTGGTGCAGCCCACCAGGCGCACGCCGCCGAAGTACTGCTCCAGGGCCAGGCCCAGGGCTTCCAGGTCGTACTCGGCGGAGCAGAAGAACAGCACGAAGCCGAGGTGCGGGTGAATGAGCTGGCGCGCCAGGTCCTGGGCGACGGCCTCGGCTTCGCTGGCCACGGACATGGCGGTGACTACGCCCTCTGCCGGTTCCTCGAGCATCGTCGATCCCACCCAATAAGCCTGCTGTCGATGGGGGAATTCTACGGAGGGGCCTTGGGGTCCCCCATCCTTCTTGGGTATCGCCGGTCTAGTTCGAAGGTAGGGGCTGGCCTAATCGCCGGCGGGCAAGGCCCGCCAGTCGCGCCTCAGGTATGGCATGAGACTGATGAGCCCGATGACTGCCAGGATGACCCCAACCCAGAGCGGCGAGAGCAACCCGTAGCCAGCTCCTATACCAAGTCCGCCAACCCAGGTCCCTACTGCCAAGCCGATGTTGATCACGGAGGTATGTACGGTGTTCACCAAGGGGCCAGGATGGGCAGCGGTTTTCATGACCCGCGCAATCATCGCCGGGTTCATTGGCACACCCACCAGGCCGATGACGATTACAAGAGCGACACTCGCGAATGCGTACTGGACCAGCACGGCAAGCAAGGCCAGGGCGACACCCAGTGCAATCAGCCCCAGCAGCATGATGCCCATGGTGTATCGGTCAGCGAAGCGCCCGACAATCGAGTTTCCGATGACATTCGCGAGTCCATAGATGCCCAGCAGCCACGGAATCGATGCTGCGCTGAAGCCGGTTACTTCGGTGAGGATCGGGGCGAAGTAGCCGAATGCCGCAAATGTGGCGCCGATGATCAGGGCGCTCGTTGTATAAGCGGCCCATAGATGAGGGTTCCTGAATTCAGCCAGTTCAGCGCCAAGACTCACCGCCTGGTGGTGCTTTGCCTTGGGCACCAGCACGGAAACTATGAGGCCGCAAACCACGGTCAATGCGAAGACCAGCCAGAAAGCCGCGCGCCAACCCAGATGTTGGTCGACGGTGGTCGCCATCGGCACGCCAAGCACTGTCGCCAGCATCAGCCCCCCGATGACTATCGAAGCAGCCCTCCCGCGGGCGTTCGGACTGACGATATCCGCGCATATCGCCAGGGCCATGCCGAAACAGGCGGAGCCAGCGACTCCCGTAGCGACCCTGGCGATCGCCATGACCTCGTAACTGGCCGCCGATGCCGCAATCGCCTGCGCGGCGGCATAGCCGGCAAGCAGCCATAGCAAGGCCTTTTTATTGGGAATACGCAGTTTCAGTAGCAAGGTTGTAAGGAGCGGACCACCGATGACCATGCCGCCGGCATAGAGGGAAATCAGATAGCCGACTTCAGTGATGGAAACGCTGAATGCACGGGTTAACGAGAGCATCATCCCTGCAATCATGAACTCCGAAGTGGTCAACGAGAAAATCGTTAACCCAAGTATGTAGACGACGAGTGGCATGTGAACCTCCTGATAGGCATATATTTTTACCGATCGGTACAAAACTTACTAAAAAAATGCCTGGACGCAGCTTGGCTGCCCAGGCTTCGGATCAGCTAAAGGCGAGCGAGGGTTCCTTCCAGGGCATCTTGCAGGAATGCCCTGTCGGGCATGGATTGGCCGAGCATGCGCAGCCCGAAGTAGTTGCTCAGGAAAGCGCGAGCCATTTCCAGCGCAGGTCGATCCGAGGAAAGGTCTCCGTTGCGTTGACCAACGGCAAAGACATGGCACAAGACCGATTCAAGTCTGGTTACGTGACTACGGACGATCTTCTGGATAGCGGGATCTTTCTGAGCACGCTCCATGGCGGCAAACAGCGCCATGCAGGTTCGCCGTTCGGTGGCTTGCAGGTCTTCATCCACGCCCCACTGGAGAAGAGCGCGGAGGCGTTGCTTGGCATTTCCTGGGCCGTCCAGGAGCTCTACCTGTCTCTCCAACGCCCGATTCTGGTAGTGCTGAAGGGCGAGCTCGTAGAGCTTTTGCTTGCTACCGAAAGCGTTGTAGAGACTACCCTTGCCGAGTCCAGTGCGTTCGCAAAGCTCTTGCGTGGAGCTTCCCTCGTAGCCATGTGACCAGAACACCTGCATGGCTGCCTCGATGGCTGCATCCCTATCAAACTCTCTAGGTCTACCTGTCATGCTGTTTCTCTTCGACGTCGGAAGGTAAGGCGTCCCGCTCGCAGCAGTACGTTGGACTTGATCTTATCCAGTTCTGTACCGATTGGTAAATATATATCAATTGGAGGGAAATCAGATTGTCCTGCACTGCCGCCCGGCTTCCAGGGCACCTGTGAGAAGCCCATACCGTCATCCAGCATGGCGTAGCCAAAAAAAAGCGGGAGGACCACCGTCCCTCCCGCCAAAACCGGAGCAACCGGTTTACCAGGTCAGCACGGCACCCACGGCGAAGGTGTCGGTGTCTTCGTTCTGCGTATCGCCTTCATGGCCATCGATCTCGAACTGGTTGTACTCGGCTACCAGCTTGAGGTTGTCGTTGATGTCGTGGAACAGCGCGACGCCGCGGGTCTCGTAGTCGGCGCCGGTGTTGACCACGCCGTTGCCATCGTCCTTGGTCTTGCCGTAGGACAGCGCCAGGCGGTTCTTGCCGAAGCGGTAGGAGCCCTGCATCAGGTAGCCGTCGCTGTCCACCTCGCGCAGGGTCGGCTCGCCGGCGTTGTTGGTGAAGAAGGGGTTGATGCCCTTGGCCTGGAAGCCCGAGCCCACCAGGGTGAAATCGCCCATCTTGGCCTGCACGCCGTAGCCCAGGCCCTTGGAAGTGACGCTGTCGACAGAGGGGTCGGTGTTCTCCGAAGTCTGGTAGGCGCCGTTGACCCAGGAGTAGATCTGCGCGCCGGCCAGGGCGAACTCGTAGGTGATCTCCGACTCGAAGCGCGGGTTCTCCTGGTAGGCCTTGCCGGTGGGGCTGTCGTCGTTGGTGTCCACCGGGTCCATGATGCCGACGGCGGCGCGCAGGCCGTCGGTCTTCGGGCTGCGGTAGGTGATCTGCGAGGTCGGGAAGGGATAGGGATAGCCGCTGCCGATGTTGCCGAAGGACACCCCGCCGCCGTCCACCAGCCCCAGGGTGTCGCTGACCTGGCCGTAACCGGCGAGCAGCTCGTCGAGCAGGATGTTGGAGCGGGCGAACAGGCCGAAGTCCTTGCCCACCAGCACCTCGCCCCAGTCACCGCCGGCGGTGCCGTAGAACTGGCGGACGTCGATGGCGGTGGCGGTGCCGTTGGTTTCGCTGTCGTTGATGGTGACCCAGAAGGACGAGCGCGCCCCGAGCTTCAGGTCGTCCACCTGCTTGCCCATGTTGAAGCCGATCCAGTTGGGCAGGAAGCCCATCTTGACCCGCGACTGGCGGCGGTCGAACTGTTCGCCGTCGCGGTCCACGTCGCTGTTGACGTAGAAGGCGTTGACATAGCCGTCGGTGGAGAAGGTGGTCTGGTCCTTGTCGTAGAGGACGATCTCGGCGGCGGCCTGCTGGCCGGCCAGGGCAACCGCCGCCGCCAGGGCAAGACGGGACATACGGGCTTGGGCGATCTTCTTGTTGTTCATGACGCTCTCCGCTGTGGGTGGACGACCGCTCAGGTCAGTCGTGTCGGAGGCGATTATCGAAATGCCGCCCGGGCCGCCATACGCTGCCTTGGCAGGGTTTCCCCGCTGCTTTGGCCGGGGCGCGAAGGTCGTGTCGGCAAGGCTTACGACCGGACGCGACCGAGGTCGTAGGCCGCAGGACGGATGCGCAGGCACCAAAGGACGAGGCCAGGGCGGCTCGTCGCGAGGGAGTCAGGTGGCAGGGGGATCAGGCGGGGATTGGCCAGCTCGGCAAGGGCGCTTCGGCGTTGGCCAGGGCAAGGCAGGACAGCCCGGCGACCAGGCGAGCGTGCTGCTCCAGCAGTTGAGCCGGCTGCAGCGCGCCCAGGGCCTGGCGTACCCGGCCGGCATGGCCCGGCGGCAGGCCGGCGAGGCGGTCCGACCAGCATTGCCCGGCGTGGTCGGCAAAGTCAGCGGCCTGCCGTTGCAGTTGCTGCTCCACCGCGCCGGCCAGGGCATGCAGACGCCCCTGTTCCAACCGCGCCAGGCTGTCCTGTTGGCGCGCGAGGAACTCCTGCATATGGTCGAAGAGCCCGGCCACCGGCGTGCGCGGCGACTGCACGGCGAACAGCAGGCCGCGATGCGCGCCCAAGTGGCGGAAGCCGCAGGCGAGTGCGTAGCCCAGTTGCAGCTCGCCGCGCAGGCGCTGGTGGAAGGCCGGCTCCAGGCGGCTGGCCAGCAATCGCCAGCAGGCTTCTTCCTCAGGCGTGGGATGGTCGAGGGGATAGAAGAGCAGCAGCGCCGCTTCACTGCCGGGCATCTCCAACTGCCGCCAGGTGCGCCCACCCTTCCCCGCTGGAACCTGGATCGGTGTCGGCAGGCCGGGCAGCTCGGCATCCACGGCCACCTCGCCCACGCCCAGGCCCTGCCAGCGTGTCTGCCACCAGAAGCGCGCGAGGGACTCGGGGTCGAGCACGGCGGGCGCTTCAGCCCTCGGGGTTTCCAGCAGGTCGGGTAAACAGTGCAGCAGTTGGCGGATCGGCAGGTCGCCCGCCCCACGGCGGCGCTCCTCGTGCTGCAGGCGCGCCCCCTGGGCCAGGTCCAGGAGCGAAGGCGCCTGCAAGGTCGGCAGCAGATCGCCGGCGACCTGGCCCAGCAGCGCGGCGTTTCCCCGCAGGGTCAGGGCCAGGCAACCCTGCTCGGCCTGAAAGCGCCCCTCCAGCCCGGCCAGTGCGGCGGCCCCCAGTACCGGGCGCAGTGCCCGCTGCAGCCCATGGGCGAGACCGCAGGGCAAGCCGCCCCGTCCCGGTAGCCAGCGCAGGAACAGGGCCCCTTGCTCGGGCGCGCTGGCCAGGCCAGGCAGCAGTGGCACAGGCGAATCCACTGCCGGTCCGGTAATCGCGGGGTGCAGGTATGGGTTCGCAGGCGGCAGGCGCCAATCTCCTGCGGCCCTTGCTGCGGGCGGGACCTCCAGTTGCTCCAGGCACAAGGGGAAGCCTGACGAATGCAGGGTCGGCGCGGCGTCGGATTCGCAGGTCTCCAGGCGTACCAGGCGCTCCGCGCGCAGTTGTTCGAGCAGCGCCCGGACCTCCTCCTGCGTGGGCGGAGGGGCGGCCAGGGCGGTCTCCAGCGGTGCCCGCAGCGCTGCCTTGCGCCGCAGGATTTCCAGCCGCTCGTCCCAGAGCCCTGGCCAGGGAGAAGCCGCGCGAATAAAGACCAGCCAATCCAGCAGTTCCGCCTCCAGCCGCGCGCAATCGGCTCCGGTAACCAGGTCGAAGTCCATCAGCAGCAAGCCCTGCCCGCCGCAGGCATAGGGCAGGCGCAGTTGCACGGCATCGCTCAGCCCGAGGGCCGCCAGCCGCGCCTGCAGGCCGCCGGCGGATTCATCGGCCATGAGGCTTTCGAGAAAGCCCAGGGCAGGCTCCAATCCGGTCCCCTGTCCCTCCAGCGCGAAGGCCAGCAACAGCCGCGCGTGGCTACCGGGGAGACCGAGCCTGAGCCGGCCCGCACGCAGGGGCAGCATGGGCGGCAAGGCGGGCGCCGGTAACGCCTTGCCCTCCGGCAGACGCCCACCCAGGCGCCCCGCCAGCTCCCGCAGCCGAGCCAGGGGTTGCGGGGCCACCAGGGTCAGGCACATGCGGCCGGGTTGGTAGTGGTTCTGGTGGAAGTGCCGCAGCGCCGGGGAAAAGTCCGATGCCTCCAGTCTCAGGCTGCCGGCATTGCCGGCATGGAAATCCGCCAGCGGATGGCCGGGAGCCAAGGCCCAGGCCAAGGCGGCTTCGCACAGGGTTTGCGGGTCCCGAGCACGGGCGCTGTATTCGGCCTCCAGCACCTCGCGCTCGCGCCACAGGGCGCCATTCTCCAGCAGGGGGTTGGCGAGCATATCCAGCAGCCGCGTCAGGGCGTCCTCCAGACGTTGCGCCGGCACTTCGCAGAAGAAGCGGGTGCTGCGCGCACGGGTGCTGGCGTTGACCCGGCCGCCCAAGCCCTGGACGAAGGGGATCAGCCCCTCGCCGGGAGGAAAGCCCCGGCTGCCGAGAAAGACCAGGTGTTCGAGGAAGTGCGCCAGCCCCGGATGTTCGGCCGGTTCGTCATGACTGCCGCCGCCCACCTCCACCACCGCAGCGGCCAGCGTGGCGCCCGGCTGATGCACCAGACGCACCCGCAGGCCATTGGCCAGACGGAAGTCCAGGGACGACTGCGGTTTCTCGGGTTCGATGAAGGAGGACATGGCACCGCCGGGCACCGGGGGAGTTCAGCCGTAGCTTCGATCGCCACCAAAGGGTCGGCAATACTGCTTTGGGCTTAGTCCTCTAGTGCCTGAGGCCAGTTCTTCAGATCTATAGCCAATTTCCTACATACCAATAAGAGATTTGCCAGCACTGCCAATGGACGTGACTCCATCGCAGGCCATGGCATCTCAAACGGATAATGGCGCAATGCCATATGGACCGGTGGCCTTACTGGAGCAAGCATGGACCACACTCCCCCACAACAAGTACCGCAAAGCGAAATCGCCTTGCTGGCCAATATCCTGGCCCTCACCACCCGCAACATGACCGCCATCACCACCCTGCTCGCCCAGGTCACCGCCAACCTGTCCAGCTCCACCGACAGCAACCTGCAGGCGGCGTCGGTGAACCTGCTGGACAAGATCACCGACCTCGGCAGCGACCTGGAGCTGCAATGGGACCTGATCCAGTCCCTCGACCGCTTCTGCCCGCTGCTGGCTCGCACCCCGCCGACACGGACCTCGCTGGTCACCGAGATCGACATCAGCCAACTCCCCCAAAGTCATTGAAGTGCTTGCCTTTCTCCTGGCGATCCGCTAGGGTCGCCGCCGTTAGTACAAAGTTGTAAGTCAATCCGGCCCCCGATCCCTCGCCTCTTCGACTCCGAAAGGGCCAAGCCAAAGGGACATGGCCACCCCCGCCGCCTCGAAGACAGCAGCTCCCGCCCCAGGGCGATGCAGCAAAGCTGTCATGAACGCACGGTAGATTGACCAGGACTGCCAGCCAGGCCAGACCCTTGCCCGGCGCAGCACCTGGCATCCCACGTACCAGCTGCCAGAGCTTGATCCCTTATCGGGGAACTTCATGCCGGCACCCTTGCTCCGATAAGGATCATCCGACCAGAGCCCGTTGCTCGGCGGATTCGGAGCCATTGTCTGGCGGCCCGTTGGCCGCACAACGAAGGAAGCAACACGATGACCATCCATCATCAAGCCCAAGCTGCAATCAGCACCCTGACCCGCGCATTTGCGCCGTTCACCTGCCACATCACCGCCGCTCGCAACGGCAACTTCAGCTTCACCATCGTCAATGAGTATGGTGTCGCCCGTCACAGCGAGCGTCTGTATCCGGAGCACTACGGCGATGCCGGCCACCTCCAGCACGTGATCGACCGGGCACAGAAAGCCCTGACCTGTTGAGCAGCGCACAACGAAAAGCCCCGCAAATGCGGGGCTTTTTCGTGGGCGACGGACTACTCCGGATTCCCTCGCCAAGCCCTTCGACGAATTCGACACGCAGCAGGATGGCGACCGCCTGTTACCTAAGCACGACAGACCGGGCATAATTCGCCCCTTCTTTCGCCAGCCATGCGTTTCCATGCGAATTCACGTCACCTTCATCGACCGCGTCGGCATCACCCAGGAGGTCCTGGCCCTGCTCGGCGGCCGCAACCTCAACCTGGATGCGGTGGAGATGGTGCCGCCCAACGTCTATATAGACGCCCCCACCCTCAACCCCGCGGTGCTCGACGAACTGCGCGAGGCCCTGCATGCGGTACAGGGCGTGCAGGAAGTGACGGTAGTGGACATCCTCCCCGGCCAGCGCCGGCGCCTGCAGCTCGATGCGCTGCTGGCCGCCATGAGCGACCCGGTACTGGCGGTGGATGGCGACGGTCGCATCCTGCTGGCCAACCCGGCGCTGCTGGCGCTGTATGGCGCAGAACCCGAGGGAAGGCTACTGGCGCAGCTGTTCGGTGACGACAGCCTGCACAGCGCCCTGCTGGAACAGGGCTTCCGCCTGCCCCTGCGCGAGGTCACCCTCAAGGGCCAGGCGCTGCTGCTGGATGCCGTGCCCATCACCGAGGGCGATCACCTGGCCGGCGCCCTGCTCACCCTCTACCTGCCCAACCGCATCGGCGAACGCCTGTCGGCCCTGCACCACGACCATGCCGCCGAAGGCTTCGACGCGCTGCTGGGCGAATCGGCCCCCATCGGCACCCTCAAGGCCCGCGCCCAGCGCGTGGCGGCCCTGGATGCGCCGCTGCTGATCCGCGGCGAGACCGGCACCGGCAAGGAACTGGTGGCCCGCGCCTGCCACGCCGCCAGTACCCGCCGCAACCAGCCCTTCCTGGCGCTGAACTGTGCCGCGCTGGCGGAG
>RCUL01000350.1_pt1 | contig 26617 bp, 19 predicted proteins | sample 2167521 | NCBI WGS metagenome assembly RCUL01 (sample SAMN09932745, study PRJNA488358) | compost metagenome | feature: garden; material: soil; isolation source: compost soil in acetic acid-enriched culture | place: Germany: Experimental Botanical Garden Goettingen | collected 2016-01-27
AGCATGGCCGGGCCGATGGCGGCGCCGCATTCGCCGATGCAGTCGGCGGGGTGCCAGAGGTGGAAGTGCTCCTTGCGCACCCGCAGGGTGCGGCTCAGGGCCAGGGAGGCCTCCTTGAAGTAGTACTGCTCGCCGGAGATATCGGTCAGCCGATAGTCCATCCGCTCCAGGCCGCAGCCGGCCTCGGCGAGGGCGGCGCGGATGGCCTGGGTCAGGCCCTCGGCGCGCAGGGGCTTGTCTTCGGCCTCCACCGTGGCCGGCTCCATGCCGAAGCCCAGGGCGATGCAGGCCAGTTGTGGCGTGTCGCTGGCCACCGGGGCGCTGACCAGCACAGCGGCGGCGCCTTCCCCGGGGATGAAGCCGTTGGAGTTCTGGCTGGTGAGCAGGCGTTCGCGGGCCTCGAAGGCGGCGAGGGTGGGGCCGCTGAGGAGGGAGTCGACAGCGGCGATCAGCACGTGGCGGTGTCCGCCCTGATGGATCAGCTTGCGCGCGTTGAGCAGGGCCACGGCGGCGCTGACCCGGCCCCGGGCGATGCAGTTGGAGTCCGGGTGAAAGCGCAGCCCCAGTTCCCGCTCGACCTCATGCAGCAGGCTGAGGTCCAGGCCTTCCAGGCGGCCGGGGCGATCGTCCTCGGCCAGCCCCAGCAGCAGCGGCACCTGGGCCGCATCCAGCCCGGGTGCGCCCTGCAGGGTTTCGGCGATGGCGCGGGCGGCCATCTTCACCAGCTTGGTGCGCCCGCGCCAGGGCTCCTCCAGCGGCACGCTGGCGGCGATCAGCCATTCGCCGCCCTGGTCGATGAAACGGGTCTCCTGGAAGTTGTCGATGGCGCAGCGGATCGCCGCGCAACTGGCCGGGGCGCTGAGGCCGACGGCGCTGACCATGCCTGAGGCGGTGATGCACAGCGCTTGCATCAGGCGTCCTCCTCGGTCTGGCGGCGCGAGCGGCTGAGGGCGGCGAGGGAGGGGTGGTAGTCCTTGCCCAGCTCGCGAGCGCGCCACCAGCCACGGGACATGGTGCCCACCAGGACCTGGGTGATCTCGAACATGTTCCGTCGCAGTGGCCGGCTGGTGCGCCAGGTGACCTGCACCTGCTGGCTGTCGGTGTCGATCAGCAGGGTGTCGATCACGGCATGCACGGTCTCGTGGTGGCCCTGTTTGAGGAAGAAGGTCACCGGCACCTCGAGGCGCGGTACCTGGAAGCCGGCCCGTTCCTGCCCGGTGAGGTTGAGCAGCAGCACGTCCTCGCCGCCGAGCAGGTAATTGGTCTGCTGGTCGGTCGGGGCGGCCTGGAAATAGCGGGTGTCGAAATCCGGCGGCAGGAAGGGGAAATGATCGGCCAGCCAGGCCTCGTCGTAGGTGCCGGCGTAGCCGACGCGCTGGGACCAGTGGCGGCCGATGGGGCCGAGGGCCATGGGGGTGAAGTCGCCATGGGGGCTGTCGATGGGCTGGCCGAGGGCTTCGGTGCTGGGCATGGGCATGCCGACGATATCGGCGGTGGCGGCGCTGCGCGGGTACCAGCCGAGGCCGGCGGGATTGGCCGGGTAGGCGTCGGCGAATTCCGGTTGGCCGGGGAGGGCGTGAGTGCCGCCGAAGGCGTCGGCGTAGCCGATGGATTGTTCGATGAAGGGCTGCGGCACACCGGGGCTGACGCCGAGCATGCCCGGCTGCCACTGGCGCGGACCGAGCACGGCGAACGCCTTGCTGACCCGGCCGACGCGGATGCCGGCGGTGATCTGGGTGGCCGGGCGGCCGCCGGGGGCGTGGGCCTTGCCTTGCACCAGTACGTCGCAGAAGGGCTTGACCGGGGCGAAGTCCATTTCCTGCAAGGGGGCGCTGAGGCCGGGCTCGCCGACATAGGTGTCGGCCATCAGCAGGGGCCGCTGGACATCGAGCAGGCGCGCCTCGCGGCCATCCAGGGGCAGGTCGAAGGTGCCCTTGGCGATCACCACCAGGGATTCACGGCCATCCGGCGCCAGGCCCTGAGTGAAGGCGGCAGCGAGCTTGGTTGCGTTGAGCAATTCCATGTGCCGATGTCCTTTTAGTTGATCTGCACCGAGCCGCCCTTGATGCGATTCACGCCGCTGGAGCGGCTGGAAAGGTAGGCGCCCTGGATGATCACCTTGCCGGCGCGGGTGAGGGTGATGCTGGCCTTGCCGCAACGCAGCACGATTTCCTGTTCCGCGCGCAGCTCCAGGCGTTCGCTATCCACCTGGACCTGGTGGGCTGCCGGGGGCGTCCCGCCGAGCAGCCGGCCGATCACCAGCGGCCGTGCCGGATCGCCGTTCTCGAACATCAGCGCCACCTGGCTGCCGATATCTTCCGGCGTGAGCTGGGCAGTGCCGCGGGCGACGATGCCCTGGGCCTGCGGGCAGCCTGGAAAGGTCACCAGCGGCGCGGCGGCATCGGGCAGGGCGGCCAGGGTGCCGATCACCACGCCGTCGAGGCGGGCCTGGCTGGGGAGGGAATACTGGACAGTCATGTACGCGACTCCTAGTTCTGCAGGATCTTCTGGCCCTTCACCACGACGTTGTTGCTGGCCTTGATGTTGATCGCGCCGGAGCCGTCGATGGTGATGTTCTTGCCGCTGATGACGATGGTGCCGTCCTTGCGCATGGTGATGCTGGCCGAGCCGGTGGTCAGGGTGATGGAGTCGCCGGCGGTGAGGGAGAGGGTCTTGCCCACGTCCAGGCCGTCGTTCTGGCCCACCGAGGTGCTGCGGTTCTGGCCCACGCTGCGGGATTCGTTCCGGCCGATGTCGGTGGTCTGGTTGCTACCGATGGTGATGCTTTCGTTGTCGCCGACCTTCTCGGTGCGGTTCGCGCCGATGCTGATGTTCTCGTTGCTGCCCACCTCTTCGGTGCGGTTGCTGCCGATGGTGATGCTCTCGTTGCTGCCGACCCTTTCCGTGCGGTCGGCGCCGATGGTGATGCTTTCGTTGCTGCCGACGTCCTCGGTGCGGTTGGCGCCGATGGTGATGCGCTCGTTGTTGCCGACATCCTCGGTGCGGTCGACGCCGATGCTGATCCGCTCGTTGCTGCCGACCTTCTCGGTGCGGTCGACTCCGATGGTGATGGTCTCGTTGTTGTCCACCGTCTCGGTGCGGTCGTGCTTGACGTGCACCGTCTCGTCGTTGTCGATGGTCTTGGTGCGGTCGTGGCCGACCCAGTGGGTCTCGTCGTTCTCGACTTCGATGTCCTGGTTCTTCTCCGCATGGATGAACAGCTGCTCCTCGCCTTTCTTGTCCTCCATGCGGATTTCATTGAAGTTGGCCGGGCTGCCGCCCTTGCTGGAACGGCTCTTGACGCCGCTCTGGGTGGCGTTGGCCGGCAGCTCGTAGGGCACCGTCTGTTCGGCGTTGTAGACCCGCCCGGTGATGATCGGACGATCGGGGTCGCCTTCGAGGAAGCTGACGATCACTTCCTGGCCGATGCGCGGGACCTGGACCGAGCCCCAGTTCTTGCCGGCCCAGGCCTGGGAGACGCGAATCCAGCAGGAGCTGTTCTCGTTGGACTGGTCATGCCGGTCCCAGTGGAAGTGCACCTTGACCCGGCCGTACTGGTCGGTCCAGATCTCTTCGCCGCCGGGCCCGACCACCAGCGCAGTCTGCGGACCCTGGACGATGGGCCGTGGCGTGGTGGGTTGAGGGCGGAAGGCCTGGCCGGCGTCCATGCAGTCCAGTTCGCTCTCGAACTGCTCGGCCAGATCGTCCAGGCCGGTCTCGTAGGGGTCCTGATGGACGCGATAACGGGCGCCGACCACCAGATACTCGCGGTTCTGGTCGGCGCGCTCGTAGCCACTGAGTTTGAACAGGTGTCCCGAGCCCAGGCCACGGGCGTAGCCGCGCAGCTGCACGCGCTCGAACTGGGTGTGGATGGCTTCGATGCGGGTGCGCGCATAGTGCTCGCCGTCCTTGCTCTGCACGTATTCGCCGGGGTAGTCGTACAGCGGGTGGTCGGCGTTGCCGTGGGAGCGCGACACCGAGGAGCGCACCTCCAGGCTCGCCGCCGGGCGCTGGAAGTCGTAATCGTTCAGCGCCAGGGAGCCGGGCTGCACCTCGCGGGCCAGTTGCCAGTCGAAGAAGTGATCGCGCTCGCGCATCTGCAGGTCCGGCGGGTAGTAGGGCACCGTGGCGTAGCCGTCGACGCTGGAGTGGGCGCCATAGGCGTCGGAGAGCACCAGCACGTGGCGGTTCTTCTCGTGGCGGAAGTAGTAGTAGATGCCTTCCTGCTCCATCAGCCGGCTGACGAAGTCGAAGCTGCTCTCGCGGTACTGCACGCAGTATTCCCACTCGCGGTAGCTGGCGCTCAGGCTGTCCTCGAAATCGGAGAAGCCCAGGTCGCGGAAGACCTGCTTGATGATGTCCGGCACCGTGCGGTTCTGGAAGATGCGGCAGTCCGAGGTCCGCGTGAGCAGCCAGAGCCAGGGGCGCAGCATCACCTGGTAGCCGGCGAACTGGCCGGCGCCGGCGTTCTGCCGGCAACTGGCGACGATGCCGTGGAAGTGGCGCTCGCCACCATCGGCCAGCTCCAGGGTCAGCCCCATGGGCTTGCCGAGCAATTGGTCGAACTTCACCGCGCGGTTTTCCGATGCCAGCTCCAACTGGTAGTGGAACGGCCGGCCGAGCGCCTCGTGGCCGTCTAGGTCGCACAGCAGCAGCACGTCGCTACCGAGCGGGCTGCTGACCTGGACCAGGCGGGAGTTCTGGGTGATGGCCATGCCGGCTTCCTCTGGCTATCGCGTGGCGGACCCGCGTCAGGGCGTATCGCCGAAGTCGTAGATCAGGGCGTTGTCCCGCTGGCTGATGCGCACCCGCGTCAGGGGCTTGCCTTCGAGCATCCGGTTGAGCACCTCGCGGCTCATCTCCGGCAGCATCCCGTTGGTCAGGATCGCGTCGATCTGCCGGCCGCCGCTCTCGGTCTCGGTGCAGCGCGAGACGACCAGGTCGACCACGCCGTCGTCGTACTCGAAGGGCACCTTGTGACCGCTTTCCACACGCTTCCTGATGCGCTCCAGCTGCAGCCGGGTGATGCTGCGCAGCATCTCGTCGCTCAGCGGGTAGTAAGGGATGGTCACCAGGCGGCCGAGCAGGGCCGGCGGGAACACCTTGAGCAGAGGGTCGCGCAGGGATTTGGCAATAGCCTCTGGGTCGGGCATCAGCTCCGGGTCGCTGCACAGGCTGGCGATCATCTCGGTGCCGGCGTTGGTGGTGAGCAGGATCAGGGTGTTCTTGAAGTCGATCAGGCGGCCTTCTCCGTCTTCCATCACACCCTTGTCGAAGACCTGGAAGAAGATCTCGTGGACGTCGGGGTGGGCCTTTTCCACCTCGTCGAGCAGCACCACGCTGTAGGGCTTGCGACGCACCGCTTCGGTCAGCACGCCACCCTCGCCATAGCCGACATAGCCAGGCGGGGCGCCCTTGAGGGTGGAGACGGTGTGCGCCTCCTGGAACTCGCTCATGTTGATGGTGATGATGTTGTGCTCGCCGCCGTACATGGCCTCGGCCAGGGCCAGCGCGGTTTCGGTCTTGCCGACGCCGGAGGTGCCGGCCAGCAGGAATACGCCGATGGGCTTGTTCGGGTTGTCCAGCCCGGCGCGGGAGGTCTGGATGCGCTTGGCGATCATGTCCAGGGCGTGATCCTGGCCGATGATGCGTTTCTTCAGGTGCTGGTCGAGCTTGAGCACCATTTCGATCTCGTTGCGCGCCATGCGCCCCACCGGGATGCCGGTCCAGTCGGCCACCACCGAGGCCACCGCCTGGTAATCCACCGTGGGCAGGATCAACGGGCTTTCGCCTTGCAACTCGCCGAGCCGATCCTGCAACTCGGCCAGGCGCGTGTGCAGCGCGGCGCGTTCCTCGTCGCCCAGGGCCGGGCGGGCCGGCTGGGCCTGGCCATCGCTGCTGGCGTCGACCGTCTCGGCGGCGGCGCGCAGGGTGGCGCGGGCGGCCAGCAGTTCGTCCACCAGGGTCTTCTCTTCGCTCCAGCGCGCTTCCAGGCCGGCCAGGCGCTCACGCTCCCCGGCCAGGGCGGCCTCCACATCCCGCTGGCGGTTGCCAATGGGCACGCCGATGGCCTGTTCGCGGGCGATGATGCCCAGTTCGGTGGTCAGGGCCTCGATGCGCCGGCGGCTGTCGTCCACTTCCGCCGGTACCGCATGCAGGCTTATGGCGACCCTCGCGCAGGCGGTGTCCAGCAGGCTGACGGCCTTGTCCGGCAACTGCCGGGCCGGGATGTAGCGGTGGGAGAGCCTGACCGCGGCCTCCAGCGCCTCGTCGAGGATCTGCACCTGGTGGTGCCGCTCCATGGTCGAGGCCACGCCGCGCATCATCAGGATGGCCTTGTGCTCGGACGGCTCGTCGATCTGGACCACCTGGAAGCGCCGGGTCAGCGCGGGGTCCTTCTCGATGTGCTTCTTGTACTCGGCCCAGGTGGTGGCGGCGACGGTGCGCAGGGTGCCGCGCGCCAGGGCCGGCTTGAGCAGGTTGGCCGCGTCGCCAGTACCGGCCGCGCCGCCGGCGCCGACCAGGGTGTGGGCTTCGTCGATGAACAGGATGATCGGCCTGGGCGAGCTCTGCACGTCCTCGATCACCTGGCGCAGACGCTGCTCGAACTCGCCCTTCATGCTGGCGCCGGCCTGCAGCAGGCCGACGTCCAGGCTGCGCAGCTCGACGTCCTTGAGGCTCGGCGGCACGTCGCCGGCGACGATGCGCAGGGCGAAGCCCTCCACCACCGCGGTCTTTCCTACGCCGGCCTCGCCGGTGAGGATCGGGTTGTTCTGCCGGCGGCGCATGAGGATGTCCACCAACTGGCGGATCTCGTCGTCGCGCCCGACGATGGGGTCGAGCTTGCCGCTGCGGGCCTGTTCGGTCAGGTCGATGGTGAAGCGCTTGAGGGCTTCCTGCTTGCCCATGGCCGCCGGCGCCATGGCGCCGCTGGCCTCACCCGGCGCGGCCGCCGCGCTGAAGCCGTCGCTGGCCCCCTGGCCGTTTTCCGGGGAGTCGCCGACGTACTCGTCGAAGCGCTCGGTCAGCGCTTCGACCTTGAGCTTGTCGAATTCGCCGGAGATGGCCGACAGCCCGTGGCGCAGGCTCGGCGTCTTGAGGATGCCGACGATGAGGTAGCCGGTGCGCACCTGGCTTTCGCCGAACATCAGGCTGCCGTAGACCCAGCCGCGTTCCACCGCTTCCTCGACATGGGAAGACAGGTCGGTGATGGAGGTGGAGCCCCGTGGCAGGCGCTCGAGGGCTTCGGTGATGTCCCGGGCCAGGCGCGCCGGGTCGATGTTGAACTGGCGGACCAGCCGGTGCAGGTCCGAGTCCTGCAACTGGAGGATCTGATGCAGCCAGTGCACCAGCTCCACATAGGGATTGCCACGCAGCTTGCAGAACACCGTGGCAGCTTCGATGGCCTTGTAGGCCAGGCTGTTCAGCTTGCCGAACAGCGCGATGCGGCTGATCTCGCTCATGGGCGTGGCTCCTTGTCCGTTGGCGCGCTCCTGCTGGCATATTCACGGGTGAGCAGCAGGTCGGCGGGGTCTTGCGCGGGGCGCCCGAGCCAGGTGTTGAAGCCCAGCTGGGTGCGGTCGTCGAGGTCGATGCGCGGGACTTCCTGGTGGCGCAGCACCAGGTTGACGTCCCAGTCCAGTTCCTCGCCCTGGTGCTCGGCGACCCAGGTCGCCAGTTCGACGAAAGCCCCGCCTTCGGGCAGCAGGCTTTGGTATTGCTCCAGGCTCAGCGGGCCGAGGCGGATGCGGAACTTGTGCTGCCGGTCCCAGACGTGGGTGCCCAGGCACAGGTCGCCGCCGAGGGAGCAGTACTGGGCGCCGAGCCGGCTGCCATACGGCAGCTGCAGCCACTGGCCGACGTATTCCTCGATGCTCACCGGCACCTGCAGGTAGCCCTCGAGGATGCAGCGCAGGCCGTCCGGGTAGCGCGTCTGCGCCGCCAGGTGGCCGCTGTAGTGCAACGTCGCCGTGCGCATCAGCGGGCCCTGGTCCTGCAGGCTGGACATGCCGCGCCCGCACAGCGCGGCCAGGCGCAGGGACCAGTAGTCGTCGTCCGGACGGTCGTGGCTGACCGTCGGGCGCGATTCGGCCCAGGCACGGTAGAACAGGGTCAGCAGGCGGTGGTGGAAGACGTCGAGAAAGCGCTTGAAGGTGGCATCGCCCTGGTTGCGCTGGCGCTCGCGAGCGTATTCGGTCAGGTGCAGCGGCAGTGGGCCATTGGGGCCGGTCAGGCCGAAGAAGTATTGCTCCACCCGTGGATGCCGGTTGTCGCGGCCCGGCTCCACCGTCGACAGGGTGGCGGGGGCGAAGGAGCAGCTCGGCGTCTGGCCGAGGCGCAGCGGGTCTTCGTCCAGGCGCACGGAATGACCCAGGCGCGGATGTCGCGGGTGTTCGCACTCGATACGCCGCAGTGCCTGGAAGAAGTCGTGCTTCCAGGGAGCACTCGCCAGCGTGGCGAGGGTGTTCACAGATTCGGGCGGCGACCCGGTTGTGCCTGCCATCGCATGACCTCGCCACGCTCGGTGGTGCGCAGTATGGTTTCGGTGAAGCTGTTGATCGAGACGTAACGCGCCAGGAAGCGCTCGAACACCGCCCCCAGCAGGTACACCCCGGTGCCGCGAAAGGCGTTCTCGTCGAACTCCAGGCTGATCTCCAGGCCACGCCCGAAGACGATCGGGCCCGGCATCGGCAGTCGCCGGGTGCAGGGCATGCTGCGCACTTCGCGCAGTCCTTCGATCTGCAGTTGCAGCGCCGGGTCGCCGGGGTCGCCATACAGGCGCAGCAGCTCGCGCAGCGCCGCCGCGCCCTGGCCTTGCTCGGCCAGCGACAGGTAGTTGAGCGAGAGCTGGCTGATCAGACGCCAGGCGCTGGCATCGTGGGCGCGGCTGGGGCGCGGCCGGCTCGGGCCGGCCAGGCAGCGCACGGCCAGTACCGGGGCGCTTTCCTCCAGGGTGAAGTCGGTCTTGCCGCTACCAACCGGCATCAGCAGCGGCAGGTCGCGATTGCTGCAGAGGATGCCGACGCCGAGCTGGCGCAGGTCATGGCGGTAGGGCGCCTGGTCGCCGTCGACCAGCGAGATGAAGGTCTCGCTGCCGACGTAGGTCGAGCGTGGCCCCCGCCGGCGCAGCTGGTTGGACAGGCGGCGCGGCTCGCGGCGGACGATGTAGTAGGCCTGCTCGCGGCCGTAGCGCTGCGGATCGCGCACCGCGTAGAAGGGCTGGAAGGGCTGGTCCGGGCCGCTGCCGTGGCCGGTTACGCTGGTGATCGAGTGCACCTCGAAATCGACGGGCCGGGTGCGGTCGGGAATGACCTGGTGCTCGTGGTCGCGTTCCAGCAGGTGGATGCGGTCGGCGCGGCGCGGGAAGAGGTTCACCGCCGGGGTGCAGAAGGGCTTGAACTGCTCGGCGGTCACCGTGCCTTCGAGGCTGGCGTCGAGACGGTTGAACAGCACCACCAGCTCCAATTCCTGGCCGACGGTGCGCTGCACGCCACGGGCCAGGCCCCCGAACTCGACGAAGAGGAAACGGTTGGGCAGGGCGAAGTACTCCTGCAGCAGGCGGTATCCCTGGAAGGCGCGGGGCACCACCGGCAGCGCCGCGTCGCGGTCGTCGAAGCCCCGGGCGCGCAGCTGCTCCAGCTGAAGCGGTTCGGCCCACTCGCCGTCGGGGCTGCGCAGGAACAGGGCGCAGGCGTTGCCCAGCAGCTGTTCGTAGAGACGGAACGGTTGCTCGTCGGTGCCGTGCAGGAACAGCGGCAGGTTGTCGAGGGCCAGTGACTTGAACGGCAAGCCGGCACCGCAACGCAGGCGCACCCTGAGCCCGGCCTTGGCGCGCGGCACCGAGGTGGCCAGCCGGCCGAGGGTGGCGGCGGGGTTGCCGAAGTAGTCGGCGTGGCTGACCTCCAGCGGCCACAGCGTCACCTCGTGGGCGGTGCGGTACTCGCAGGCGGTCTGTTCGCCAAGGCCGAGGCCGCCGCGCAGGGCGCTGCCGCGTTCGATGCGGAAGCCGCCGCCGAGGGAGCCTTCGTTGGGATCGGCGCATAGCTGCACCACGGTCACCGAGGGGGTCGGCGCCAGGTAGTGGGGGTAGGCGATCTCCAGCAGGTTGTGGGTGAAGGTGGGGTATTCGGCGTCCAGCTTCAGGTGCACGCGGGCGGTGAGGTAGGCGAAGCCTTCCAGCAGGCGTTCGACATAGGGGTCGGCGCAGTCCATCCCGGCCAGGGTCAGGCGGCTGGCGATCTTGGGATATTCCTGGGCGAACTCGGCGGCGCTTTCGCGGATGTGCTTGAGCTCCTGGTTGTAGTAGTCGAGCAGGCGCGGATTCATGAGCGGCGCCGTCCCTGTGCGGCGGGTGTCACCTTGATGTGCCCGGTTTCCAGGTCGAGGTCGGTGGAGAGCAGCAGCCGCAGCGGAACCGGCTCGGCCCACAGGTCCGCCTCGATGTCGAAGCTCAGGGCGTTGTGGTCCATCTGGCTTTCTTCCAGCTGCGCGCGCACCCGCAACGAGCCGGGAATCAGGCGCGGCTCGTAGGTGGTGATGATGGTGGCGATCAGTTCCTCGACGGCCTTGATGTCGACGCTGGAGGCAGTGTGCCCGGCCAGGGGCGGCAGGCCGTAGTTGATCACCGAGGTGCCGGCGGGCATCTGTGCGGCGGCCTCGCTGTCGAGCAGGGCGATGGAGTTGAGCAGCCAGGTCAGGTCGCGCAGCACCGAGACCTTGAGCTGGCTGAGGGACATCACGCGGCGTTCTGCGCTCTCCTTGGGGTTGCCCGGCTCGTCGTCGGTCAGGCGGTCGAGCAGTGAAGGTTGCAGGCGTTCCTGCAGGGTCAGTTCGGCCATGGTCCGCTCAGCCGTCCCTGTGGTCGAATTCAAGGCTGCGCAGCTCGAACAGCGCGGTTTCGCCCTTGTCGGTGGCGAACAGGCGCTGGCCGATGGGAACGCCGTTCTCCAGCCAGTCGATACGGCGGCCGAGCAGGGCGGCGTCGTCGCCGGCGGCCAGGGTGTCCGGGTAGCGGCTGGGGATCAGCGCCACGGTGGCGCCGCCGTTGCGCAGGGTCAGTTCCGCCGGCATCCAGACCAGGTCGCGCAGGTCTTCCGGCGCTTCGCAGCGCAGGCTGGCGACATGCGCCATCGGCAGCCAGGCGTAGCGGCCGTTGATGATCACTTCGAGCACCGGGCCCAGGCGCGGATCGGCATCGGCGCACCAGCCGAAGGGTTCGCCATTGATCCGCCCGGCTATCGCCGGGGCCGCTTCGAAGGCCTGGTCGCGCAGCTGGTCGGCCGCATCGGCGCGGCCATCGGCGTCGAGCTGCAGGGCCTGGATCAGCAGCGCCAGCCACTGCTCGGGCTCACCCATCAGCAGCGGGGTGAGGCGCCCGGCGAATACTTCGACGCGCAGCGCTTCGCAGTCGAGTGCGGCGTTGTAGGTCTGCACCATGGCCAGGGCGCCGGCGTCCAGGTCGCCGGCCACCTTCAGTTGATTCCGGGCGCGCGCCAACTGGCCCATCACCGCCAACAGCTGGAACAGGAAGATCCGCAGCGCGGCATTGCCGGGCTCGGCCCGTACCCGGTCCTGCAAGGCTTGCAGGGCGGGGCCCGGCTGGCCGGCTCGTAACAGTTCTTCCGCGGTCATGGCGATATCCCTTGCGATGCGGTCGAAACGGGGGGCGGGCGGCGCGATCGGCGCCGCCCCGGCCCGTTACTTCTCGGCGTTCTTGCGGATGTTCCAGTCGTACTTGATCGGTCCGCCTTCCTTGGAACCGTCGGACTTCTGCGGCTGGTACTCGAGGTGGACCTCGGCGAAGTTGAGGCTGACGTTCTCGGTCAGGCGGTCCTCGCCACCGCTGCCGCCGGTGCTGATGGACGACACCAGCACTTCCTTCAGGGTGATGATCAGGTACTCCACCGGCGAGTCGCCGCCGGCCTTGCGCACCGTGAGCTTGGCTTCGGGGTAGTGGGTGCCCTTGGAACAGGACACCATCAGGTTGGGTGATGATTTGTCGATCCACTTGGTGAACGAGATGTCCTGGATGTTGACCTTGCCGGCGCCACCTCCGCTCCCCGAGTGCATGCTGCCCGACTGGCTCATGCCCCAGCTCCAGGCCAGCACGTCGATCTCGTCCTTGTGCGTGCCGTCCTGGGACTCGCCCTTGACGTCGCCAATCTTGAAGAACATATCAACGGCCATCTTTCCTCCTCTGTGGCCAGCGCCACCTTGATTTCAACCAGCCCACCTCCGTGGGCGAACCGTGAGATGCCTCAGGCGCCTTTTCCCGAGGGCACTTTCGAGACCAGGCGCAGGGAAACCGTCAGCCCTTCCAACTGGTAGTGCGGGCGCAGGTAGAACTTGGAGCTGTAGTAGCCGGGGTTGCCCTCGATCTCATCGACCACCACCTCGGCCGCGGCCAGCGGGTGCTGTGCCTTGGTGTCCTCCGAGGAGTGCGTCGGGTCGCCGTCGACGTACTTGAGGATCCAGTCCTGCAGCCAGCGCTGCATATCCTCCTTCTCCTTGAACGAACCTACCTTGTCGCGAACGATGCACTTGAGGTAGTGCGCGAAACGGCAGGTGGCGAACAGGTAGGGGAGGCGTGCGGCCAGGTTGGCGTTGGCGGTGGCGTCCGGGTCGTCGTATTCGGCCGGCTTCTGCAGCGACTGGGCGCCGATGAAGGCCGCCAGGTCGGTGTTCTTCTTGTGCAGCAGGGGCATGAAGCCGTTCTTCGCCAGCTCCGCCTCGCGGCGGTCGGAAATGGCGATCTCGGTGGGGCACTTCATGTCCACCCCGCCATCGTCGGTAGGGAAGGTGTGGGCCGGCAGGTTGGCCACCTCGCCGCCGGACTCGACACCGCGGATGCGCGAGCACCAGCCCCAGAGCTTGAACGAGCGGTTGATGTTGGCGGCCATGGCGTAGGCCGAGTTGGCCCAGGCGTACTTGCTGCTGTCGGCGCCGGCGGTGTCTTCCTCGAAGGCGAAGGCCTCGACGGGATCGGTCTTGGCGCCGTAGGGCAGGCGGGCGAGGAAGCGCGGCATGGTCAGGCCGATGTAGCGCGCATCTTCCGATTCCCGCAGGGAACGCCAGGCGGCGTATTCCGGGGTGGTGAAGATCTTGGTCAGGTCGCGCGGGTTGGACAGCTCCTGCCAGGAGCCCATGCCCATGACGGTGGGCGAGGCGGCGGCGATGAAGGGCGCGTGGATGGACGCGCTGACCTTCGATATCTCGCCGAGCAGCTCGATGTCCTGCGGGGACTGGTCGAAGTAATAGTCGCCCACCAGGCAGCCATAGGGCTCGCCGCCGAACTGGCCGTATTCCTCTTCATACATCTTCTTGAAGATCGGGCTCTGGTCCCAGGCGGTGCCCTTGAACTTCTTCAGGGTCTTGTGCAAGTCGCCCTTGGAGATGTTCATCACGCGGATCTTCAGCTGCTCGTCGGTCTCGGTGTTGTTGACCAGGTAGTGCAGGCCGCGCCAGGCGCTTTCGAGCTTCTGGAAGTCAGCGTGGTGGATGATCAGGTTGACCTGGTCGGTGAGCTTGGCGTCGATGGCGGCGATGATCGACTCGATCGACTTGATCGCGTCGTTGGAGATCAGGTCGGTCTTGGCCAGGGCGTGCTCGGCCAGGGTGCGGACCGCGCTTTCCACCGCCTCGCGGGCACGCTCGGTCTTGGGTTTGAATTCCTGCATCAGCAGCGAGGCGAAGTCGCCGCCCTGTTCGGTGGTGGCCTCGGGCTGGGCCTGCTGTTCAGTCATCGGTTCGGCCATGGTCGGCATCCTCTATCAGGCTTGCGGCTCGGGATCGGCGGGTTTCGGCGCGCTGGCCAGTGCCTGGAGCAGGGCGGGGTCCTTGATCGCCTTGAGGATCATTTCCTCGGCGCCGGTCTTGCCGTCCATGTAGGTCAGCAGGTTGGCCAGTTGGGTCCGCGCCTCCAGCAGCTGATTGAGCGCATCGACCTTGCGCGCCACGGCGGCGGGGCTGAAGTCGTCCATGCTCTCGAAGGTGATGTCCAGGCTCAGGTTGCCCTCGCCGGTCAGGGCGTTGGGCACGTTGAAGGCCACGCGGGGCTTCATCGACTTCAGCCGCGAGTCGAAGTTGTCGACATCGATCTCGAGGAACTTGCGGTCGCCCACCGCCGGCAGCGGTTCGGCCGGTTTGCCGGCGAGGTCGGCCATGACGCCCATGACGAAGGGCAACTGGACCTTCTTCTCGGCGCCGTAGAGTTCGACGTCATACTCGATCTGGACCCTGGGCGCGCGATTGCGCGCGATGAATTTCTGGCTGCTGCTGTTAGCCATCTGCTGCCTCCTTTCGCTGTCTGGGCGAGTGTCGTGTTCGGGCGGGTCGCGGCGACGGCCTATTCACTCTCCCGGCCGCGCACGGCCTCGAACTGGGAAAAACCGTCGGGTATCAGGTCGCGGACGATGGTTGCGAAGTCGGCGGCGACCAGCCGCTTGGCACGCGCCAGCAGCACCGGGACGGGGCTGGAGGGCTCGTGCCTGCTGTAGTAGGCGAGGATGCGGTCGAGGCTGCGCACCACGTCTTCGCGGCTGCTGATCTCGCCGCTGGCGCGCTGCGGCGCGCTGCCGGTGGGGGCCTCCGCTGCGCCGGCCGTATCCTGCGCAGCACCGCTGGCGTCGCTGGCCGTCCCGGCCGGGCTCTGGTCCCTGGCGATCTGCAGTGCGTGGCGCAGCAACTGCTTGAGGGCACGCAGGTCTGCGCCCCGCTCGGAGCCGACGCGTTCGTTGACGTCGCGTTCGATGGCCTGAAGGGTGTCCTGGGCCAGGGCAAGGCTGCCCAGGCAGGCACCGACCTGTTCGCTCCCGGCATTCTGGAAGGCGCCGATCACCTGTTCCTGGCCGAGATGCTCGCCGGCGAAGCTCTGCAGACCGGCGGCGTTCAGCGCGGCGCGCAAGGTGACCGAGCCGAAGGCGCGGGAGCGGACCAGGGGGGCGTCCCACAGCAGGCGGATGACGGGGTCGGCACTGATGCCAGCCAGTGCGTTGATGCGGAAAGTGGGGTCGTTGTCGTCGGCGGCGTCGAGCACCGGGTAGAGGTGGTCCCAGAACTGGCGCAGCAGTTCGCTCACCAGGTTCAGGCCACGGGCGAGGCCCGCGAACCCGTCGAGGGCGATCTGGCTCTGCAGGTAAAAATTGGCGATGCGCAGGTCCTTGCTGCGCTGCAGCAGCGCCTCGCTCAGGTTGCCTACTTCGCGCCAGTCCGGTGGTTCCGCCGGGAGTACCGAATCGCCCATCTGTCGTTCCGGCTGGCCCTGCGCGGTGCGTTCCAGTCCGAGAAACTGCGGGTCGTACTCCAGATCGTCGCCGCAAGGAGCGTCGGGTGAAACGGGGTTCAACAGCTGATGCACGTCCACCACTTGGGTGATCTCCCTATCGTTAAGCGCTGACTTGCTGTCAGGACAGGACGACTTCAATCCATTCCCTTGGATTACACGCCTGAGGCCGCCGGAGATTGTTTGGCCGGCTTCTTTACTTGGGGAAGTCTTGGCGCAGATTGGTGGATGTCAAGCCGGCCTCAAGTGTCCAGTGACAGAACTTACAGGCGGTTGAAGATAGTTGCTGGAGGGACGTTTTTTAATTCTTTTCGCTATGGCATTTATTCATATTTGGAAGAAGCAGCGAAGTCTTCCTGGCGACACTTTTGAAGTTTTCGCGACCTATACTCAGGGCCACGGCTGAAGAGGGCCGGTTGTTGGCGTGAGAGAATTTCAAGGAGTTTGAATGCCGCTGCGCCTGACGATTACCAGCTATCACAAACTGACACCCGGTCAGCGCGCGGACAGGGAACTCGACCGCGGCGAACTGCGGATCGGCCGCAACCCGGAGAACGACTGGGTGCTGCCGGATCCGGAGCGACTGGTGTCGGGCCAGCACTGCGTCATCCAGTTCCGGGATGGCCGCTACTACCTCACCGACACCAGCACCAACGGCGTGCAGTTGGTCAATGCCGGCGTGCGCATGCACCGGGGCAACAGCGAACTGCTCCAGGATGGCGAGACCATTCGCATGGGCGAGTACGACGTGCTGGTGCAGATCAGCGCGGAATCGCCGTCGGTGGGGGCCGTGCTGCCCGATCCGTTCAGCGACTTCGACTCGCTGATGGCCCGCCCGCCGACCAACACGCCGGTGCCGGCGCCCACCCAGCACGCGGTGCGCATGCAGCCCGGCGGATCGCCGCTGGACACCAAGCCCGATCTGTTCGATTTCCTCTCCGCGCCGGCGGTACCACCCGCGCCGCAGCCGGATCACATTCCCAGCGAGCGCCACGACTTCCGTCCGCCCCAACCCCTGCCGCCGCAGCCCGAAGCGCCGCCGGCCGGCACGGCGGAGGCGACCATTCCCGCGGACTGGGACCCCTTCGCCGAACTGGGCGTCAGCACCTCGCCGCCCTTGTCGCCAGCGTTGCGGCAGGCGGCGCCCGAGCCGCTCCAGGTTGCCCGGCCAGCACAGGCGGACCCATTCCCCGAGCCATTGGCACCAGCGCCTGCGGAGCCGGTTTCGGCAGCCACGCCGCCAGTTCCTGAACCGACACCAGCGCCCATCCCGGCAGTAGCGGCAACTGCGGCGACGCCTGGCCAGGCCGGCGGGAACCCGGTACTGGAGGCCTTCCTGCGCGGTGCCGGGATCAGCCATCTGCCGATCGACCCGGGGCAGGCCGAGGCGCAGATGGAGGCGGTCGGTCGCAGCTACCGGTACATGGTCGAGGGGCTGATCGACGTGATGCGTGCCCGTGCCAGCATCAAGGGCGAGTTCCGCATGGCGCAGACCATGATCCAGCCGGTGGAGAACAACCCGCTGAAGTTCGCACCGAACGCCGACGAGGCGCTCCTGTTGCTGCTGCGCGCCGGCAACCGGGCGTTCATGGCACCGGACCAGGCCATCGCGGAAAGTTTCGATGACCTCAAGGCCCATCAACTGGCGGTAATGGCCGGTATCCAGGCCGCCATCAAGCATCTGCTCAAACGATTCGAGCCGGCTGTGCTGGAGGCGCGCCTGGAAAAACCGTCGGGAGTTGGCGCTTTATTGATGGGAGGACGTCAGGCGAAGTACTGGGAGTTGTTCACGGAACTTTACGCGTCGATTTCCCGCGAGGCGGAAGACGACTTCCAGGATCTGTTCGGACGGGAGTTCAGCCGCGCCTATGAAGAACAGATCGGCAAGTTGCGCAGGCGGCCGTGACGAATGGCACAAGTGTTAACAACAGAAGTTTTTCTGCTGGGAAGTTCAACTTGAAATAATAACGACACGACTTTCAGGAGGCGAATATGCCAAGGATCGTGATACTGGCCCTGACGCTGGTGCTGGGGGCCTGTATGTCGCAGCCCAAGCCGCCGCCTCCCACGGTCGTCCAGTTGCATTTCCAGGCCGCGCCGGACCTCAACCCGGCGCCTGGCGGGCAGCCGTCACCGGTGCGGGTTCGCCTGTACGAGCTCAAGAGCGGTTCGACCTTCGGCCGCGCCGACTACTTTCCCCTGGTGGAGGCAGCTGACGCGACCCTGGCCGGGGACCTGGTGGCCCAGGACGAGGTGCTGGTCGCTCCGGGAGCCGAGTTGCAGGTGGACCGCACCCTCGACGAACAGACCCGCCTGATCGGGCTGGTAGTGGCCTACCGGGAGCTGGACCGCTCCGTCTGGCGACAGGTGGTGTCCATTCCGGCGCAGCAGCGCAGCCAGCTCAAGGTACGTCTCGACGCCCATGGGGTCAGCGCCAGCCTGACCCCCGGCCAGTAGCAGGGGAGTGCCGCGATGTCCTGGAACAACCGAGTGGTGTGGTCCGAGGGGATGTTTCTGCGCCCGCAGCATTTCCAGCAGCATGACCGCTACCTGGAGACGCTGGTAGATGGCCGTTGCCGCCCGATGCAGGCCGGCGGCTGGGGCTTTTCCGAACTGCGCCTGGACGAGGCCCTGCTGAGCCAGGGCAAGCTGGCGCTGCTCCGTGCGCGGGGGGTGCTGCCCGATGGCACGCCCTTCAATATTCCCGACGATGATGTGGCGCCGCCGCCGCTGTTGATCGACCCGTCCCTGCGCGATGCCGTGATCCACCTCGGCCTGCCGCTGCGCCGCGCCGGCAGCCGCGACACGGTGGAGGAGGGCGAGGCACCGGGTGCGGCGCGCTATGTCAGCCAGGTGCGGGATGTGCGTGACGACAACGCCGCCTTCGAAAGCCGCGCTCCGGTGGCCGTCGGCGGCAAGGCCCTGCGCCTGCTCGCTGCGCGCGACGGCCTGGGCGAATACGCCTGCGTCGGTGTCGCGCGGGTGGTGGAGAAGCGCGCCGATAACGCCGTGCAACTGGATGAGGCCTATATCCCGCCGCTGCTCGACGTGGCGGTCTCTGCACCCTTGCAGGCCTTTCGCAGCGAATTGCTCGGGCTGCTGCACCAGCGGGGCGAAGCGCTGGCCGGGCGGGTGGTGGCATCCGGCGCGGGCGGTGCCTCGGAAATCGCCGATTTCCTGCTGCTGCAACTGGTCAACCGCGCCGAGCCGCTGGTGGCCCATCTGGCTCGGCTGAGCCCACTGCACCCGGAGAGTTTCTACCGCGAGGCGGTCGCCTTGGCCGGCGAGTTTTCCACCTTTTCGAGCAACCAGCGGCGCCCGCAGGAATACCCGGCCTACGAGCACGACGACCTGCAGGCAAGCTTCGCCCCGGTGATGCTGGCGCTGCGCCAGGCCCTGTCGATGGTCATCGACACCCGCGCCACGCCGATCCCCATCGTCGAGAAATCCTACGGCGTGCACGTCGCGATGCTGGCGGACAGGACACTGCTGCAGTCGGCCAGCTTCGTGCTGGTGGTGCGCGCCGACGTGCCGGCCGAGACCCTGCGCAGCCGCTTCCCGCAGCAGGCGAAGGTGGGCTCGGTGGAGCACATCCGCGACCTGGTCAACCTGCAGCTGCCGGGCATCGCGCTGTTGCCGATGCCGGTGGCGCCGCGCCAATTGCCCTATCACGCCGGTTCCAGCTACTTCGAGCTCGACCGGGGCAGCGAGCACTGGAAGCAGTTGGTCAATTCCGGCGGCTTCGCCTTCCATATCGCCGGCCAGTTCCCCGGCCTCAACCTGGCCTTCTGGGCCATTCGAGGATGATCCGCCATGCACCCGATCGACGATCCTTTCGGCGGACCGCCGGCCGGTGGCGGCGGTAACGGCCAGGGCGGCAACGACCGCACCATGATCATGCCGCGTCCGGGCGGACGCGGCCCCGAGCAGGGCGCGCCACGGTCGGCGCCAGCCGCGCCGCCGCCGACTGCCGGCCTGCCCGGCGCACCAGTGCCGAGCAGCCTGGCCCAGGGCCTCAACCCGCTGGAGCGCGCCGCCGGGCCGTTGCTGGCCTTGCTGACGCGTCTGCGCAGCACGCTCTCGCACCCCATGCCGGCGAGCCTGCGGGCGCAACTGCTGGCCTACCTGCGGCAGTACGAGGACCAGGCCCGCGAGGCCGGTGTGCCCCAGGACGAGATCATGCTCGGCCGTTACGTGCTGTGCACCGCGCTGGACGAGGCGGTGCTCAGCACGCCCTGGGGCAGCGGCAGCGAGTGGGGCAAGCAGAGCCTGCTGATCACCCTGCACAACGAGGCCTGGGGCGGCGAGAAAGTGTTCCAGTTGCTCGAACACTGCCTTCAGAACCAACGCCAGCGGTTGCACATCCTGGAGCTGCTGTACCTGTGCATGTCCCTGGGTTTCGAGGGCCGCTACCGGGTGATGAACGATGGCCGCAGCCAGCTCGAGGCACTGCGCGAGCGCACCGCCGCGGCCATCCACAGCGTGCGCGGCGAGCAGGAGCGCGAGCTGTCGCCGCGCTGGCGTGGGGTGCAGGTGGTGCGCGACCGGCTGTCCCAGTTCCTGCCACCCTGGGTGGGGGCGGCAGTGTGCCTGGCCCTGCTGTTGCTGTTGCTGCTGGGCCTGCGGCTGAAGCTGGCGGCCGATGCCGAGCCGGTGTTCCGTGACATCCACTCCCTGGGCGAGATTCCGGTGCAGGCCATCGATCGTCCGCCGGTGCAGCCCAGGCTGGTGGAGCGCCCGCGCCTGGCGCGCCTGCTCGCCGACGACATCAAGGCCCAGCGGGTGATGGTGGAAGACGCCGCCGATCGGTCGGTGGTGACCATCCGCGGCGACGAGCTGTTCGCCTCCGGCAGCGCCAGCGTCTCGGACGGGCTGCAACCGCTGCTGATGCGCATCGCCGATGCCGTGGGCAAGGTCAAGGGCAATGTGCTGGTGACCGGCCACAGCGACAACAAACCCATCGCTACCTTGCGCTATCCGTCCAACTGGAAGTTGTCCCAGGACCGCGCCCAGCAGGTCATGGAGGTGCTCGCCGCGCGCAGTGGCCAACCCGAGCGCTTCACCGCCGAGGGGCGCAGCGATACCGAGCCGGTGACGTCCAACGACACCGCAGCCGGGCGGGCGAAGAACCGCCGAGTGGAAATCACCCTGTTCGCGGAGGGTAGCCAGTGAAGGCCATGTTGAGTTTCGTCGCGCGCTGGGTGGTCCCCGTGCTCGGCCTGATCGCCCTGGGGCTGCTGATCTGGTTCGTCGGCCCGTTGATCTCCATCGGCGATTTCGAGCCGCTGGCCAGTGAATGGGTGCGCGGAAGCCTGATCGCGCTGCTGTTCCTGCTCTGGATCGGCTTTCGCGTGCTGCGCCTGCTGCAGGCCCGGCGCAATGCGGCGAAGGTCATGCAGGGCCTGGTGGCGGTGGCGCCGGATGCCGCCAGCGTGGCCACGGCCGAGGAACTGGCCACGCTCAGGCAGCGCATGGACGAAGCCCTGGCGCTGCTCAAGCGCGCCAGGCTCGGCGGCAGCGAGCGGCGCAACCTGTACGAGTTGCCCTGGTATGTGATCATCGGGCCGCCGGGTTCGGGCAAGACCACGGCACTGGTCAATTCGGGATTGAGTTTCCCCCTTGCCGAGCAGATGGGCGCCGGAGCCATTCGCGGTGTGGGCGGCACGCGCAACTGCGACTGGTGGTTCACCAACGAGGCCGTGCTGCTGGATACCGCTGGCCGCTACACCACCCAGGACAGTCACGAGGCGGTGGACAAGGCCGCCTGGCTGGGATTTCTCGATCTGCTGAAGAACCAGCGCAAGCGGCGGCCCATCGATGGCGCCTTCATCGCCATCAGCCTGTCGGACCTGCTGCTGGGCAGCGACAGCGAACGGGGCAGCCACGCCCGTGCCATCCGCGCCCGGGTGCAGGAACTCTATGCCCAACTCGGCGTGCGTTTCCCGATCTACGTGATGCTGACCAAGTTCGACCTGGTTCCGGGGTTCATGGAATTCTTCGACGCCTTGTCCAAGGAGGGGCGTGCCCAGGTCTGGGGCGTGACCTTCCCCCTGGACGACGGCAAGAGCGGTGACGGCCCGCTGGCGAGTTTCAACGAGGAATTCGCCGCCCTGGAGTCACGGCTGACCAGCCGGCTGGTCGAGCGCCTGCAGCAGGAGCGCGACCCGGCCCGGCGCGATCTGATCTATGGCTTCCCGCAGCAGTTCGCCGCGCTGCGCGAGAACCTGGCGAGCTTCCTCGGCGGCGTGTTCAAGCCCAACCCCTATGAGGAGCGCCCGCTGCTGCGGGGCCTGTACTTCACCAGCGGCACCCAGGAAGGCAGTCCGATCGACCGGCTGATCGGCGCCATGGCCCAGAGCATGCAGCTCGACCGCCAGCACCTGGCGCGCCAGACCGGCACCGGGCGCAGCTATTTCATCGAGCGCCTGTTCCGCGATGTGGCGTTCGGCGAGCGCGGGCTGGTCGGGGTGAACGCCAGGGTGGAGAACCGCCGCACGTGGATCACCCGAGGTGTGCTGGCCACCTCGGTGCTGCTGCTCCTGCTGGTGTCGGGCATCTGGCTGGCCAGCTACCGCGCCAACCAGGCCTACATCGCCGAGGTGGAAGCCCGGGTGGCGCCGCTCAAGGGCCAGCTCGAGGCGCTCAGCCCGGCGCAACGGGAGGTGCTGGCGGTGATGCCGCTGCTCAACGCCGTTCGCGGCTTGGCGCAGAATCCGCCGGCCTGGGCCGAGGGCTTCGGCCTGTACCAGGGCGACATGCTCGATGCCGAGGCCGGCAGCGTCTACCGCAAGTTGCTGATCGCGGTGATGGCGCCGCGCCTGGTGACGCGCATCGAGGAACAGCTGCGCAACGGCGGCAACACCGACTTCCTCTATGAGGGCCTCAAGGCCTACCTGATGCTCGACAGCGCCGATCACTACGACCCGGATTTCATCAAGGCCTGGATCAACCTGGACTGGGACCGGAGCCTGCCCCGCGACCTGGCGCCGGCGCAGCGCCTGGCCCTGGGCGAACACCTCGACGCGCTGTTCGCCCGCAAGCCGCCACCGGCGCGCCTGGATGAGAACCTGATCGGCGACCTGCGCCGCCAGTTGCAGCAGATGTCCGTGGCCCAGCGGGTCTACAACCGGGTCAAGCGTCTGCCGCTGCCCAAGGGGGTAGCGGACTTCCGCATCAGCGAGGCGGCGGGACGCGATGTCGCGCTGGTGTTCAACCGCAAGAGCGGCAAGGCGTTGAACGATCCGCTGAGCGGCTTCTTCACCTATCAGGGCTATCGCCAGGCCTTCATGGTCGCCAGCCTCGGCCAGGCCGGCGAGCTGGCGGAGGAGCAGTGGGTGCTCGGCAGCGCGCTGAACGACGGCCAGGACGCCGCCAACCTGGCGCTGGAGGTGCGCAACCTGTACTTCCAGGAATTCCTCAACCAGTGGGAGACGCTGCTCGGCGACATCGATTTCGTCGCCGTCACCAGCGTTGGCCAGGCCGCCGATGTGCTGCGGGTGCTGTCCGGGCCCAACTCTCCGCTGAAGAAACTCCTCGAAGCGGTGGCCCGCGAGACCGATCTGCAGCAGGACGACCGCGCGCTGGCGGAAAAGCTCAAGAGCGCCGATGGCACCGTCGACAAGCTCAAGCAGCAGCTCGGCTCGCTGGTGGGCCAGGCGCCCAGCGAGACGCCGGACGAGGCGCCGCAGCAGGACCCCATTACCCAGCGTTTCGCCGAACTCAACAGCCTGGTGGCCAAGGGGGAGAGCGGCTCGGCGCCGATCGACGACCTGCTGGCCCAGCTCAACGAGCTGTATGTGCAGGTCAGCGCCATGAGCGGCGCCAGCGGCGATGCGTTGCTGGGCGAGGCGAAGAACCAGGCGGTGGCCGCCGCGTCGCGGGTCAAGCTCGGCGCCGAACGCCAGCCGCCGCTGGTACAGAACCTGGTCAATTCGGTGGTGTCATCCACCACCGCGAGCATGATGGGTGGCATCCGCACCCAGTTGAACGCGGCCTGGCGCGCCGAGGTGGTGAACGTCTACCAGCAGTCCCTGGCCGGACGCTATCCGTTGTCGCCGACCAGCGCCCGGGACGCCACCCTCGAAGACTTCGGCCAGTTCTTCGGCGTCGGTGGCGTGCTCGACAGCTACTTCCGCAAGTACCTGCAGCCCTATGTCGACACCTCGGCCAGCAGCTGGCGATGGCAGCCGGGCGCGGCGGAGAAGCTCGGCATCGGCAGCGGCGTGCTGAGCACCTTCCAGCGCGCCCAGGCGATTCGCGATGCCTTCTTCCGCTCCGGCGGCACCCAGCCCGCCGTGCGCTTCGAACTCAAGCCGGTGGCGATGGACGCCTCGATCACCCAGTTTCTGCTCGACCTCGACGGCCAGCAGATGACCTATGACCACGGGCCCAGCCGCCCGGTGGCCATGCAGTGGCCGAGCCCCAACAGCCTGGGCGTGGTGCGCCTGTCGGTCACCCCGCCGACCAGCGCCGGCCGTTCCGGGATGACCCTGGAAGGGCCCTGGGCCTGGTTCCGCCTGCTGGAGCAGTCGGACCTGACGCCAGGGGTTTCGCCGGACCGCTTCACCCTGCGCCTGCGGGTGGAAAACGTCAGCGTCTCCTGCGAGCTGCGTGCCAGCAGTGCCTTCAACCCGTTCCGCCGCCGCGTGCTCAGTGGCTTCAGCCTGCCGGAGCGCCTATGAGTCGCAGCGGCTTCTACGGCAAGCTCGCCGGCCGTGGGGATTTCGTCCAGCGCGACCTCCCGCCGGGGTTCGTCGAGCCCTGGGACGCCTGGCTCGCGGCCGGCATCCAGGCCAGCCGGAGCGCGCTGGGCGACGGCTGGCTGGACGCTTACCTGGTCAGCCCCCTGTGGCGCTTCGCCCTGGCGCCGGGGCTGGTCGGGCCGGAGCCTATGGCCGGAGCGTTGATGCCGAGCATCGACCGGGTCGGGCGCTATTTCCCGCTGACCATCGCCCAGCCGCTGGCGGCCGATATCGACCTGGCCACCCTGGTAGGGGGGCCGGAAGACTGGTTCGAGGCGGTGGAGGCACTGCTGCTGTCGACACTGGAGGAGGGGGCCGACTTCGAGCTCTTCCAGGCCGGGGTGGCGGCCCTGCCGGAACTGCGGGGAGAACCCCGGCGCAGCGTTACACCCGGATTTCACCAGGTGCATTTCGGCGTGACCAGCGCCGCCGAGCGCCGCGCGGCGCTGGCCCAACTCGGCTGCGACGGCGTCAGCTTGTGGTGGGGACGTGGTTCGGAGCGGGTGGCGCCCGGCCTGCTGTGTGTCTCCGGCATGCCCGCGGCGCAAGGATTCATCAGCCTGCTGCTGGGCGCCGACGTTTGCACGCTGCCGGCGGATGGCTTCACCCGGGCAACCGAGGGGCGCCCATGAGCGTGGTCAGCCATTACGACTCGGCCAGCCACAGCCATGTCGGCATGGTCCGCCAGGTCAACGAGGATGCCTGCCTGGACGCGGCGCAGGTCGGGCTCTGGGCGGTGGCCGATGGCATGGGTGGGCACGCCGCCGGGGACTTCGTCAGCAACCTGGTGGTCGACAGCCTGCGCCGGGTGGCCCCGCTGCCCGAGCTGGACGAGATGGTCGCGGCACTGCGCGCCGAGCTCGCCGAGGTCAACCGCCAGGTGCGCGACGAAGCCGCACGGCGCGGGGTGAACGTGATGGGCAGCACCCTGGTGCTGCTGCTGGCGCGGGGCGACCGGGCCGTATGCCTGTGGGCCGGCGACAGCCGCCTGTATCGCTGTCGCGCGGGGCGACTGGCAGCCATCAGCCGCGATCACAGCTACGTCCAGGAACTGATCGACAGCAGCGTGCTCAGCGTGGAGGAGGCGTCCGGCCACCCCATGGGCAACATCGTCACCCGCGCGGTGGGCGCCCAGGACGACCTGCAGCTGGCCGAAATCCGCCTGGACGTCGCCCCCGGCGACTGCTTCCTCCTGTGCAGCGACGGATTGAACAAGACCGTCGAGGACGCCGAGCTGGAAGCCGTACTGAGGCACACGACGCCCTACGAGATGGTGCGCAGCCTGGTCCACCTGGGCCTGACCCGGGGCGCACCGGACAACATCACCGCGGTGGTGGTCAAGGCTCAATGAGGATGCAGTCACCCATGGATATCGAGATTCCCGGGTACGAGATCGAGCGCGAGCTGGGCGACGGCGCCATGGCCACGGTCTATCTGGCCACCCAGCGTTCGCTGGAGCGCAAGGTGGCGCTGAAGATCATGGGCGCGGCGCTGGCCGCCGACCGCAGCTTCTGCGAGCGCTTCCTGCGGGAGGGCAAGACCCTGGCGCGGCTGTCGCATCCGAACACCGTGACCATCTACGACATCGGCAATGCCGGCAGCCACTACTACATGGCCATGGAGTACCTGTCCAACGGCACCCTCAAGGAGCGTATTGCCGACGGGTTGAGCGCGGACCAGGGCGTGAAGTACCTGCGCCAGATCGCCTCGGCACTGGGCTATGCCCATGCCCAGGGGCTGGTGCACCGGGACGTGAAGCCGGCCAACATCCTGTTCCGCGCCGATGGCACGGCGGTGCTGTCGGATTTCGGCATCGCCAAGTCGCTGGAGGATCGCACACAGTTCACCCAGGCCGGTTTCGCCGTCGGCACGCCGAGCTACATGAGCCCGGAACAGGCCCGCGGCCAGGAGATCGACGGTCGCGCCGACCTCTACGCCCTCGGCGTGGTGCTCTATGAAATCCTTACCGGCAAGCTGCCTTACGTGGGCGCCGACTCGCTGTCCACCGCCCTGGCGCACCTGACCGAGCCGCTGCCGGAGTTGCCGGTCACCCAGGGCCGTCACCAGCCGATCCTCAACCGCCTGTTGGCGAAGGACCCGAATCAGCGTTTCCCCGACGCGGCCGCGCTGATCGATGCGCTGGACCGGCTGCCGGCGGAGGCAGCATCGGCGCAGCTGGATAATGACGCGACCCAGTTCCGTCCACTGGGCCTACCGGCCGGGCCGGCGCCGGTCGACCGGGGTGGCCTCGATCCGGTCGCGATCAGCATACCGTCGGTGGAGCCGCTGCCAGCCGGCACGCCGGCCGACTTGCCGACCCGGGTTCCGCCGCCTGCGCCGGCAGTGCCGCCCCCCAGGACCGATGTGGCCAAGGCTCCCAGCGCCATGCCCAAGGTCGCCGCCGCAGCGGCGGTGCTGTTGTTGCTGCTCAGCGGTGGCGCCTACTGGCTGTTCGGCCAGGGCTCTACACCGCAGCCCGAGCAGGACGGCAGCGATGGCGCAACCGATGCGCCGCCGCAGGTGGAGGACAAGCCTGCCGCAGCGGCGTCGCAAACGGCTGGCGAACCGGCGCCGGCCGCTGCCGACGGTGGTGACC
>RCUL01000356.1_pt1 | contig 25693 bp, 16 predicted proteins | sample 2167521 | NCBI WGS metagenome assembly RCUL01 (sample SAMN09932745, study PRJNA488358) | compost metagenome | feature: garden; material: soil; isolation source: compost soil in acetic acid-enriched culture | place: Germany: Experimental Botanical Garden Goettingen | collected 2016-01-27
CGCACGTCGGGCGGGGGGCAGGGTGGCGGTATTCGTGGGTAATTGCAAAGGGGGCTTATTACTGAATGTCTCTATTCGCCCCTTGCGCCGTAGACCGTTGATCGCAAATCACCCGTACCTGTCAGATTTGCTAGTAGACGAACCACGGGTTACGTGGCCTGCTTGAGTTCAGCCGCAACAGCCATCGAGGCGTGACGCGCAATGGCCAACGTATGGAAAGGGTTTTCCACCTATGCCGTGATCGGTATTGCCAATACCCTGGTCCATTGGCAGCTCTTTTTCGTGCTCAGGGAAGTGTTCGCTTTAACTCAGGCCCTCAGTAATCTGCTGGCGTTTTGCGTTGCAGCAAGTCTTTCCTTTTATGTAAATGCCCTCTACACCTTCGCCGTGTCGCCTTCGTTCGGCCGCTACCTGCTGTTCATGCTGTGCCTGGGCGGGGTCAGCCTGGCAGTGGGCTGGATGGGCGACCACTGGCGGCTGCACGGGATGATCACGGTGGTGACGTTTTCCCTGATCAGTCTGACGTGTGGCTTCCTGTTGTCCAGGTGGTTGGTGTTTCGCAGGGCCGAGCCATGAAAGTCTCGCTGATCGTGCCGGTGTTCAACGAAGAGCAGGCCGTCAGGGGGTTTTACCAGGCGGTGAGGCAGGAACCCTCGCTGCAGGCCCACCTCATCGAAATCGTGTTCATCAACGATGGCAGCAGCGATCGCACGGCCGAGATCGCCCGCTCCATCGCCCTGACCGACAGCGACGTGGTGTTGATCAACTTCTCGCGTAACTTTGGCAAGGAGCCGGCCTTGTTCGCCGGCCTGGAGTACGCCAGCGGTGACGCCGTGGTGCCCATGGACGTTGACCTGCAGGACCCGGTGGCGGTGGTTGCGCAGTTGATTGATGAATGGCAGAACGGCGCCGACGTGGTTCTGGCCAAACGCCGGGACCGCTCCAGTGATGGCTACCTCAAGCGCCGCAGCGCCTCGCTGTTCTATCGCCTGCTCAATCGCATCGCCTATACCCATATTGAAGAAAACGTCGGCGATTTCCGCTTGATGGACCGCAAGGTGGTGGACGTGATCAAGACCCTGCCCGAACAGCAGTTGTTCATGAAAGGCGTGCTGTCGTGGGCGGGGTTCAATGTTGCCATTGTTGAATACGACCGCGCGGCGCGGGCAGTGGGCCGCAGCAAGTTCAACGCCTGGCGCCTGTGGAACCTGGCGCTGGACGGCATCACCTCGTTCAGCACCTTGCCCTTGCGCCTGTGGAGTTACCTCGGCGCGTGCATTTCTTTATTGGCGTTGCTGTACGCCGGTTACCTGGTAGTAGACAAGATCCTGTTCGGCAACGATGTGCCCGGATATCCGTCGTTGATGACAGCGATTTTGTTCCTCGGTGGGGTACAACTGATCGGCATCGGCATATTGGGGGAATACATCGGCCGTATTTACATGGAGGCCAAGCATCGTCCTCGCTACGTTATAAAAAGTATTGTCGGAAAACCCGAGCAGCACACCCATAGGCCTTTGCTCAAGGAGAGCAGATGAGCCTGACGCTGCGCCTGCGGACTCAGGTTGCATGGCCGCTGGCTTGCTTGGCCATATTGCTGCTGAGCAGCGCTGTGCGTCTTTACCAGGTAACACAACCGGTGCTCTGGTACGACGAAGCTTTTTCCGTGGCTCTGAGTGCCTTGTCACCGTCGCAGATCCTGTTCCACACCGCTCGCGACGTTCATCCGCCGTTGTACTACCTGCTATTGCATTATTGGATGCACTGGCTGGGCAGCGACGTGTTGGCCCTTCGTGGCCTTAGTGTGTTCACGGGCGTGCTGACGGTGGCTCTGGGCATGTGGCTAACGCGCAGACTGGCCTCCCTGCGAGCAGCCTTGATCGCCGGGTCATTGCTGGCGCTGCTGCCCATCGCGGTGCGTTACAGCCAGGAAGTACGGATGTATTCGTTGCTGGGCATGTTGTTACTGGCAGCAACCTTTGTGCTTTTGCTCTGGGTGAGCAGACCGGCACAAAAGCCTCTCCTGATGCTTTATGCAATGCTGATGGTGGCCGGGCTGTATACCCACTATTTCACCGTACTCTGCGCCGCGGCGCATTGGTTGTATCTGTTATGTGTGAAGGATACACGGCGTCTTGTTCGAGCCTGGCCGTGGTGGCTGTGCAATGTGGCAATCGCGCTCGCCTATCTGCCTTGGCTGCCCTCGCTGGTGGGGCAGTTGGGACATACTTCGGCAGTCTCCTGGATTCCTCGGGTGACACTTGAAACGCTTCCTGCTGCCGTGTGGCAGTTTTTCACCCTCGATAACGGTAGTGCTTATCCTCGGCCGATATTCCTGGTGATGCCAATGGTGTTGCTCGTTGCCTCGGTTTTTATTCTGCGCAGGGATAGGCAGGCCTTGCGCCCGAACGCTCTGATCGTAGCGTCCAGTTATGTTCCACTTGTGCTGGTGTGGTGCATTTCATTCGCGATGCCGCTGTTCGTCGAACGCTATCTGTTGTTCGCGGCTGTCGGTTTGCCGATTGTGCTGGCATTGGCGCTGGATCGCCTTGCAGCCAGTCATCGTGGCTTGGCCTGGCTGTTGGCCGCCGCTTGCCTGACGCTGGAAGTGACCGGCATTGCGCGTATCTACAGCCAGCAGCACAGCTTGAATGATGCCGTAGGCTGGTATGTCAATCGCCTGGATGTTGTGGTCGATGGGGTCAACGCACAGTGGCAGCAGGGAGACTTGATAGTTGTCGATGGCCTGTATTGGTACTTCAGTGTGGCGTACTACAACAGGACCGGTAGCGTACCGTTGATCTATGAAAATGGTGCGAAGGGCGATAGTACCGGCACCTCGAGCTCCAGCTATGGTGGTGCGACATTGCTCTTTTCCCGGGCGGAGCACTTGTACGTACAGATGCCTCAAGCGTTAGCGCCGAAATCCGGCAGGGTATGGTGGGTAGGTGGCGTTCCGGGCCCTGGTAAGGAGCGTCACTTGCCCGGTAACTGGACCAAGCTGGCGGAAATCAGGGCGGGAGAGACCCGGGCAATGCTGTTCGCAGTGCCCGAGCGATCAGAGTCGCAGACGACTGGCCATTGAACCTGTCAGGCGGCCAGCGGTTCGAAACTGTCGGCCCGCGCCATCTGCCACATCCGCGAGTAGAACTCGCCATTGACCTCGTCATTGAGCAATTCACCCGGCTTGAGGAATACATGCATCTGCGAGAACAGCTTGATCTCGGTGGCCGAGATGCGCCGCACCAGGTGCCTGGCTTCCAGCTGCGAGGGGTGATCGAGGCCGGCGGCGGCAAGCATCTCGGCCAGGGCCTTGAGGGTGTTGTGGTGGAAGTTGAATACTCGCTCGGCCTTGTCGGGCACCACCAGGGCGCGCTGGCGCAGCGGGTCCTGAGTCGCGACGCCGGTCGGGCATTTGTTGGTGTGGCAGCTTTGCGACTGGATGCAGCCGATGGCAAACATGAAGCCGCGCGCCGAGTTGGCCCAGTCGGCGCCGATGGCCAGCACGCTGGCGATGTCGAAGGCGCTGACGATCTTGCCGCTGGCGCCGAGCTTGATCTTGTCGCGCAGGTTCAGGCCCACCAGGGTGTTGTGCACGAACAGCAGGCCTTCGCGCAGCGGCACGCCGATATGGTCGGTGAATTCCAGGGGCGCCGCGCCGGTGCCACCTTCCTTGCCGTCGACGACGATGAAGTCGGGCAGGATGCCGGTTTCCAGCATGGCCTTGGCAATGCCCATGAACTCCCACGGGTGACCGAGGCAGAACTTGAATCCTACCGGCTTGCCGCCAGACAGCTCACGCAACTGGGCGATGAACTGCATCATCTCGATCGGGGTGGAGAAGGCGCTGTGACGTGACGGCGAGATGCAGTCTTCACCCATCAGGATACCGCGGGTCTCGGCAATCTCGCGGGTGACCTTGTGCTTGGGCAGGATGCCGCCGTGGCCGGGTTTGGCACCCTGGCTCATCTTGATCTCGATCATCCGCACCTGCGGGTTGCGCGCCTGTTCGGCGAAACGCTCGGGGTCGAAGCGCCCGTCCGAGGTGCGGCAGCCGAAGTAGCCGCTGCCCAGCTCCCAGGTCAGGTCGCCACCGTGCTCGCGGTGATAAGGGCTGATGCTGCCTTCACCGGTGTCGTGAGCGAAGTTGCCGAGCTTGGCGCCCTGGTTCAGGGCGCGGATGGCGTTGGCGCTGAGCGAACCGAAACTCATGGCCGAGATGTTGAATACCGAAGCCGAGTACGGCTGTTTGCACTGCGGGCCACCGACGATTACCCGAAAGTTCGACGGGTCGCTGAGCGGCGCCGGGCGCATGGAGTGGCCGATGAACTCGAAACCGGACTGGTACACGTCGATCAGGGTGCCGAAGGGTTTGTCCGACGCTTCGTTCTTGGCCCGCGCATACACCAGCGAGCGCTGCGCCCGGGAAAACGGCAGGGCATCGCTGTCAGCCTCCAGCAGGTACTGGCGGATTTCCGGGCGAATGCCTTCGACCAGATAGCGGATGTTGCCGAGGATCGGGTAGTTGCGGCGCACCGCGTGACGGCTTTGCAGCAGGTCGCCGAGGCCGATCAGGCTGAGCACGGCGGTCACCAGGGTGAACGGCCACAGCCATTCGTGGTGGAGAAAGGGCAGGCTGGCCAGGGTGAACAACACACAGGCAGCGAAGAAGGCGTAGCGGCTGAGAAGTGACAGGCTCATACGGTTTCCTTGCGATGGCGCGGTCAGGCTCAGGGCCTGGTCAAACCCCGACCTTATCCCGGTTGGGGATTAAAGCGCCAGCCCGCAGCGCGCAAGGGCTGCAAGCTTCATCTTGGAATCGAAAATCATTTGTATTTGCGATTTATTGGTATGTTATATAGTATCAATTCGTCTTCGTTCATTTTCCCGAGAGGCTTGGCCATGAAACCCGGCATTCACCCCGACTACCGTCCTGTGTTGTTCCACGACACCGCTGCAGATGTGTATTTCCTGATCGGCTCGACCGTCGACACTGACCGCAGCCATACCCATAGTGACGGCAAGATCTACCCCTATGTGGCTCTGGATGTGTCCAGTGCTTCGCATCCGATCTATACCGGCCAGCAGCGCAAGGCTACGGTCGAAGGCCGGGTGGCTGGCTTCAACAAGCGTTTCGCCGGGTTCGCTGCGCCGCAGGTCAAGTGACCAGGGCAGGATCGCGGATCAAACGACCGCGCCACTCGCCCTGCGCCGCCAATTCATCGTCACCACTGAACTGGACCTTGCCGGCAATCAGCGTCGCCACCGGCGCACCATCCAGATAGAGCAGGCGGTTGCCGCTGACCGCCGGGACCTTGTTGCCTGGCAGCAGGGTGCCGACCAGGTTCAGCGGGTCGCTGGCGCTGATTGCTACCAGGCTGCCATCGAGCGGGCGCCGGCGCACTTCACGTAGCAGCGCCACGGCCTCGGGCAGGGCAAACTGCTCGCCGGCCAGGCCACTGATAAAGCGCCCGCCACGGATTTCGCCACGGGCTTCCAGGCGGTGGTAGCAGCGCAGCAGTTCGCGCCAGTTGGGCAGCCAGTCGGCTTCGCGTTCAAGCAAGCGCCAGCAGATCACGCCATAGCGGCGCAGCAAGGTGCGGGCGATGTGTTCGAGGTCTTCGTCGCGCTTGGCACTGGGCTTGCGCAGCAGGGCCCAGCGCCCGGCGTCTTGCATGCCGCCGAACAACGGCCCGCGACCGCGGCGCTGGCTACGGCCCTGGCGTTTGCTGGCCGGGGTGATCAGGGCGCGCAGGCCGGCAAAGCTGTCGGCGCTGATCAAACCGGCGGCCACCAGCTCCTGCAGGGCGTTCTCCAGTTCGCTGGGCAGCAAGTGGGCGTCTTGCACCAGCTCTTCGAAGAACAAGGCGCCGTGCTCGCTCAAGACGGTGTGCACGCGCTGGGCACGCAGGCTCAGTTCACTGCTGTCCAGCGCCGGGCTCAGGGCCCGCCACAAACCCAGGCGAGCCCGTGGCAGCAGCACCAGCGGCGTGCTGCGCAGGGTGCTGGCTGCGGCACTCGGGGCCAGACGCACCCAGGCGTATTTGCCGGCGCGGCAGGCTTCGTCGAGCCAGCGCGGGCTGTAATCCTTGAGCCGGGTGGGCAGCAGGTCGCTTTCCCAGGCTGCTGCAGCTGCCGGGTAACCTTCGAACTGATCGAGCACGGCACTCAGCGCTGCCTGCCCTTGCAGGCGCGAGGCGGGCGACAGGTGCTGCCAGTCGAACAGAAAACGCATGAAGTCCTGCAGGCTGACCGGTTCGATTTCCCGGCGCAGGCGCTTGATGGTGTAACGATGAATGCGCGCCAGCAGGTGGCGTTCGCACCATTGCAGTGCCTGCTGGCCCGGCTGCTGGCTCGGCTGGAAGTACCCGCGCAGCACGTAACCTTCGCCTTCCAGGCGGGCCAGGGCCTGCTCGATGGCGCTGATCGACAGTTGCAGCGGTGCGGCAATCTGCTCGCTGGTCAGCGGGCCGAAACCGCTCAGGCGCGCGCGCAGCAGCTCGACCAGCGCCGCATCGGCGTCCATGGCTTGAGCAAAGCCGGGCAGGGCGGCGACCTCAGGCGTGACGGCCGCCTGCGGATAAAGGGTGCGCAGCAGCACCAGGCGTTCGCGGGCCAGCCACAACGCTTGCCCCCCAGCCAGTTGCAGACGGCAGGCGCGGCCTTCCTTGCCCAGCGCCGCCAGCCAGTCCTGCCAGCCGTCATTGGCCTCGGCTTCGGCCTGGCTGATACCGGCCAGGCTCATCAAGGCTTCATGCATTTCGTCGCTACGGGTTGGCATTGGCCAGGCTTCGGCGTGTACGGCGGCGATTGCCTCCGGATCCAGCGCGCCCAGGTCATCGCTGCTCTGCGCTTGATTCCAGCGGCGGTTGAGTACGGCCTGGGTACGCCGTTCTTCCAGCGGTGCGTCATCCAGGAAGGTATAGGGCCGTGCGTTGAGAATGGCCGAGGCCAGCGGCGAAGGTGCCGGCAGGTCACGGGCAACCAGCTTGATCCGGCCTTGCTCGATACGCCGCAGCAGCGCCAGCCAGCCTTCGCTGTCCATGGCCTCGTGCAGGCAGTCGTCGAGGGTTTGCTCGACCAGCGGGTGGTCGGGTATCTGCCGCTCGCCGGCAAGGTTTTCCAGGCAGGCGATCTGGTCGGGGAACACCGCGGCAATCAGGTCTTCGCTTTTCATCCGCTGGATCTGCGGCGCCACCTTGCGCCCGCCGACAAAACGCGGCAGCGCCAGTGCGGTACCGGCATTCCAGCGCCAGCGCACACCGAACAGCGGCGCATCGAGCAGGGCCTGAACCAGGATCGACTCGGCGCTGTTGCTGTGCAGGTAACGCCAGACCTCTTCCAGGGCAAAACTGTGGCTGGCCGACAGCGACAGGACAATCGCGTCTTCGCTGGCCGCAGCCTGCAGTTCGAAGTTGAAGGTGCGACAGAAACGCTTGCGCAGGGCCAGGCCCCAGGCGCGGTTGATGCGGCTGCCGAACGGCGAATGGATGATCAGTTGGGTGCCGCCGGACTCGTCGAAAAAACGCTCCATCACCAGGGTTTGCTGCGAGGGCAGGGCGCCGAGCACCTGGCGGGTGTGGGCCAGGTACTCAAGCAATGGTTCGGCGCAGCCCAGGCTCAGGCCCAGTTCGGCCGTGAGCCAGTCGAGCAGCGGTTGCAGCTGGCCATCGCTATCGCTCAGGCGCTGGTCGATCTCGCCTTGCAGGCGCGCGACGCCTGCTGACAGCTCATCACTGCGCCCCGGCGCTTCGCCGAGCCAGAACGGGATGCTCGGCGGCAGGCCCTTGGCGTCCTCGACCCGCACCCGGCCGCTTTCCACGCGCAAGATGCGGTAGGAGGCGTTGCCCAGCTGGAAGATATCGCCGGCGATGCTTTCGACCGCGAAGTCTTCATTGACGGTGCCGATGTTCAGGCTCTGGGGTTCGAGCACCACGGTGTAGTCGGCGTTATCAGGGATGGTGCCGCCGCTGGTCAAGGCCGTCAGCTGGCTGCCACGCCGCCCGCGCAGGGTGGCGTTGACTGCATCACGGTGCAGGTAGGCGCTGCGGATGCCCAGGCGGCCATTGAAGCCTTCGCCAAGCATGCGCAACAGCGCCTGGTAATGGTCTTGATCCAGCTCGGCGTAGGGCATGGCCCGGCGCAGGCAGTCGAACAGCGCCTGCTCGTGCCACTCCTGGTTGCTGACCTCGGCGACGATCTGTTGCGCCAATACGTCCAGCGGAGCTTGCGGTACCTGCAAGCGGTCCAGCTCGCCGCGGCGTACGCAATCGAGCAGTGCCGCGCATTCGATCAGGTCGTCGCGCGACAGCGGGAACAGCCGGCCTTTGGGCGTGCCCTCGACCTGGTGCCCGGAGCGCCCGACCCTTTGCAAAAACGCGGCAATCGAACCGGGCGAGCCGATCTGGCACACCAGCTCGACTTCACCGATATCGATGCCCAGCTCCAGCGAGGCGGTGGCCACCAGCACCTGCAGCTCACCGCGCTTGAGCCGTTGCTCGGCGTCCAGGCGGTATTCCTTGGCCATGCTGCCGTGGTGCGCAGCCACGGCATCGCGGCCCAGGCGCTCGCTCAAATGGCGGGTCAGGCGTTCGGCCAGGCGCCGGGTGTTGACGAACACCAGGGTGGTGCGATGCTCGCGGGCCAGGGCCGCCAGACGGTCGTAAACCAAGCCCCAGACATCAGTAGCCATCACCGCCCCGAGTGGCACCGGCGGTACTTCCAGGCCCAGGTCACGGGGACGGGCATGGCCGATATCGACGATGGCGCACTCGCGCGCCTTGCCTGCCAGAAATTGCGCCACCCGCTCGACCGGTCGTTGCGTGGCCGACAGGCCGATGCGCCGCAATGTCCGGCCACACAGCGCTTCAAGGCGCTCCAGGCTCAGGGCCAGATGACTGCCGCGCTTGTTGCCGGCCAGGGCGTGGATCTCATCGACAATCACCGTGTGTACGCTGGTCAGGCCCTGGCGCCCGGAGGCCGAGCCGAGCAACACATACAGCGATTCGGGGGTGGTGACCAGGATATGCGGCGCCTGGCGGCGCATGGCCGTGCGTTCCTTTTGCGGGGTGTCGCCACTGCGTACCGCCGTACGGATTTCCAGCGGCTCCAGGCCTTGTTCGGCCAGCACCGCGTTGATCCCGGCCAGCGGCGCCTGCAGGTTGATCTGGATATCGTTGGACAGTGCCTTGAGTGGCGAGACGTAGAGCACCTGGGTCTGGTCCGGCAGGTTTGCGCTGGCCAGGCCCTGTTCGAACAGCTCGTCGAGGATCGCCAGGAAGGCGGTCAGGGTTTTGCCTGAACCGGTGGGTGCGGCGACCAGCAAGGATTGCCCGCTGCGAATCAACGGCCAGGCCCGGGCCTGGGCGGCGGTTACCGTTGGGAACTGGCGCTGGAACCAGGTGCGGACCGCGGGGTGGAAGGCGTCCAGTTCCGGGTGCTTGAGGGCGGGGAGGTTCATGGGCTGTTTATGCGGCCAATGGTGCGGGGTTGCAAGGGGCGTTCGTCAGACCGGCGTGTGGGAGCGGGCTTGCCCCGCGATGCAATCGCACAGGCCAACCTGATCGCGGGGCAAGCCCGCTCCACCATTGAAAGGCCCCCGCCAACATGTGATCCTTGCGCGCTTTCCCGTTCACGAGCGTCCCATGAGCAAAACCATCCGCATCGCCGCTGCCCTCCTGCTTGACCCGCAAGGCCGTACCCTGCTGGTGCGCAAGCGCGGTACCCAGGCGTTCATGCAGCCTGGCGGCAAGATCGAGGCCGACGAGCAGCCGGTCAATGCCCTGGCCCGCGAGCTGTTCGAAGAACTGGGCCTGGCGATCGAGCCGCACGACGCCGAGTATCTGGGCCAGTTCAGTGCCCCGGCCGCCAACGAGCCGGGTTTTGTAGTCCAGGCCGAGATTTTCAAGGTGCACACCGCCATGCCGGTCGAGCCCGCCGCAGAAATCGAAGAAGTGGTGTGGATCTCGGCACGCAAGCAACTGACCCTTGAGCTGGCTCCGCTCACACGGGACTTGATTCTGCCCCTGTACCGGCAGTTAACTACAACCCCTGCCTGATCTCACTTGCAAAGGAATGCCGATGATCCCCACCCATGAATGGCTGCTGTTTATCGGCGCCGCGCTGCTGATGGTCCTGACCCCGGGGCCGAACATGATTTATTTGATTTCCCGTTCGATCTGCCAGGGCCGCACGGCCGGGGTAACCTCGTTGCTCGGCGTGGTGGGCGGCTTTCTGGTGCACATGAGCGCCGCAGCCATTGGCCTGACCGCCTTGTTCATGGCCGTGCCGCTGGCCTACGACCTGCTCAAGTGGGCCGGTGCCGGCTACTTGATGTGGCTGGCCTGGCAGGCAGTCAAGCCCGGTGCCCGCTCGCCGTTCGAGCCCCGTGAACTGGCCCCGGATTCCCCGCGCAAGCTGGTGCTGATGGGCTTTCTGACCAGCGTGCTGAACCCCAAGGTGGCGGTGTTCTACCTTTCGGTGCTGCCACAGTTCATCTCGCCGGAAAACGGTTCGGTGCTGGCGCAGAGCCTGGCCCTGGGCCTGACCCAGATCGCCGTGAGCTTCTCGGTCAACCTGCTGATTGCCCTGTTCGCCGCCGGCATTGCCGGTTGGTTCGTGCGTTACCCGCTGTGGCTGATGCTGCAGCGCTACGTGATGGGCTTCGTCCTGGCCGGCCTGGCGCTGCGCCTGGTGCAGGAGCAGCGCCGGACCGTATAAGGCTCAACGTACCGCGCTGACGCCGTCGAGGGTGGAGAAGGACGTATCCTTGGCGGTCAGCAGGAAGTCGCGCATGTATGGCGCATCGAGCATGTCGCTGCGCACCGCCGCGTACAGCGTGGCAAACAGGCCTTTCTCACCCAGGCGCTTGGCCTTCACGTAACCGCGCGAGCTGTACTCGTGCAGGGCCCAGTGCGGCATGCCGCAGACCCCGCGGCCGCTGGCCACCAGTTGCATCATCATCACCGTCAGCTCGGCTGTGCGCACCTGCGCCGGCTCGACGTCGGCCGGCTCCAGGAAGCGGGTGAAGATGTCCAGGCGGTCGCGCTCCACCGGGTAGGTGATCAGGGTTTCCGTGGCCAGGTCTTCCGGCACCATGTACGGCTTGTGCGCCAGCGGGTGCTGGTTGGCCACGGCGAGCATGGCTTCGTAGGTGAACAGCGGCACGTAGGTAATGCCGCTGAGCTCCAGCGGGTCGGAGGTCACCACCAGGTCCAGATCGCCACGGGCCAGGGCTGGCAGCGGGGCGAAGGCAAAACCCGAGGCCAGGTCCAGCTCGACCTCCGGCCAGGCATCGCGGAACTGGTCGATGGTCGGCATCAGCCACTGGAAGCAGCTGTGGCATTCAATGGCCATGTGCAGGCGCCCGGCGGTGCCACCGGCCAGGCGGGCGATGTCGCGCTCGGCGCCGCGCAGCAGCGGCAGGGTGGCATCGGCCAGCTGCAGCAGGCGCAGGCCGGCGCTGGTGAAGCGCAGCGGCTTGGTCTTGCGCATGAACAGCGGCATGCCCAGGCGCTCTTCCAGCTCCTTGAACTGATGGGACAGCGCCGACTGGGTCAGGTGCAGGCGTTCGGCGGCCTCGACCAGGCTGTCGGCTTCGCGCAGGGCGTGCAGGGTTTTCAGGTGACGAATTTCCAGCACCGAGGGGCTCCATGAGTAAACTTTGAGATGAACACGAATTTATTGAGTTTGTCTCATGTTGGTCTGGCTGTCGACAATAGCGTCATCTTTTACAGGGAGGACGTTTTCTCATGGCATTGGCCCACAACCTTGGTTTCCCGCGCATCGGCGCTGACCGCGAACTGAAAAAAGCGCAAGAAGCCTACTGGAAAGGCGATCTCGATCAGGCAGGTCTCGAGGCTGTTGGCCGCGAACTGCGCGCCCGCCACTGGCAGCTGCAGAAAGACGCCGGTATCGAACTGCTGCCGGTCGGCGATTTTGCCTGGTACGACCAGGTCCTGACCCACTCGCTGACCTTCGGGGCGATCCCCGAGCGCTTCGCCCAGGTCAGGGGCGACAATGGCCTGCCGACCCTCGACACCCTGTTCGCCATGGCTCGTGGCGCCAGCACCTGCTGCGGCGGTAGCCACGGCCAGACGCAATATGCGCAAGAGCTGACCAAGTGGTTCGACACCAACTATCACTACCTGGTCCCGGAATTCAGCGCCGACCAGCGCTTTTTGCTCAGTTGGGAACAGCTGTTCGATGAAGTGGCCGAAGCCCAGGCCCTCGGCCACGCGGTCAAGCCGGTGCTGATCGGCCCGCTGACCTACCTGTGGCTGGGCAAGGCCAAGGGCAGCGAATTCGACAAACTGGAGCTGCTCGAGCGCCTGCTGCCGGTGTACGGCGAGGTGCTCGGTCGTCTGGCGGCGCTCGGCGTCGAGTGGGTGCAGATCGACGAGCCGATCCTCGGCCTCGACCTGCCGGCGGAGTGGAAGAACGCCTTCGAGCGCGCCTACAACCTGCTGCAGCAGCCGCTGCCGAAGAAGCTGCTGACCACCTACTTCGCCGGCCTGGAGGACAACCTGGGTCTGGCCGCCAACCTGCCGGTGGCCGGCCTGCACATCGACCTGGTGCGCGCCCCCGAGCAGTTCCCGGCGATCCTCGACCGCCTGCCGGCCTACAAGGTGCTCTCCCTGGGCGTGGTCAACGGCCGCAACGTCTGGCGCTGCGACCTGGAGCAAGCCCTGGACGTGCTGCGCCACGCCCACGAGCGCCTCGGTGCGCGCCTGTGGGTGGCGCCGAGCTGCTCGCTGCTGCACAGCCCGGTGGATCTCGGTCGTGAAGACCAGCTGGACGCCGAGCTGAAGGGCTGGCTGGCCTTCGCCGTGCAGAAGTGCGCGGAGGTGGCGACGCTCGCCCGCGCCTTGAACGATCCGGACGCGCCCGAGGTGCAGGCCGCGTTGGCGCAGAGCCGCGCCGTGCAGCAGGCGCGCGCGCAGTCGCCGCGCATCCACAATCCGGCGGTGCAGCAGCGCCTGGCCGCGGTGACGCCGGCCGACAGCCGCCGTGCGTTGCCGTTTGCCACGCGCATCGAGCAGCAGCGCGCCCGTCTCGACCTGCCGGCGTTTCCCACCACCACCATCGGCTCCTTCCCGCAGACCGGGGCGATCCGCCTGGCGCGCCAGGCGTACAAGCTGGGCAAGCTGAGCGAGACCGACTACGTCGAGGCCATGCAGGCCGAGATTCGCCATGCGGTGGGCGTGCAGGAGAAGCTGGGCCTGGACGTGCTGGTGCACGGCGAGGCCGAGCGCAACGACATGGTCGAGTACTTTGCCGAACAACTGGATGGCTACAGCTTCACCCGATTCGGCTGGGTCCAGAGCTACGGTTCGCGTTGCGTCAAACCGGCAATCATCTACGGTGACCTGAGCCGTCCGCAGCCGATGACCGTGGCCTGGATCGAATATGCCCAGCGCCTGACCAGCAAGGTCATGAAAGGCATGCTGACCGGCCCGGTGACCATGCTGATGTGGTCGTTCCCGCGTGAAGACGTGTCGCGCAAGGTTCAGGCCGAACAACTGGCCCTGGCCATCCGTGACGAAGTGCAGGACCTGGAAGCCGCTGGCATCAAGATCGTGCAGATCGACGAAGCCGCATTCCGTGAAGGCCTGCCGCTGCGCCGTGCGCAGTGGCAGGCGTACCTGGACTGGGCGGTGGAAGCGTTCCGCCTGTGCTCCAGCGGTGTGCGCGATGAAACCCAGATCCACACCCACATGTGCTACAGCGAGTTCAACGATGTGATCGAAGCGATCGCTGCCATGGACGCCGACGTCATCACCATCGAGACCTCGCGCTCGGACATGGAACTGCTGGAAGCCTTTGAAGCCTTCGACTACCCCAACGACATTGGCCCGGGCGTCTATGACATCCACTCGCCACGGGTGCCGGACACTGCCGAGATGGTCCAGCTGATGAGCAAGGCGGTCAAGCGTATCCCGGCCGAGCGCCTGTGGGTCAACCCGGATTGCGGCCTGAAGACCCGCGCCTGGCCGGAGACGGAAGCTGCGCTGGTGAACATGGTGGCGGCGGCGCGGCAATTGCGTAGCGAGCTGGCGTGAGAATACGCCAAGGGAGCAGCTTGCCTGTTCCCTTGGCGCCTGGATTAACTCATAGCAATTGAAAATGCTTGCTAGCGATTTCTCGGTTGATGTCTCCGCGCCAGATAGTTTCAGCCTGAGCGCCCAGCGATTGTTGCCATTTTGACCCCAGATAGCGGTAGTCGCGCAACTTGAGGTGGGCTTTGACAAAGTCGCTGAACGCTGCTGACTGTGCGTTGTAATGGAAGTGCGCATACCACAGGGGCCATGGTGGTGTTTGCGTCAAGTCGCGAACTTCGTATTCCTGCATGAAGTCGCGGCGCCCCTCTGGGCTTCGGGCAAGTTCGATAAGCCCTTCCTTTTTTATAATGTCGACTGCCTGCTGTGCAACCAGGTAATCCAGATGGCCGGCATTGGGTTTCTGGCTGGCCAATGCCTGCGTGATTCGCAGCTGCTTGCCTTGTTCGGCAAGCTGCGCCGCTTTGCTTCTTAGGCTGGCAATGAGTGGCTGTTTGTCGTCGAGTTGATGAATTTTTTGAGCACGGGATCTCAATTGTTCGGCCAACTCGTTCATCAAGTCTTCCAACTCTGCGGGAATTGAGTCAGGTTTTATGTAGGCGCGAATGCGAGTGGCATCCTGTTCGATGTTGCCCAGCCGCTGTTTTGCTTCAGTCATCAGCTGTTGCAGGCTGAATCGCGTCCCGGCAGCGGGGGGCCGTGGCGACTCCAATTGCCATTTACCCCGAGGGCCTTGCACATAGGTTTCCGTGAGCCCTCCGGGGCCAGTGACGCTGAATCGGTGCGGCTGAGCGCCTGAGGCAACGGATTCGGAGCCGATCAGAAAATACTCATCTTCCGTTTCAAATACACGAGAGGGCGGCTGCCCTGGGGCCGCAGGTTTGGGCTTTACTGTCTGGCTTGCACCGGCTGCACCCGCTGTGCCCAATTCCTTGTTGGCCAACCGGGTCAGTTGCTCCATGGCCTCGCCGATTGGCGCAATAAAGGTTGAATCAAAATACTGCGGGTAGTTGACCGACCACAGCCTGAGATTTGAAATGTGCTGCTGATAGACCACGACACAGTCTCTCAAGAGTGTCTTGCGCTCACTCGCAAGGCTGATTTTGTGCACGTTATGATGATTGCTCAAGGCGTGCTCAAATCGTTTTACCGCCTGCTTGATGCTGTCATTGAAATACTGCCAGGCCAGGTCGTTTGTTGGGCGGGCAATATGTACGAGCTGGGCAAGTTCGCTGGTTTTTGTGGTGAAATGATTGACGTTGAGTATCTTGGGTAAGTCGGCATTCACAGCAGTAATCGTCTGTTTATTCGTCGTACGCGCAAGCCAGGTCCTGATGTCTTTTTCCAGGTTCTCGATGTGATCCAGGGTTTCGATGAACTTCTTGATTTGTTGGATGTATTGATCAAATTGTGCCTGGGTCAGTAGGGTGGTTCCTGAGTGGCCGATGCTGTTTTGCACCGTCTTGGCGAGCTTCCTGGCGTGGCTAACCCGATTGAACGAGCGATGGACGATGATGGTTACAGCACTGTTCTTGAATCGGCTGTTGTCGGCCAGGTTGTTACCGGAGAGCAAGGGGCGGTATTCCTCCAGCGTCTTGAACACGGCTTTGGCTTCGGCGATTTCGTCTGCGCAAGCCCGGTCGATGCGCGCGAGTTCGATGGGGTCGGAAGAACCGTTGTTTTTCAGTTGGTCATTGGGGTCATACTGATCAGCCAGCTTGCTGTAGGTGCGTTCAGTGTTTTCCTTCAGAGCCAAGCGACGACGATGGGTGGCATCAGTCCACCAGCGGGGCAGCCGATCACGTATAGGGGCAGGCCACAAAGGATCAGCGAGGTCGGCCAGGCGTCCGACTACCTGGCCACCACCCGAACCACCACCGTGCAGATGCACACCGTACAGCGCGAAATGGGTATTCCACTGGCCGTTCTCATCCAGGGCGATGTTCTTTCTCCAGGTCTTGTGCGCGTTGCCGCGCAGGCGCCAGGTGTGTTCCGTTTCGAGCCATTCAACCTGGCAAGGACGGTCTTCGACCAGAATGAAATCGCCATCGGCGTGTTGGTAGATGCCGCGGTATTTGCCTTCCAGGCCAGGTTGTATGCCCATCAACGATAGCGGTTGGTGATACTCGTACCCTTCGAAAGCTTCCAGGCGCTTCTGGGCGCTGGGGGCGCCGGGGCGAAAGCCGGTACCGGGGCCCTTGAGCAGCTGGCGCAACTGACGTTGGCGGGTGAGCCTGCGTGCGATGCTGGACTTGGCGACTACGCTAGGGAGCACATCCATGGCACCATCAATGAACGACAGCAGTGCTTGTTCCAACTCGTCCAGTGCTTTGCCCACCTCACCGCGCACCAATGCAGCGGCAGCGTTGGCGCTGGCCTTGTAATAGTCGTAAGCGCCGACAGCGAGGCCGATCACTGGAACGAAGCCTAGCGCCATCTTGATGTAGTTGAAGATCATGCCGCTCTGGTAGGCGAAGTTCTCCAGCCATAACTGCTGGTTCGAGCGCGAGGTCGCCCGATGCGCCTCCAGAACCCGACCGCCTTGGGCGTCAAGCAGGTGCTGGGCCAGCGAGGTGGTCCGCGGCCAGGCTGAGCCCAGGCCGATGATGCCGTCGAAACGATGCTCGATGGCCAGACGCATGCGTGAGCGGTGTGAGTCCGGGTCGCCCAGCAAGGCACGACCGGCCATATAGTCGATTTCACCGCTCTGTTTGCTCAACTCGTACAAACCCAGGCGCGCCGCTTCGAGGCTGGAGTATTGGCGCAGGTGTTTTTTCGGATGGTCAGGGCAGTAAAGCAAGGTATTGCCGCTTTTCTGGTCAGTGATGAAGGTCACACCGGAAAGGGTAACGCCGTAACTTTCGGTGTCTTCACCTCCAGCGGTAAGCCTGGCGGGGATCAGGCGAATATCGTGTCCATTGGCCCGATAAGCCTCCGTGCTGTCGGCATCGATGGCGATATCGAGAATGGCCTGCCCCCCGGCGTTCATATCACCTGTTGTCCTGGCCTGGACGCTATGCATCTTGAGCATCAGGCGCAAGGGTTCGCCCAGGCATTCACGGCGAAACTGGCGGGCAAAGTAGCCTTCTTCGGTGCCGCGATAGGCGGCCAGAATCATGTCTTCGCGTTTTTGCGCCAGATCGATATCCTTGGCCAGCTTGATCAGGTAGTCGGCATCGAAACCGCTTCGCAGCGCCTGTTCAAGGGTTGAATCGGAGGTCGTTGTCTGTAACTTCATGAAGCCCAGGCGGCTTTTCATCTCTGCGTCGATGTTCTCCAGCAGCAGGGTCTCCAGGCTCAGGGTTTCCCGCGCGTCACTGGCCACCGGCACCTGTTTGACCGGTACGCCAGGGGCACCGCTGCCGGCAACCGGATCATTGCCAAGTGAGGTGCTCTTGGGCAGGTCGACGGAGAGGGAACTGCCGTCGAAGTCAGGGAAATCCTGTTGCAGACGTTGGTTGATGTGTTGACGGCAAAACAGCGACAGGTTGGGCAGGTCGCGGGAAATCAATGCCTGGGATCGACGCATGGCGTCGATGTAGGCCAGGGTGCTGGACCTCAGCGTCTGACGATCAGTTGCCGTCAGATTGGCCAGCCAGGGAACGGAGGTTTCGCTCAAGGTGGCGCTGGCCTGCTCCGCTTGCAACTGGCTGAAGGCAAACTCACGGGCGGCATGACGAGGAATTTGCAAGGACTGTGCGAGAGATGTGCGAATGCGTGCGTGCGAATCGTCCGACGGGCTTGATTGCGATGCGATTTTGCTGCGGCTCAGGTGGTAATCGAGGACCTTCTCCAGCACATCGCCAGTGACGTGGGTGAGTTGCAAAGACAGCCCATCTGTATCTGTGAGGCCGAAGCATCGCTCCAGTTCCTCCTGGTTGGCGCAACGTATGAGCCCGCCCGACTCACCTGGCCAGTACAGCAGGAGGCTGTGCGGCGCGTCCTCATTTTGTAGGGTGACGATCAGGCAGTCATGGACAACAGTGCTGGTGGTCGTTTCGGTGTCGTCGTGTACGGTCGTGGTGTTCAATTGCGGATGGGCTGCGATGATGCTAGAGCCCATGCCGGGAAAGCTGTCGGGCTGGTCGAGCAGGCTTTCGATCCATCTGAGCTCTTCGTCATTGATCTGCCCCAGCGTGTTCTGCAAGCGAGCATGAGCGCGCAGGCCTTGATGATGAGCCGTGAGCAGATCGCTGGGGACAGTAGCCGTTTGCGCCGAGCGCCATTCGTCAGTGGACAGCAACTGCTCAATGGCCTTTTCAGCAATATCGCAGGCATCGAGCAAGGCCCGGCGCTGACCGCTCAGGAATTGCAGGTCTTCTTGCGTAGTGCTGTCCAACAGATTTCTCTGCCGGATGATTTGCTCCAGGCGTACCAGGTACGGGGCTTCGATTCCCAGGTTGCCGAAGTCGTAGAACGAGAGCTGGGGTACCTCGTCGTGGTCCTCTTCCATGAGCAGCGGCGGAGCCTGGAATACGTCGGGGCTGCGTTGCCTGCTGTCGACCCAATGAATCAAGGACAGTGCAAGTTCGCCGTATTGCTGGATATCGGCGCCGGGGTCGTGTTCCAGGGCCTTGAGCCGTGCATCGAGAAGGCTATCGAACAGTGTGGTGAAACCGGCCGAAAGGGTGTCGTGACTTTGAAATCCGATGCTTTCCGACATGGCGCTGGCCTGCTCCATCAAGGCGGTAGTCAGGGCCTGACGAGTGGCATGGGCGCTGAACGCTGGCTTGCGACCAGGTTGGTAAAACATCAGCGCAGGCTCATCCTCGACACTGAACACCAGGGCACCGGGTACAGCCTTCCCTGAGATCAGGGGAGTCTCCAGATGTAGACGCTGGTTGCCCACGCGCATCCATTCGGGATTGTTCAATAGGCCAGTAACCGGGCGTTGCTGCTGGTCATCGAACTCGCCAACTGCCACCGCCGCCTCCCAGCTTGCCCGGAGAAGCCCAAGGTACTGGTTCAGGGCGTGGGTATGTCGGCTGGTTGGCGTACCCTTGGCCCTTGCTTGCCAATAGCTGTTCCATTGCAGGCGCAGGTCACCTACCAGGTCCAGTCTGGCGACGTGGGCCAGCAACTGGCTGGGGGTCATGTTCAGCAGCGGGCTCTGGCCGGCCAGGTCCACGACTATCGCGGTGCTGTCCAGGTTGGCAGGGGCGGCAGGGTGATGGCGAGCATGCACGGCAAGCGCCACCAAGCTGACATCCGTGGTGTGCACGGAGCCCACCTGAAAGCGCAGGGCGGTGCTGATCGGGTCGCTGCCCAGCTGCGTGCGCAACGACTCAAGTAATGTCTGGTAGACGCTAGGCGCCTGGGAAAGCAGTGCGTGGAAGGTTTGCAGGTGATCCTCCCAGCGTCTGAGTACGGAGCGGGGTATGGCGTGGGCAGATGCCTGGTCGCTAAGGAAGTGGACGGCAGACAGGGGCAGGCTCGGCAGTGTTTCAGGCTGTTCACTCATGATGGTTTTCCAGGATCGGGATGACGCCGGTAATGGCGTCTCGCATTTGGCGGAAAACCGGGCTGCTCGCTGCGGTACATATTGCTGAATACCGTTGGGCGCCATTCATCAAATTGTCACGCAACTGTGGCAGCGCGCTTGAACGAAGTTCATCAGACTCGCGCTCTACTGGGGATTTGCATTCTGGTGTTTCGCTCATGCGGGCTTTTGCTTTTTTTCTGGCGCTGATGTGCGCCGTTCCTTCTTTTGCGGCGTCGCGTTGCGACGTCAGCGTGCCGACCGAACGGGTCGAGCTTTCGCAGGTCAGCCTGGCGTATCAGAGTATCGGCCGCGATTCGGACCCGGCTTTGCTGCTGGTCATGGGCCTGGGCGGGCAACTGATCCACTGGCCCGATGAAGTGGTGGTCGCCCTCTGTCAGCAGGGCTTTCGGGTGATCCGCTACGACAATCGCGATGTCGGCCTGTCCAGCTGGAACCAGGCCCCCAACGGCGCCAACCTGACCTTCGAGCTGCTGCGCTACAAGCTCGGCCTGCCGGTGGCCGCGCCTTACACCCTGAGCGATATGGCCGAAGACGGCCTGGGGCTGATGGATGCCCTGCAGGTGCGGCGCTTTCATGTCATGGGCGTGAGCATGGGCGGGATGATCGCCCAGCACCTGGCGGCGCAGGCGCCGGAGCGGGTCGAGAGCCTGACCCTGATCATGTCGAGTTCCGGTGCCCAGGGCTTGCCGGCACCGAACCCGGCGCTGGTGCAGTTGCTGGCCCGGCGTGGTGCGCCGAATCGCGAGGTGGCGCTTGAGCAGCAGGCCGACCTGCTGGCGGCCCTGGGTAGCCCCGAGGTCGAGGATGACCGCCAGGCGCTGCTCGAGCAGGCGGCGCTTGCCTATGACCGCGCCTTCAATCCCGAAGGGGTCAAGCGCCAGATCATGGCGATCCTGGCCGAACAGAGCCGGGTCGAGATGCTCAACACCCTGCGCCTGCCGACCCTGGTCGTGCACGGCACCGCCGACCCGCTGCTGCCGGTGATGCACGGTGTGCACCTGGCTGCGCACATCAAGGGCAGCCAGTTACGGCTGATTCCGGGCCTGGCCCATCGTTTTCAGGAGCAGTTCAAGGGGCCGTTGCTGGGTGCGGTGCTGCCCTATCTGAAGACGCAACGGCTGGCCGATACCCATCTGGCGGTGTACTGATCGCGGGGCAAGCCCGCTCCTACAGGATCTGCATGCACCGGATTTTGTGGGAGCCGGTCTTGCCGGCGATGGGCTACGAAGTAGCCCCCAAGAGCTTTAATGCAGCCTGACCCAGACACTCACCAGCACCGTCGCCGCCACCAGCCAGGCCACCGCCGCCAGGGCCAGCGAAGCCTCCAGGCGCAGGCGATCGACCAGCAGGTACAGCGCCGCCAGGTAGACGAAGTAGGGGATGATCGACCACATGCCGAACAGGATGGTGGTCTTCAGGTCATCCAGCGAGCGGCCCTTGCCGACGATGTAGTGGGCGATCAGGGCGAAGGTCGGGAACAGCGGCACCAGGCCGGCAATATAGTAGTTGCGGGTCTTCGCCAGGGCGGCAAGGATCACCACTACGGCAGCGCCCAGGCAGGCTTTGAGTATCAGGTCCACGTCTTGTCCCGTTTCACCGGCCGGTTAGCCCAGGCCATATTTTTTCACTTTGTCGAACAGCGTGGTCTTGGCCATGCCCAGCTCCTGGCTCGCCTGGCTGAGGTTGCCGCCGGTGCGCTGCAAGGCATCGCTGAGCAGATTGCGTTCGAAGGCCTCGACCGCCTCGGCAAAGCCCAGGCCCTGGTTGGCACTGGCCCCGGCCTTCTTGAATGCGGGCAGGCCCAGGGCGTAGCGCTCGGCGACGTTACGCAGTTCGCGCACGTTGCCCGGCCAGTCGTGGGCCATCAGCCGCGACAGGGTCTGGCTGTCCAGTTGCGGGGTTTCCCGGTCGAAGCGCAGGGACGACTGCTGCAGGAAGTGTTCGAACAGTTGCAGGATGTCTTCACGGCGCTCGCGCAGTGGCGGCAGCTCCAGGGTCACCACGTTCAGCCGGTAGTACAGGTCGCTACGGAACTGCCCGCTCTGGCCCAGGGCGTCGAGGTCGGACTTGGTCGCGGCGATCACCCGGCAATCCACGGCAATGCTCTGGTTCGAGCCCAGGCGCTCCAGGGTGCGCTCCTGCAATACACGCAACAGCTTGATCTGCAGGTTGAGTGGCATGCTTTCGACTTCGTCGAGGAACAACGTGCCGCCGTTGGCGTGCTCGATCTTGCCGATCCGCCGTTTACCGGCGCCGGTAAAGGCGTTGGCCTCGTGGCCGAAGATTTCGCTCTCGAACAGGTTCTCCGGCAGGCCGCCGCAGTTGAGCGCCACGAACGGCGCGCCCTGGCGGCGGCTGAAATCGTGCAGGCAGCGGGCGACCAGTTCCTTGCCGGTGCCGGTCTCGCCTTCGATCAGCACGTTAGCCGAGGTATCGGCGACGTTGGCGATCAGTTCGCGCAGGTTCTGCATGGCCGGCGAACGGCCGATGATGCGCCCTTCAAGGGTGCTTTGCCCGGCCAGTTGGCGGCGCAGGGCGAACACTTCGCGGGACAGGCCGCGTTGTTCCAGGGCACGACGCACCACTTCGACCAGGCGTTCCGGGGCGAAGGGTTTTTCCATGAAGTCGTAAGCGCCGTTACGCATGGCACCGACCGCCATGTCGATGTCGCCGTGGCCGGTGATCAGCACCACCGGCAGGCTGCGGTCGCGGGCTTTCAAGCGGCTGAGCAGTTCCAGGCCATCGATGCCGGGCAGGCGGATATCGCTGACAACGATGCCGGCAAAGTCATCGCCGATGCGCTGCAGGGCTTCTTCGGCGCTGCCGACGCCTTCGCAGGCGATGTCTTCCAGCGCCAGCGCCTGCTGGCAGCCGAGCAGCACATGCGGGTCGTCTTCGACGATCAGGACGGTAAGGGGCGCTTGGTTCATAGGGACTCGGCTGATTCTGTGGGGGCATTGACCAGCGGCAGGCTAAGCACGAACGCGGTACCGCCAGTGGCGGGATGTTCGACGCTGAGGCTGCCCTTGGCGGCGGCGGCGAGGCTGGCAGACAGGGTCAGGCCCAGGCCCAGGCCGTGCTCTCCCGGTTTGGTGGTGAAAAACGGTTCGAACAGGTGCTTGCGCGTTTCGTCATCGATGCCGTGACCGTTGTCGCGCACCCGCAGGCGGTATTTGTCGCCCAGCAGCTCGCCTTCCAGCCACAGTTGCGGCATGGGTTGCGCGGCCATGGCATCGAGGGCGTTGCCGATCAGGTTGACCAGGATCTGCTCCAGGCGGGTCTGGTCGATAGCCAGCTTCTGGTCTTCGTAGTTGCTGTGCAGCTGCAAATGGCAGCCGGCGATGCGGTTGCCCAGCACCTGCAGGCTGGCCTCGACGGCCTTGCTCAGCGAGGCCTTGCCGCTGTCTTCACCGCGGCGGGCGAAGGAGCGCAGGCTGGCAGTGATACGGCCCATGCGGTCGATCAGGTCGTTCATGGTGCGCAGGTTGGTGCTGACGGTTTCCAGCGCGCCGCGTTCGAGGAAGCGCACGCTGTTGCCTGACAAGGTGCGCAGGGCGGCCAGCGGCTGGTTCAGTTCATGGGCGATGCTGGTCGACATCTGGCCGATGGCTGCCAACTTGCCGGCCTGGACCAGTTCATCCTGGGCGTGGCGCAAAGTCTGTTCGGCATGCCGGCGTTCGCGGATCTGGCCCTTGAGGCGTTCGTTGCTGGCGCGCAGGTCGGCAGTGCGTTCGGCGATCTTGCGTTCCAGTTGACTGTTGGCTTCTTCCAGCGCTTCACGAGCGGCCAGGCGGGTGGCAATCACCTTGCGCCGTTCGTTCCAGGCAATCAGCAGGATGGCCAGCAAGGCAAAGGCGACGCCGACCAGGATGCCCTGGACCATGGATTCGCGGCGCAGGTCCTGCAAGGGCGTGAGCAGGGTGAAGTGCCAGGGCGTATCGCTCAGGCGCCGGGTTTGCGCGAGATAAGCCACTTCGCGGCGGCCGTCGCCGAGTTCGGCATTGGCCGGGAAGCTCAGCTTCTCGACACCGTCGGCGATTTTCTCTCGCGACAGCGGTTCCAGTTCATTCAGCGGCCACCAGTAATACTGCAGGCTGCGCGCCAGGCGCTCCTTGATTTCCGGGGTCAGCGGGCGCACCGACTTGAGCCGCCGCGCCGGGTCGCTGGAGAGGATGATGATGCCGTTCTCGTCGCTGACAAAAGCTTCAAGGCGTGCCCGTTGCCAGCGTTCTTCCATGGCCTCCAGGCGCACCTTGATCACCGCTACACCAATGATCTTGCCGTGTTCTTCGAGGCCGTGGGCAAGGAAATAACCCGGCTCGCCGGTGGTGCTGCCGATGCCGTAGAAGCGCCCTGGCTGGCCACGCACGGCGTCCTGGAAATAGGCGCGGAACGACAGGTCTTCACCGAGGAAACTGTCGACATCGCGCCAGTTGCTGGTGGCCTGGACCCGGCCGGTGGTGTCGAGGACGAAGATCGCCCGGCTACGGCTGCGGCGGTTCAGGCCTTCAAGGTATTCGTTGACCGCCTGGCGGTGTTCGCCATCGGCTTCGGTGAGCAGGTTGGAAACGTTGTTTTCAAGCTCCAGCAGGCTCGGCAGGTAGGTGTACTTGCTGATCTCGCTCTCGACCGCGCGCGCGTGCAGCTCGAGCTGGCGCTCGCCGTTTTCGCTCAAGGTGCGGATGCCGTTGTGTTCGCTGATCATGAAACCGGCCACGCCCAGACCGATCATCAGCAGGATGATCAGTGGCGGTAACAGCAGTTGGCGGATCAGACGGGGTTTCACGGCAAGGGCAGGCTTGGCAGGGCGAAAGAGCGTAGGGTCGCATTTCATCACAGTAGCCCGGTAACTAACAGCGCTGCCTGCCCGGCGTACACCGGACAAGCAGCGTTGTGACCTCAGTGTTGCAGGATCTTGCTGAGGAAGTGCTGGGTACGCTGGTCGCGTACGCTCTGGTCACCAAAGAATTCTTCCTTGGTGCAGTCTTCGATGATGTTGCCCTTGTCCATGAAGATCACCCGGTTGGCGACCTTGCGGGCGAAGCCCATTTCGTGGGTCACGCACATCATGGTCATGCCTTCATGGGCCAGCTCGACCATTACGTCCAGTACTTCGCTGACCATTTCCGGGTCCAGTGCCGAGGTCGGTTCGTCGAACAGCATGACGATCGGGTCCATCGACAGGGCGCGGGCAATGGCCACACGTTGCTGCTGGCCACCGGACAGTTGCCCCGGGTGCTTCTTGGCGTGGGCGCTGAGGCCGACGCGCTCGAGCAGGGCCAGGCCCTTCTTGGTCGCTTCGGCTTCGCTGCGGCCCAACACCTTGCGCTGGGCAATGGTCAGGTTTTCGGTGATGGTCAGGTGCGGGAACAGCTCGAAATGCTGGAACACCATGCCGACCCGCGAGCGCAGCTTGGGCAGGTTGGTCTTGGGGTCGGCAATCGAGGTGCCGTCGACGATGATGTCACCCTTCTGGAAGGGTTCCAGGGCGTTGACGCACTTGATCAGGGTCGACTTGCCCGAGCCCGACGGGCCGCAGACCACGACCACTTCGCCTTTCTTGACCTCGGTGTTGCAGTCGGTCAGAACCTGGAAGTCCCCGTACCACTTGTTGACGTTCTTGATGGAGATCATACGGTTATCCTTTTCTGCAGACGCTTGACCAGGAAGGAAGCGGAGAAGCTGATGACGAAGTACACGACGCCGGCAAACACCAGGAACTCATTGGAGCGCCCGATGATGTCGCCACTGGCCCGTGCCGAGTTGAGGAAGTCGACCAGGCCGACGGTGTACACCAGCGAGGTATCCTGAAACAGGATGATGCTCTGCTGCAGCAGCAGCGGGGTCATCTTGCGAAACGCCTGGGGCAGGATGATCAGGCGCATGGTCTGGCCGTAGGTCATGCCCAGGGCCTGGGCGGCGCCCATCTGGCCCTTGGAGATCGACTGCACGCCGGCACGGACGATTTCACAGAAATACGCCGCCTCGAACATCATGAACGCCACGACGCAAGAGGTGAAGGCCCCGACCGGGGTGTCTTCGCCGGTGATCCAGCGCAGCACGAACGGCACCGCCAGGTAGAACCAGGTGATCACCAGCAGCAGCGGGATCGAGCGGAAGTAGTTGACGTAGG